>Ga0209628_10000325_pt1 | contig 28828 bp, 24 predicted proteins | sample TergutCu122P4_FD_187285 | JGI IMG/M metagenome (GOLD analysis project Ga0209628, IMG submission 187285) | Cubitermes ugandensis P4 segment gut microbial communities from Kakamega Forest, Kenya - Cu122 P4 (SPAdes) (version 2) | ecosystem: Host-associated > Arthropoda: Insects > Digestive system...
TGGTGCTTCCGGTTTGGTATTGACCTTAATAAAAAGGCGGAATGGAGGCGGTGCTCCGCCGTATGCAAGTAACGTTCGTTAAGCCCCCAACGGGGGCACACAAGGTAGCCGGGGGTGAGACGTACTCGTCGCCCCCCCGGAAAACAGGTTCCACTAAATTACGCACCCCAACGGGGTGCCACAACGCCGTTTTTGTGCGCCACCGTTGGCGGCGAGGGTACTTTTCAGGCTCTACCGGGGGTTCGCGGAATACCCAAGACAACTGCAAAGTCCCTGGGAACGCAGGCATCTTGCCTGCGCGAGGCAGGCTGGAAGCCTGCGAACCCAGGGGCAGGCAAGATGCCTGCGTTCCCAGAGGTGCCCTCAATTTCTATCCATTTTGAACAATGCTGTTCTCTTGGCGGAATACCGCTCACCCCCGGCTACCCTGTTTCGCCCCTTTGGGGCAGTAATAATGAACGCCATTTGCGAAAAAGCGTCCTCCGATCCGTTTCCGGATTTTATTAAAGGCAATACCAAACCAAATACACCACTAAGGGAATAAGGTTGGACTATCAAAAAACCGCAAACGCAAGAGAACGATGTTCGCTCTCTTGCGTCTGCGGTTTGTGTTTTCGCTGCAAAACGTCTGCTTACGGCGACCTACTGCTTCTCCTTGACGGTCACCACAGGCTCCAGTCGATTCATTGATCGCGATTCTTGCGATTCCGTTTTACGACGTTCAAGAGATTCCTGTCGAAAAGCCTTGCATTCCCGCTTGGTGACTCTGTCAAGCGACTGGTCAAAACGTCGGTTTCTCAACTGCTCCGCATTCATAAATCACCTCCACTGGAAATCTACCACTCGATAACGACGGTCGTACTTGTTTTCGTTTTCGGCAAAGGCTACCATCGAATCGTATGAACTTCGTGAACGACAAATCCCTTCTCAAAATACTTCTGTGCTTCTCCGAAAGACTCTGTAACGATCTTGGGTTCGTCATCCCCAAGATCGTAAACCTCATATTCAATGATATCTTGCGATTTCATTACTTTGTTCCTCTTGAAAATCGGAGAAACAATCTCCGTTGAAACCCAAACGCCACATTACGGCAAGTCGCTCATATTGCCGTCTTTGGGCATCACGGCACGAGCGTAGACCGCGGCATCGACATCTTCGCTGAGGGTCCTCACGGAACCGTCGCACATCGTAACGACAACGATCCCGACATGCTTTGAAGACGGACGCGCCTGAGCATAACGTAACCTAAGTTTTTCGAAGGGATTTGTGATGCCTGGATCATCGGCAGAAAGCTCCCTGCCGACATTAATGCGCCCCGGATAAAATGGACCATCACCAGTACCAGTACCAACATAGTCACTCGTCTTCATATATGTAAGGAATCCCTTGGGACCCGCAAAGCTATCCATTGAACTACTATCCCAAATCGTCTGTGCAAGGTGGGGAAGCGTGAATCCGAGGTCGTACTCTTCAGCGGAAACGGAATGGCGTTTCGCACCCGTATCTACGAAATACATCCAAGGACCGGCATTTTCGTTCTCCGACAATAAGATCGTTTTGGTAGTTCCATCTGCACTGGAAATAAAATCGAGATCAATGGTCGCGTCACACTGGCGGACAAAAGCGGGAGAACCATCGTTATTACCGGCGCGTCGGTCATAAAAAATACCAAAATTCTTTCCGTAGTACTTTGTAGGAGGATCAGTGCTGGCATCAAGAATCGCGGTACTCGTCGCCGGTTCGAAACCAAAATAACCGGTGGCCTCAACATGATAATCACCATTACCGGGATCATAAGTACCGGGAACATAAGTACCACCAGCCGTAGCATCGACGATACTCGGAACATCACCGTCGGGATTAATATTTTGATGTCCGCTGTTGACAACATAGGAGTTCATTGCATTCGTCGGTGAAAAATTTTTCGAACTACTGGGACACTTGAGAAATTTCAAGGCTGTGACACGCTTACTTGCATCCACATCCGTGGGATTAAGCACGGGAACATTCGCAAACTGACTTCTGAATGCTTCATACAAGGGAACCTCTTCGATATAGGGTAAAATGGAAACGATCCAGTTGCCCTGCCAATCATCTTTAAATTCCACTGGGTTACCAAATGACCCACCCAACGCCCAACCGCCTAAACTCGACGGCGGATTCACAAACAGATTGTACCGCAGATACGGCATCTCCTTTTTTGTGGATTCATAATTCAAAATAGCCAAGGCAATATTCCTTTGGTTATTTTGGCATTGCAAACGTTGGGCCATCTGCCGGGCGGCGTTGACTGCCGGGAGCAAAAGCCCCATGAGCACTCCAATAATGGAAATGACGACCAACAACTCAATGAGCGTGAAGCCTGTCTTACGATTTGTTTTCATGTCTTGCTCCTTTATGATTCTGGATGGATCAGGGTGAGTGTTGACCCGAAACTTGCGTTCGAAGTCGATAAAAATCAGGAAGGGTTCGAACACCGGACGCTTCCTCGTTTCTGGTATTGTACCAAAAAACGGTCCGCTTGGAGGTATGGGCGAAAAAATTTTTTACTCGCCCAACAAGCCACCGCGCTATTATACTACTATTTTCCACTAAAATTGCAATAAAATCCAGTAAATTCTTGAAAGATTTTCATTTTTTTTGGTGGTCAGCGGTCAGTGGCTATTACACTTTTTCGCAAATGACGTTCATTATCACGCCAAGAGAACTGCATTGTTCAAGTTCAAAATGGATGGAAATTGAGGGCACCTCTGGGAACGCAGGCATCTTGCCTGCCCCTGGGTTCGCAGGCTTCCAGCCTGCCTTGCGCAGGCAAGATGCCTGCGTTCCCAGGGACTTTGCAGTTCTCTTGATTATCACGCCCCAAAGGGGCGAAACAGGGTAGCCGGGGGTGAGCGGTATCCCGCGAACCCCCGGTAAAGGAGCCCAAAAAAAACGCCGCCAACGGTGGCGCACAAAACGGCGAATTGTGGCACCCCGTTGGGGTGCAATACTTGCTTGGGGCCTGTTTTCCGGGGGTTCGACGAGTACGTCTCACCCCCGGCTACTTTGTGTGCCCCCGTTGGGGGCTTAATGAACGGTTGCACTAATCACGTCACCGCTGACCGCTAAAAATCCTGGTCATTCCCTCTTCCGTCGAGATTTCCGGTTCGTAGCCGAAGTCGTTTTTTGCGGCGGAAATGTTGAAATAATGGTGCCTGGAAAGCTGTGCGGCGAGAAACCGCGTCATGGGCGGTTCGCCGGTAAGGTTAAGGCAACGGTAGCCCAATTCAAACGCCGCCCCAACCGTCCACGCCAAACGGAACGGGATTTTCCGCTTAACCGGTCCCAGTCCGGCAAGTTTCAGGATTTCGTTGATCCATTTCCAGCAGTTGACCGGTTTTCCCTGCGAAACGGAATACGCTTTCCCGGCGTTTCGACCGTGCTGAGCAAGAGCGTCTGCCGCCAGAATGTGGGCCGCGGCACCGTTTTCGACGTAAAGGTGGTCCACAAGATTGCTCCCGTCGCCGACTTGAACCAACCAGCCCCGTTTGGCCCGACCTAAAAGTCGCGGAATCAAATGTTGGTCACGCGGCCCCCAAATCAGGTGCGGACGAATCGAACAGGTCGACAATTTCGGCCCGTTGGCCTGGAGAACCGCTTGTTCCCCAAGAGCTTTACTGTGCGGATAATGAGCCAGCCAACGTGTCGGGTACGGAACCGATTCGTCAACGTTTTCCTGTGATTTCCCGTCGAACACGCAACTTGGACTGCTTGTGTAGACCAGAGATTTGACACCGTGTTCGAGACAGCCATGAATCACGGCAATCGTACCGAGCGTGTTGGTTTCGTAAAACGGTTTCCATTGACATTGGATTCCGGGCAGAGCGGCGGTATGGAACACGGTTTCCACGCCTCGGCAAGCGGCTTTGACGGCGTTTTCGTCTCGCAGATCGCCGCGAACCACCTCGACGCCGAGCCGTTCCAGTTCCGGATACGCTTTCCGTCCGAAACTCCGCACCCGATCTCCGCGCGCAACCAACCGTTCGACGATGTATCGTCCGAGAAACCCCCCACCACCGGTTACGAGAACATCCATAATAATTATGAATTACGAATTACGAATTACGGATGAATACTGAGGAAAAACAATTCGTAATTCGTAATTCGTAATTTACTTAACGTCGGCGAGGCCGCGACCGAGGGGGGATTTACGGGAAGAGCTTGACGGACCGGCGGAATTGGCGATTCTGCGACGGGGCGAAAGTTCCAAACCGTCTTCTTCCGTTTGAAGGAAATGGAGAATTTTGCTCCGGGTATTTTCTTCGTCCGGCGGCATTCCCATCGTTTCCACGGCTTCGGAAACGCCGAGCAAAACCGACCGTTTGACTCCGTCCCGAATCCAATCGAAAAAGTTGAAATTCATTCTATTGACTCCTTTCGGTGAAATGTCTCTCTAACTTCGAGAAAATGAACGAGCGGGAGAGTAGCAAATTCCCCACAGGCGGTCAAGGGCAAAAATAGACAATGAGCCGCGCCCAATCAGAGCCGCGCACGCAGTAAGCGGTAACCCCAGTGGTAACGTGAAAACCGCTTACTGCGTACGCGGCTCTGATTGGGTTCGTGGTTAGGCAAAAAGCCGGGGACTTGTTGGAGACGCTCAAAAAGGGTATTTTCAGGCCATAGGGCACACCCATCACTAATCACTTATCACTAAAAATGTCTCGTTTGGAACTTGCCAAAAGAATTGCCCGGGAAGCGGGGGAATTGACGTTACGATATTTTTACAGGGCCGATCTCGCCGTGGATCGCAAGGAAGATCGAACGCCTGTAACCGCCGCTGATCGCGGTGCCGAAGAGCTTTTGCGCCGTCGGATCGAAGAGGCGTTTCCCGACGACGCGATTCTCGGCGAAGAGTTTCCCGTCAAAGCCGGAACCAGCGGATACCGTTGGATACTCGATCCGATTGACGGTACGAAATCGTTCATTCACGGCGTCCCGATCTACAGCACGCTTATCGGCGTCGAAAGGGAGAGGGAAAGTTTGATCGGCGTGATTGCCCTGCCCGCTTTGGGAGAAATGCTCTGGGCGGAAAAAGGGGGCGGCACCTGGTGGGAATCGTCCCGATTTGCCGAACCGAAAAGAGCGCAAGTGTCGCAAAAGGAACGGCTTGACGAATCGCTTTTTTTAACGAGCGAAGTGATTTCGTTCGACCAGTACGGACGGCGTGACGTTTACACGCAGTTGGAGCGTGACGCTTTGCTGACCCGAACCTGGGGAGACGCTTACGGGTATTATTTGGTCGCAACCGGCAGGGCGGAACTGATGGTCGATCCGAAGATGAGTCTTTGGGACGCCGCACCGCTCCAGATCATTATGGAGGAGGCCGGCGGCGTTTTCACCGATTGGAAGGGAAATCGTACCATTTTCCACGAAGAAGGGGTCGCCTCCAACGGACGGTTCCACGAACAGGTGATCGAGTTAACGCGACGGTTTGATAAACCACGAACACGGCAAAATTTACCGGCTCCAGAATGATTTTTTCTTTTCTGCGACGGTTTCCTCTTCCTCCTCGAAACGCGAGTAAACCCGACCGCCCTGCGGAAGTTTGTCGATTTCAACCCGGCACGGCAACGCTTTTTGAGCTTGCGCTTCCAGAAGCATTTGTACGACGTCGGGATAGGTTCCGCCAAGATCGACGACCGCTTTGATAATTTCGTCCAATCGGGTCGTTACGATCCGGCTTTGAAGCGAATTGAGCCGTGAAACTTTCACTTCTTCCTGCCCGTTGGTACACTTGACGACGATAGAGTTTCCGGCGTCCAGGAAAAATTGGGGCATCAAATGAATATCGCTCCCGAAAAGAACGAGTTCCGGTCGTTTACCGTACGTCACATGAATCATCGGAGCCCCTTTGGTGTTCAGGACGTGATAATTGAAGTGAGACGCACTTTCCGAAGAACCGAGCGTTTCGCCACGAATGGCCAAATCGTACGGGTTACGTTGCCACAATGCGCGAAAAGCACCGTACCGCGTTTCCACACTGTTTTCGTTGAGCATCTCCCGGAGTGCGGCTTCCGCTTCCAAATCGCTTTGCATGGAACTGAGTGCTCCGAGGGCACGGACACGGAACGCCGGTTCCATTTTTGCAATTTCCGCAAGCGGTTTAACCGCTTGAACGACATTGAGATACGCAAGTGATTCGGCGCAGTAAAAGCGGATTTCCAAGTCCGAACTTTTCAGCCCGGCCAGGAGCGGTTCGATTCCCGATTTGCCGAGAGCTTCCAGTTTCAGTGCGGAATCCTGGGCCGTTTTATGGTCCAACACGGCTTCTTGGAGTTCCTTGATCCGTTTGCCGCGTTGCTCCGTCGTTTCATAACAGACAACCGACAAAAGAACCTCCATGTATCGCGTCATGTTGTCTTTGTATGTCGGATGAACCCGCAACTCGACGAGTTTGTCCGTTTTGGCCGTTGCGACCCCTTCCGTTTTTCCTCCCCGTTTCGTAAAGAAACGCTTGTTGATCTGGTCGGCGATTCGTTTCGTGTTAAACTCGGAAATATGTTCCTCCTTCATCAGCAGGTAAAGCGGACGGTCTTTTCTCGCAACACCGCCGCCGAGAATTTTTCCGTAAGTCAGTTCCATTGGGTTCGATTGTGTTCCGATGGACGGGCTGAGCATGACCGGCCCCTCCACGTCCCCCAAGTGGGTTCCTTCCCGGATGGTGCCCGTGAAAATTTGCTCCTGAAGCGTGGTCCGCAACAAATATCCGCCGCGTAAGCTGGTTACTTCACTGCCGGTTGGTACGGTAACTTTCACGTCGAACCGGTCCCCTTGCTGGACGCCCGGCGGAAGAATTCCCTGAAGCCGAACGACGGCGGTATCCCTCGAATCAAGCAATTCATTGGGACGATCGACGCTTTGTTTTTGCAATTCCCGAAGCATGACCTCCCGATCCAGACCCGGCGGTTGCGGTGCTCCGGTTCCCCGCAATCCCACAACCAAACCGAACCCCTCGATTGCGACCAGGTGCATGTTCCACGGCGTCGCGTAGTCCCGAACGTAGGAAATCCGGTACGGATTTTTTTCCGGTTGCCCGACCTTGTCCCCTTTTTTCCAGGGATTTGTCAGACGACTACACCCGTTTGCCAAAACGAGCAACAACACCAGGAACGTCAAAGTTTTTTTGGAAAATGTCATCGCAAAATAAGGCTCGGTGAGTCATAATTTCCCCAATATCTTGCGAACCATAAGAAAATCGCGGCGTTTCGTCAAGGGCGATTTTTGCCGTTTTCACTCAGAGTGTAAACGGATTGGTAATGAAACAGGAAAAAGTGTTGAAAAATATTCTATCCCTTGCAATTCCCCCTACTTTCGGGTAGCCGTGATTTTAGGTAACATCCGACATGTTTTTTAGGGTTGACCACGGGAAACAAAACCTTAGTAACCCAAAAACGGCCCAAAAATCAACCTTATTTCCCTTATTTTACCCAAGTGAGAATAAGGGAATAAGTAATTCGTAATTAGTAATTCGTAATTAAAGTCAGTCTTTTTTCGACGATTTCGACCTCGACGGGAAGTTTTCCGCCGGGGTCGCCGTCGAGTTGGTACGGGATTGGTTCCCCCGAATCGTTGCTGATCCGGAATCGTTTGGCTTGCTTGAGTTTGACGTCCGACAGGTAACGGTGAAGGGAGCCGAATTGCGCGAGCGACACGTATTTCATTCCGCTGAAAAGCGAGCCGCCGTTCATTGCGCAAAGGTCAAGTTGCCCATCATCCCCTACGGCGTAAGGGGCGAGCGGAAGTCCCCAGCCGTATCGGTTCAAATTGAAAATAAACGCCCAACGGGCCTCTTCGGTGATCGTTTCGCCGTCTTCCTGTGTCTCTGTCAATGATTCGATACGCATTCTGGGATACTTGTATCCGAAAATGGAGTTCCAGATCGGCTTGATGTACGAAAGATAGCTGATATGGGCCCCTTTCTTCGCTCCTTTGCGGTAATTCGCTTCACGGTAAGCGTGAACCTGCTCGACGGTATAAGCGTCGAACCCGCAACTGACCATGACGAGAAAGAGCCGCCCGTTCGCTTTTCCGGCGTCGAGCGTGATCGTTTTTCCGTGTTCGATTGTTTTTACGAGACGTTTTGGGGTTGATCCCCAGCGAAAATGCTTGGACAGCAAGTTCGCCGTTCCCGCTGCGAGAAGGAGGATCGGCGTTCCCGGTTCGGTGCGATTGACGAGTTCCGCCGCCGTTCCGTCTCCGCCGACGCCGACCAAAGCGCGAAGCTGCCCGTTTTGTTGCAGTTCATTTGCCTTACCGGTGATCTCGCTCAAGTCCGTGCCAAGCTCGACTTGAAACCCTTTCTCCTGTAACCGTTTTTGGAGTTCTTCCGCTCGCAACATCGGAGAAGTTCGTCCCGCCTTGGGATTGACCGAAATAAGAATGTGTTTTCTCATAAAATCTCAACGTGTAAACGGATTGGTTATGAAATCGGAAATCGGGAATCGGGAATCGGAAATCGGGAATCGGGAATCGGAGAACATTTTTCACTTATCACTTATCACTTATCACTTATCACTTATCACTTATCACTTATCACTTATCACTTATCACTTATCACTTATCACTTATCACTAACCACTAATCACTAATCACGCCCTTGACTTACTCCCGGTCCGCAGATGCGACTGCGTCCGCCGGGGAGCGAATGAAGTTGAATTTGCGTCGGAATCCGTTCTTTTAACGAGGCAACGTGAGAAATGATCCCAATGGTTTTTCCGGACTGTTGGAGATTCGAAAACGCTTCCAAGGCCGTGTAAAGCGTTTCTTCGTCAAGCGTTCCAAAACCCTCGTCGAGAAAAAGGGAATCGACCTGAACGGTCTTGCTCATCATTTTCGAGAGTCCCAGTGCAAGAGCCAGGCTGACCAGGAACGTTTCGCCGCCGGAAAGATTTTTGACCGTCCGGATTTCTCCCCCTTGGTCCAAATCGCGTACACTTAACTCCATCGAATCTTTCCCCCGCGTTAATAGGTATCGCTTGTTCAATATCCGAAGTTGGGCGTTGGCGTGATAAATCAGCAAGTCGAGCGTCAAACCCTGCGCGAAGTTCCGGAATTTCCGACCGTCGGCGGAACCGATCAATTCGTTCAAGTCCGCAAGATTTCGGTACGCATTTCCCCGGATCGTGATTTCCGACATTTTTGCGGCGTGTTGCTCCCGAAGTTCCGCGTTGCTTTTCAGCCGCAGGTCAATTGCATGAAGTTCCTGAATTCGTTGAACGATTTCGGAATCGACACGCTCCTTCCTTTCCCGCAACATTTCGAGCGATTCCGCCGGTTGCGGTTGCTCACGCCGCCTGGCAAGCGAATCGTTTCGGTCGGCAAGCAAGCCGTTGATTTTGATCCGCTGCTGCTGTAATTCGGTTTGCTGGGTTTTATAGGCTTTCAACTCGTCGTCCGGAATTTTTGCGGCGAGGTAATCCTTTTCGTCCGAAAAACCGAGTTCGACGATTCGGCGGAGAACCTGCGGCTCTTTTTGCTGCAAGTCTTCCGTCGTTTTTTGAAGCGCAAGAAGCAACGAGTTTTTTTCCGATTCCAGAACGGCACGGTGCTTATCGGCGTGATTCCATTCTTCCTGAGCCTGCTTCAAAGCGTTTTGCCGCTGCAAAAGTTGTTCGGTCAATCGTTTTTCTTCCTGATCGCAATTTTTTTCGCCGAACAGTTCGGTTCGTTCCCGACGAAGCTGTTCAAAATCGGCGGCGTGCGTTTTTCGTTGCGAGGATAGTTCGCCCATTTCCGCCGTTAAACGGTCGCAGTGAACTTGTGCCGCTTCCTTTTTTTCCTTCCATGAAACGACGGCATTTTCCGTAACGGCTTGCAAGTTTTTGTTCGTAATCCACGTTTCCCGACGCTGGGAAAGTTCAAGAAGCACATCGGAAAGCGGGATCGTTTCCGGCAGTCCGTATTCTTCGAGTTCCCGACGGATTCCCGATTCGAGCGAGAAAGTTTGTTCCTGGACGGTCTGAAATTCTTTTTCTTGTCGCACGAGTTCCGCCTGTAAATTTCGGCGTTCCAGATCGAATCGGGCGAATTTTTCGAGCTGTTCGATCCACGAGTCGAATTCACGGATTTTTCGTTCGTTTTCTCGCAGAGAGCGGTCCATTGCGTCGGCGTCCGGCAGATTTCCGAACGCAAGCGGATGCTCCAGCGACCCGCAAAGCGGACAAGGTTTACCTTCCTGCAAGTATTGCCGATGTTCCTCCAACGACTGAATCCGGGCGAATTCGATTCTCGTTGCGTTAATCTGCTTCGATCCGATTTCCAAATTCACCTTCTCCGCCTTGTACCGCTCCTGGAGTTTGGAAAAGTCTTTTTGTGCGTTTTCGACATCTTCCGTCGGCAAGGCGGCAAGCATCGTTTGAATCTGTACGTTTTTCCGGTCGAGATTTTTGGTGCTTTTTTTACATTCCTGTTTGACGCGAAGAAGCTGCTCCTTTCTTTCCCCCAACGTTTCACAGCGGATTCTCAAACCGCTCAGCTCCGTCGTCAATTTGGCGTCCGCGGCATGAGTTCGAAAGTAGTCTTCCAATTGTTTGAATTGAGCCTCGTTTTTTTGGAGTTCCCTTGAAAAATTTTCCTGTTCCGCTGCTACGTTTTTCCGGTTCGTTTCGGTTGCATCCCGTTTGATTTTCAGTGCGTCAAGTTCCTTCTTTTTTTGTAACAGCCGCAGGTCGAGTTCACGGACTTTTTGGAAAATTGGTTTGAGTTCGTTCCCTTCCGTCTGGACGGCGTTCCAATCTTTTTCGGCGGATTCCCGTGTTTCGGCTTTCGTTCGGCAAACGGCGGTCGCTTGTTCAAGTTCCGACGTTTTGAGTTGGAGGTCGCGCGTGCAAGTGGGAATGAGACGACGCAAATCCGCAAGAGCCGCGTATTCTACGGCGATGGAAGCGGCTTTTTCCGCCCGCTCAAGACGCTCAGCCTCGTTTTTGAAACGGTCTTCCCGAACCCGAATTTCGTCCGACCGCGATTTCAGTGTTTCGATTTCCGTTTGAAGCGTTTCCAAAGTGGTCCAGTATTCGATCTGTCCGCAAACCGTTTGCAGTTCCGTTTGCAACGATTCGTGGAGCCGTGTTATTTCGTCGTGTTCGGCGTTCAACGTTTTCTCGTCTTCTTCGGAGAGAAAAGCGAAGGCGGCAAGAGATTCCTTGAGCAATTTGATTTTGGTTCTTTCCTCTTTGTCTTTTTCAAAAACGTCTTTGGAAATCTCTGCGTAGATTTCCGTTCCCGTAATCTGCTCCAAAATGAGTGCCTGTTCGCCGAGCGGAGCTTTGAGAAACGCGTCGAAACTCCCTTGCGCCAAGAGCATGGACCGGGTAAATTCCCGAAATCTCATCCCGACTTTTTCCTCGATGAGTTTCAAGACGGTTCCAATTTGATCGGCAAGAACGTCTCCGTCAGGATGCTTGGCTAATTCCCTTGCCGCCTGTTGGAGTGCTCCATCCGGTTTGTTTCTTGCTCGCTTTTGCGACCAATGGGCGCGGAAACGCCCCTCATTTGTCCGAAAAACGATCTCGGCAAAGCAGTTTCCGGTTCCACGGGACATGACTTCGTTTTCCGCTTTGGAAATATTCTCCAATCGCGGCGTTCGTCCGTAAAGAGCGAGACAAATCGCGTCGAGAATCGTCGATTTCCCGGACCCGGTCGGACCGAGAATGGCGAAAATTCCTTCAGAAAGATACGCCGGATCCAAAAAATCGATTTTCCAGCAACCAACGAGAGAGTTCAAATTTTCAAATTGAATCGATTCAATTTGCATGGAACGTAAAATTTCAAACGGGAGAACTCAACGTAAAGTGATTGGCCGATTTTCACTCATTTCTCGCGGGTTCTGTCTTTTTCCAACGTAACTTGTTTCCCACACTCGGAATAGGTTACCCGGGACATGAAATTGAAGATCAAACAAACCCCACGACCGGAAACTTGATCCAAGTGGTCCGAATCTCTTGGGTCCGGGACGAAATCAGGGTCAAAGCCTTCCCCCTCGTCCTCGATTTGAAACCGAACCAGATTTTCCGAAAGCTGACAGGAGAAGGATATTTTTTTCTCCGGATCGTCGTGATTTCCATGATGCACCGCGTTGGCAAATGCTTCTTCCAAAGCCATCTCCACCGCGAAGAGGTCACGCTCGCCCCACCCTCTTTGGGCAAGCTGCTGAAGCACCTCCCCCATCACGGTATGCGCAACCACCATGCTGGAGCCGAAGTTACACTTATGCGACCATATCCACGGAGCTGAAGACACAGGTAAACCTCCCATTTCAATTACGAATTACGAATTACGAATTACGTCAAAACATCATTCGTAATTCGTAATTCGTAATTAGATTTACCTGGCTCCCGGGGCAATATCGGAAAGCAGGGCCAACGCTTTTGTTCCATCCTCTTCTGTTTTCTTGATTTGAAAAACCGTATCCAGCCGAGTGATTCGGAACGCTTCCATGATGTTGTCGTCAATGCTACACAGGACCAATGCCGCACCGGAATCCTTCGCTTTCTTATTCAGCGTGATAAGGGCACGGAGAGCGGAACTTGACATAAAAAGAACCCGCTCGAAATTGACGAGCAGTTTGGTGACTTTCTGATTGTCCAAAAGATCAAGCAGTTGATCCCCCCATTCCTGAATGACGAGATCGTCGTTCAATTTCATGTCCCGACAAACCGCGACAGTGACTTCACCAATTTTTTTTGTTTCAATTCTCGACATAGACATTGTTCTGTTCTCCTTGGAGTCTTATTTCAATAAAAAAGCTCGAAACGACCTTCACTTTCTTGCCCTCTCACAAGTGCAAACGAGAAGCGAAATTTGGCAATTTCCTGTTTTGTGGAGCACAATCCCAGCGGTAAAACGATCCATTTTTCACTGGAAAACGCCACCCTTACTTAAACAAACACCATTTATACCCTATTTTTCGTAATATTGCAAACCATGCCCCTATTATTTTTTTATTTTTTTAGGCCGCTAGATGAATGGCAGCCGGGAGCGCAACGGAGTGAAGCGACCGGACCGAATCGCGGGGAAATCCGGTCACTGCGCTGCGCTCCGTTCCCGGCTACCATTATGATTGGTGAATTTGTTATCGACCTGTTATTTTTTTAGGATGGGATGTGGGGGGCGTGAAGCGACCGGATCGTGATCACAGGCACAGCCCGTTGCCCGGTTACTGACGGGCCGACAGGGAACTTTCACCTCCGGATTCAATAACATGCCGAGCGCATAAAAAAGCCGGGGACATCGATGACGCCCCCGGACAAAAGTTGAAACGATTTGTTTATTCACCCATTCGGCGTTTGGCGGCAAAGCCTGCTCCGACGATTCCGAGTCCGAGGATCAGAAGCGTCGCGGGTTCCGGTGTCGCGGCAGTGAAATCTGTCACGATTACATCAGTAAAACGTTCCGGGACTCCCACATCCCCGAGTCCAAAGACGAGACCGACATATCCGCCGTTATTTTTGCCGTAATTGACATTGACGGTAAATTCCGTGAAATACCCTTCTGCAAGGGTATACCCGAAAAATCCTCCGCCCACCTGGTACAACGTTTCTGTTACTATCACCCCGTCGACGAAAGCCTTTGCGGTGATTTCGAGTTTCAGATTGTTGCTATTGTCGTGCGGAGCAATCCAAAAATAAAACGAATCAACAAAACCATCTTCGAGCTTGCTGATGTCGCCAAAATTGAACGACAGCGAAGTGTTGATGGACGTGTTGTGTCGTAACGTTATCGTTCCCGGTACTTCAGACTCAATTGTGTGAAAACCGCTGTTTCCGGTCTGGCCCCACGAAGTGAGGGTTCCGCCGACTTTCTCGCCGGTATTCGCGTTCGTGGCCTGGAATGTCCAGTTGTCTTTATTGCCTTTGAAACCTCCGAGCAACCAATCGTGGGATTTTGCCACGTCATAGTAGGCCTGGGGGTCTGTATAGCTCGTAATTAAACCGGCATTGGCACTTACGACAAATCCGAGCAACAAGGCGACGGCGAGGCCAAAACCAGCCAAACGACCACCACTGAGCTTAACAAGTTGCAAACTTTTCATGACTTTGATCTCCTTTACGTTACTGTTGAGTAATTGACGTGACTGACTTAGCTATTGACGCGGCTCTTAACTATTTACGTTTCCCTAAAAATTTTGGGGAACCATAAGTCATTGCCTAAAGTATATAAGCAAATGAAGTGCCTATCCGAAAAATCATGTAAAAATCGAAAAATAGGTGTTTTTTAACGTTTTTTCAAGGAATGAGACCTTTTTCGGACAAAATTGTGCGGTAAAATACAGCACCGCTTTGAAACTCCTGTATCATTTTGAAGCATTGGGTACATTTTTTCTTTTCCCATCTCTCCTTTGGCTATGAACATCTGCGTTTACTGTGCTTCAAGCGGACGAATTTCGCAAGTCTATTTTGACGCAACCGAGCGTTTGGCCCGGGAACTGGTCCAAGCCAATATGTTCGTCGTTTACGGCGGCGGAGCGTCCGGCCTGATGGGAAAACTCGCCGACACCGTCTTGGCCGAAGGGGGAAAAATTCGCGGCGTCATTCCTCGCTTCATGGACAAAATCGAATGGACGCACCCCGGGATCACGGAAGTCGTACTGACCGAAACGATGCAGGAACGCAAAATGAAATTTCTCGACGGCACCGATGCACTGGTCGCTCTACCGGGCGGCACCGGAACGCTCGAAGAACTGCTCGAAGCGATCACGCTCAAGCGGCTCGGTCTTTTGACCATTCCCATTGTGATCCTGAACACCGCCGGGTATTACGATCCGCTCCGGGAAATGTTCGAGAAAGCAATCCGCGAAAACTTCATGCGGGAGAAGCACCGCCAAATGTGGACATTTGTTGACGAGCCGGAAGAAGTGCTTTCCGCGATTCACGGTGCCGCCGCCTGGGATAAAGACGCGATCCGGTTTGCGGTACCGTAAAGGAGAGGATAGAGGATAGAGGATAGAGGAAAGAGGAAAGAGGATAGAGGATAGAGGATAGAGGATAGAGGAAAGAGGATAGAGGAAAGGGGAAAGGGGAAAGGGGAAAGGGGAAAGGGGAAAGGGGGGTTACTTACCCGATTCGATCCGCTTTTCCGCTTCTTTTCGTGTCCATTCGTCAAGTTCGAACAATCGTTCCAATGTCGGATGAGATTCGAAATTGTGGTTTTTTAAGACGGTTCGACAAATCGTTGTAATTTCCGTAAACGGAAGTCGATTTGCCAAAAACGCTTCGACTGCCGTTTCGTTGGCGGCGTTGAGGACCGCTCCGGCGGTTCCTCCGGCTGCCGCAACCTCCAGACCGAGTTCCAGAGCCGGAAAACGTTGCGGATCAATCGGAAAAAACTCCAAGTGCATCTTTTGCATCCAGTCAATCCGTCGGGCCGGAGAATCAAAACGCTCCGGAAAACAGAGGGCAAGCTGGATCGGAAGCTGCATATCCGGCGGACTCATCTGCGCCATGACGGAACCGTCGATAAACTCGATCAGGGAATGGACGATTGACTGTGGGTGGAGCACCGCCGTGAGTTTTTCGACGGGCAAGCCGAACAGCCAACGCGCTTCGATCAGTTCCAACGCCTTGTTCATCAGCGTTGCGGAATCGACCGTAATCTTTTTGCCCATGTTCCAGGTCGGGTGAGCGAGCGCATCGTCAATCGTTACTTTCGCCAGATCGTCCAGCGACCATGTCCGGAACGGTCCGCCGCTTGCCGTCAAAATGATGCGGGAAATCTCATCATACGGGGGAGACGGCAAACTTTCCGGTCCGCCGCTCATTTTCCTTGCCCGCAAGCACTGCATTATGGCACTGTGCTCACTGTCAACGGGAATCAGCGTTCCTCCGGTTTTCCTCGCAAGTTCTCCAAGAAGCGGTCCTCCCATGACGAGCGATTCCTTGTTCGCCAGCGCAACGGTTTTTCCTGCTTCGATAGCCGCCCAAGTGCTACGGAACCCGGCACTTCCGACGATGGCCGACAAAACGACGTCAATGTCGTTCCGCTGAACGTATTCGCACAGGGCGTCCTGTCCGAAGCGGACCTCGACTTCCGGCGGCAGTTCCTTGAGGGGCGTTCGATCGGCCCATTCGTCGGTCATAATCACGCATTGCGGCAAACCGGAAATCACCTGGGAGGGGAGTGCGTCTTTTTCCAGCGAACGGAGCTGATCCGAAACGAGCCTTAGCCGCATTTGCTGAAGTTGCTCGACAAGAATATCGGCGCGGCGGTTGATCGACATCATCGCAACCTGAAGCCGTCCTTCGGAAGCGGCGATCACTTCCAGCGCACTACGCCCGATGCTCCCGCTGGAACCGAGGATCGCAACACGCCGTGGAAATGGAAGGGACATACAAAATGAGAATGAAAAAGGAAAAAGGTGTCGATTTTTTTTACCCTTTGAGCCGGTACTCCGCACCGACAACCTCCACCGCATTGCCTCCATTATACCATAGGCCAAATCCCACTGGCAGGTGGGACGGTTTTTTGAAATCCGGGAGTTCCAGTCGGCTATCGCCGACCTGCCGCCGGGACGTCGGCAGCTACCGTTCTTTGCCAAAATCGGTGATCTTACCCAAATTCGTAACTATTTTTGCGTGTACCCTCTCCGTGATTCACCAGGTCGATAACAAATTCACCAATCATAATGGCAGCCGGGAACGGAGCGCAGCGCAGTGACCGGATTTCCCCGCGATTCGGTCCGGTCGCTTCACTCCGTTGCGCTTCCGGCAGCCATTCATCGCCAACTTCTTAGCGGCCTGCGTGATTCACCGAAACAACCCTCTTGCGTTTTGGCAAGAAAATTGTTCTAATGAGTGCGTTGGTGTCGATCGTCTTCTTTTTTTGCAACTTTTCAGATATTTCAGAAAGGAAAAAACATGTCTCAACTCCCCGATTATGTTGCGTCCGCGCAGCCGAACCCGCAAGAAAATCGTGCCCCCTGGCTCACCACGACCGCCGCAACCTACGCCGGAATCATGCTCTGGTTCGTTTTTTGGCAAGATGTTCCGACCGGTGGTACTCTTATTGCCGGCGGAACTCTTTCGCAAGGGCTTCTGTTTGCTCTTGGTGCGTTGGTCGTTGCTGCTTTCATTTGTTATTTCTGTTTTTATCACGTACCGGGGATGCTCGGTATGAAAACAGGCTTGCCGCTTTACATCGTTGGAACCTCGACCTATGGTGTCCAGGGCGGCTTCCTCATGCCCGGATTCCTGATGGGATGCCTTCAGTTCGGCTGGTTGAGTGTCAACGGCTACTTTGCCGGTCTCGGTCTGGCTTGCATCATTCAAGGATTACCTGCGTCCGAAGTATCATGGGCATTGCACATGGGTATCGGTATCATTTGGTCAGTTGTTGCCGCATTTGTCGGATTGAAAGGTATTAAATATGTTGGCATGGTCGCATCGTACATGCCGATCATTCCTGTCGTTGTCTTGTTGTATCTGCTTTTTAAAACTATCGGCGGTGTGTTTCATTTTGATCCTGTTACGGCTGTCAGCGCGGTCGAAGGCGGAAAAGCAGTGGGACTTTATGGGGACGGTACACTCGGATCGTTTGCCGGTCAACTCGGTGTGCTCTCGCTGATGTGTGCCTATGTTGTCGGCTTTTTCGCAACGGCGGGTGCCGCGGGTTGCGACTTTGGCTCGAACAACAAAGATCGTACTGCCGTCATTTTAGGCGGCCTTGTCGGAATTGCCGGTGCAACGATTTTCACCGGTGCGATTGCCTTGATTGCCATCGCGGGTTCGCAAGGAACAGAGGGAATTACGTTGAACCTGTATAACAGTCTGAAAGCGATCACGGGCGACAAATTGGGAAGCCTGTTTATGCTGTTACTGGCAATTGCGGCTTTCCCATCCGCGTGTTTTTCATCACTCATTGCAGCAAACAGTTTCAAGACGACGTTGCCGAAAACCAATCCGATCATCAGTTGCGGTATCGGAACAGCGGTTGCCTGTGTTCTGATTCTTACCGGACTTGCCGGTAAAGCCGGTACGGTATTCGGGTTTATCGGTGCCTCGTTCGGTCCCGTTTGTGGTGCCATGATGGCCGATTACCTCCTTGCCGGCAAAAAGTGGGCTGGTCCACGTGAGGGTTGGAACCTTGCCGGCTGGATTTCCTGGGGGGTTGGATTTTTCGTCGGCGGTGCCCCGATTGTGGGTGTGCTCGCCAAAGTGATTCCCTGTCCGCCGGTCAGTGCGTTTGTCGTCGGATTTGTCCTGTATTACATCCTCGCCAAAGCGGGATTGGAGTCCAAAAAACTCGACATGCCGCAAAGAATCGATAATTAAGTGATAAGTGATAAGTGATAGGTGACAAACAGAAATATCACTTATCACCTATCACTTATCACTTCAACTTGCCTGCATTTTTGATGATGTTTTCGCAAGAATTCATGGGGCTGCTCAGGCAGGACCATCGTTACCCGAAAGAGGCGTATTTGTTCGTCCTCGAAGCGTTGGACTATGCGCAAAACACGTTACACATGGGCCAGAACACTCCGAGCGAACCACTTCCGCCGGAATTGCAGGAAAACTTGCAGGAAACCCCGGTTATCGGTTTGGATGAACAGGAATCGCAACGGCACATCAAGGGGCAGGACGTTTGCGTCGCGGCCAGACAGTACGCCGTTCAACAGTACGGTTCGCTTGCCAGAACGGTGTTATCTTCGTTGGGAATCAACAGCACCGGCGACATCGGCGAAATCGTTTATAACATGATCCGAATCGGACGTATGCGCAAAACCACCGAAGATCGACGCGAAGATTTTAACGACGTGTACGATTTCGACACGGCGTTCAAAGAAAGTTATCGCATCACCGGCGATGGCAGTCGTCCGGCGTAACGAAATAAAACGGCCGGGTCGAACACCGGAATCAACCGGCCAGCTCCTTGTAAATGTTACGTAAATCGTCCTCCGTTACCTCTTTCGGATTATTTTTCATAACCGGGTGAAAACTTTCCCTGATAAGCGTTTCCACCATGTCGGGTTCGATTTTCGCCTCTTTGAGCGTGCAAGGCAGGCCGCCGCGTCGTTTGAGCGTTGTGATTGCCTCGATCATTTCCGTAATCGCACCGAAACCACAGGCAAGCGAAAATTCTTCCATGCGTCCGTTCATGAACGGAGTGTTGAGCCGGATGGCGGCTTCCATAGTGAACGCACAAGCCGCTCCGTGCGACAGGTGAGCCCGGTTGGACAGCGGATACGAACAAGCGTGCATAATCGCGTTTTTCGGCATGTGGAACGCGATCCCGGCAATCAGGGCCGCGTAGGAAAGCCGTTCCCGTGCCGCCGGATCACCGGAGTTATCGTACACTTTCGGTAAATTTTCAAAAATCGTTTTGGCCGCTTCTTTGGCGAGGGCGTCGCAGATCGGCTGGTGGTTTTTCGACCAGAATCCTTCAATGGAATGGCTCAGGGCGTCCAAAGCCGTTGCTGCCGTGACACTAAGCGGCACCGAAAGCGTCAAGTCGGGATCGACGACCGCACAGACCGGGTAAAAGAGCGGTGACGCCATCGGGCCTTTGAAATTTTTCTCTTCGTCGTCAAGCACCGAAATCGGCGTTACTTCGGACCCGGTCCCAGCCGTTGTCGGAATGGCGACAACCGGAATGTTCCCGTTTGCAAACGCTTTTCCTTCGGAGTGAAAAGGGCGGATGCTTGCTTCGCCGGTTTTGGCGAGGCACGAGGCCGCTTTTGCACAATCGAGCGAGCTACCGCCGCCGATGGCCACGATGATTTCCGTCTGGGATTTTCGTAACAGTTCGGCAAGCGTATCGACGTTCGCAACGGTCGGATTGGGTTGAACGCCGTCAAAAACGGCAACTGGGGCAAGTTGTCCGATAACCGCTTGCACCGCCGGCAACCTGGCAATCACCGGGTCGGTAACAGCAACGATACGGCGGTTTGACAGTTCAGGCAACGCCGCAAGCGTTCCCGTTGTACCACGTCCGAAAACAATTTTTGTTGGTAAATGAAAGGACCACATGGTTAATTACGAATTACGAATTACGAATTACGAAGGGTGTAGCTGTGATTTTAGGTAACGTCCGGGGTCGTTAAACAAGGTTGCTTATCGGCAAAGGAACCTTTTTTTACCTTATTTTTCCGAACAAAACAAGTAGTGCGCGGCTCTGATTGGGTAAATGTCAATTTATTGACGTTGTATGGTATCTGCAATTGATATTGCGTACACTCCGGTAAAATCAAAAATCAATCATCTGTACCAACTCATCACCCGGTCGGTCAAGCCGGGAAACGCACGGTTAAGGTAGTAAAGAATTTGTGCCTGAAAATACGGGATGATCCGCTTTTTTCGGCGTTTCATTGCAGCGACGATTTTTTTGGCAACCGATTCCGGGGAGACCCTATTGTGATTCGGCATGTTCGGTTTGCTACTGGATTCCAGAAGCGCGTCGAAAAACTCCGTATTCGTCGTTCCGGGACTGACCAAAAGGACGTCAATTCCGTCGCCGAGCAATTCGGCCCGGAGCGATTCGCTCAGACCGGTAATTGCGAACTTTGCCGCACCGTAAGCCCCATAATGCGGGACGCCCCGAAAACCGACGACCGAACTGAGAAACACGATCATCGGATTCTTGTCCGCTGAATTTCGTAAAAGCGGAATCGCAAGCCGGGTTAAAGAAAGAGCGGAAAAGTAATTCACCTCCATCAAACGCCGGGCCAAATCATCGCTGGTCGCTTCAATCAAAGCCGTCGCCCCGACCCCGGCGTTGTTAATCAATGCGTCGAGCTTGCCAAAATTTTCGCGGACCGTCTCAATGCACCGTTCTTGTACGGACAAATCGGTGATGTCGCCGGGAACGCAATACACTTTCGCGTTTTTCGATTCGTTCAAGATTTCCTCTTTCAGTGCCGTGAGCAAGTGTTCCCGACGCGCCGTGAGAACAAGATTGGCCCCTGCTTCGGCCAACTGCAATGCAAGAGCCCGACCGATTCCCGAAGAAGCTCCGGTCAATAATATACTGCTGTTTTTTAAGATCATATTTTACTCAAAATGTAAACGGATTGGTTATGAGGCCGGAAAAAGTGTTGAAATTTAAGGGCATAGGGCATGGAAATACTTATCACTATGCCCTATGCCCTTTGATTGTTTTGAGTACCCATTTGTTTACGGTTTGAGTATGGTACAACACAAAAATACAACCAAGCAGCGTTCCGGTTGCGCCGAGTTTGAGCAAAAACGGATCGTAGTAAAACTCGACGCGGCATTTTCCTGGCGGAATTTCGATCCCGCGAAAAATTGCGTTCACCGGAAAAATTCTTGCGAAGTGCTCGCCGTTTTCGTTTGCGATCTTCGCTTTCCAGCCGGGCCAATATTGTTCGGCAAGCACAAGCGTTTGCGACTGGGCGGTTTCCGTTTCCAAAACAACTCGATTCGGCTCGTAAGAAACATTTTTGGCGGCTTTTCCGTCAATAGTCCACGCAATCGGACCGGGCTGCTTGAGTTTCCAAAGCGAAACGTCGTTTGCCGGATCGGAATAAAGCCTTACCGCTTCTTCACGGTTTAACCTCCGGTTGCCTGGCAAAATCACGTATTCGATCCCCAACTTCGCGGCGCGAGTTTCGAATTCTTCTTTCACCGCGTGAAGTTCTTCGAGCTTCTTTCCATAGCTTTGAATCACCATTGTTCCGCGAACATTGACAATCGAAACCCGATTCTCCAAGGTATATTTCGGCCAAAGTGTTGCCCGATCAAAGGCGACGCTCTCCTCGAAACGATTTGCGTTTGCATAACATTTGAACTGTGGCGGATACCAAATGGAGTACCGATAAATTCGCGGCGGTTGCAGGCCCTGATGCGTTTGGGCAATTTTTTCCAGTAACACCGATTGCCTCGCAAAATTCCGTCGGTCCACCGTCGGAATCATCCAATGATTCGCAAGGTAAAGATCGAGACAGCAAAGGAGAACAAAAAGTATCGGAGCGTATCGCTTGCGGGAAAACAGCGTGAAAATTGAGAGCACAACAATCGTCTGCAAAAGCGAGCAGGCTACAACCGACTTGGCGATTTCTGTTTGAAACGGCCCGAACATCACGCAAGCCGGAACGTTTTGGACAATTCGATCCCAAAACCGTGTTGTCAACAAAGCGTTGAAAAGTACAACCGAAATGAACGTAATTACCAACTCGCTGCGAACGTAGGAGAGCGGGATTTCGCGGCTCGTTACCCGATCAAGCCCGTAAGCCGCAAGCACCGCAAAGGGAACTGCGGCGAGCGTCAGGAGTTTGGCGGGATACCGAAATTGGGCGTATCCCGGCAAGAACACATTCATCAGCCAATAGATTCCGCCGACCGGATCGCCAATGTCGCCTGTATTGAGCAACCAACCGATTCCGAACGAACCAAAGGAACCGGCGACAAGCACAAAGAAAATCAAAGCGAGAAAACGCCGTTGGAAACTTCCGACGATTGCCAAAACCAGAGCAAGAACGCCGCAGTAGAGCGACGGAACCCAAACATACTGATCAACAGGACTCGTCGAAAACCACCGGGTATTTTCCGGAAACGGTTTGCCGCCGACGTTCGGCCAAACCATTTCGGCCAACCTCCAGGGGGGAACGCTGTAGTTGTACGCCGTCCGGGCATGTCCCCGTTGTTCGAAATTTCGGCAAAGCAACCCGTCGAAAACGGTGTCCGTACTTTTTGCAAACGGCACTTCCCAAACGGATCGCGGTACACCGGTTTGTGTACGATTACTCTCCCGGGAAAGCTCCCAAGCGGGCAAAATCTGGATCGCGGCAAGCAAAAACGCCAAAAGTAGCGGCTTGACGCTTTTTTTCGGGCCGAGAATGAAAAGGACGACCAGCCCGGCGTGATAAGCCGCTTGAACATCGCCGCCGAGAACCATAAGGGCAATAAGGATCGACGGTCCGCAGGACAGCGATCTCACTTGTTTTTGACGCAATGTTTGGCGAATCAGTTCAGGAAACCAAGCGGCTCCGATCAGGAAAATCACGTTCAAGTGTTGGTAAAGCACCGATCCGCCGAACGCGTAAGTGATTGCCGCGAACGTTGACGCCGCCTCGCTTTTCCCGTAATGTCGGACCAGCCGATACATCGTTGTCGCCGCGCAAAAAACGTGCAATACGATGAACCAATGGTACAGTGTCGTGAAATCCAACGGCAAAAAGAAAAGCAGCTTGCCCGGATAAAACAACCCCGCCGCCGGGTTGCCCGCAAGCGGTTGTCCCAAATTTTCGTACGGCATCCAAAGCGGTAATCGACCGGCGGAAAGTTCGGCTTGAATGTACTGATAAAGCGGATAATAAAAATGTGCCCCGTCCCGAAACGCAAATTGAGCCGTCCCGAAAAGAACGTTGCCGAAGAAAGCGAACGTGCATAAGAGAAACAAGAAATGAGAAACGAGAAATGAGTCAAGGGGACGGGATACCGATTCCCGATTCCCGATTCCCGATTCCTGATTCCCGATTTCCCGATTTTCCATTTTGATCGAACAGTTCTTTTCGGAGCAAGTATTCAACGGAATCCACAGGTCCTAAAGCCGGGAAATTGTAGGACAGATTTGACAAAAACGCAATGGGAGAACGCTGGGAAACTGATCCGAAACAAATTTGCTATTCAACGCCAATCAGAGCCACGCACAATCAGAGCCGCGCACGCAGTAAGCGGTAACCCCGGTGGTAACGTGAAAACCGCTCCGTGCGCGGCTCTGATTGGGTGTGGTGGTTCGTTGACGAGTTCGGGCGAAAATTTTTCCTCTTGATTCAAACGGGAAAATTTCGTAAAAGATCACCTCGGACGGTTTTTTACGCTTTTTCGTTTGATTATTATGGACGTGATACTTTTTGGAGCGACGATTCCTACGGACAAAATTGCGGTCGCGGCTCTCGCCCTGATTACGGCGGCACTTTTGTTTAACGTCAAAAAATACTTTGCGCGTCGGTCGCCGGCGGGAAAACGGTGCATCAAGCCCGGAGAAGAACCGAAATACATGACTTCGCGGGAAATGGCACAAAAAAACGCCAAAATCAAGCCGGAACCGACATTTACAGGGGCCTATAAACCGGAAAAAATCTCGCAATGGGAAGTGGAATTCTTCGAACTGACCCGGCAAATGACCGCCCAGATCGATACGAAAATGTCCGCCCTGTCCGTGTTGTCCATCGACGCCGCGAAAATTTGTGAGCGGATGGAAACCCTTTTGGAACGTCTGGAAAGAGCGACTCAAGCCACCGTCGGTCCACCTGTCCGCCCTGTTCCCCCCTCATCAACGAGCTTCGGAGAAAGTGTGCGTCGTTCCGGGAATTTTCGTGATTTTCCCCCGGTCACGCCGCCAAGTTCGACCGTTTCTCCCTTATCATCGGAATCCAGCCAGGAGAAAAAAACGTTATTTCCGAGGCTGTCTTCCTTGTCCGGTCTGGAATTTTCCGACAACGACGACTTGCTGTCGCTCGGCAAAGACCTCTTCCCGGAAACGGCAAATCCGATGAACTCCTCGACGAAATATTCCTTAAGGGAACCGCAAAACGATTCTACGGATCGTACGCTCGGCGAACTTCTCTTGCAGGAAAAACAACAAAACCAGACGGCAAAACCGCAGTCGGCTTCCAAGATCGCTTCGATGTTCCAGCCGACGCCGATCGAGTCGATTTTCAAGCCGATGGAGTCCCGTCCCATCGGTTCCCGACCGCTTTCGTCGATCATTCCCCGGGAAAGAGTCGGGTCTTAATCCTCGAGCATTTTCCAGGCTTCCGAAACCGGGGCAACGATTTTCAGCGGTTCGCGGGTCATCGGGTGATTCAGTGTAATCGACCGGGCGTGAAGCGAGATCGCGTTGTCCCGAACGTCTTCATGTTGCGGACCAAACGGTTGCGTGGAACCGTATTGCACGTCCCCCAAAATCGGATACCCCCGTGAACCGGCTTGGATGCGAATTTGGTGCATTCGTCCGGTTTCCAAACGGATTTCCAGCCAGGTTCCCCACTCAAAGCGTTTGAGAACTTTGTAATGCAAAATCGCTTCCCGTGCGAGCGGATCAATCGGCGGCACAATTTCGGCGTGCGCCTGATTCGGCACTTTGCGAATGTAATCGGTCCAGGTTCCTTCGTCCGGTTCGACAATTCCTTCGGTGAGTGCCCAGTAGACTTTATCGACCTGACGTGCTTCAAGTTGCTCCGAAATCCGCCGGGTCGCACGGGAATGTTTACCGAACAGAATCACGCCGGAAACCGGTCGGTCCAATCGATGGGGAACGCCGACGTAACCATTTTCGCCGCGACCTTCCCGGGCGATCAGGTATTCGCGCACCCGTTGTTCCAGATTATCAATCCCGGTCGGTGCCTGTGTCAAAAGCCCGGACGGTTTATTGACCACCAGCAGCGGACCTTCGTCGTAGAGAATGTCAAGCATGAATTGAATGAGAAATAAGCAATTTGCGGCAAAACCTTCATTTGAACGCAGACAAGACCGCACAAACGGCGATTGCGGCGGTTTCCGTGCGTAAAACCCGCGGTCCCAGGTCGAGCGGAATCCAGCGTTTTTCAAGAGCCATTTGTACTTCTCCCGGGCTAAAACCTCCTTCCGGTCCGATCAGGACATTGAGAGACCCTGGCGTCGCAGGAGATTTTTGACGGCTTACAATCCAATCATGGATATCGAGCTGTCCGACGTGTTCGTCTGAAATCGGGTGAATGAGCAGATTTGCGGCGGCTTCGTCCCCTCCCAACCGATTGAGAATGCTCTCGAAATCCGTTTGAGGCCCGATTTCCATGAGCCGCAAACGACCGCATTGTTTGGACGCTTCAATCACGTATCGCCCAAGACGTTGAACGACTTGCGGCTCCGCTTTGGCGACGGACAGCTCCGTGTGGAGCGGAATCAGCCGGGTACAGCCGAGTTCGGTCAATTTTTCGACAAGCCATTTCTGCCGTTCCCCTTTGGGAAGCGCGGTTGCCAACGTCAGTGGAATCGTGCGTTCCAGATGCGATTGACGGCTTTCCCGAATGAGAAGCGTTACTTGGCTTCGAGCGATGGCAGAAACGGCGGCGCGATATTCCGTGCCCGACCCGTCGAACAGAAAGACCTCTTCGCCGATTTTTTTACGCATCACTTTCGTCAAGTGCCGCGCTTCGTCTCCATCAAGAACGGCCAAATGGTCCTTGTCCGGCGGTTGTGAAAGGAAGTAACGTTGAGTCATTTCAGGTGGCAGACGGCAGACGACAGACATCAGACGGCAGGTGACAGAAAACAGAACCTGAAGCCTGATGCCTGCCGTCTGCCGTCTGATGTCTGTCGTCTATAAAAGGCTTTCCAGTAGCAACCGCATTTTTCTCAGTTCCGCGATTGGATCGATGTTGGGCAATACTCCCAAGTCGACGCAAAGAGCACGTCGGTACTTGGAAAGCCCCAGTTGAATGACGAGCCGCCCGTACTCAATGATGCCCTGACCGATTTGAACTTGAAAAACATCCTTCGTGGAATCACGTAATCGGACATGACTGACATAATCCAGAATCGAATCGTAGTCTTTCGGTTTGGGACAACCGTAAATGTAATGGGTCGGGTCCAGCGTAACCGTCAGACCGGGCACCGTTTTGCAGAAGCTGCCGACCGTTTCCGGATCCTCGGTCAGGGTATCGCCGAGTGTCATCAGGCCGACGTGAACCCCTTCGCGGTTCCCCGTGTGAACGAGTCTTTGAAGCCGTTTGACTTCCACGTTAAACGGCGTTCCCAAATTTGCGGGAAGAACCGAAACGGAGACGACTTTGAGTGCTTTCGCCAACTGGCACAGCGTCGTAAAATGTTCGAAATACTTTTCGTACTTTTCGTCGTTTGGATCGACCGGATTGACGTGGTAGAGGAAGGAAACCGGCGTGATACGCCGTGAAGAACGGCAAATCTGGATCGTCGAATCGAACTTTTCCACCAGTTCGGAAGGACGCAATTGGCCATGTTCGCCTACGACGATTTCCGCCGCCGAATACTCCAAATCGGCCAATCGCTCCATCGTTTCCTGTAAATCCAAGTCGGGAAAGCAACCTGTCGAAACGGCAACAAACACGGCAAACTCCTTTTCTTATGAAAGCATTTTTAAAAACAACCGGAGGAATTATACCGGAAAAACCGGGAAAAAAAAGGTAGGCTTTAGGCAGCAGACTCCAGGACTCAGGCGTCAGAAAAAAAAACGACAATCAAGCCGATCCCGTTTGGAACGGTCCTTTTCCTTCGGAGCGGCGTTGCATTTCGGCAAGTTCCCGGGTCGTCGGAAAAACGCCGACCTGGTAACGCGGCGGATATTCGTACTTGAGGTCCATCAAGTATCCGACCGTGTCGCAAACGACGTCCCAGGGAATCAATACCGGCGTATTCGACCCCTGAATCGTGAACGCAATGAACTCCGCTTTCGGCAAAAGCGTGTCTTTCTCTTCGTCGGTCCAAATGGTGTAAGAAAACAATTGTTGCGTCGTTTCCTGTTGTGCAACGTAATAATGAGCGACGGCGATATTGCGTTCTTCTTTTTGGAACAGATTTCTCAAAATCGTTCCCTGTTCCGCGTAATCCGTTCCTTCCGCGACGATTTGAAAACGCTTAAAGGGAAGATAATACTCGCTTTCCATCGGCGGCAGCCACTGAACCCATTCGTCCCCTTCGAGTTTGAGTAACGTCGGAGGGATTGCGTGCGGGTTTTCCTGAAACTCCGTCGCTTGTGACAGGAAAAAACCGAGGCCCAAATGATCTTCCGAACCGGTAATCATCATCGTGTCCGTACTTAACAAAAGCGCAACGGTTTCACCGATCACCTCCAGATTGCGAATCTGGTCGATCAACATGAGCCGCGTTCCGTCGAAACTGTCTCCGACCGTCGGAATATAAACAACCATCCGGTCTTCGAGTTTCAAACAGGTCAGCGTGAATCCCTTTTCCAAAAGATTTCGCATTGCGATTTCCATCGCTTCGTAAAACGAAAGATTCCATTCTTCCAAGTGCTTTTGCGAGATCATGACGATGGAATCGTGCATGTCGTAAGCGACCGTCAAGCCGAAGCGTTCCCCGACATCCTGGTAAGGAAAGGTCGGCATACTACGCCCCTGTTCCCGGAACCGCAGTTGAGTCAGTTCGAAATATCCCCGGGTGCGCAGTGCGGGCATCAGGTCCGGCTCGACGTCTTCAAATTCGTCCGGCATCGGTTTGAGAAAAAGGAGGTGCCGCAACCATTTTTTAAGCACGTAAGGGCGTTCTTCAAGATTACACCGATTGTATTCCAGGAAGGCGTTATGGAGGTACAAAACCTGTTGTTCCGAACTCCGCGATTTCAGCGCGTAGTCTTTCGGATCGTAATCGAACACCGCTTCCGGCTTGATTTCTTTGGCTTTTTCGAGAATCAATTGCACAAATTCCTCACGGGAAAGTTGCGGTTTTTCCAAAGGCAGGACAATCTGCTCCGAAACGTTTTCCGCCTGAAGATCGACGAAATAGCCGATGTCCGTTTGAACCGTCTGCAATTCCGGTGAGAATGGCACCGAAGAGGAAACGTCAATCGTTTGCGGTTGCAGTAACGATTCCAGTTCGCGCAGTTTCTCCGTCGCCGAAGGGTTTTGGGCCGGTCGCCTGAAAAGTCGGTGAAGAAAGGCGGTGAGAGTGCGAAACATGTTGTGTACTGCATGGAAACACCTTCAGCAGGAACCTCCTGCCGGGAATGCGTATTTTACCCCAATTTTTTTTCAACGCAAATCAGGACTGTCTTAAAGTTTAAAGTACCTTGCCGCGGCAGGAGGATTGCAAAGTCGCTTTTTTCCTGGGAACGCAGGCTTCTTAGCCTGCCAGTGAGT
>Ga0209628_10000326_pt1 | contig 28815 bp, 23 predicted proteins | sample TergutCu122P4_FD_187285 | JGI IMG/M metagenome (GOLD analysis project Ga0209628, IMG submission 187285) | Cubitermes ugandensis P4 segment gut microbial communities from Kakamega Forest, Kenya - Cu122 P4 (SPAdes) (version 2) | ecosystem: Host-associated > Arthropoda: Insects > Digestive system...
CCGGTGGGGGGGGGGGAGGAAATCGCCCGCAGTTTTAGTCGATTTTAGTCGATTGGTGGCTGGAGTAATGGTGGACATCTCTCAAAAATCGGGTATGATACAGGTTTGTTTGGCTCTTTCATCAAACTGCCTGTTATCGAACGACCGATGCCGACCTACGAATACCGTTGCAATTCTTGCTCACATCAATTTGAGGAATTTCAGTCGATCAAAGCGTCTCCTTTGGTCAAATGTCCCAAATGTGGGAAAAACAAGCTGGCCCGATTAATCGGCGGCGGCGCAGCGATTGTCTTCAAAGGGAGCGGTTTTTACCAAACGGATTACCGCAGCGATTCCTACAAAAAAGGGGCCAAAGAGTCGAAAACGACCGAAACCACCCCCGCGACGCCCCCGGCTACTCCAACTCCGGCCGCTCCGGCCCCCCCGCCCACAACAAAAACAGACACCAAGCCATAGTAGAGTGTGAAAATTTCTTGTAATTCATAATTCATAATTCGTAATTCACCATGAGTGATTTAAAGATTTTTTCCGGTCGGGCAAACCCGAATTTGACCAAGAAAATCTGCGACTATTTGGGAATCCAGCAGGGGCAGATTCACGTCGGCAATTTCCCGGACGGCGAAACGCAATGCAAGGTCGAACAAGACGTTCGCGGACAGGATGTGTTCGTGATTCAGCCGACTTGTCCCCCGGTCAACGAAAATCTCATGGAACTTTTGATTATGATCGAAAGTTTCAAGCGAGCGAGTGCCGACCGGATTACGGCCGTGATTCCGTATTTCGGATATGCACGGCAGGACCGCAAAGACGAGGGCCGGGTTCCGATTACGGCGAAACTGGTCGCCAATCTCATCACGCAGGCCGGGGCGAACCGCGTTTTGACGATGGACCTGCACGCCGCACAAATCCAGGGATTTTTCGATATTCCGGTCGATCACCTGACCGCTGCGCCGGTTTTGGATGAATATTTCCGTGAGTTGGGACATGCGAGCGACGATATTGTGGTTGTCAGTCCCGATGAAGGGAACATCAAGCGGGCGGCGTCTCACGTTAAAGCGGTCGGCGGAACTCTTGCCATTATCGACAAACGCCGCTTCGGAAACCAGGTTGAACAAGCGCATTTAATCGGCGGTCCCATCAACGGCAAAATCGTTTACATTTTTGACGACCTGATTAGCACGGCGTCGTCGATCTGCGGAGCGGCCCATCTGATGAAACGAAACGGAGCCGATAAGATTTACCTGGCGGCAACCCACGGCGTTTTATGCGGCAATGCGTTTGAAAATATCAAGCAGTCGCCGATTGAAAACCTGATTATTACGGACACGATCCCGCTCAATCCGGCCGTGTTTTTGCCGAACATCACCGTTTTGAGTGTCGCTCCGCTCTTGGGAGAAGCGATCCGACGGATTCACTGCCACGAATCGGTCAGCCGCCTGTTCCGGGAAATGCAGCTCTGGGTCGGACGATAAGACGGCAGGCGGCAGAAAAAATGGTTGCGAGAAACTTTTTTGTTGCCAGACGGTTTAATATTGTTGTCCCTGAAACAGGGTAACGAAGCATACCAATTTTTACCTTAAACGGCTCTCAAACACATAAATCCCATGACATCCACCCCTTCCCAATATCGTTCCCCTCGTCGTGCGGCTTTTACGCTCGTCGAAGTGATGCTTGTTATTGTTATTCTTACGGTTCTCGCCGGAATCGCCGTGGTTGGGGTTCAACAGACCATGGCTCGGGCCGGGAAAGGTGAAGCGACTATTTTTGTCAAGTCTATGAAAACTCCGCTGGAGCAATTTTTTATGGACCATAAACGCTATCCCACAACGGCGGAAGGACTGGATGCGCTTCTCAACCCCCCGCCCGACGTTGACGAATCCAAGGGGGTATGGCCGTATATCGATCCCAGTGCCGTCAAAGCGGACCCATGGGGTATGCCGTACCAGTACGCGTATCCCGGGCAACGGAATCCCAACAGTTATGACCTTTGGTCGCTTGGTCCTGACCGAGCACCGGATACCGGCGACGAAATCGGCAACTGGTAAACGGATCATATTGAGGGTCAGGATTCCCGGATTTTCTCCAAAATCCGACACAGCGAATCGTTGACGAACATAATAGGCATAAAAAGCCAATTCATAGAGATATTTTTCCAATTATAGGCAAGAATTGCCAATTTGTGTATATGAGAAAATATTTTGTCCTCAAAACCGCACATGCCCCCAGGGTAATTTGGCGTCGTCGCCGTAAGGCGTGTGGATGATTTGGTCCGCATCGACCCCGCTTTCGGCAATCGCCGCGTCCCAAAGGTCGCTTCGAAAATGTTCCGTCCAAGAGTCGAGTCTCGCCCCTTTTCGCCAGACGGTTTCGATGATTTTTCCCACCCGACGGTCGCCGCGACTGAGCAAACCCTCAAGCAGACTCAGCGATAATTCGTGGTACTTTACGTTAAACGAACGGTCCTTGTTCGTGTACTTGAGCCGCTTGTGGGCTTCCCGGAAGGCTTCGCGGTCCATCATTCCGCAGCGTTCAAAAGGAGTGTGCGGTTTCGGTACAAAATTCGACACGTTCGCAACGACCACCGGAAAACGACCGCTGACTTTTTTGCCGAGGTAGGTAACCTCCTTGGCCAAATCGGTGATCCCGTCAAGATCGGCATCCGTTTCTTCAGGCAGGCCGCACATAAAGTACATCTTGACCCGCCCGAAGCCGTTTTCAAAGGCACTTTGACACCCTGCGAGGAGGTTTTCATTCGTGATCGGCTTCCCGATGCGGCGTCGCATTTCGTCTCTCGCCGCTTCCGGGGCAATCGTCAGGCCGCCGCTCCGCTCCGTCGTCAGACTTTGCATCGTTTTCGAGAGCAGGTGGTTTACCCGTAAGCTCGGTACGGAAATCGACACCTTGAGCGGTGTCAAAAGTTCCCGGAGCCGAGTCATAAGCTGCTCGAACTGTGGGTAATCGCTTGTCGAAAGCGAAAGGAGCGACACCTCGCTCATCCCGGTATTCAGGCAGGATTGATAAGCGATTTGGGCAATCGACTCAACGCTCCGGGTACGAATCGGGCGTTTGATCGCGGTGCTTTGACAGAATTTGCAGCGGCCCGGACAGCCCCGCATGATTTCGAGCGAAACACGGTCCTGGACGCTTTCGATAAGCGGCACGATGGGTGTCAGCGACGGGACGAACCTCTCAATGTCGTCCACCACCGCCGGGCGGATGATTTCCGGCACACCCGGCTCGTTCGGCTTTGGTGTCAAGGCACGACCGTTTGCGTCGTAAACGACATCGTAAAATTCCGGTACGTAAACGAACGGAAATTGCCAGGCGATTCGAAGCAACCACTCGCGGCGGGACTCCGACGGGAAATTCTGTTTCACCGCAACCCAAAAATCGCAGACTTGTTCCAACGCTTCTTCGCCGTCGCCGATGACGAACAGATCGATAAACGGCGACATCGGCTCCGGGTTCCCAACACAGGGACCGCCGGCGATCACCAGCGGATGCGTTTTCGCCCTGGCAGTGCGGTCAAGCGGAATCCGTCCCAGGTCAAGCATCGTCAGGACGTTGGTGTACGACATTTCGTATTGAAGCGAAAAACCAAGCACGTCAAACCGGTCAAGCGGCCGGAACGTTTCCAGCGAATAAAGCGGCAAACCCCGGCTTTTCAGGGCGTTTTCCATATCCGGCAGCGGCGTGAACACCCGCTCGCAAATCCAGTCCTCCTTTCGGTTGATAAGCGTATAAAGGAGCTGAAACCCGAAGTGCGACATGCCAATCGTGTAGGTATCAGGAAAGGCAAGGGCCAGGTGATACCGCACCCTTTCGGGGTCTTTAGCCACCGCCCCCAGCTCGCCACCGATATATTGCCCCGGCTGGCGAACATCGGAAAGAAGCAACGATTCAATCGTTCGGCGTAATTGTGGGTCCGTGAAATGTCGCATGGAGTCGAGGAGAGAGGAGGAGAGGAGCAATTTTAAGGGACATCACTGATTCGCAACACCCGTCGCCGTTCCAATTCGGCACGGAGTTCTTCTTCGCTTGGGAGGATAAGCCGGTATTTCGAGGCGAAAAGTTGCTGACTTTCTTTCATCACCGAGTAATGAACGATTGTATCATCTTTATCGGCACAGAGGATGATTCCCAGCGTCGGATTATCTCCTTCTCCCCGCTTCAGGTCGTCGAACATGCGAACGTACATGTCCATCTGGCCTATATCCTGGTGGGTCAATGGCGAAGTTTTCAGGTCAATCAGCACGAAACACTTGAGCAGGTAATTGTAGAAAACAAGGTCAATGTAAAAGTGCGATGTTTCGCTACTGATCCGAAACTGCCGCCCGACAAAGGAGAACCCCTTGCCCAGTTCAAGCAAAAATTGTTGCAACCGCTCGATAATCTCGGTTTCAAGCAGGTTTTCATGCCCTTCCCACGGATCAGGGAATCCGAGAAATTCCAGAATATACGGGTCTTTGATGAAATCGCCGGGATGAACCTTGTCGGAAGTCGCCGGAACCACCGCCCGTTTTTCAGGGGCACTCAACCGCCGCTCAAAATCAAGCGTTTTAATGCTCCGCTCCAATTGTCTGACGCTCCAGTTCTGTTCCGCCGCCTCTCGAACGTAAAATGCCCTTGCGGTCGGGTTCTCGACCCGCATAATGAGGCGGTAATGCGACCAACTCAATTCCCTACGCAGTGTGTAGGGAATTTCGGAAGCACCTTGCGAGCCAGAATCCGGCAATTCTCTACACGCTGTGTAGAGTTTTTCGGTGTCCGCCAATTCGCTACGCAGTGCGTAGCTTTTTTCGGAATCCGGCAATTCTCTACACACTGTGTAGCGAATCTCGTGATCGGGGAACATGAGGTAAAATTTCTTGAAATTCCAGAGGTTGGCAACGGAAAATCCCTTGCCGAATTCATCGCCGAGTCGTCGGGACAGTTCTCGAATCAGATAAGAACCGTATTCTGCCCGTTCGTTTCCGGCTTGCTCTTCTTCGACGATGCGTCGCCCGATTTTCCAGTACGCCTCGACCATGACGAAGTTGACCACCGCATAAGAGAGCCGCCTCGCCTCGGCGAGGATGTGGCGGACATCCTCGAAAAACAAACTTTTCGCAGGTGTAGCAATCGCTTTTTTTGTTGCTTTCTTTACTGATTTCTTCGGCATGGGGATTCCTTTGTTGTCGCTTTATAGTTTGACTGTATAATAAAATTTTGTTTGTAACCCATTGTGGTACAATAAGTTATGGAATCTCCTGTTTTTTTGCTGTTGACCGTGATTTCGCGTGTTAAAATGGGCAATTGGGGATAAATACTTGAAATTCCAACGTTTTAATGGTGAAGCAAATGAATTCAACTCAATACACTTGAAAATCAGGAATATCCATAACTCCTTTGATAATAATAGGTTAGCTCACTATACAGTCAAAATAGTTTGTAACCGCTACCGAGGACGATCATTTTGTTGACGTCAACAAAATGATCCGAATGGAACCGGAGCATTTTCGCATATTTTCGCGGTTTCGCAAGTTTCGTATCGAAAATACCGCGCGAGTATCGTTTTTTACGATCCCGTTAGCGGCGGGGCCGCGTGTTGAGTTTTACCCCACTCCCGCACGGGGCAAGCCCCGTCGCTAACAAGTGGGACTTGTTTTCCTTTTTCAAGAAGTTTATAGTGGACAGTCGGTGTTTGAAGACTCTTTTTCCCCCTTTCCCCCTTTCCCTTTCCCCTTATGAGATTAATGAGAATTTTAGGAACGCTTTTGCTGGCTTTCTCCCTTTCCAGTGCTTACGCCGCCGAAATCTGGTCTATCGGGGCAGACGACGGAAATTATCAGGAATTTTCCGCCGCCGGAAATTACGGCGAGTTTGTCAAAAATTTTCCGAATGACCCGACGGTGCAAATCGGGACGTTCGACGCGAAAACCGATTGGTCGTACATCCACCCTGGCCCCGCCGACAACTGGGCCGGAAAAAAACCGCACACGTTTACGATCAAATTCGATCTGCCGCCCAGTGCCGCAAACGCAACCGCTTACGAACTCATCCTCAAAGGTTGGGGACACTCGAGTTCCGCTCCGAGCATTGACGTCAACCTTAACGGCAAACGCGGCGTGATCCGAACGGAAGGCAACAGTCGAAGCGACGCGATTCTTGGCAATCCGAGAGCGGCGGAACCGAAAGCGTTTTCACTCGTTTTGCCTGCGATGGTCGTTAAATCGACCGGAAACGTCCTCAAGCTCACCAACTCCAACGGTTCGTGGTTCATTTACGATTGCGTTCAATTTCGTAGCAAAGCGGGACGAATTGAAGCGATTCAAGTTCGCGGCGAACAGGGAATTCGCAAAATGAACAAGCAGCCTGCCCGAAAAATTCGGGTCGATTACCAGGGGGAAGCCCTTTCCCAGCCCGCTTGGTTGAACGTCGAGTACACGCCGGAAAACGCAGAAACGAAGAAAGTTCGGGTCATGCTCAACCCGGATAACCATTTTTCCGGGGCGGAAGCCTTTCTGCCGGTTGACGAAGCAATCTGCGACAGGCCGGTCTCGGTTTCCGTCGTGCTTGACCTGCAAGGGCGAAAAGTCAAAGCGGCCCCGGTGGTCCTACCCGCCGAACGCAAGTGGGAAATTCACCTGATTCACCAGACGCACCTCGATATTGGGTATACCGATACGCAGGTGAATATATTGGAACGGCAGGTTACTTCGCTCAAAGAAGCCCTGCAATACATCGAGGAAACGAAAAATTACCCGCCGGAAGCCCGGTTCAAATTTCATCCGGAAGGAATGTGGGCGATTGAAGAGTTTATGAAAACCGCGACCGGCGCCGAAAAAGCGGCGTTCATCAAAGCGGCGCAAAACCGGGACATCCACATTGACGGGCTTTATTCTCAATCGATGACCGGTCTCTTTTCCGACGAGGAGCTGTTCGAACTGTTGGGGTGTGCGATTCGCTTCGGCAAGGAACATGGTATCACGGTTGACAGTGCGATGCTCACCGACATTCCCGGCTACACTTGGGGATTCGCTCCGGTGCTGGTGAAGAACGGCGTCAAGTACCTGACATTGGGACCGAACTGCGGACACCGGGTTGGCCGGGTCTACGAGTGGGGCGAAAAGCCGTTCTGGTGGGAATCGCCGTCCGGCAAAGAGCGGCTTTTGGTGTACCTTGCCGACACCGGGTACCACCAATTCCACGGCAAACCACGAGGACACCGGATCAGCGAAGAGGAAATCTTTTTCATCCTCAACGGAAACGATCACATCCCCCGAAGCGATAAGCCGAGGGTATTTCCTTTCGACCTGATCCCGATCCGGTACGGCGTCGAAGGGGATAACGGCCGCCCCAACCGTGTGGTCTCCGATGTCGTCAAGGAATGGAACGAAAAGTTTTACTACCCGAAACTGATCCTTTCCCGGAACAGCGATTTCATGCGGGAACTGGAAAAGCGGTTCGGCGACCAATTGCCGGTCGTTCGCGGCGATTACACCCCGTACTGGGAAGACGGTGCCGCCAGCACTTCCGAGGCGTTGGGAATCAACCGGAAGACTAAAGAGTTTTTAACGACACTAGAAACAAACCTTGCGGCGACTAACCCGCAAAAATACCGGGACCAGCTCGAAATTTTCGATGCGATTTGGACCGATATTATCATGTTTGACGAACACACCTGGGGTGCCCATAACAGCATTTCCCAGCCGGACAGCGATTTCGTCATACAGCAGGATAATTACAAGCAGGAATACGCCCGACGGGCTCGGCGAACCTTGCAGGAATTGGGTGATTTCAAGTCCAGGCAATCGGAAAAGAGAGGAGATTTTGGTAAGGCATACGTTGATGTCGAAAAAGGGATCATCGGCAACGACGTGTTGACGCTCGAGGTCGATAAAAAAACCGGTGCGATCATCTCGCTGAAGCGGAAGGGAATCGATGTCGATCTGGTCAATCCCGGCGACGACGGTAATGCCGGGCTGAACGATTACCTTTGTATCATCGGGCGTGACGCCAAGGAAAACCGCTCCCGAATCGAAGGAGAAATCAATATCTCAGGTCGCGTTAGGGATTATCCAGGGATAACTATCGCAGAGCTTACCATTGAATCAATGGCTCCAAATTGTAAATCGCTTGTTCGGCAAATATTTGTCGCTTCAGATTCGGATAGTATCCAAATTATGAACAATATGGACAAGGAGATGGAACGCCGTCCGGAAGGAATCTTTTTCGGCTTCCCGTTCAATGTTCCCGGAGGCGTTTGGCGGGTTGACACCCCGTGGGCAACCGTGCAGGTCGAAAAAGATCAGATTCCCGGTGCTTGTCGGAATTATTACTGCGTCCAGCGTTCCTGTACCCTCTCGAACGACGAATTCGGGATATATTGGGAACCGGTGGAAGCACCACTTGCCCAATTTGCTCCGATTTTGTTTACGCCGGCTTTGGGCGTTGATCCCTGGCGGGAGCACATCGAACCGAACGGGACGATTTACTCCTGGGTTTGCAACAACCATTGGGAAACGAACTACAAAGCGGGTCAAGACGGAAAGCTACTGTTTAACTATTGGATTCGTCCTTATGTTGGCAAGTTTGACGCCGCAAAAGCGCAACAATCTCTCAGAGAAAGACACATAAAAAAAGCACTCCAAAACCGAATCGTGAAGCTCGACAACGAGAACGTGTTGATTACCCGCTTGAAGCCGACGCGAACGGAAAGCGGCCTGATTTTACGGCTTTACAACCCGTCGGACAAGCCGCAAACGGTGACGCTCGATTTCGTGCAAAAAGTGGAGCAGCTCTACCTCTCGAACCCGCTTGAGGAACGTGTGGAAAAGGTTGCGAACACGATCACGATTGACCCGTTTGATTTTATAACCATCCGAGCGGAGTGAATTACGAATTACGAATTACGTTCGAATAGTTGCACGAAAAAATCGCTCCCGTTAGCGGCGGGGCTTGCCCCGCGCGGGGTTACGTGTTGAGTTTACCCCGCTCCCCGCACGGGGCAAGCCCCGTCGCTAACGAGAGACGAAAGCGTTTACAAATAATCGTTCGTAATTCGTAATTCGTAATTCGTAATTAAAATTCCGCACGATAATTGTAGCGGTCGTTCGGGGCGGAGTCGCCGTGGAGCGTGAAATCGGACCACTCGCCGGTCTGTTGGATGTTGTCGCACCATTTGAAATGGATCGCGTTCGGATCGCCGAGCATTTTACGCGGTATCGCCAGTTCGATCTCCCTTTCGCCGACTTTGTACGAAATTTCCGTCGACGAATCCCATTCGTATCTTCCGCCGACGTTTTTCTCAAGCGTCCCTGAAATGCGGTTGAACACGAAATCGTATCCCAGCCAACCGGTGTTGACACCACAATCGACGTCGAGGAACAGGAGCATCCAGTTTCCGTCGTTTTGTCCGAGTAGCGGCTGAGCGGTGCGGACGTAAAAATAGACGTTCTTTTCATCCCGGGAAACTTTGGCCGCGACGATGTCGTTGCGGCCCGTCGTATTTTCGTAACGGGTTCCCGCTCCCCAGCCGCGTTCGTTGCGATGGGCGACGTCGCCGATGGTGTCACGAAATTCCGGCGTCACACCGGACCAGTCGTCGAATTTTCCGTCCACCGCAATCGGTTTCGGCCCGATCTTTTCAAGCGGTCTTGTCCCCTTGAACCGGCGGAGGTGTTCGATCAGTTGATAATAGTAAGCGTCTTCATGGCCCCCTTTGACCGGTTCGGCGTCCCGGCTGAATTCATGGTTGAACTGGTCCACGAACGACACCACATCCTTTCCGTGAAACGGCGCGGTTTCGTCGAACCGGCCCATGATCCACTCGTTCCAGCTTGTGATAAACACCGCTTTCGGGTCAAGTTCATAGACCCGTTTCCATTGTTCTTCAAAATTCCGACCGAAGTAATCGCACTCTTCCGGCGGCGGTTCCTTGCCGTCGTGGAAGCTGCGGCCATGAGCACGAGGATTACTCAACACGCCGAGTTTGCCGTCCACGGCGTTTTGTGCGATCCCGACGGAGGCTTGCTCGATCACCTGCCTGTCGTTTTCCTGTACGTAAAATCCGTGTTGCGGATAAACTTCAAGCCAGCTCCATTGGTTCGGTCCGGTCGGCCCCTGGAAATAATCCGGTTGCGGCTTTCGAAAAGTAAAAAAGTTGAGGATTTCCAGCGTCTCAGGCTGTTTTTTTTCTTCGGATTGGAGACCATCGAAAACCAGGTTCGGGTCGGCGAGGATGAGCGGTTTGCCGTTCCATCGGAACCAGAGGTCGGCGTAATCCCCTTTACTGTACAGATCACGCCAAAGCTCGTGAACGACCTTGTTCGGTGCCCAGAACGGCGTGAGAAACGCGATTTGCGGAGCGTGGTTTCCGGCGGCGCGAACGTCGCTGAAAACTTTGCACAAAGCCCTGTAACTTTCCGGATAGGTCAATTGATTTGTTACGTCGAAGATCACGACATCGACCCCGGCGTCACCGAGCATCTGGGCGTGTTTGCGAAGAACGTATTCGTCTTCACCGACGTAATAATCGAAGATCGATTCTCCCCAATGGTGCGGGACGTACATCGGGCCCCAGAGCGGCGAATCCTTTTTCTGCATCGCGTCGGGGTCTTGTTTCAGAATTTTCGTAACATCAAACGGTCCCTGCTCGCCGTGTCGTCCGTTCCAGAGAAAGTAGAACATCGCAACCGTTTTCTCCGGCTTCGGCGGTCCCGTTTGTTCGAAGGTCGAAAGCGTCCGTCCCAGATGATCCGTTGCGACCCAGGTATCGCTTTGCACGTCCCAGGTTTCCGCAGCGTGGATCATTCCGAACGAAAAGAAAAATGGTATCAGGAAAAAAATTCGTTTCATGTTTGTTTCTCAAAGTGTGAACGGATTGGTTATGAAACTGGAAAAAGTGTTGAAATTTTAGGGCATCGGGCATAGGGCATAGAATTTGGGTGTAGCCGCGATTTTAGGTAGTTTTTCGTTTCGAAAACTGGGAAATCCACCTTATTTCCACCTTATTTTTCCTGACAAAACAACCCTGTTTGACGATCCCGGACGCTACCTGAAATCACGGCTGCCCCCTTTAATTCCAAGTCGGATCGTCCGGTAGTCTTTTTTGGTGCAACATGGAGGCAAGCATTCCTCGTCCGGCCCGGTCCAACGTTTTCCTCCACAGTTCGGTCGGGTCGTCGAACACGTCGCCGATCGTCGCAGGGGTCATAAACCAGGCCCCTTGCTGAATTTCCGCTTGCAACTGTTTTTTTCCCCAGCCGGCCCCACCGACGTAGAGACGGAACGGTTGATGCTCATCTCCGACCACCGCTTCGAGCGATTCTTTTTGCGACGAAACGTACAAGCCGGGGAGCACCTGGGCGTCGGCGAACGCTTCGGCGGTATGAAGCGCAATGAGCGGCCCGAAAACCGGTCCGCCGAGGTAAAGGTGCTGTTTCGTTCGACACGGCGTTTCGAAAATCTGTTCCCAAAGCTCCGTAATCGGTTTCTCCGATTGACGATTCAGGATGACACCAAAGGTCTCTTCGCCGCCGCTTAATACCAATACGACCGTCTGCCGGAAATTCGGATCCGCAAGAGCTGGTGCCGCAATCAATAGTTGTGATGAATAAGACATTTTTTAGAATTACGAATTACGAATTACGAATTTTATTTTTTTGTAATGTAAGCCCGCAACCGTGTTTTGCCTTCTGCATTGCTTTTGAAATAACGGACGTTGCCATCTCCAAAAGCAACGTTGGCGTAGTTGCCGTGATCACTGCCGATTCCCATTGCATCGGTATTGATTCCCTTGATGGCGGTCTCAAAGGAAATTTCCTGCGACGGATCCATCCAGTTGACCGGCGTTTTCCGCTCCACCAAAAAAATGGTTTCTTTCCATTTCTCCCTGGGCGTTGATTCCGTATACGATCCGTCAATGACCGAATAAAAACAATCACCGCGTGCAGGAACAGTTTTACGGTAACCGCTTCCTGGACATTGAAAAACAGAGAGGCATTCCGAATGAAGCCGGCAGTTATGTTCGCTGTTCCAGGGTTCGTTTAATCGGATTTTTTCGTACAGTTCCTTCCGTCCAATGTAAGGCAAAATCAACACCCGCCAACTGTGGAGCGGCTTGCCGTCTTCGTCAACGGTATAAACAGGAGGGAAATGACCATGCTCGCTGTAATACATGTGAAAAGCGAGCACGATTTCCTTCATGTTGTTGGCGCATTCATTGTGTCTTGCCGCGTCGTGGGCATGAGGGAGAACTTTCCACAATAGAACGACAAAAATGCTGAATACTACAACGGCGACAAGAATGCCAAGAGGCTTGACATGGAGGGAATTCCCAAAATTCTCTTGCCGTTTTTTCTTCGGTTTCCGGGCATCCGTCGGAAGCGGGTTGCATGTTGGAGGCTCGGTTGGTTGAGGGAGGGGCATGGGATTTTCCTTAATCATTTCAGTTGCGCAATTTCTTTCGGCGATTCCCATTTTGGTCGATTTTTTTGGAAAGTCAACCACATTACTTTGCGATTTCCGTACACCGTGTTTCGCGGATGACCGTAACTTTGATTTCGCCGGGGAACTGGAAGCGTTGCGAAAGCGTTTTGACGATGTCGCGGCAGAGTTTCGCGGCGGTTTCGTCCGTCGTTTTCTCGGAGGAAACCAGCACCCGTATTTCCCGGCCCGCTTGAACGGCAAACGCTTGTTCCACCCCGTCCAATTCCGTTGCAATCGATTCGAGTTCCTCCATCCGTTTGACGTAATTTTCGAGCGATTCCCGCCTTGCGCCGGGCCGGGAAGCACTGCAAGCGTCCGCAATGGCAACGATCATCGTGTAAGGATTGTCGATACGGGGATCGTCGTGGTGCCCCAACGCGGCGTGAATGACTTCCGCCGATTCGCCGTATCTCCGCAAGAGATCGGCTCCGATTTTCGGGTGTCCCCCCTCCGTTTCATGGTCAACCGCTTTGCCAATATCGTGCAGTAATCCGCAACGCCGCGCCAGCTTCTCGTTCAAACCGAGTTCAATCGCAATCATTCCGGCCAAGAACGCCGTTTCAACGGAATGTCGGAGCACGTTTTGGCTGTAACTGGTTCGAAAATGAAGCCGGCCGAGGAGAGAAACAAGCCGCTCGTTCAAGCCGAAAAGGTCGATTTCCTGACACGCATCTTCGCCGGCCTTCTGGACAAACGTTTGCATTTCGACGTTGACTTCCGCAACGATTTCCTCAATCCGGGACGGGTGAATCCGTCCGTCGGTAATGAGGCGGTCCAGGGCAAGCCGGGCGACTTCCCGACGAATCGGGTCGAATCCGCTGACAATCACGACTCCCGGCGTATCGTCGATAATAATATCGACGCCGGTTGCCTTTTCAAACGCCCGGATGTTGCGGCCTTCCCGACCGATGATTCGCCCCTTCATGTCGTCGTTCGGAATATCAATCGTGCTGCTGGTCGCTTCGGCGGTGTGGACGGCGGCGTACCGTTGCAACGTTCCGAGCAGAAGATTTTTCGCGAGCTGTTCACTTTTGTCCTGGAACGATTTTTCGTAACGCTGAACGAGTGCGGCCTCTTCCGTTTGAAGTTCGCTTTCAAGCGTTTTGAGCAAACGATCCACGGCGTCTTTTCGGGAAAGGCCCGACAACTCATGGAGCGTCGCACGTTCCTTTTTCAGAATTTGCGAAAGCTCTTCGTTTCGCCGGTCCACATCGCGGATTTTTTCCTTGAGTTTGTCTTGGGTCGATTCGACCAGATTTTCCCGTTTGCGAATGTCCTCGGCCTGCTTTTCGATCCCGTCCTGCCGTTTTTCCAATTGGCGTTCTTTTTCGTGAATCTCCCGACGAAACTCGTGCTGTTCCTTGTCGAATTTCTCTTTTTGCTGAATGATCTGTTCCTTGATGTGCAGGTCCGCTTCCCGCATTTTGGTTTCAACTTCCAATTCCGCCCGATAGAGAATCTCTTTGGCCTCCGTTTCGATGTCCTGCTTTCGGAGCTTATCGGAAATGCGCACGGCGTAATAAACTCCGATCAGCGACAAGCACCAAAACACGCCGACTATGGCATATACAAACCAATCCACGGATAATTCCTTCTTTGTTCTCTTGGTTCTTTACCAAAATTCGTGGGGAAAAAGGTATTAAAAACAGGTTTTTTGGGGATTCGGGGAAAGTTGTATCCCCGTTTGATATTACCCAATCGGTCCGACGGTACCGGGACATATCATCCCACCGGTTATTCCTGACAGGTTGCTCCGCAACAGAGTCTGCATCCGCTTCGCCGGATGACTTCATTCTAGCAAAAAAACCGTGAAAAACATCCCGGTCCGAAAAAAAGTGGAATGTTTGTTTCTCAAGAACCCTTACCCGCTAATAAATCCGATTCAACTCCTCAATATGCTTCCGCATGATGTTACGCAGTTCGGGCGGTCCCAGGACTTCGGCCTCTTTACCGTAACCGAGAATCCACCAGGAGATTTCGTTCAGACCGGAAACGCGAACCCGGAAAATGATGGAACCGTCCAACTCGTTTTTGGTGATCTGCTGCGTTTTGTGCCAACGGACCTCGGACACGTTCTGCGCAACAAGCGGTGAAAAGCGGATTTCCACGTCGCTGTCCGGTCCGGGTTCCGGAATGAGACTCCAGGCGTTGCGCAAATAGCGGTCCAGCGAAAACGACTTCGGGTTTTTAAACCTTTCGTCCGTGACCTGAATTTCTTCGATCCGGCCGATGTGGAACATTCGGATTTCCTTGAACAACTCCGCCCAGCCGATTACGTACCAAGCGTGTCGGGCAAAGAAAATCTGGTACGGATGAAGCCGCGTGAAAATCGAATCCGGGTCTTTCGGGCTTTTGTACTTGATTGAAACGGCCCGATGTTTGGCGCACGCCTCGCGGACTTTAAGAAACGCTTCTGTGGAACCGGCGTGTGAGTGGCTTGGCTCTTTCTGCATCAACACCTTGCCCGTGAGCGGCATCAACTGGTCCGTGATTTTTCTCGGAAGCGCGCCGAACAATTTGCAGGTCGCCTCGCCGATGGCGTCAAGCAGCGGGAACACCGGTTCCTTGGCCGCTTCAAAGCAAAGCGTGAGCATCGAGAACGCTTCTTCGAGCGTGAACTGGACCGGCGGAAGGTAAACCGGGTCGGAGACTGAAACCCGATGCGTTTCCGGATGCAGCGAGATCACGATCCCAAGTTCCCGCAACTTGTTGATGTCGCGGTAGATCGTCCGCTCGCTGACCTGGCAGATGTCCGCCAGCTCTTCAATTTTCGGTCTGCCCCCTTGGGACAAGCGGATAATATTCAACAACCGCCGTACCCGGTCAATGTACGTGGTGCGGTTTTGCACGGAAGTTTTTCCGCCTTTCTTCCCGGCGGACGATGGTTTTTGAGTGTGGTAGTACAAAATGGGAAATGGGAATGAGAAATGAGGATATGGAACAAAATGACATTGACGCAGTACAACAACGCGCCATTCCAATAAGTGAGGAAATATGATATACTATCAACCGGCAACGGGAGTCCTGTCGTTTAAAAACGCCCTCTGACTTCAAAACAGAACAATGGAAGAATATACTATTTACGCAATTATCGATAGCATTTTGTTGAAAAAAGTAGGCGAAACAGAAGATTATTTCGAAGCCGAAGAATTCCACCATAAAGGTTATATCATTGACGAGCACTACATACGAAAAATCAAAATCACAAACAACACCTACGCTCAAATCAGTGTTATAACGAACGGGAAAACAAACTGGGAATAATTTTAGATAACCCCATTATCCAAGAGGAACAAAAATGACGACAACAAAAAAACGAAGCGAACGGGACGATTTTCTTATGAACTATACCATTCGCAAAGACTGTGAGCGTCGGAGAGAGGAACGTGACGAATTGCAAAAAAAGGTTTCCGGTTACGTCAGCAATGAGAAACCGGAAACGGTACCGGCTTCCTGCGGTAAAAAACAATGATTTTGGAAAACCGGACCGTTTACTCTGTGCGCGGCTCTGATCGGGTTATTTCTCGCGGCCTGTTTTCGACGTAATCCCAATACGGCGAGAGCCGCCGGAGACGGTCGATGATGCTTGGGAACACCTCCAACACTTTGTCGATTTCCTGCTCCGTTGTGTATCGGCTCAAGCTGAAGCGGACCGATCCGTGCATGGCGGTGAACGGAATTCCCATCGCTTTGAGAACATGCGACGGTTCCAGTGACCCGGAAGTACAGGCGGAACCGCTCGACGCACAAATGCCCGACTCGCTTAATTGGTACAAAATTCCTTCCCCTTCGACGTAATGACAGGCGACGTTGAGCGTGTTCGGCATTCTCGTTGCGCCGGCACCGTTGACCTCGACGCAGGGAATATTTTCCAAAATTCCACGTTCCAATCGGTCCCGTAAAGCGGCGATACGCTGCATTTCCCGGTCGTGGTCGATCTGTGAAAGTTCAACCGCTTTGCCCATTGCGACAATACCGGCGACGTTTTCCGTGCCGCCACGCCGTTCGTTTTCCTGGTGTCCACCGATCATAAACGTTCGGCACGGCGTTCCCCGGCGAATGTAAATCCCGCCGATCCCTTTGGGTGCGTGGAATTTATGTCCGGAAAACGAAAGCATATCGACGTGCCGGAAATTCTCTTGCATCCGGATCGGCAATTTCGTGAACGATTGCGTGGCGTCCGTGTGAAACAGGATCGAGGGATTCGTCTCTTTCGCTATCCGGGCCAACCGTTCAATCGGAAAAACGACGCCGGTTTCGTTGTTGGCGTGCATAATCGTTACAAGAAGCGTGTCGGAGCGCAAAGCACGGACGTATTCGCCGATGTCGAGGTTGCCGTTTCGGTCAACGGACAAAAACGTAACATCATACCCGGTCCGCTGGAGTTCCCTGCAAACTTCGAGCGTCGCCGGATGTTCGACCGCCGTGGTGAGGATATGCTTGCGTTGCGGCAATGCACGGACCGGGCCGAAAACCGCCATATTGTTGCTTTCCGTTGCGCAAGAGGTGAAAAGCAACTCTTTGGCAGACGACGCATTGAGAAACGCCGCGATGCTTTCCCGTGCAGACTCGATGGCCCGCCGCACCCCGGTTGCCGGTTCATACATCGAACTCGGATTAAAGTACAGTTCGCTCAAGTACGGCGTCATCGCGCCCCGGACTTCCGGAGCGATTGGCGTCGTGGCGTTGTTGTCGAGATAAATGAGGGCATCGGGCATCGGGCATCGGGCATCGGAAAGAGGAAAATTTCGATGTGATTGTACCTCCGCCTCTCATTCTGGCCGATTTTTCGGAAAAGTCAACACGTTTCTGTTTTGATGTATCGTCTGCAATGTATCGGGTGCAAGCAAAACATATTGCGTCATTGGGCGAACCGGGTATAATGTCCGGCACCGGAACCGAGCGGTTCCTCCTCGAACAAGTCCAGGGGAAAAATCATTTGCCTTGCCGATATGATGAAATTCGCGATTTGTAATGAAATGTTCGAATGCTGGAACACGGCTTCCGGTTTCGATTTTGCAAGGTTTTGTCGGTTTTCAAAAGAATGTGGTTACGAGGGAATCGAAATCGCACCGTTCACAATTGCTTCAAGCGTGTACGACATTCCGACGGAAAAACGGAGCGAAATTCGTAAAATCGCGGAGTCTGCGGGACTCCAAATCACGGGCCTCCATTGGCTTTTGGCGAAAACGACCGGGTTTCATCTTACGTCGCCGGATGCGGAAGTGCGACGAAAAACCGCAACGTATTTTCAGGAGTTGATCCGCCTCTGTGCGGACTTGGGCGGTCAATTCATGGTGCTCGGTTCACCGAACCAACGGACACTTCAACCGGGCATTTCCAAAGAGCAGGGGGAAGACCACGCGGCGGAAATTCTTCGGACCATTTTGCCGCAGCTCGAAAAATCCAACGTCAAAATCGCAATTGAGCCGTTGACGACGAACGAAACCGACTTTTGGAACAGTGCGGAAGAGGTCGTCGATTTTGTCCGGCGGCTGGACGCTTCTGAACATGTTGCTCTTCACCTCGACTGTAAGGCGATGTGCGGCGAACAGAGGCCGATCCCGGAAATCATTTGTCAGTCCAAAGATGATCTGATCTATGTTCACGTCAACGATCCGAACCTGCAAGGTCCGGGCTTCGGCGATTTGAAATTCGACCCAATCCTTGCCGCTCTCGAAGAAATAGAGTACGACGGTTGGCTTTCTTTGGAAACGTTTGATTACTCTCCCGGTCCTGAAGTGCTCGCTCGAAAAAGTCTTGAGTATTTAAAATCGTTGATACCGGACCCCGTAACACACAGTTAACCCTTTTTCCACATTTTCCCATGAAACTTTCACGCCGTACCTTTTTGAAAGCGACTGCCGCCACTCCGTTTGTTGTTCCTTCGTCGGTTTTGGGTCGGGACGGAAACACCGCTCCAAGTGAACGTGTTACCATGGGCCTGATCGGTTGCGGAAGTCACGGGATCGGTTGGAATCTGCCGCTCATGTTCGCCAATCCGATGCAGCAGGTCATTGCGGTCCACGACGTCGATAAGCCGCGAGCATTGGACGCCCAAAAGAGAGTCAACGCTCATTATTCGGAAAAAATGGGGCAATCTTACGCCGGATGCGAAATCGACGACGATTTTCGTGATCTGGTCAACCGCAAAGAGATTGACGCCGTTTGTATTGCAACGCCGGACCATTGGCACGTCTTGCTTTCCGTTTTCGCCATGAAAGCGGGCAAGGACGTGATCTGCGAAAAACCGACCTGGTCGATTCGGGAAGGCCGTATCCTTGCGGACACCGCCAGGCAGACCGGACGGGTTTACCAGACCGCTTCGGAAAATCGTTCGATTGACGTTTATCAGCAAATTGTCAACTTATGCCGGGGCGGACACCTCGGCGAAATCCGGCATATGAAAGTGCTTCTGCCGCCAGGCAACACGGGTGCCCGTAATCCGAACAAAGACGCCGATCCCAGTGATGCTCCTCAAGAGGTGCCGGAAGGACTCGACTATGACACCTGGACCGGTCCGGCCCCTTTGATTCCGTACATTCCGATCAGACATCATTACAACTGGCGTTGGAACTTTGCTTATTCCGGCGGTCTCATCACCGACTGGGGGGCGCACCTGGTGAACATTGCCCAATGGTGCATTGACGCCGACGAAACCGGGCCGGTCTCGGTGCAGGCGGAAGGGGAAATGCTGCCGGAAGAAGCGATATGGAACACACCGGCCAACTTCAAAGCGTATTACCAGTACGCCAATGGTGTCAAGCTGGACATCTGGACCGAAGTGCCCGGAATCAAGGTGGAAGGGACCAAAGGCTGGATACTCAGTCGCGGTTGGCGAGGGCCGCTTCGTTCCAGCGACGACAAACTTCTTGAAATCACGTTCGAGGGGCCCAAAAATTTCGGACGGCCCGAATCCACCGTCGCAGCAACAAGCGGAACCGGCGGGGAACACATCGACTTTGCCAATTGTGTCAAAAGCCGCGGGGCCTGTTATTACACGGCGGAAAGCGGGCATCGTACCCACACAATCGCACATTTGGCGAACGTCTCAATGCTACTCGGTGGTGTCACGCTCAAGTGGAACCCGGCGGAGGAAAAATTCGAAGGGGACCACGCCGAGGCCCCGAACAGGCATTTCTGTTACGAACGCTCTTACCGCGAACCGTGGACGTTCGAAAAGATTGATTCCTGGATCAACGTCGGGTGATTCAATGGACCAAACCAGGTCGCTTGCGTTCCCGGCGGCTGTTGTTATTGGGAGACGGCCCCAATAACGGCGAAAAACCGCTTATCGATTATTCGTTACATAATATCCCATCAGCAGGAAAAAGGAATAAACGTCGAGAAATTCGACGTTTTCTTCGCCGCTGTTTCGGATCGTTTCTTCCATAACCTCCTTGTGCCAGCTCGGTGTCTTCAGTATTGTACGAATTGGCATAAAATGCGGCTTGCCCGGTTTGCGTTCGGGGACGAAATGGACCGACAATTCCTTGCCCGCCTTGGGGGGATCGCCGTAAAGATCGTGCCGCATCGGTATCGTAAACATCCCGTCCGTCGGTCGCATGTACGGAGCGTAAGCGTGTCCGATCATACCGCGTGGAGAAAATTTCGCGTACTCTTTCAGGCCCCGTTCCCCCATGGCAGGAGCGTATCCGTCGATCACGAATCCGGCAATGTCAAGATCGTACTTGCGGAAATAACGGAGATTGTGTTCCGTCCAAACGTCCCAACCGTCCGGGATTTCCGGGTCGAGACGCGGAGCCGTCAACATTCCCGGATTCAGGTATCCCGCTCCGCTGTCGCCGGAGATGAACCAGTCGTTTTTCGTCGCGTTTTTTCGTACATAATCCAAAACGTGCGGAGCGCGTTTCTCCAGATTCGGATTAAACGCCCAGTTGCACGGGATCGTTCCCCTTGCCGGATCGTTCCACAGCACCGGCACCATCGTCGCCAGCCACGGCGCACTGTCGTAATCCCCCATGTAAAACATCATGTACGATTTCGGAACGACCTGACCGTTTTCGTCGATCAAACCCCGTTTTTTCAGCGTCTCAAGGGTTGGCCTTTCCGATTGCGGATAATGATCCTGCATCGGGAAATGCTGATAAAACGAACCGTTGGCAAGAGCGGAATACCCGATGGCGTCCGCATCAATGTAAGCGTTGTACGCCGAGAAAATCCGGACCGACTCCCATTCCGTCGGGACCGGCTCGTGTTTGGAACCCGCTTGGCCGTAGGAGGTGTATTTCCAGGGCCAGGGGGTAAAGCCGTGAATTTCAATGACACCACCGTCGGCGTTTTTGTGCATCGATTTGAGGATCGCTTTGGTCGTCGCCAAATCGGTTCCGAGCGGTTGATTCGGATCATCGACCGGAGCTTCGTCCCCCCAGCAGTGTAACTCGAAAAAGAAAGCACTGCGGGAAATCGTGAAATCGTGGTTGCCGATCGTGCTGTTCCAAGGGTCTCCTGTCGGCATCGTGAGCCAGTAAGAGTCGAGATAATAGCACATGTCCTGACGGGAAACTTTTCGCGTATCGAGGTAATTTCGCTTGGCCCAAAGATAAGCGTCGCACTTGGCACTTCCGACGGAAAGCAATTCGTCGGATTCCTTGTCAAGCGGCGTGATTTTCGGAAGCGGTTCCCCTTTGACGCCGGTAAAGATCGCTCCACCGTCTTTCGGATCGCAAAGGTAAAGCGTGTTTTCCGGCTTGACGAAATCCAGGCCGGACCGCAACGTTTTTTGGTAAACGGAGTTTTCGTCCGCGTCGAATCGCAGGCAAACGCGGTTTTCGACGCCGGCAACGGTCGACGCAACGTTGGAAAGCGACCACGGTTTTTCGCCGTAAACGACGGCCCCGTTCAACCGGGGAGCGAATATTTTGAGAAGTTCGTCGAGCGATTCGACGTTCACCACGGGACGGTCGGCAAGCCAGTTTCCTTCTTTGCGAAGTTCGTCCCACCAGAAATCATCGACGGACGGTTTGGCCCGGAGAAAGAGCGTCGCTTCGTTTTTATTGACGATTCCCTGGAGCGACACGACCAGGTGGAGCGTGTCCCAAAATTGCCGCACCTGCTCCGGCTTGCCTGCGTCGAATCTGGCGACGGCGGAAACGTCGAAACGGTAAATCGGTGCATCATTTCCGAAGGAAACGCCGACGGAAAAAAGTAAAAGAAGTAGAAGTGAGAAAGTCGTTTTCATGGTCTTTACTCAAAGTGTAAACGGATTGGTTTTGAGGCCGGAAAAGGTGTTGAAATTTAAGGGCATAGGGCATAGAATTATGACTTGTTTGACTCTCATCCATCGACGAGGAAAAGGTGGAAAATACTACTGTCTTTCCTATGCCCTATGCCCTATGCCCGATGCCCGATGCCCTTTGACTGTTTTGAGTACCCGTTCGTTTACGGTTTGAGTTCTAATTGTGTTGCCGGCGTTTCCTTTGCTTCCGGTTTACGGAAAAAGACCCGACCGTCGCGGTAGATGAGATTTTGTGCATTACTGGCGTTCATAAGAACCTCGCCCGGCTTTCCGCCGTCGATTTCCACGAAAACCGGCGTGGATGCTCCGTCCCATTTGACAAAAAGAAGTCCTGGTACTTTTCCCGGCGGTTGTGAAGAAGCGGTTACAAGAGGATCGAACAATTGGGAAATCTGCGGAAACGGAAACGACTCCATGTATTGCGGAGTCGATTGCGACCGACCGAAACCGTCTGAAAAATGACCGATCAAGGTGGAAGGCGAAGATTGGGGCGAAATGGAAAATTTTCCAGCCTCCTTCCGTTCCGGCGGGAAAAAAGTCAGCGTCTTTTGAGAAAGATTCGTTTCTCCAAATGAAGCTAAAAGAGACCCCAAATCGGTTCCGTTGCCATTCGTGATAAAGGAAGCGTTCCCCTTTCCTTGCAAAAGTGCTTCTTCGTGAATCTGCGAGATCGCCGCCGTGTTGCTTGCAATTTTTTTCATGGTCTTCTGGCGCACAACCTGAACGATCTGATTCCGCACAAATTGAAACGCCGGAACCATGAGGAACAGGAGCATGATTCCGATGCAAACGGTTGAGAAGATATTGGAAAATCTCCATTCTCCCTGTTTGGAGTTTTGCACGGAATTTCGGAGAGATTCCCGATCAATTCGGATTTTGTTCCCCTCGATACCGCTGTCCGCCGTCTGTGGTCTGCCGTCGATTTGGTCCCAGATTCGCCGACAGGTTCGCTGTGCCAATCCTTGCGGCGGCTTGTAAGCGTGCTCCACCCATTGAGCATACTCCGCAAGCGGCTGCATCTCTTTTCGAAGCGAGGCAAACTCCAGTTGGAGCGATTCGTTTCGCTGGAGTTCCCGATGCACCTTCCGACTCTCGTTTTCATCAAGAGCACCGCTCAAATATCCTAACAAAAGATCACGATGAGACTGATTCATGTTTTTTAGGGCTTCGGGAATAGGAAATCGGGAATCGGGAATCGATAGCTTACTATGCCCGATTCCCGATGCCCGATGCCCGATGCCCGATGCCCGATGCCCTTCTTACTTTAACGCCGAATTTAACTTCTTAAACGCGATTCCGAGTCGGGTTTTGACGGTTCCGAAAGGAACCTCCAGGACTTCGGCGGCGTCCCGGTAAGTGAACCCTTGAAAATAGACCACATTCAAAACCTCACGGAGCTGCTCCGGTAGCTCGGTAATCGCCCGATGCAAACGTCCTATTTGTTCCTTGGTATCGACATAATCGGCAGGCAACGGCTCGTTTCCGGCCAAAAGTCGCCCAAAACCGAACGAATCTCCCTCGCCCGACTCCAAGTCGGATTCAGTGCTGATTTTCGGAAAATTTTGGCGACGCCGTACCCGATCAATCGCGATGTTCGTCGCAATGCGATACAGCCAGGGCCGGAATGGACGTCCTTCCTCGAATAGTTCGATCTTGAGGTGTACTTTCATAAAAGCGGACTGAAACACTTCTTCGGCGTCCTCTGCGTTGCCAATGGTGCGGCAAAGGTAGGCGAAGAGCGGCCGCTCGTAACGTTGTACGAGTTCTTCGAACAGTTCACGACGGGACGTCAACCGATATTCCAACAACAAATCTTCATCGCTCCATTCCGAAAGGGAATCGAACCGCTGACTGGAAAAATCGCACATGGTTCCGGTTTCGATGACGCTGTACATTGCATTACGTTTCTTTAAGGAAACCGTTTCGTATTTTTTTTCTCTTTTTGGAAAATTTTTCCAAAAAAAAAGTCAAAACGGAAGAAAACGGTTTCGAGTGGGAAATTCTACCAGTTTTTATTCTTTCTTAAAAGGGCTGTCCTTACGTTTGCAGGAGGATTGCAAAGTCGCTTTTTTCCTGGGAACGCAGGCTTCCAGCCTGCCAGTGAGTTCGTAGGCATTCTACCTGTGCAGGGCGGAGACTTCATTCCGCAACCTTCGCGCAGGCTGGAAGCCTGCGTTCCCAGGGACTTTGCAATCCTCCTGCTTACGTTTGACAATTCTTCACAACGTGCGAACACATTTATGCAAATGCAAAAGAGATGCCAACCGAGGAAAAACACATTCTCATTGGCGATTTTGTGAAAATTTTGCCCCGTTTTTTCCCTGCGATGTTAAAGTGCAAAAAATAAACAAACTTTACCGCTCGAAAATCAGCAAAACACCTGCTTTGGAGAGAATTCGATTTTGTAATTTCTGCCCTCTTTTTGAAAGACTTTCAATTCCGGCAACCGCTCCGCCTGGACTTTTGTGGTATAATCCCTTTCCCGTTTCTCGCAACGTTTGCGGCGACGATCTCAAAAACGGAGCACTTTTTTCAGAAACAATTATCATGGGGCGCGTCGCAGGAATTGATTACGGAACCGTGCGGATCGGAATCGCGATGAGCGACCCGGACCGCATTCTGTCCAGTCCTTACGAAACGTATCCCCGAAAAAGCGAGAAAGCGGACGCAGAATATTTTCAGCGATTGGTTCGTGAAGAGCAGGTTGTACAATTCGTCGTCGGTCTTCCGGTCCATCTGAGCGGCGAGGCAAGCGAAAAGTCAAAAGAAGCGATGGCGTTTGCCGATTGGTTGAAGCGGCAGACCGGTGTTCCGGTTGATTTTGTGGATGAGCGATTCACCAGTGTTGAAGCGGAACGGTATTTGCGGGGTGCCAAACTCACGAACAAAAAACGTAAAGATCGTCGGGACAAAATCGCGGCGCAAATTCTTCTGGCAACCTATCTCGAATCCGGGCCGATCCAGCCGGAAACGATCGGGGGAATTGAATAACCCCTGTTTTTCAAGGGAAAACCGGAATCTTTCTCACGATTGCGGCACTGAATTTTGCGTGGTAAAATGACGGTCGCGTTTAGTTTACCGTCCCCTTTTTCACACCTCACACTTTTTTTCCTGTGGATCAAACGGAAGGAATCCTGTTACGAACGGTCGATTTTAGCGAAACGAGTCTTGTTTTGGCGGTGTACACCCGGGATTTCGGCAAGCTGAACGTGATCGCCAAGGGGGGACGACGCTTGAAAGGTCCGTTCGAGTCGTCGCTGGACCTCTTGAGCCGCGTTCGTTTGGTCGTGATCCAAAAGAAATCGGAATCGCTCGACATCCTGACCGAGTCGAAATTGCTCTGGCGGTTCAGGCCGACTCGTGACAATTTTGCCGGGCTGAATGCCGGATATCTCGTTTCCGAACTCGTGAACAAATTCACGCTGCCCGGCGAACCGAATCCCGGTTTGTACGATTTATTACGGGACACGCTCGTCGATTTCGAACGCGGAACCTTTGTGATACGCTCGCTTTTACGGTTCGAATGGCTGTTTCTCGAAACGCTTGGCCAAAAACCGGAATTGAATTTTTGCGTGGAATGTGGAAAAGATTTGTCCGAAACGTCCGAACCCGTGAGTTTAAGAAAACGTCTCTATTTTGCTCCGGTGGACGGGGGCGTCGTCTGTCCCGAGTGCCGCGTTGACCGTTCCCCGATCCTGCTTTTGAGCATTGCCGGGCGAAACGCGATTGAACAGCTCACGGAGCTCACGGAACATGCGGAGCGGCCTTCTTGGGAACGCTCCGTGCAAGGGGAAATTCGTGGCTTGACGACCGCGTACTACAATCACCTTTACGGTCAAAAAATCAAAATTTACGATTTGGTGCCATCGATCGCAAGGTTTGATCGTGAACCGAACAGTTAGCGGCGGCGTTTCTCAATCGAACCGGTTTTGCGCCCCGTTAATCAAACGGACGAACTCGTAATTCGTCTGGAATTTCGACAGTTTTTGCGTCAATTGTTCCATCGCTTCGACCGGATGGATCGTCGAAAGCGTCCGGCGCAGGTAGATCGTAGCGTTCATCACCTCCGGCGGCAACAGCTTTTCTTCGCGCCGGGTACCGGAAAGCCCAATGTCAATCGCCGGATAAACCCGACGCTCGGCAAGCCGTTTGTCCAAAACGAGTTCCATGTTGCCCGTTCCCTTAAATTCCTGGAAAATCAGGTCGTCCATTCGTGAACCGGTTTCAATGAGTGCCGTCCCGACAATCGTCAGCGAGCCGCCGCCTTCAAACATCCGAGCGGTTGCGAACAGTTTTTTCGGAATGTCCATCGCTTTAATGTCAACGCCGCCGGTCATGGTTCTGCCGGTGTTGCCGACCCACTTGTTAAACGCTCTCGCAAGCCGCGTAATCGAGTCAAGAAGCAGAAAGACGTCTTTCCCCATTTCGGCCAACCGGCGACACCGTTCAATCACGAGCTGCGCCAAGCGAACATGGGATTCGATTTCCCGATCCAGCGAACTGGCGACGACTTCGGCGTTGACAGCCCGGCGAAAATCGGTTACTTCTTCCGGACGTTCGTCGATGAGCAGGACGATCACCTTAACGTCGGGATGATTCTCAACGATTGCCTGAGAAATGTGGTGCAAAAGAATCGTTTTCCCGGAACGAGGTGGAGCAACGATAAGAGCACGCTGCCCCTTTCCAAGCGGCGTGAGCAGGTCCATAACCCGCGTCGTGAGCACGTCCCTGGTCGTTTCCAGCTGCAACCATTTATCGGGATTGATCGGCGTTCGCTCTTCAAACGTCGGAACTTTGGCGTAATCGTCCGGCAGGATTCCCTCGACGTCAATGATTTCCTTGACGCGCGGTCCCTGGTTTTTCTTACCGGGTTGGATCATCGCGTTCATGTAGACCCCTTCCCGGAAACCGAATTTTTCGATCATGTTTCCCGGTACGAACGGGTCGGCAAGAGCACGGGTGTAGTCGTTGTTCGGATCGCGGAGAAAACCGTAACCGTTCGGATGCAACTCCAGAACACCACCGGCTTCATAATAGGATTCCGGATCGGTCGGATCGTCCACGGTTGGGTAAGTGCCGATTGGTTTTCCCCCTTTTTTAACACCGATTTTCGAGGCGGCGGCACGAGAGATCGGCGGAGAGCCGCTTTTTTGAGGATTTCGTTTTTGGGAACGACCGCCCCGGCTTCGGCGGTTGTTATTACCGTTACCGTTACCGCCTGCGTTGTAATTGGCCATGAAACTTGTGAAATAAAGTAAAGGTTAAAAGATGTAAAGTCTACGTAAGAGTCTATGAAGGACAGAACGTCCCGGCAATTTCCCTGTGTTTCCCGGGAAAAATCGAAATTGTCCGAAATATTCCATGAAATTCGGAGAACGAGTCAAAATACACTCCGGGCCGCAATTGTGTGGTTGTCTGTGATTTCTTAATCCTTTAAAACGACACCGGAAACAATACAAGAGCGATTTTTCCCGCAAAAAAACTTCCTCCTTCCGAGGACATTTCACAACTTGGCAAAAGCGATCCTTTCAGCTCCAAACAGATACGCTCTTGAGCAAAGACGACTCGAATGATATTCGGCGAGTCGCAACTCCTCCATCCAAGAAAAATCGCTAAAACTTAAAGCAAGTAAGCAATCTTCATTTTCGATATGCCGGGATTCTAGCAAAAAATAAAAATGTGTCAATATGAAATTCAAGAAAAAATTTTTCCGTTTTTCCGGGAGCCGTTGGTCGTTCAAGATTCCTGAAGGCCCGTTGCGGCGGCACCGACGAGGGCGGCTTCGTAGCCGAGTGCGGTTTTCCCGATTCGGACGTTCGGGTTGGCGGCTTGAAAGGTGAACCGGTGAAGCGTTCTCCCCATTTCCGGAGCAAGCAGGTCGAACGCTTCGCTGACACCACCGCCGAGGACGATCATCGGCAAATTCAGCAGGTTGACGGCATAAGACGCCGCTTGTCCAAGCAATCGGGCTGTCGTCTGATAAACGTCCATCGCAACCGGATCGCCTTGCCGGGCCAAATCGGCAATCTCCGCCGCTGTCAATGCTTCGGATTCCTTTCCAAAGCGTTTTTCAAACTCATTGCGAAATCGCCTTACGATTCCCGGTCCGGCGGCTTCCGCTTCCATACATCCGCGATTACCGCAACCGCAAAGAGCACCGTTTTCCACGAGGACCAAATGTCCGAACTCTCCCGCATTGCCGCCCGGGCCCCGATAAACCTTGCCGTCAAGCACCAAGCCGCCGCCGATGCCGTTGCTGATCGTGATCCAGAGAAAATCGTTGATTTCCGTGCAGATTCCGAACAATTTTTCGGCGAGCGCACAAGCGTTGGCGTCATTGTCAATCGCAACCGGTTTTCCGCCGACCATTTCGGAGAGAATCTCCGCAATCGGGATATTTTGGATACCTGAAAACGGGGCGTAAATCCACATCCCGGTTTTCGGATCGGCCAGGCCGGGAATATTGACACCAACGGCCCCGCATTGCCGAATCGTCTTCTCGTCGGGAAGGATACCGCGAATTTCTTCAAGCAGCCCCGCTGCATTGGTGTCCGGAGGCAGAGTTTTTTTGGCAATCCGGTCAAGAACGCACGCCTTACGTCCTCCCCTTTCCGAGGCGGTTGCAATGGCGGACATGATCTTGGAACCGCCGATGTCTAAAGCGAGAATATTCATTCTTACTCACTCAAAGTGTAAACGGATTGGTTACGAGGCCGGAAAAGGTGTTGAAATTTAAGGGCATAGGGCATAGAATTTTGACTTGTTCGACTCTCTTCCATCGACGAGGAAAAGGTGGAAAATACTGCTGTTTTTCCTATGCCCTATGCCCGATGCCCGATGCCCGATGCCCGATGCCCGATGCCCTCCAATTTGTTTACGGTTTGAGTTAATTCTTGACAGCTTCTAACCCACGTTATACTCCTGTTTGTATGAAAAACAAGATGTGTGCCTTACACCGCAGTTACCGGTTTTTTACAGACTCCCGGGTGCGTAAATCCCCGGTTGCGCGATTGGGGGGATTAGGTAAAATTGGCAATTTACCTTTTCCATTCCTTTTTTCCAAAACCGCCATGAGCCGTAAAATC
>Ga0209628_10000327_pt1 | contig 28785 bp, 17 predicted proteins | sample TergutCu122P4_FD_187285 | JGI IMG/M metagenome (GOLD analysis project Ga0209628, IMG submission 187285) | Cubitermes ugandensis P4 segment gut microbial communities from Kakamega Forest, Kenya - Cu122 P4 (SPAdes) (version 2) | ecosystem: Host-associated > Arthropoda: Insects > Digestive system...
AAAACAAAGGCTGCTGCTATTATCATTAAAATTATTTTTTTCATTTTTATAAAATTTATGGTAAATACTAATACTTTTATTACACCATTTTACACTTTTATAAAACGTGGATTCGGTATGTTTATTTTTTCGTACTTTCGCATTCCAAAATAATGAGGTGTGCCATAAATGCCATTTTGTTATCGCCTTCTGCCAACAGGTGCACATCATGGCAGAGGCTTACCTCTTAAAGTTGTTCTTGCCCAAATACCAAATGTTTTTACGATAGGCGAGCCGCCTTTTGCCTACCAAAGGCATCGCCAAACGCCTACACCTGACAGAAAAACAGCCCGCAAGGGGTTTTACTGTCCGAGGTGTAAAATTGTGGCGATTTTTTGATACGGACCTCTTCATACAATAATTTTTATGAAGTCTTAATTGGAAGCAAAAATATGAAAAAAATAGTACCAAACATTTTTCTTAAAACCTTTTTTTTAACTTTTGATTATTTGTAAAAAAAAAAACTCTATTTTTGCCGCGAAAATGAAGGGGTGCCGAAAAGGCTGAGATTATACCCATTGAACCTGATCCGGATAATGCCGGCGTAGGAAGTAAAAATCAATTGTTTCTGTACCTCTTTCATAAATTTAAAAATTTAATAATTTAAAAATTAATGCTATGAGTTACAAGTTACAAGTTACAAGTTACCTTTTCTGCTTTTCTGCTTTTCTGCTTTTTCCTTTCACTGCTCTCTATTCTCAAACTGATTCAATTGTTACACAAAAACTTATGGAAGTTGAGGTGTTGGAAAAAGCGCCACAATCGTTAGAAAAAACTTTTTCAGCTACTACGATTATCGGAACCGATATTCAAAACAATTTGGGTAATGGCAGTATTAATAATCTGTTCAATTTGATTCCTTCTATGGTAACCACCTCCGATGCCGGCACGGGAGTGGGTTATACCTACATGCGATTGCGCGGAATAGACCAAACCCGCATCAACGTTACTTTTAACGGTATTGCGCTGAATGATGCGGAATCGCAAGGTACGTGGTTGGTGAATCTGCCTGCTTTGGGCACTGTAGTACATTCACTGAATGTGCAACGCGGCGTGGGCTTGTCGGATAACGGCGCGGCCGCATTTGGAGGCTCAATGAATTTCAGTACCTTAAAACCTACCTATCAGCCGTTTGTAGAGTTTACAACCGCAGCAGGGTCTTTTTATACGTTCAAAAACAGCGTAATTGCTTCCACAGGAATGATTAAAGATGTGATTTCTGCAACTGTTTCTTATTCTAATATACTAAGTAATGGCTATATTAATCACTCAAAAGCAAATCTCCATTCGTTGTTTTTCACCACCGACATTTTTCTACCTAAAAAACAAAAAGAGAATGTTAGTAAATTGAATTTTAATATTTTTTATGGTAATGAGAAAACCGGATTGGCGTGGAACGGCGTGCCGTCGGATGCTTTAAAAACCAACCGCAGATATAATAGTTGTGGTATGTATAAAGATGCTGATAAAAAATGGCAACATTATGAAAATGAAATAGATAATTACCAACAAACCCATTTTCAGTTGTTCTATGATTATAAAAACAGCAAAAAAAGATTTGAAATGAACGTTGGAGCGCACCTCACACGCGGCATCGGCTATTATGAGCAATACAAGCAGGGCAAAAAATTTAAAGAAGATTACGGATTACCTATTTTTATAATGGGCGGAGACACCATTAAAAAAACCGATTTTATTACTCGAAAATATTTGGACAACTATTTCTATGGCATTGTTTTTAATTCAACTAAAGAGTTTGAAATTAAAAAAGAACATGTTTTGTTTTTAAGCGCCCGCGCCGCACTAAACCATTATAATGGAAACCATTATGGAACGATTATTTGGGGAAAATATATGGGAAATGTTTCGCCTAATTATGAATGGTATCATGGGGTAGGGGATAAGTGGCAAGGAAATATAGTTACCTCATTAGGATATACTTACAAAGGTTTTTTTGCATATATTGACTTTCAATATCGTTATATCAATTATAAAATTGAAGGAATAGAGGACAAATTAGAAGATATTACGCAAAAGTATGTGTGGGACAAATTCTTAAACCCAAAAGTTGCTATCAGTTACTCATGGCAAAAAAGTAAAATAGAGCATACCTCTTATTTTTCTTTTGCCGTTGCCAATCGGGAACCCACACGCTCTGATTTAATTAACGCTCCTTTTGGAAAAACGCCACAACCAGAAACATTGTACAATTTTGAATTAGGTCATACATTACATATAAACAAATTCCAATTTAACGCCAACGGATATTATATGCTGTACAATAATCAATTAGTGTTAACGGGGCAAATAAACAATACGGGTGCCGCCATTATGACCAACGTAAAAAACAGTTACCGTTTAGGGTTAGAGTTAGTGGCTAATTACCAGCCTGTTAAATTTTTCCATTGGAAAATTACCGGTACATTCAACTTAAATAAAATTCGTAATTATGAACATTTTGTGGAAGAATACGATGAAAACTGGGTAGCAACTAAAGAAAAATATATAACCACATTTATGAAAAGCACTACCATTTCGTTTTCGCCGGCAATTGTGGCATCTAATGTGTTTCAATTCTATCCGTTTAAAAACTTTAGTATAAATCTTACTACACAATATGTTAGCAAGCAATATATTGATAATTCGCAAGATGACAATCATATTTTAAAACAATATTGTGTAAGTAATTTGAATTTGAAATACGATATTCCAAAATTGAAAAAGCTGAACTTGAGTTTGTTTTTCAGTATTAATAACATTTTCAACAAGATGTATGAAAGCAATGCGTGGTTATGGCGTGCGCAAGTGGGCGGTGAAGAATATTACGAAGATGGTTATTTTCCGCAAGCGGGAATAAATTTCTTTGGAGGGGCAAGGTTAAAATTCTAATTAATCTCTAATTTTCTTTTTATAGTTTCACTGTTATGGAAAGCTATGAGATACAAAAAAAAATCGTTACCTCCTGATTGGTAACGATTTTTTGTATTCTAAAACAATACTTTGTGGTCCCTCTTGGGATCGAACCAAGGACCCCCTGATTATGAGTCAGATGCTCTAACCGTCTGAGCTAAGGGACCGGTTTTCTTCTTTCCGAAAACGGCCGCAAAAATAACTTTTTTTGGATTACTTGATGGGGTAACCGAGATTTTTTTACCGTAATTCGTAATTCGTAATTCGTAATTGATTAACTTACACCCAACTTCTTCTTTATAATCTTAAATGAGGTTTTTTAAAAAAAAATTACATTTATGAAAAAAATGTGCTGGATTTTTGCAATTTTGAGGACGAAAAGTTATAAACATGAAAATAATTATAAAAAAATTAATGATGCATCTTAACGTATTAAAAATAATTTAGTTTTGCGGGTTGAATGATTGGAGTAATTTCTCATGTCGAATATGATAATAACCAAATTTATAATATTAACTAAATCAATTTATTATGAAAAAATTTAAACTTTTTTTTGCAGCATGCATAGCCATGCTGTTTATGTTGCAAATTACCAATTTGCATGCGCAATGGGCAGGCGCAGGTACCTCTGCTAACCCATGGCAAATTTCAAACCCGACAGATTTAGCCACCTTGGCAGCCAATGTGAATGGCGGAACTGACTATTCCGGCAATTACTTTGTGTTGACAACTTCCTTTGCGTTAACAAGTGAATGGATACCGATTGGAACTAATGCCAACCGGTTCAAAGGAACTTTTGACGGAAAGGATAATGAAATCTCCAACTTGTGGATTAACCAATCCGGAATGAACCACGTGGGTCTGTTCGGTTATTTGGATAACGCAACAGTTATTAATCTTAACGTTAAAATAGCGACGGCCGGGATTATAGGCGATTACAATGTTGGCGGACTTGCCGGCAGGATGAGCGGTTACACGGCGGTGATAAACTGCCATGTTACAGCGGTTACTACTGCTTCTGTAACAGCCAACTATAACGTGGGCGGTTTCGTAGGAGTGGCTGATGGAAATACTTCCATTAAAACTTCCTCGGCTAAAGTAGATGTACTTGCAAACGGTTCTGACCCCAACTGCACCAGAGCAGGTGGATTTGTAGGCTTCGTACAACAGACGGTAGATATTCGTTATTGCTTTGCAGAAAGTAATGTAACTTCTACGGCAGTGATAAGTTCTCTAATACAGAACGATGCTGTGGGTGGATTTGTTGGGCTGGCGCATGGACAAAATAGTGCTGTAAAAATTAGAGATTGCTACGCAATAGGAACTGTTACAGTGCATATAAACGCAAAGTATGCCGGTGGATTTGTGGGATATACTACGAGTAATACAGGTAGTGTTACAATTGAAAGATGCTATACGTTAAGCACGGTCAATGCTGTAAATACTGCTAATAATGTGGTTGGATTTGGACGCTTAGACCATGCAAATGATAAAGCAATAGGCTGTTATTATTGTAATAGTTGTAACTACTATTATCCTGGCAGTGGCGTTAGTTATGATGTTACAGGGCTTAGTGATGATCAAATGGGTGGCGGATATGGTTTTGGTGCTTTTGACGGTGACAATGTTTGGGTTTTAGAATCAGGTTGGCCAACCTTAATACCCAAAACATGGGCAGATGTTGTGAATCTGTATTTTAAACTAGAAAAAGGTGATTGCCTTACAGCAACCGATGATGGTGATTTTGCAATAGAAATTACGGGTTCATGTTTAAATGTATCCAAAATTGGTGCGCCGTATTTAGATTTTACAGGGAACAAAATCATACCCAAAGGGCTGATTTTGAGATGGAATGCTGAGCTTACAGAGGCTTCGGGTAATTCACAGGGACAACGACTAATTGACTTAGCCAATTGTGAAGGCGAATTTATGATGATTGGCGGATATATAGAATCTCAGGGGATTGCTATTGGCGGCGGTTGGAAAGTTACTATAAGTGGCGGAAAGTTACTTGCTAAAATTAATGTCGGAAGTACGCATGCTATTTTAAATAGAACTGCAGGATGCACTTTTGCCATGACCGGAGGTATCATTGAAGTAGAGGGTACAGGTACTGCGGATGGCAGAGCCATTAGTATGGAAACAAACGGCAATATCATATTAACCGGTGGAAAAATAATTCATAAAATTGCAAATGGCGCTGCTATTTACGCAAATGCAGGCAGTATGCTTGAAGCAAAAGATAACGCAGTACTATTTACTTATGGTATGGGTATTATAGGTGCCGGATGTGTTATCAATAGCGCTGCAGGCTTCTCAACAAGTAATATCACAGCCGATGCCATTGCAATAGCATGGGATAAGGCTGCATGGGTATCTAGCGGAAGCACACCTTATCTTCAAGGAACAAGCGCTCTTAGTGATGTAGCGCATTATCCTACAACACTAACGTGGGATATAAAAGACGGTATAGGTGGTATCTCTTATGAGGAAGGCGACAATAAAGGTTTCCTTCCATTAGGAGTTGGAGTAGTTGAACCTTCTATGCCTACTTTCTGCGGCGGAGACGGTACATCATCCACTCCTTACGTTATTTGCAATGAAGCCGCTTTGAAAGCCTTAGCCGATTACGTAAACGCAGGCGGTTCTACCGCGGGAATCTATTTTAAGGTAGTACCCACAGGAGGCGGAGATGCAATAATTTTAAATACTACTTTGGATCTTACCTACGGTTGGAAACCTATAGGAACAGAAGCAAATCCTTTCAAAGGCGACTTTAACGGAAACAATAAAGTTATTACAGGACTTTGGATAAACCGTCTTTTTGAAGAAGGTATCGGTTTGTTTGGAAGAATTGGTTATAATACAAAAATTTACAACCTTGGTATTGAAATTGATGATGCTAACGGTGGTGTACGTGGTGATATACTTGTTGGGGGGCTTGCAGGAGAAGTATGGGCTGCAACCATAACCAACTGTTATGTGAAAGGAGAAGTATCTGGAAATGAATATGTTGGAGGATTTGTTGGCGAAATATATACAAATACTTCATATTCAGAAACTAACGGCAATGCAAAAGTTGAAAACTGTTATTATGAAGGTACAGTTACCGGATTAGGCAGTTTTACCTATCATCATGGACATGTGGGCGGTTTTGTGGGTTATGTTTGCGGACGTAACGGAAATACAACCACGATTAGTAAATGTTATGCCGATGGTATTGTAAATTGCATTGGCGCTTCTGGATTAGATCCTTGGTTGAATTCGAATGCTACCAGCAACGGCGGTTTTGTAGGTTCGATAGGACACACCGGCGCTTTTATTGATAATTGCTATACCTTATGTAATATTACAGAAACAGGTACAGGCGGATTTACCACTGCAGGATTTGTAGGTTTTGTAAATACCCCAATTGGTGGAATTAGTAATTGCTATTCTGCAGGTAAAGTAACCGGAACAAGCACTCATGTTGCTGGTTTTGCAGGTGCAACTTCTGTGCTTCCAAGCGCTTTAACAAACTGTTATTTTGATAAAACTAAAAATAGTACACTTGACGGAATAGGTGATGTACCAGCGGTTACCAGTTTAGAATTATCCGCTTCCGATATGGAATCCCTCACTAATTTCACAGGTTTCTCTAACACCATTTGGGACGAATGCTACAAAACCCCTTCGCCTACTTTAATGTGGGAAGGAAAAGGCTTTAGCGGTGCTCCGCTTAGTTCTCTTTTCTCAGGATTAGGTACAATCACCAACCCGTTCTTAATTAATAATGAACAAGACTTGGCTAACTTAGCCACTTTCGTAAACACTTGCGGAAACACGGCAGGAAAGTATTTTAAATTGATGAATAATTTGGATTTATCCTTAACATCTTATACAACAACCCCCAGCGATGGAAATGGTTGGGTACCTATTGGAACATCAACTAATCCTTTTAGAGGAAATTTTGATGGAAACAATCAAATAATAAGCGGACTTTTTATAAACAGACCGGCAGACGATTTTATCGGATTGTTCGGATATACGGATGGTGCGAAAATTTATGACCTTGGCGTTGAGATTACTTCTGGAGGCGTAAGCGGTGGTGCAGGAAATATCTCTATCCTCTCGCCGTATGGTGGCCGTGGATATATAGGCGGTTTTGTAGGATGGGCAAATCAGACCAAAATAGAAAATTGTTACACCAAAGGAGGAAAAGTAAAAGGATTAATGGCATATACCGGCGGTTTTGCTGGTCGCATAGGAGACGGTTCTGTTATCAAAGGATGTTACTCTGTGTGTGAAGTAGAAGGTACCGAGTACCTCGGCGGTTTTGTAGGCGGAATAACAACCTCTACGAATACGGTTACTATTGAAAAGTGTTATGCAACAAAAAAAGTATCTTCTAATGGATATGGTGCCATAGGTTATGGTCATGTTGGAGGTTTTGCAGGTTATGCAGGCGGTGGTGGTTCTACTATTGCTTGTTTAATTACAATAGACCAATGTTATGCTATAGGTAATGTAAATGTTCTTAGTAATAGCGGTGGTTTTATAGGTTCTGCAAATTCATGGGTTGCAATAAATAATTGTTATGCACAGGGAAATGTAACCGAAACTACTGCCTCAACTGCTGTTGGTGGATTTTTAGGAAATACAGTAATAACAGTCTCTTGGCCGGCTCCTTATCCTATGATTAAATATTGCTATTCCACTGGAAAAGTAACTGCAACCACCAATGCAGGTGGATTTGCAGGCGCTGCTGCTGATAGTCATTTTGACAAGTGCTTTTTTAATTCAACAGATAATTCTCTTGATGGTTTAGCGATTGTTCCTACGGCAACGAATATTTCTGGCAAAACCAAAGACCAAATGAAAACCCGTTCCACATATCCCGCTTCTTGGAATTTTGATGATATTTGGTTTATTTGCACAAATTATCCTATGTTCTACTGGCAAGACGATTATTCTCTCCCCCTACCGCTAACTTTTGGACCTGGTCCATTAATGTATGATATTTATACTATTGATGAATTGGAAGAACTTAGCGAATACGTGTACAACTGCGGACCCACAGCTGGAATGACCTTTAATTTGATGAACGATATTGATTTAGCAGATGCAACAGGTTTTTGCGATGATTCATGGTATCCAATTGGAACAGCCAATAATCCATTCAAAGGTACTTTTAACGGAAACGGAAAAACAATTTTAGGACTTACAATAGACCGTTCCTCAGATAATTATCTTGGTTTGTTTGGAGTTGTTAAAAATGCAACAATTAAAGACCTTGATGTTAAAGTTGTGGATATAGTAGGAAAGAATTATGTTGGTGGATTAGTTGCACGGGCAGAAGGTGCTACAACCATCACAAACTGTAGTGTAACCGGTGGTAAAATTACTGCTAATGGTGTAGCCGGTGGTTTTATTGGTAATGCAAGAGACAAAACTAAAATTAAAAATTGTTTTACGACTACTAATGTAGATGCTAAAGATTATTTAGATTATTGGGATGAAAGTTATGCAGGAGGATTTGTTGGATCGGCTCAAACAGACCCAGAAACAGATGGTGTTTTTATTGAACAATGTTATGCAACCGGTAGTGTGATTGGTAAATCCCTTATTGGAGGATTTGTTGGTATGGCACGCAATAATGTAAAAATTCGGAACTGCTACGCACACGGCAAAGTTACAGCAGCCGAAAATTCTTACGGTAATTCTACAGCAGGCGGATTTATTGGATATACCATGAGCGGTCCTCCTTATGATGATCCACTCATCTATCCGGAGTTTGCAGTATTAATTGAATATTGCTATTCTACAGGTGTTGTAACGGGAACGGGTAGCCACCTTGCCGGATTTGCCGGATGGAATGATCATATAAGTAATGTTATTGATAAATGTTATTTTAGCAGTACTTTGAGCGGACAAACAGAAGGAGCAACAGGACACGACGGAGCTCTTTGCATCATTTTTAACAAAGACCAAACCCAACTGAAACAAAAAGGTACTTATGACGATTGGGATTTTGATGATATTTGGCACGTTTGCAACAATTATCCAATCTTGCAATGGCAAGAAGAATATACCGACCCGGCAACCTTAATACTTGGCCTTAGCGGAAGCGGCGTATTAGGTGATGAATATCTAATATATAATGCCAGCCATTTGGCTTTAATATCAGACCACTTGTACAACTGCGGCTCTACGGCTGGAATGTACTTTAAAGTAATGGATGATATTGACTTGTTCAATTATCCTGTTACACGCTTAGTAGGTAGCGGTTGGACTCCCATTGGTACCGAATTTAACCCATTCCAAGGAAACTTTAACGGAAATGGTCATAAGGCTTACAATCTTGAAATTTACCGCCCATTAGAAGATTTTGTGGGTTTGTTTGGTAGCACAAAAAATGCCACCATTTACAACTTCGGCGTTGAAACGGGTCCTTTTGGTGTTGTGGGAAAAATTTTTGTGGGTATTTTTTCCGGTGATGTAACCAATAATTGTACTATTTCCGACTGTTATGCAAAAGGTAAAGTAAAAGGTAATGAATATGTGGGTGGATTTACCAGCAGCGCAGGATATGATAATATTAAATTTGAAAGATGCTACGCCAAAGGAACCGTAACCGGTACCGGAGATGCAATAGAGTGGGAGCACGGTCAATTTGGTGGTTTTATCGGCTGGATTGGCACAACCAACAGCGTAATTAATGAATGTTATGCTGTATCAACTGTAGAAGGTTATGGCTCTATTGGCGGATTTATGGGTCAGGCAAGCACCCAAACCAAAATAAATAACTGCTACGCTATAGCTAATGTATCTGAGGTTGTTCATACTCCGCCAATAACAGGACTAATGATGGGAGGATTTATTGGATTTGCAAATGGGGCAAATGTCAAATTAACCAATTGCTACTCTGCAAGTGTAGTTGCCACAGGTACCGGCAGTGTGGGTGGTTTTTCAGGACATGCGCATAATTTTGGACAATTCGCAGATTGCTATTACGACAACACCATTGAGTCTACTAAAGACCCTATAGGTTCTATGACAGTTCCTCCTATTGCTAATATTGAAGGGCTGTCCACTACTATTATGCATACCCCGGGCTTATTTACTACTCATGCCACTGCTTGGGACTTTACCACTATTTGGGATAAATGTTTCCCAGTACACAGTTATCCTAGCTTAATTTGGGAAGGAAAAGGCTTTAGCGGCGCTCCGCTTTCTTCTGCTACTTTCTCAGGTGGAGGAGCAGGTACCTTAACCAACCCATACGTACTTAAAACCGGCGAGGACTTGGAAAAATTGGCAAACTTTGTAAACAACTGCGGAAATACGACAGGAAAGTACTTTTTATTATATAATGATGTTGAATTAGGAAACGATGGAACTTACACTTATCCTACTGGAGGCTGGATACCCATTGGAAAAGATTTAGCCAATCCTTTTAGAGGACATTTTGACGGAAATAAGAAAACCATAAGTAATTTTTGGATAACCCGTTCAACAGATGATTATATTGGTTTATTTGGATATACTGTGGGTGCAGAGATTAAAGACCTTGGCATTGATATAGCTACCACAGGCGTAATAGGCAAAACAAGAGTAGGTGGTTTGGTGGGTCGTGCAGATAATACTACAATAACAAAATGCTACGTAACCGGTGGAGATGTTAAGGCTGAATTTAGAGTGGGCGGATTGGCAGGTTGTGTATATTTCGGTAGTAAAGTGAAACAATGTTACGCTGATGTAGATGTATTTGCAACGGGACAAGAAAGTCCTGTAACCGGACCTAACTATGGTTTCTGCGGCGGATTTGTGGGATACTCTTTTGAAACCACTATAGATGAATGTTATGCAAAAGGCAATGTAAGTGGTCAATATGCAGTGGGCGGTTTCCTCGGCTCAGGACAAGATGACCTTTACGTTACCAATTGCTATGCATGGGGTGATGTTATAGGAGGTAGAGCCGTAGGCGGATTTGTAGGTTATACAATGAGTTGGCCCAAATTTAATCATTGCTATGCCACAGGAAAGGCAGAAATTGACCTTGCAAAAGCTACTTATTTTGCTCCTGATAGTGAAGTAGGCGGATTTGTGGGACTTGCAGATGGAGTGCCAATGACTCCTCCTTATTATGATACATTTCTTGATTCTTATTATAATAGTGATGATAATGCAGTTGCGGGTGAACGTCCGTCTGGAATGGAGTATGCAGACATTACCGGTCTCACGCTCGCCGAAATGAAGCAAGAAGGCAATTATACCGGTTTCGATTTTGGCAGCATTTGGTATATTTGTAACGGTTATCCTATTTTCCAATGGCAAGGTGCTGCCGCTACCCCAACGTTACTGCTTAGTGGTACTTATCCAGTATATGAAATTAATAATGAAAATGACTTGGCAATTTTAAGCAAATATGTGTACGATTGCGGACCCACAGTTGGATTGACTTTCAATTTGACTACAGACCTTAACTTAGCAAACCTAACACATCCATTTTGTACTACTCCAGCAGGCTGGTACCCCATCGGAACAGCCACCAATCCTTTCATGGGTACTTTTAACGGAAACGAACATACCATTAAAGGACTTAAAATTAATCGCCCCACACAAGATTATATCGGTTTGTTTGGAAGCGTAACCGATGCCACGATTACTGAACTTTACGTTGAGGCTACTACCGTAAAAGGTAACGACCGCGTAGGCGTATTTGTAGGTACCACTCGTGGCGATACTTATATTGCCGATTGCTCTGCAAAAGGCAGTGTAGAAGGAAACAGCATTATTGGGGTATTTTCAGGATACCAAGTAAATGGTTTAATAGAGAGATGTTTTGCTGAAGGCACTGTTAAAGCTAATGAAGCTTCAGACGAGTGTTATGCAGGCGGATTTACCGGTGGAACACGATTGGGCACCATTCAAGAATGTTTCGCCATCTGTAATGTTACTGCTGCAGGCGGCCACGTAGGTGGTTTTGCAGGTCTTGTGCACGGTGACCACGTAAGTGCGTTAGTTGAAAATTGTTACGCTATGGGAAATGTAATAGCAGGTGGCGCTTTTGTAGGCGGCTTTGTGGGATATATGATCTATGATGCAACGGTTACAAACTGCTATGCAGTAGGTACTGTTTCGGGAGGTTCTTTCGAAGGCGGCTTTTTGGGTCGTGCTGATGATGTTACTTGTGCTTTGAACGCTTGTTTTTACAATAATGAAACTGCAACGGGAACTTCAGGAAGTTGTGCAGGTGGAGTTTGTGATATTACAGGAAAATCTGAAGCCGATATGAAGAAACTAACCACATTTACAGCCGCAACTTGGGATATTGATGAACTTAATGATGCTCCTTCTACTGTTTGGCTAATTTGCACCGGAACTACCTATCCGTTCTTCAAATGGACACCTCTATCTGCTTCAAGTGTAGCAAAATTAGAGATTGCCGGTACTTACCCCACAACCCTTGAATGTATGCATGCACCGTATGAATTTGGCGTTACTTCTTGGGCAAGATGTTACTCAGGAAAACAAGTATTAGCATACGTTACCATAGATAAGGCGGCTAATCTCAATTACATAACTGTTGAGTATTTAGAAACAGCACTTACTCCTCCTGTTTGGAAACCACTTCCATTTAGCAGCTTAGGCGTTGCTTCTTTTGGTCCTTCTGGAGGTTTCCCATTTACTGATGGTTTCACTTCATATTTCCGTGTAGCCAACAAAGGCAATGCTCCGGCAGATATAGATATAGAGTTTTCTATAATAATTACTAAATATGATGATCAAACCAAAGTTTATGCAGAATTAATAATGCCACCAGTCACAGTGGAACAATGTATCACCTTAGAGGCAGAAGATGTTACCTTAACTGTGTTGATGGAAAATGTAGGTGTAAAAATTACGAAAAACAAAGCGCTCAGCGGCATGTATGTCCCCGGCTTAACCGCTGTGGTTGAAATTACTGGAGACCCCAGAATAACCACTGCCGAACACTCTGTTTTGGGAACTATTGCCTTTACCTACAATTCTGTTACAAACAAAACCACCGCCACCATAAACAACTTTACTTATACTGATATTGATTTGGTAATGGATGTATTAAAAGCAGAGCGCGTAGGTACTTACCCCTATACCATTACTTTATATGATGGAGCCATTAAGATTATTACAAGCAACGTGGCTCCCCTTACAGTAAATCCATTAAAACTTACTGCAGAAGATGTTACGCTTGTGGCACAAGAAGAAAAAGCAAAAGTTAAAGTGATTACCGGTACCGAAAAGGATGCGTTTATCCCCGGTATTAAAGCAGTGGTAGAAATTGTGGGCAAACCTAATATTACCGCCACACACTCCATACTTACTTTCACCTTTACTTACAATTCGGTTACCAATATTACCTCCGCCATACTCAATGACTTTGTTTATACCGATATTGAACTTATATTAGAAACGGCAAAAGCCATGAGATTAGGAACATATCCTTATACGGTTACGCTTTACTACAACGACCTTGAAGTGGGCAAGAGCAATATCGGAATCTTAACGGTAATATGCCCAACAGTAAAAACAGATGAAGTGAATGTCTTTACTTACGGTGTTGTGCCTTTGGCAGGCAATTGCTGGTTTAAACAAAATCTCCGCGCCACTTTATACCAAAACGGCGGTGTTATACCATTTGCAAAACCATACTACCATGCACCGCAATTTACAGAATCTGACAATTATGTAAATGATAATTACGGATTACTTTACGATTATCCGTCGGCATTCCCGTTATCAGGCAGAGCTACCACAGAGCCGTTAGTATGTCCTGAGGGCTGGCGTATCCCCACTTCCGAAGAATGGCTATCGCTAAATATGTATGATGCAAAAGATTTAATGGACCCCGCTAAATGGTTAACCAACAGCTTTACCAACAGTTTAGACTTTGGCGCTCCGGGTGCAGGTATATACACCTCCAACATTAAACGCTTCGAAAATATGTTAGCTTACACTGCTTACTGGTGCTCCGATGCTGAAAAACCGGGCTCACCCACTTGCTTGGGAGCTACCTTACGTTATTTCTGCTCTAAATTCGAAATTAAAGACATCAATAGAAACGATGCTATTAGCATACGTTGTATTTTAGATGTTGATTTTGGAGACGAATAATCCACTCTTATAACCCATACAAAAAAGGGGCTGTCTTAAAAGGCAGCCCCTTTTTTTAGGGAGATTCAGTAAATAAAAGAAAAACAGTCAAATGATAAAACAGTTTAATCATGAAAACGCCAAGTGATTCCCAAGCTAATTAAATAATCATTTACTGGATAATTTGGTGTTGTAAAATTATTGTAATTCATAAACGATGTTAATAAATTTCCAATGCGGAGAAAGAAAATAATTCTATCAATTTTCACGGTTAAATTAGCATCCATAAAAATAAAATCTCCTATATTTTTCGATTTTTGATAATAAAACTTATGTAAAACAGGTAAATAAGCATCGGCATGATACGCCGTATTAAACATTAAATCGGTTCCGACTAAAATTTTCAACCGCTTTTTTAATAATTCAATAATGTAGAAAACAGATAGTTTGCCTGCAAAAATCGGAACATTTACTACATTTTTCGTACAGTATTGTAAATTCAGATTGGCTGTAATGCCAAGATTTTTATACTGAAATGGGATAAAAGTAGCAAACTGAACCAAACTTCCATTATTTTCACTTTGAGCAGGTTTTAGTTCTTCCGAAAGATAAATTAATTTGTTTAAATAGTAATAACTGACTGAAACATGATATTTTTTATAATTCCAAAAAGTTTTAAGTTGAACAATATTTTGTTTTTGAAACAGCGTATCCCATTGAAAATTATTTGTTGCCACTCGTTGCATAATATATTCTGGCGCGTTTCTATAGAAATGGGCATTTATCCCTATTTTATGCTCATTTTTTCTGTTAATTGCCCATGAAATACCTGCTTTCGCCATAGCGTCATTGTTGGTGTAGCCATTAAACGAATAGGAGATTTGACCTGTAATATCCATTACTTTGAATAAACGAATGTGAGTTCTTGCAAATAAGTAGTAAGAATTGTATTCCGCATCTGTATGCTCTATATTTGCAAAATCGTGCAACAACCCACCGGCGATATGAAAGAAATTATTTTTTGTGCTCACTTCCTGAAAAGGCGAGAAGTTGCTCCATTGAATGGCGTTTTTGGCTGAAAAAATACGTGTTGTGTCGTTTGTAGCCACATTGGAATAGTAATGAAATTTGTAGCGAGGATTAAGTGTATCTAATACATCATTATAATGTATGGTGGTTTGTGTTAATTGAAAATCGTAAGTAAAAGTTCCAAAATATCTGTCCTTTTTGTCTTTAATATTTACATAATTTTGTATGGCAAAATCGTGGGTAGTAATTAACGAAGAGGCTTCGGGAGTACGTACTTCATAAAAAGCATTTTTTTTTCGTTCACTCTTGTCTTGATACGATTTTACATCCATCAAACCACCATTTTCATAATTATTTAAATGGTTAATAATGTAACTTGCTCGAAATCCATAAATTGAAGACGGAAGTTCGTAATGAATCAGAAAATCGCCACAAATGTTAAGAGTTGTTTGATGTGCAAAAGAGCCTTTATTAAAAGTAGTGTAAATATTAGCTGCTACTGTAACGCCTTTTATATATTTTGTAAATTCCGCAAATAGTTGGTTCTCTTTAAAAAAACTAAATGTATAAGCTATTTTCGAATAAGTAGTTTGGAGTTTGTAGAATTTTAAATCCGATTGTTTTTTAAAATAAAGCGGGTAGGGGAGGAGTTGATATAAAAAACCCATTTCTCTTTGATAATCAAATATTATCGGTAGATTAGCTTGTCCAACAATACCTAAATTTTGGTATATATTTTCCGTTTTTAATAAAGGGTCATAAAGATGTGTAATAGTCATGTTAGTATCAATCTGTTTGAATTTCAAAGGTAAATATTCAATAAAATTGATGTGTGTGTAATAGGTGGGCAAATAGGTGGGCGACATATCCATCACCGTGTCAATTTCATGAATAGTAGTATATTGTGCATACGACGAAGTAATAGTAATAAACAAAAGAAAAACAGCAAGAAAATAGATTTGGATATGGCGCATCTGAAAAATTAATAAATGTAAGGAAATATTTTCCAACGATTAAGTTTAGAGAAGTCATCTCCAAAAAATTGATAATACCGATTATACACGGCTTTTGAACGAGGAACCAAATTGGCGAATGCCCAACAGAAAAATACAAACCCTGCAAACGACCAGGTTAAAATAGCGAATCCCAACCATTCTAATAACTCTCCGAAATAATTAGATGAATTAATACGCTCAAATAAAAACCCTTTGGGAAGATAATAATTGTTATCACCTTTCGACTTTCTTAATTTTCGTATAATTCTGTCAGAGTGCATATTAACAGTCATACCAAAAAAGAAAATCACAGTTCCGATAACAAATTGAGGCGACAAAAACCAACTTAACGGATACATATCATTGGGGCAAATGATAAAAAGCCAGCAACCTTGCATAAAGGCGTTACAAAAATTAAAAAAGATGCCGGAAAAAATAACAGAAAGCGGCATTTTACTACCTCCTTTCATAAGAAGTGGAAATACAAAACTTCGCTGTCCATAGTGCAATAAAAATAAAAGTAAAATAAATGAAGTAACTACATTAAAAGGCTTGATATCCAGATGAATAGAAATTCCATAAATGACAAGCATGGCAATAAAAACCGGTGTTTCCATGAGCCACCAGCCCCATTTACTACTGATAGAAATTCCCCAACGATTATTAAACGTCATACCGTAAGCTACTGTAACAAATTGTAATGCAACAAAAACGACCATGGCCAATCCCAACATGGCATATAAAAATCCGTAATAAAATATTTCAAATGTTAGCATATCATAATAATTTTATTGTTTCACTATTTTTTTGCGACACGTGACAAACGTGCCTATTCATTATTTTATTATTTTATTAAAATACAAGTGCGAAAATAAAAAAATACTTTTGATTTGCACTATACTTTCTTCTTCCTGTCACAAAATTCAAAAAAAGCAACCGATTCTCACTTGTTATAAAAAGTGTGTGGGCTTTTTTGCGCAGCAGGCAAAAAATTCACCCCATACCATGTAAAATTCAACGATAAAAACCCAATCATCAAAATTATTAATAAATATTTTCTATTAATTGTTGTAAATTTTTGAAGATGAATATATAAGAAGAATATTATCCAAGTAATTAAAGCAGCATTTTCTTTAATATCCCACGACCAATATTGTCCCCATGCCTTTTTTGCCCAAATGGCACCAAAACAGATTCCAAATGTTAGAGCAACGGTTCCGATTACTATTAAAGGTTCACAGAAATTTGCATTATAATATTCGGTTTTTTTACTCTTTATAAATTCTTTGCATCTCTTGTTGTAGTTAACAAAAGTAAATAATTCAAAAAATCCAGAAACGAATGCACACCCTATTGCGGCATAAGCAAACATATAAATCGCCACATGCGGAATAAACCAAACAGACTGAAGTACAGGAATTAATACATGTGATTGTAATTCGGGTTTACAAATGTTTACAACAATAAAGATGCAAGCCATTGTGTTTATAAATATCAAAAATAAGGCATTTTTCCACCGCCAAAAAACAATTCCATTCAAAATCATCAAAAAAAACGAATACCAAATTCTTGTTTCTCCTATGGTTTTAAAAGGTGCCCGTTGTAAATTCACCCATGTTATAATTATAAATACACTCAATAAAATTACAGCAATAGTTTGAAAAATAAGCGCGCTTTTGTTTCTTTTCTTAATTGATAGAAATGAAACGATTGCCAAACAAATGATTACTCCTAATTCAAAAATCATAACTTATTCTCTCTAAAAACAACGCATTTGCCGGTGCTGAAACCCCTGCCTTGCATCTATTTTTCTGATTAATAATATTCTGAAAATCTTCAATTGAATGTTTTCCTTTTCCTACAAGTAGTAATGTACCTACTACTGCCCGTACCATATTTCTCAAGAAACGATTGGCAGTAATGGTAAAAACTAATTGCTCGCCTTCTTGCTCCCAAAAAGCCGCTTCTACTTCACAAAAATTATTATTTACTTCTGTATGAAGTTTTGAAAAACTTGTAAAATCTTGATTTCCAAGTAATAATTTTGCAGCCTTATTCATATTTTCAACATTCAATTTTATAAAAATTCGATGAGTAAATTGTATTTGAAACGGATTTTTTGAGATAGATACATAATATTTATAAGTACGTTTCAATGCACTAAAACGTGCATGCATATCTGCTTCCACTTGAAATATTCTATGAATCACAATCTCTTTAGGTAAAAAAGAATTGAGTCTGTCTTGCAATTTTTCACAATAACTATTTGATAATAAGCCATTGTAATCAAAATGTGCAAAATATTGCTTGGCATGCACACCGGTATCGGTTCTTCCGCAACCGGTAAGTTCAATTTTGTTTTTTAATAGTAATGAAAAAGCATCTTCCAAAACTTCTTGTACAGTAATCTGTTTCGGTTGACGTTGCCATCCAAAAAAATGAGTTCCGTTGTAAGCAAGTTCTACAAAATAGCGCATAATTATTTTTAAAAATGCAAAAATAAACAAAACAAATTTTGAAAAAAATACAATTTCTATTGTTTAACAAATTTCTGAACACTTGTTCCTATTTCAGAAAAAATGCGAACAAAATAGATACCGTTTGTTAAATCGGAAATATCTAATTTTATATTATTGTTATTGTTTGTTTTAGAAATAACCACCTGACCTAAGAAGTTTAGAACTTCAATACCGTTAAAATTGTTTTTTGAAGTAATAGATATGTAGTTACTTGCAGGATTAGGATTGATAGAAAATGTGGTGGTATAATTTTTGATACCAACCACCGTGAATGAAATTTCATCACATACTTTTTCTACCTCTCCTACACAAATGCTGGCAGCATATACCGGGAGCACACAATATTTAAAAGTATAAGCACCGTATTCTAATGACGAAACATCATCTTCATATTCAGTTTTGGTGATTGCTTGTGGAATCTCTACATCATTTTTGTAGATAACATAATGTGTTGGGGTTAAAGTAGCGGGAGGATTCCACGTAATTATCACTTGTTTATTATCTGCGCTATATTCACTACTCACGCCGCTAACAGATTCGCAGGTTCCTGCGCAAGGCAAGTCTGCAGATTCATTAAATCCAACCGGAAATGCTGCAGTAGTTTTTTCATAAACAATGTTTCCATCTAATTTAACGGTTACCAAACCTGTATTATCACCATACGTTCCGTGCTGCCATATTTTAAAGGTCGCATTTCCATAAATTTCTACAGGGAATGTTCCTGCTGTAAGAGCCTCCAAATCGCTTTCCCCACCGGCACCTTTATACTTATGTCCCGTTTTGTTATCATACAATACCCAACTCCATGCATCTTTTAGATCACCAAGACCGGATACAATAACTTCTGCCGAACAGGGGTTGCCAACAGAAGCCCTTGCAAAGGATCTCTGACCGTTTCCATCTGTGGTAACTGCATAAACGCTATAGTCATATACGCCAATAGTAGGAGGAGTATCGGTAAAGGTCATTACACCACCTACTGCAGGTGCAGGAAACTCTTTAATTATTTGGGCATCTCTTTCAAGAACAACTTTGGTAATGTTTGCTAAAGTTGCGCCGCCAAATGCTTGCGATGGGTTTGTCCATTGAAGGTTGCAAACGGAAGTAGTTCCTACGGGAGTTGCCGTGAACGCGGTGGGCGCTTTGGGAATAATTTTAGTTACTCCGGTAGTAGTTCCGCTTAGCACAAATGTCATATCGTGGGTGCCTCCCTGTTCTGCGCTGACAGATTTCCAAACGCCATTATAGCATTGTTTTGCATTACCGGTTTCGGGAACGCCCAAAACGGTAACAGGAGGACACCAAGGACCTGTAAAATCAGTTGAACCCGTGAATGTCCACTCTAACCAATAATAACCGGGGTCTAACACAGTATTAACGGTAACTCCAACATCCATAATTCTACGGGCGGTATTTGACATACCATCTGATGACATTATTCTGTTTATATTGGAATAAGAAGAGAATGCCATACGGTTGGTAGTAAGGTCGCCCCAAATTACGGTACTTCCGCACATACCGGGCTCACCATTCCAAATACGAACGTAAGCTCCGGTAATAGTAGAAGCAGTACCCGGAGAACCTGTTTGATATGCCCAGAAATTAATAGTTTCTACGGTACTTTGTGCATCTAATATGAAATCGTCTGCCAAAGAGTAGCCGGCTGCTTTATTACAATTTGAACCATATATATCAGAATATGGGGTGTTCACCATACTTACATGTGCACCGCCTGCGCCTGCACCAGGGTGGGTAATCAGCGGTCCGTTGTTATAAAGAATTGCTCTTGTGGGGTCAGATTTTTTGAAACCTTCTTGCGAAATAACCGGAATTGCAGGTGCCATATCACGAGTATTGGCAACACAATCATTTTGTGCATAAACTGCTCCTGTCATCAGAAGGGCAGCCATAAAAAAAGTAAATTTCTTCATAAAAATAAATTTTGATTAATAATTAGATTGGTTTTTTGTCTTTAATTTCGATTTGCAAAAGTATTTTTTTTTCTTTATTTCGCGCAAAATATAATGATTATGCACTTTAATAAAATTACCCCTCTTTCTATTATCTTAATGCTTCTTTTGTGTTTCTTTTCGTACGCACAAAAAACCGCTGTAATTGGTTGGTATAATGTTGAAAATTTGTACGATACAGAAAAAGACCCTTTTACTGATGATAGCGAATTTTTGCCCAACGGCGCTTATCAATGGACTTTGGAACGTTATCAACTTAAATTGAAAAATTTGTCGCAGGCAATCTCAGAAATGGGAAAAGAGCGGGGTGGGGTAGTGGTGCTTGGCGTCTGTGAAGTAGAAAATGAACGTGTTTTGACCGACCTTGTGGCGCAAGAATTACTCTTACCCTATAATTATAAAGTAGCGCATCACGATGGACCCGATGTGCGTGGCGTGGATGTGGCATTCATTTATCAAGCAAACCGTTTTGAGTTTATTTCGCAAAAAGCACATACCTTGAAAATTCCCGATAACCCAAGATTTAGAACCAGAGACCAGTTACTTTTAGTAGGCGTTTTAGATAAAACTGATACACTGTATCTTATAGCAAATCACTGGCCATCGAAGAGGGGAGGGGAGGCGCGAAGTAATCCGCTCAGAATGGCTGCTGCGAAACTTACAAGGTCTATTGTGGATTCTTTACTTAGCATAAATCCTAATGCAAAAATTATAATAATGGGCGATTTAAACGATAATCCTACGGCAAAAAGTATTACGGTTGGGCTAAATGCAAAAGGAAAAATTAATAATGTGGCTCCATTTGATATTTTTAATCCCATGTGGAAAATGTATCAGGATGGTATTGGTTCTTATGCCTATAGAGATGCTTGGGAATTAATTGACCAGATTATGGTTTCTTATTCATTGTTGAAACCGCAGCCCAATACCTATAAATATGTTTCGGCGCACGTGTTCAGTCCTAACTTTTTGAAAACCAAAACCGGCTCTTTTCAAGGATACCCGTTCAGAACCTACGCCGGTGGAAATTATGCCGGCGGCTACAGCGACCACTTTCCTGTGTACATAATACTTCAAAGACCATAAGGATCGTAAGACCGTAAGAATTTTTTAACATTAAAACTTTTAAACTCTTGAACTATTAAACTATTAAACTATTATAAATATGAACCCACAAAAAAAACTAATTATTATTCCCACTTACAACGAAAAGGAAAATATCGAAAATATTATAAGAAAAACCTTTTCCGTAACCGATTCCGATATTTTGGTTATTGATGACGGCTCGCCGGACGGCACTGCAAATATTGTAAAAAAAATGATAGGGGAGGAGTTCTCAAATAGGCTTTTTATTGAAGAAAGAACGGGCAAATTGGGTTTGGGTACCGCTTATATTCACGGCTTTAAGTGGGCATTGGCAAGAAATTACGACTATGTTTTTGAAATGGATGCCGATTTTTCTCATAATCCGGAAGATGTAGAACGTTTATATTCAGCTATTTTAGAAAACAATGCGGATGTGGCAGTAGGCTCGCGCTACTGTCAAGGCGTAAATGTGTTAAACTGGCCCATGTCGCGCTTGTTAATGTCGTATTATGGCTCTATGTATGTGCGATTTATTTTGGGAATTCACGTGAAAGACACTACAGCTGGCTTTATGTGTTATGCTACTGAGGTTTTAAGGAAGATTGATTTTTCCAAAATTAAACATATTGGATATGGTTTTCAAATTGAGATGAAGTTTAATGCGTATAAGCTTGGATTTAAAATTATTGAAGTGCCTATAATTTTTAAAGACAGAACATTAGGAACATCCAAAATGAGTGCAGGCATTTTCAAAGAAGCGATTTTTGGTGTGATTGGATTGAAGTGGAGGAGTTTCTTTAGAAAATGGAGATAAGCACAATCAAACTCCTACTTAACATAATATTAATTTATAAGTTTGTTTACATTTTTCACCGCAAATTAATACAAATAATTTATATATTCAAGTATTTTGTATTTTTTTTTTGGGGGGGGTGTCAGTATTCACATATATATCAAGTTATATATGTGAATACGTAATTTTTTTTTTTAGTTATCTTATTGATTTATAGCCTGTTAATAAGTTTAGTTTTTTTAGGCAGAATAACTTCGCTTAGGCAAAGTTATTTCCGCTACTTTTAGTTTTTTTTAGTACTTTAGGCACTTATTAACAGACTTTTTTTTATATATTTATATTTTTTTTTCTTTCAGAAAGTATAAGATTTAAGTAGATGAAAGTAATTAACGCGTTTCGTCGTTTTGTGTTTTCGTCGTTTCGCGTTTTTTACGTTCCTCTTCTACTTCATCCTTATACTTATCTGCAAGTTTTTTAGCCATAGCCTCGAGATTAAGGATTTTATTAGCATTATCCTGTACTTCAGTTAAATCAGCACCGAACATCGGTTGAGTCCATCGCATTGCATTATCATCATCGTAATTTTTTGGAGGACTTGGGACTATTTCGCCGTTACCTATACGCGTAAGAATATCGCGCACAGTGACGCTTAAACAGGGTACAACGAGAGATTTTTCTGTGAAGGTCTCAGAAGGCACTTCGCGCTGTATCTCGCCGTAAATTGAAATTTTTGTGTTTTTTTGCATGTTTTTAAATTTTTAAAAAATGAGTCAATTATTAATGTTAGCAACAATTATAGGAGTTTATTGGTTAGCATATAAAGCATTATGTAATTTAATAGATAGATGGAAAAAGTAATTAGTGTTTTCTATTACGCTTATATGGTTGTCGGAAAGGTGGATCAATAATTCCCGGGCGATTTTGCTCATATGTACGTATCATATAATTTGTAAGGACTGAAAATAACCCTTTTTCGTTAGCACCAATAGAAGTAAGCCAATATTCTAAGTCTTTCATATCTGAAGTTGTACGACTTTGTTGTATTTCTTCAGGAAGAATTTCATTCATTCTAATTGCTTTTTCATGCACATCAATATATTTCCACTGATATTCTAAGTCTTGGTATGCTTTTTGCGTTTGTAGATTTTTTATATACTGTCTCGTCTGTTTAGCATCCCAATGAGCCTTATTTGTATTAGCAAGGATAAGACCTTTTTCTGCCTTAATGTTTTCATTTTGAGCAATTTTGTTAGATGTATCTGCATCTATATTAGCACCTGTACTAGTAAGATTATTAAGTACTGCAATGGCAGTTGATATAGTAGTATCCTTCAATTCTTTTTTCATACCTAAATCAAAGGTTTTAGTTTCGTTATCTGTTTGCATTCCTATCTGTTTTATAAGTTCGGTAATTACCTCAAGTGAGCGTAAACGGGTATCTTCTGCAGCAAGATTACCTTGTTTTTCACGAAGATTAACCATTGACTCAACATCTTTCTGTTGAAGCATCATACCCACATAATTAGCAGAACCAAGACCACTAAAATCATGTTCCGCACGTGTATAGCCTTCTGCAGGCGAAGAAGAATTACCGGCACTTGCGGTGCCGGTACCATAAATTAAATTGGGATTTAGACCGGCCTCTTTTAACCGTTGCATCTGCTGTACTGGAGCATTATAAGCATTGTTCATGTTCCACATTTTTTCATTCCATAAACGTTGCTTTTTAGATTCAATAGAATTAGCAATTGAATTAACAACGCCACCAAGAAGACCCATACCTTCTTGTATAATACCGCCTTCAACTGGAGTTAGACCCATACTATATAGTTGTTGAAGGGTTAGAAAAAATAGTCAGCGGACGGCGGGCAGTAATAGACTGATATATTTGACACCACACGCGATTAATATCTTCAGCGTTTTGAACAGCCCAAATACGATTGGCAGGATTACACTGTACAAATTGATTTGAAAGTGTTGGTAATGTAGCAAATCGGCGAGCCTCATGCCATGTACGCATATTATAGAGAAAATCTCCATGTACACTATCGGGTATATACTTATATTCGCAATAACGTGACTGATAACCAAATGTTCCTTCATGTTGAGGATTAATCTCTCTTGGATTAAAATACAACTCACGATTATATATTTCCTGTTCGCCTATATGTTCAAAATCTCTAAAATAGTAATCAAAAGGATCATACTTTTTCCAAAAACGGGGCAAACCCTGCATATATCCAGGTTTAGGCATTACCGACAATAAACCAAGTATAATAGAATGCTCTTCAATAAATGCCTCTCCTGCATAGTTACCTTCTTGACTCATACCATGACCAGCCATTGAAGCAAGTGGTGTACTTCCAGGACCTGTCTGTAACACTTCAGACATAACAATATTTGTATGTGTTCCACCTATATATTCAGGACGTTGTAAGCGTTTATCTGAAGAAGTAACGCCATACTGATTTTTAAGGAATTCAATAAGCCGAGTACCACCACGAGCATTACGCTCAAGCCATATTTGAAGTGCTTTGCAACGACGTAGTTCAGTAATAGTAGTTAAACCAGTCTTAAGTGTTCCATTAGGATCATAATCAACAGGAACAGGTACTTGACCAACAGGATTCGCTTGTAATACAACAAATTCACCACCAGAACCAATTCCAAATGATGGAGTATTTTGCATTGTACCAACATAACCGGGTTTCCGAACAAAGCGACCTGTACCATCAGCTACAGATTCTGGAGGATCATAATATACAATACCAGATCCAAATGCTACATCACCACCTTTTTGAGGATAAGGAAGAGCCGATGTAAAATAATCACGTTGCCAGCACCGGCGTTGGAGTTTGAATAAATGAACTATATTATGTGGTGATGAACCAGGAGCGATTTGATAAATACCGGATTTACACTTACCCTCACGATTATAAATATGCTCACGATGAGGAAATTGATCTATATCAAAATCACTATTCTCAAGATCCTGTGAGCGATAATATTCATCATACACTTTTTGATATGCTAAAAATGGCATGAGAGACACGTCAAATGGCGTAAATGGGGTAGGTTGTGGAGGAATAGGATCACCTGAATTTATTAACTTGGTATTTTCACCACCTTCAGGTTCAACCCAATTAAGAGGTGGGGCAGCAGGAAAACCAAGATAATCTGCAAGCGTTTTACAGCCAAAGAATTGTTCGTACTGAATATCACTTATAACCTCTACACGAGGAAATATAGGCAAACGTTCTTTTAAATATTGTCCTTTCTCACCGCCTGTTAACCAACGCGAATAATCTTCCCAAAGGATACGCAAGGGTACAACAAAATAATGTACAAACACATCAAAGCGATGCATAGCAGGAAATGTCATAGGGGCAAACCTGATCATGTGTTCTTCAGAGATACGAAAAGTATCCCCTGGAATAGCCTCAATACAAAGGATAGGAGTAAGTAAACCTAAATCAGTGGTAAGTTTACGTTCATGTGATAAATCGAAATTGTTGCGAGGAATTTTACTAACCTCGACTTCATTAAAAATTTTCATTACATTTAATTGATTCTAATTTAATTAATTGTTTTTGTTCTTGAACTTTACGTTTAGTATGTTCTTTACGCTCAAAGCGTGCTTGGTGCTCAACTTTATTCGCAAAAGATATGTTTCGTTCATCAATATACCAATAGTTCGGTATTATACCAATTTTGCGTTTAAAATTTTGTGGAAGTGAAATAAAGTAACCATTATAATAGGCAGCACATTTATCTTGGTTTTCTTTATGATATTCTGCATACTCTTCAATATACTTGTATCCATATATAGGGCTTTTTGATAACATATAAAAGCCATTTGAAGGGGTATCTTTAGTATAATCAACGCTTGCATAATGTTTTAATAAATATTTTGATACATAATGAATAGAGGCCTTTGTAACCGTGCCGACATGTACAAAGCCTTTTTGCCATGCATTAGTAACATGAACTTCCGATTGGTCAGTTTTTGGAATTCCAAAGAGGATGCCGTGATAGTGTGGTCGCAGAGTACGTTCACCATATTCTGCACAGATGAGATAACGAAACTTTGGTGCATATTTAATTCGATATTGACGTTCTTTTTTTGGAAATTGTCGTAAATATTCACGTACATAATGCTGACGCAAACGTTTAAGGAATAACTGAACATCACGCTTATTAATAAGTGTTGGTTCGTTTTCTGGATTATAAGTAAGTGTAATAAACATTGCGGCATAATTACATGCTTTTAACTCATAATAACTCCGCATTGACATTTGATTGCGCTTTGTAGTAATACAATTAGCACATATACCACAAGGTACGTAGATTGAAGAAAAGCCACTAACTTTTCTACCCTTATTTGATACTAAAATTGGAAATAAACAAGCCATAATTACAAACGATATCCACCACGATAAGCGGTTATTTTATGAATGGTTTTTCCTTTACTACGGTTAATCGGTCTTCTACTCATGTTTAGGGGCATTTTCTTGTTTATACTTTTCTTGAGCCACTTGAATAAGGGGGGTGAATTCCACATCGCAGATGTAACAAAGTAATACAAGCCAATCTAATGGCTGATATTTTTCAAATTCTTTTTCGTGTGAAATTGTCACACGAATAAACAATAACCCATCTTTATAGGTTATTTTCCATTTAGAACCATCCATTGTCGGACGGGCAACAAGAACATCACCTTTTCGGTAAATATTCTTAAACTCTTCAATTTTTTGTTTTAAATCCATTAAATTAAAATTTAGAATTAACAAAATATGGGCAATAACTACAAATAGATGCCTGCCCGTGACATCCATCATTAATTGTTGAATACAGAATTGCAATAATTGCAGTCATACAACGTTTACATTCTGCGGTAGGATAATCAGACTTTATAGCATTACGCTGACGCTCATTAACAAGCATCGTTGGTACTGTGTAATTTTTGTCTCTACTTAACATAATATTAATTATAAGATTTTTTAACCCAAATTTTGAAAAATAAAATATGTTCTTGGAAACCCCTCTTTTTCTGATTATTTTCCTTATATTTATCAGTTTGATGTTGGTGCTGGATTTGGGTGTGTTTCATAAAAAAGATGAAAAAATTTCTCTGAAAAATGCCATCGTTTGGACTTTTATATGGATTTCTATCGGATTGCTTTTTGGCGTTTTTGTTTGGTTTGAATTAGGTGCCGAAAAAGCAATTGAATATTATCTGGGTTATGGAATTGAAAAAGCGTTATCTGTGGATAATATTTTTGTTATGATTTTGATTTTCACAACATTTAATATTGATGAAAAATATTACCACAGAATTTTGTTTTACGGTATTATGGGTGCGGTTATTTTACGTTTTATCTTCATTTTTGCTGCTGCTGCACTTATTCATCGCTTTGAGTGGGTTTTGGTATTTTTTGGCGCTATTTTAATCTATTCCGCTATAAAAATGTTTTTAGAACGAAATAAAGAAGAAACTATTGATTTAGAGACAAATAAACTGATTCTTTTTTTTAAAAATCGAGGCTTGGTTACTTCAGAAATCAAAAATCACGACTTTTTCACGAGAATTAACGGAAAATTGCTGGTTACTCCCCTATTTTTAGTCTTACTCATGATTGAGTTGGCAGATGTTGTGTTTGCTGTGGATTCCATTCCCGCAGTTTTTGCCGTAACCCGCGACCCTTATATTGTATTTTTCTCTAACATATTTGCTATCTTGGGATTACGCTCGTTGTTTTTTGTTGTATCCCATATCATGAATCGCTTTAAATGGCTGAAATATATATTGATACTTTTACTTTTATTTATTGGCGGAAAAATGATTGTGAATTATTTTATATAAACTACCCCGCCTACTACTAAGGTTAAATTGTATTTTGATATTAAATGTGAATTAGGTTTTTAAATTTTTGAACTTGAAATAATGCAACTTATAGAAAATCTTCTCCCTTATAAATCCCTCTCCATTATCGGAATGGAGAAAAACACCGGAAAAACTACCTGTTTAAACTATTTATTGAATCAATTTAAAGAAACAAACAGAAAAGTTGCGGTTACTTCTATTGGCATTGACGGCGAACAAACCGATACAGTAACGCAAACTCAAAAACCTGAGATAGAAATATTTAAAGATATGGGGTTTGTTACCTCTGAGTATTTTTATAAAAAAAAGAAACTTACCTCTGAAATTATTGAGATATCGCAACGCAGTACTTCGCACGGCAGGTTAGTGTTTGCAAAAGCCATAACTTCCGGAAAGGTAATCCTTTCAGGTCCAAATACAACCGAATGGCTAAAACAAGTAATGG
>Ga0209628_10000328_pt1 | contig 28775 bp, 23 predicted proteins | sample TergutCu122P4_FD_187285 | JGI IMG/M metagenome (GOLD analysis project Ga0209628, IMG submission 187285) | Cubitermes ugandensis P4 segment gut microbial communities from Kakamega Forest, Kenya - Cu122 P4 (SPAdes) (version 2) | ecosystem: Host-associated > Arthropoda: Insects > Digestive system...
TGATATATATGGGGGTCAAATACAATTCGCCATTAATGGCAAAAAATTGCGCATCGCCGTAAATATAGGTGTAGGTGCTTTTATGCGGGTCTGTATTTCCAAAATCTCCCATATTAAAATGATTTTTAAATGCATCTTGACTAAACCAACCTTCGTGATTTCCGATTACAGGGGCAAAGGGAATTTTTAAAAACAAGTCTTGCTGGGAGGCAAAAAATTGCTCCCATTCCCACGCGGCATCGGAATAATTTACCAAATCGCCGCACTGCAACCAAAAATTAACTTCCTTATGGTTATTAAATGCTGCATGAGGAGTAATTTGCGAGATATGAACCCTTGCATAAGTATGTGCCTGCGCATCGGCAGTGTAAATAAACGAAAACGCATCTTTATTGTTTTTTGCAGTGGTAAACGTGCCGATATCGCTCCAATAGCCGTTTACGCCCCCCACACGAAACGAGTAAGTGGTGCCGGGAAGTAAGCCCGTGGCTACCGCTTTGTTTTCGGTGTAAGAGCGTTTGCTGTTGTCTTGTATTCCTGCTTCAATATATAAATAATTGCTGTCAATATTGTAATTCAAGTTAGTGCGTGGTGAACAAACAGCATAAATAGGTGTAGCGTTTGAAAAGGCGCTGTGGCTACTGGCAATACCTTTTACAATCTCCAATTTTCCACCGGTAATATTGGCATTGTTGTACCAGTTGAATCCCATTCGGGTTTTCGGGTCTCCGTTAATATTCATCACAATGTTGTAGGGCATTCTCTTGTCTTTCAGATTGTAAATGGCGGTTTCAAATAATAGTAAGTTTACAGGGTTAGTCTCTATTACCGCCTTTGTCCATCGTCGCTTTAATTCTGTCCACGATGGAATTGTGTGTTCGGTTGAATCTTTTGTTTTAGCAATAGTAATGAGTTGTTGCAATGTCATCTGAGAAAAAGATGAAAAACTGCTTAATAGTAATCCTGTAAAAAGAAGTAAACATATTGTTTTCTTTTTGATAAAATAAATTTTTTTGTTCATAAGTATTGATTTTTAAGTTATTAGATTTATTTTTTGATTTATTAATATCGTTATTGCTTTATAATTTTACTATTTCCCATAAGTTTACCTTCTGAAAAAAGAGCAACAATATATATACCATTTGGCAAATGGCTGATATTAATTTCTGTTTTATTATTACCATTTTGAGATAACATTTCTCTTCCAAGCATATCATATAGTTTGGCTGTATTAAAATCATCACATTCTACAAAAAAAGTATTTGTTGCTGGATTTGGATAAACTTTTATCTTTTCTTTCTTTTGAGGGGTTATTATTCCTACATCAGAATATGTAAAACGCATTGTCCCGCTTAATTCACAACCTTCTTTGTTGGTTTGAACTGTAAATTTGGTATTCCACACATTATTGTCTGTACTTTTTAGAATTCCATCCCAATAACTGATTGTGCTGTGTTCAAATATAGGACTATTTAACAAAATGGGACAAGTGTATTCAGTTGTTTCATTTTTAATCAAAGAAAGGGACACGCTTTGGTCATTCCCTAATAATTTTTCTATAACTAATCCTGTTAAATCAATATTAGTAAGATTATTACCATAACAAAATATTTCTTTAAAATATTTGCAATTTGATAGATTAAGTTCAGACAGATTATTTCGAGCACAATAAAAGAAAGTTATTTGATTAGAATTTGGTGAGTCAAGTTTTGTTAATTTGTTATATTCTAGTCTCAATTGTTGCAATTGGTTGCAATTGGTAAGATTAATCTCGGTTAATTGGTTGTTATGAGCCCACGCCCGTAAAAGTTGCGGATTATTGCTTAAATCCAATTTAGTAATTGAATTTAATGAGCAATTAAAATGTATCAATGATTGCAAGCCTGTAAATGATATTTCACCTGTTACACCTCCGTATTCTGGCGCTATAAAATGAGTAAGTTGCTTTGGCGTTTCATCATTCCAAAGAGCAATATTTATCCAAGTTTCAGGAGCGTTTGGCGTAGCCTGCAAGCCATTGTTGGCAATGAGGTTGTTAATTAGTTGTACCGCGTAAGGATCATAGGTTTGGGCGGTGGCGGTGTTAAAACTAAATGCCAAAAAGCATATTAGTAAGATTAAAAATTTTGTTTTCATCATTTCGTATCTTTATTTGTTATTAATTTTAATCCGTAAAATAAAAAAATAGTTACTTTTTCGGAGCGAAATAGCAACTATTTAATCTCATTTTGCATTATACAATTCACCCACTTCAATTCAACATGATTATATACGCTCCGTAAAATCAAGTAGTTACAAGTTTGTCTGAGTAGGTTTTATCGGTCTTCTGATTCACTTCAAAAAGGATGATAAATGTAGAATTTTATTGATACGAAAAAACAGGAAATTTTTTCGGAAATTTTTTTAATCCAATCTCCCAAACACGCGCCTCAATAAATCGCTGGTTCTCGCATTCACATCTTCCCTGATTTTTTTTTCTTCAATCCCAATTTTTAAGAAAACACCGTCCAAAGTCTTTTGCGTGGCATACAAAACCAAGTTTGTCTCAATGGGGTCTAAGCTAACCAAAGGAAAACTCGCCACCTGATTGTAATATCCCGTTAAATTTTCCCACAAATCTAAAGTTGAAGTTCCTATAATGTTTTGCCTCATCACAGGTTCAATCACCGATTGGCAAACCCCGCATAAAGGAGCGAAAGTTTTTCCGCGCAGATAATCGGTAGCCGCAAGTTTGTTATCAGAAAACAAAATCTGAGTGGCATCTTGAATGGTCATATCCGTAATGGCTTTTGCCACAATAGGAATAACCTCCTCAATGGAGGTTTCCGCGGCTCGGTTCATGGCTAAAATCAGGTCGTCGGCAACTTTGTTTATAGCGCTGTTTATTACGGGAATGTTTTGCGCCGCCTTTACCAAATTGGCTGCATCTTGCGGAAGCCCGATTTTTACCGCCAAATCTAAATAAAAACCATCCGTAACCCCTAATGTTTTCAAGGCAAATTGGGAACCAATGCTCAGTGCCTCTTTCAACGCAGCGGCGGTTTCATCGCGGTTAAAAATTTTATCACAACTAAATAATAAAAAAAATGCCAAAAAAATGGGAAATTTTGCTAATACTTTCATAATTACATATTTATAAGTTAATAATTTTTTTTAGAATGAGTGCCCCGCGCAATCGTTACAATGCCACTGAGAAATTTTTTCTTTATTCCGTTTAATGTATGTAAATAAACATCACAACCATAATAATAAGTGCCTTCCGGAAGCGGACGGTGCGTTTGTCTGTCTGTGCCATCCCAATGAATATCAGGATTTTCTGTTTTAAAAACCGATTTCCCCCACCGGTCATAAACCTCCAAAGATATTTTTTTTACGTTGGTATAGGGAAACGGATACCAAGTGTCGTTTACGCCGTCTCCATTCGGGGTAAAGATATTGGGCAACGAATACGTGCCGCATTGATCCACATCAAAACAAAGTTTCTGAGTCATCTCATTAAAATTGCCCGCTTCGTCTTTAATAATCATGGCGTAACAACCGGTGATAGCGGGCAGATTTTGAACAACATGAGCACACGGCGCCGGATAACAAACGAATGAGTTTGAAAAAGAATCAATGCACGACATCGGTGTTTGGTAATTGGGTTGATAATAGATATAGTATTGTGCCGCATCCAAATAAGATTCGGCGTTGGGAAACGTCCACAAGAAAGTAACATTTTCACAGTCGGTAGAAATTTCCGTTGCAGGCATATCAGGTGGAATATTGTCCACGGGAACGCCACATTCTATTTGCGAGCGATTGTAAAACGGAGTCGTATTCTCGGAAAACAGATATTGCCCAACGGAGGTAACATAGTAACAATAAGTTTCGCCATTTGTTAACCCAACATCATCATAAAAAGGATCGTTTACAGACACAATAGAATCAAACTGCTGGGTTTGCGTATTGAAACGTTTTACGATATAGCGTTCATTTTTCCAAGGAACTTGTTCGTTCCATGATAATTTCAAACGTTTATCGGTTTCAAAAACCGTTAAAAAAACTGAAGATGCGGGGTCGGAGATTTCAATCTGTTCCATTACTCCGGTTTTGTTTTTTCCCCAAAGTTCAACATAATAATAATATTGTATATGTTTTGTGTTTAAGTGTTTATCTAAAAACGAAGTGTCTTGTAATGAATAAGTTGTTGCAATATGTTTAAAATTATTCAAACCATTTTCCGAACGAAAAATATGATATTCAAATGTTGGACCCGGAAAAATCGCAGTATCCATTTCGGGCGGGGCGAGCCACGAAAGAAATACAACTCCATCATTTTCAGAAGTTTGTTCAATATCAACGTGGGTAATCATCGGAGCATCCATGGCAATCGCAGCGCAGGTTTCGTTTGAGGCGATGCTTTCGGCGCCATCACCAAAAACAGCCACAATTCTGTAACAATATTCGCGCCCGTGCACCAACGGAATAATCTTCCCGTCATCTGTATAATCTGTTTTAGAGGCATTTACTTTTGTTAAAAAACGAAATCCCGTACTTTTCGGAATTCCGGTTTCACAAATTTCCGGTTCAAAATCGGAAGGCTCAGTCTTTTTATAAATATGTATCTCTTTTGCGTTAGAACAGAGAAAAGTGTCCCATTTTAAAGAAACAGAATTTTTGATGGCTTGAGAGGTCAAATTTTCTGGTGCAGGCGAAACAACATTGATATTCACTGTTTTAAAATGAGCTAACTTCACTTGCGGACCATTATCTATCGCTTTGAATACTATTTGATAAGGCGTTTTTTTTACGTGTTCGCAAACCGTTTGCCACATAAATTGGGAAAACAACGGGGGTTCGCCCGACACGTTCACAGGAATTGCGGGCGAAACGGGTGTTAAAAACGGTTCTCCGGTGGCGGTTAGCGATACTTGCGACGAGGTTTCATCGGTTACTTTAATATCCAAAAGGAGCAAATTTCCGGCGAGTACACAAGTGTCGGTGCAGAAAACCTGTGGGGGTTTGTTGTTACAAGCCGCGATGGAGATTTGCATATCACGCACCACGCTTCCCATAAATTGCCCGCTTCTGTATTCCGAAATCAAAATAGCCATATTATATTCGCCTTGCATAATGGGCGTTTCCCAAATTAAATCTCCCGTAACTTCATCAATGGTAATATATTGCGATGCTTGCGGAAAAATATATTTTGGAATGGGAAGCCCGTCTAAACCGCGACAACTAATCAATTGATACGACAAAGAATCGCCGTCGGGGTCGTAAGCGCCCACATTATGATAATACGTAACGCCCACGCAGCCGTTATCCAAAGGCGGGTTTAGTAAAACCACAGAGTTGTTGTCTCCCAAAAACCGGTCAATAACCACCACGGTTTCAATAAAAAACGGAATATTTACGGAATTGGGGATATTGATAATTCCGGCGTTCCGGTTTGGGTCTTCAAAAGTAACCGAATAGATTCCTGCAGAGGAGAAAGTGTGCGTAGCAATGTATGTATTTTTGGAAATATCGGGACCCACAGAAATTTTTGAATTTCTTAGGATTGTACTATTTGAGTTATCTCCCCACAACACTTCAATTTCGGGTCTGTCTGCGGTACTTGGCGTGTAAGTATAAGTAATGATGGTAAACTCGTAGGTAAATCCGCCTAAGTGTTTGTACGTAATTTCTCCGGCACGCTGGTGTGTGGAAAACCCCGCATTCCATAGTAATATTAGCCCGAAAAACAATATAAATTTACGCATTTTTTGAATGCAGCAAAGAAAGTAGTTTTTCTTTAAAACCGGTTTCATTTCCGTTTCACATCTATTTTCACCTTGTCTGTCCCACTTAACCCTTTTTTATCAATGGCTTGTACGGCGATATGGTGCTCGCCTTCAGTAAATTTTTTTTCCTGCACGCCTATTTTGTCCATTACAACATCGGCTTTGAACTCTTTTTCGTCGTGGGTTAAATCCCACGCAAAGAAATCAACTCCGGTTTCACTTTCGGCGGTTGCCTCAAATTTGTACTTCAAGTCTTCCAGCTCTTTGGTTGTCAAAGTAACTTTTGGCGGATTGTCATAAGGAACAATATCTTTGATATACTTCAACTCAATAATGATATTCTCCTTGTTTCTCAGTTGTGCGACAGCGTTTATTATGTCTTTTGAGAAATCGAAACCAATAATAAATCCGCAAATCTGTCCCTCTTTTTTGTTTCTTGCAAACAGCGTTTTATCATCTCTTTCGATAGCGGTCAAAAAAGCGTCAAGTGTTTCACGCCCAACTGGTTTCTTCCATTTTTTTACTTGAATTGGCGTACCGTATTGCGTGTGTCCGTCAATGCCCAAATCTTTTCCGCCTTTTTCGTTAGGAATACCCCCAAATTTATCCACAATCCATATTTCAAATTCTTTTCCTTCTGTGGCTTGCAATTTTTTGAAATCAAATGTTGGTAAAATAACTTCGTAAGGTTGCGAAAATAACATATTTTGCCGTTTTTTAAGCCGTAAATCTGTTACTTTAACAGCCATTACGGATTGGTCTATTCCTATCCATTTGCGATTCATTCTGTCGGCAACAGCAACTGTTGTGCCACCACCAACAAAGGGGTCGAGTACAACATCACCTTCGTGAGTGGCGCATTCTATAATTCTTTGCAATAGTGCTTCGGGTTTTTGGGTTGGGTAGCCAATACGTTCTTTGGCTTGCGAATTTATTATATTGATATTCCAAACATCAGATTCTTTCGTTTCTAAATTTTCGTTTTCAACAATCCGAGCAAATACTGACAAATCTAACTGTCCGTTTTTTACCGCTTCATCAACTCTTTCTTTGTCATAAATGATAAGTTGTGGCTGTCTTTTTCCGCCAATCATTACAGAATTTCTATCCCAACCTTTTAAATGTTTTGCTTTTTGTCCTTCCGTAGTGTCTCTGAAAAGGTTATTAAATGTATAATTATTCGATTTTGTGTACCAATAAATGGTATCGTGCAAGCGTTGAAAATTATTTGAACTTGCAGTCCAACGACGATAGTGCCAAATAATTTCATTTCTAAAATTACCTATAAAAATTTTATCTAAAATATCTACTTTGATATTCGCATTAGCGTGCCAATCGCAATGCAAAAAAATACTGCCTGTATCTTTCAAAATGCGGTGCATTTGGCGCACACGGATTTTTAGCCAACTTACATAATGGTCAATCCCACCTGCAAAACGGTCTTCAAAACTGCGTTTTTCGCCATCATCGCCCCAAATAACTTCGTAAGTTCGATTGCTAAAAAACGGAGGGTCAAGATAAATCAAGTCAACTGATTTTTCCGGAATTGACTGCAAAACAGCGAGGTTATCTCCAAGTATAAGTTTGTTGGTAAAATCTTTCTGCACCATAACTTTATTTTTTATTTTTTGGCAAAATTACAACTTTTTTCCGAATAATTTTCTATCTTGTTTTTCTGTTTTTTTTCGCTTCCAAAATGCATCAACGCTGTCCCAAAATGACAGATAAAGTATAAATTTACGCATTTTTTGAATGCAGCAAAGAAAGTAGTTTTTCTTTAAAACCGGTTTCATTTTCTAAAAAAGTAATTTTAATAGGAATGGTATGAAATTCCGGCATATTTTCAAAAGCTTGAAGCCGCATGGCATCTTTTTCAGTGGTGAAAATCAAACAATTTTCTCCGCCGAATTCCTCTTTTAAACGAATGATTTTTTCAATATCTTTATTTTTAAACGAATGATGGTCAGGGAAATGCAAACTGTGAACTTCTTTGAATTGTGTGTCGAGATGTTGCACTAAAGGGGTGGGGTTGTCGATGCCGGTGATTAACAGGATTTTTAAATTTGAAGGGGATGTCATTCCGAGCGAAGCGAGGAATCTCATACTGTTTTCTGCATATTTTATTTTAGTAAAAAACACTTCCTGATGTGGTTTAGGTTTTAATTTTTGTAAGAAATTGGTTTTTTCATCTTTTGATAGATTTTCGGGGCATTTGGTAACGATGATGACATCTGCGTGTTTTGAGGCGCTGCGACACTCTCTCAATCTCCCTGAGGGCATCGGAAAATCTTCAAAAAACGGACGGTGAAATTCGGTTAAAAGTATTCGTAAAGAATAATTTACGGATAAATATTGATAAGCATCATCTAAAACAACCACCTCCAATTCCGGATTTTTTTGCAGCAGTTTTTCAATACCGGTTTCTCTTTTTTCACACACGGCAACCTCAACATTGGGAAATTTGGTCGCATATTGCATGGGTTCATCGCCAAAAATATTGTTATTAAGATTTTGTGTTTCGTTAGCGTTTATGTAGCCTTTTGTTTTTCTGCCATACCCGCGACTTAAAATCGCAACTTGATGATTTTGAGAGAGAAAATTTGCGATATATTCCACGTGGGGCGTTTTTCCGGTGCCTCCCACGCGCAAATTCCCTACACAAATGGTAGGAACGGAAACCGTTTTTGAACGAACTAATGTTCTGCGGAGCGCTGCTAAAAGTCCGAAAATGAGGGAGAAAGGAACAAGGAGAAAGGAAACGATGTAACTTATAATTTTATTCATACCACTTCTTCAATTGCGTTAATAATACTCTCCACCGAGTTTTTATCCATTTTAGAAAAAGCAAACCATTTTTTGCCCAAATCTTTCAACGAAGCGCCGAGATGATACACTTCTTTGCCGTCAATAATCAAAAAGCGATCGTGGCTTTGAGTAAAATGTTTGGCTTCAAAACCATAGTACTGTTCATTTACTTTTTGAATATCCAAATTCAGTTGTTCGTTTAAGTTTTTGGTTGCACCGTGTTGAGTGGTGTATGCAAATTTTGCATAAACCACTTTTTCGTCAAGTTCACCTTCTTTAAAAATATTCCGAATATGTCTGGAAATAACAGATTGCTCTCTTCCAAAAAGTATTACCATTTGCGCTTGATTAAGCCAAACAGTCTCTTCATCAAATCTTACCTCTATATGTTCGGCAAGTTCGTCGGGGCGGTATAAAATAATCTCATTTTTCATATCAAATCCAATTGTCGCAAAATTTGCTATTATATTTTGTAGTTGCACATTATTACCCCTCCGCCAACTACATCCTCCCCTTCGTAAAATACTGCCGATTGTCCGGGCGTTACTGCGGAAACGGGCGTATCAAAATCACAACGCAATTTTTCTCCTTCTGGTACAATCGTTGCCATAGCGCCGGCATCTTTATAGCGAATGCGAACCAAAGCACGGTAATTTTCCGGAAGTTTTTCATATTTTGAAATGTGAGTATCTGTTACCCATAACGTTTGAGACAACAAATCTTCTTTTTCACCCAGAATTACTTTATTGTTTTCGGGGTCTAATTGTGTTACATAGATAGGATGTCCCACAGCCACTTCCAACCCTTTTCGCTGCCCGATGGTATAAAACGGATACCCACGGTGTTTTCCTAACCATTTTCCGTTTTTGTCGCAAATAACGCCCCCGCGCAACCCCTCGCACACATCAGGACTGTGCATTTGCAAAAAACTCCGGTAATCTCCGTTAGGAATAAAACACACATCGTAACTCTCTCTTTTTTCAGCGATTGAAGAGATTCCAAAAGATTGCGCAAGCGTTTTTACCTCCTCTTTGGTAAACTCGCCCAACGGAAAAATACAACGCGACAATTGTTCTTGCGACATTTTCCACAACACATACGATTGGTCTTTGGCAATATCTTTTCCGCGTGACACAAAAAATCTGCCGTTTTCGTTTTTCAATCGAAGATAATGTCCGGTAGCCACTTTTTCACAACCCAATAGATTTGCATAATGAAACAACGTTCCGAATTTCATAGCAGGATTGCACAGCACGCACGGGTTTGGAGTTCGTCCGGCAAAATATTCATCTACAAAATTTTGAATCACCGTTTTTTCGAACTCATCTTGAATATCAACCAGATGATGTTCAATGCCTAATTTTTCAGCCAAGTTTTGTGCATCTGAAATAAAATCGCAATCGGAATGTGCACCTGTTTTTCCGTGGTATGTTTTTTCGTAACTCCACATTTTCAGCGTAATTCCAATCACTTCGCAACCGTTTTGTTGCAAAAGAAAAGCGGCAACGGAGCTGTCCACCCCGCCGCTCATGGCTAACAACACTCGGTTGCGTTGTTCGCGCATGATTTGTTCGGCATCAAATTTTTTTTCTAAAGTTTTCAATGGGCAAAAATAATACTATTTTTTTATACAAACCCTTATTCAAAAAAAATCCTAATTTCGCTGTCCGATAACAGGGATTATTACATCCCCATAATACCGTTTCTATAATGAGCACACCCAAAGTAAGTATCGTTGTTCCTATTTATAATGCAGTTAAGTATTTAGAAGAGTGTTTAAATGCTCTTGTAAATCAAACATTAAAAGAAATAGAAATTATTCTTGTGTTGGATTGTCCTACAGATGGCAGTGATTTGATAGCCGGAAAATTTCAAGAAAAAGACAAACGCATAAAAATTGTAAGAAATGAAGTAAACGTACATTTAGGGATGACTAGAAATGCCGGAATGCAACAGATTACCGGTGAATATGTTGGTTTTTGCGATGCAGACGATTATTGTAGCCTCAATATGTATGAATTACTTTATACGAAAGCAAAAGAGGAGAATGCCGAAGTAGCGAGATGTAATCATATCCAATTTAATGAAGAAAAACGCATTGAATATAAATTTCCGGAACTGCCTCTTGAAAAAGCAAGACATATTTCTATTGCGGAAATAATGAAACAACGAAGTATGTCGGGTACGGTTTGGAATCATATTTTCAAAACAGATTTTCTCAAAAAACACAACTTAAGTTTTATTGATACAAAAATGATGATAGCAGAAGATAGAATGTTTCTCTATCAAGTCTATTTAAAAGCAAATAGGTTGGTTTTGGTTCCGGATGCGCTGTATTATTATAGAACTCATTTGGAAAGTATTGTTCATAGTTTAGACTTTTTTCGGTTGAATAAAGTAATCTTATCTTTTGAAAATTTGAAACTTTGGTTGCTTGAAGAAAATATTTATGAAAAATATCGGGATAGCTATTTGGAAGGATTTCTAAGAAATATATACACTTCTTTTAGACGTTATCGACGACAGTTTTCATTGAATCAAGCCTTTAAAGAAATTAGCACAATTAAGGAAAGTCAAATGATGGTCGAAAATATAAATCAAATACTGAAGCTCAAGAATTTTTTTTATTTTTTGCGGGTAAAACCAATGGCTATTATTTTACTTTTGGTTATTAAATACACTTAAAAATTTGTTCTATAGCAAAGAAAAAATCGGTTCAGCCCGTTAGACATTATAATTCCCAATAAGATATAACGGTACATTTGTTATCCAACTCTCTTGCCGATAGTTTGCTAAAGAAGTACGAATAGCCTTTTGGGGTTGATATTTTTCGCAATATGTTTTAAGACTTTTGGCTTCCAAATTTTCACCTGATTTCACTTCTATAGGTATTATTACATCATCTTCGTTTTGTATAACAAAATCAATTTCTAATCTATTGTTGATTTGGAAATAGTGAATGGATAGTTTTTCGTTTAGTAAAAGTTGTTGAAATACAAATTGCTCCGCTAAAGCTCCTTTAAATTCTGTAAAAACGGTATTTCCATTGAGCAAAGTTTTTGCACTTAGATTTGACATTGCAGCAAGTAATCCGGTATCGTTGTGATAGATTTTAAATGCCGACAATTCGCGATAGGCAACAAGTGGAAGTTTGGGGTTTGAAACACTGTAAACTTTATGAAGTAAGCCTGAATCAATGAGCCATTGAATTGCCATTTCATATTCTCTGGCACGCGCACCTTCCTTAATTACTCCATAAAAGAATTTTCTATTTTCTTTTGCTAATTGTGCCGGAATCGTTTCCCAAACTAAATTTATTCGTGGTAAAATATCTTTAGGGGCGTGTTTAGAAAAATCTTTTTCGTAGGATTTCAATATATCATTTTGAATTTGGCGTACTTCGTTCCAATCTCTATTCTGAGAAAAACTGAGTACAGCTTCCGGCATTCCGCCTATAAAAAAAAAGTACCGAAGATAGTTTATAAGTTTGATATTAAATGCGTTGAGAAGATCCCATTCTTCTTTTTCAATAAGTTCAACTATTCCTGCTTCCCCCATTGCTAACAAAAATTCTGAGAAACTGAGCGGATAAAGTGTTAAAAATTCCACCTTACCAACAGGGAACGATTCGTTTGGATGAATATTTATACCTAGAAGCGAACCAGCTGCAATGATTTGATATTGAGGAGCTTTTTCATAGAAATATTTTAATGATGTTATTCCTTGTGGGGCGGCTTGAATTTCATCAAAAATAAGTAACGTATCTTCTGCAGTAATTTTCAATCCTGCGTATGCATTAAGGAGTGTAATAATCCTATCGATATTAAAATCTTCCTCAAAAATTTCTCTTGGAGCATCTTTGTCTTCAAAATTAACATAAAGCACTTGTCGATATTCTCTTTTGCCAAATTCTTGCAAAAGCCAAGTTTTTCCAACCTGTCGAGCCCCTAAAAAAACGAGAGGTTTTTTGTTAGGCTTTAACTTCCAATTTTTCAGCTCATTAATTCTTTTTCTGTACATTTTTTACAAATAATTGCGGCGAAAATACACATTTTTTACAAATAATTGCGGCGAAAATACACATTTTTTACAAACAAATATGCAGTTTTGGTGCAGAAGTTCTCAAAACATTAGTTTAGAGTTTATTTTTCCTTATTAATTCATCATAAAATGTTCCCTCCAATTCAAATTTTTCTTTCGGAAACTTCCACGAAAGTTTTTGAATAGAAGATATTTGCTTAATTTGCTCCATTCGTGCCGGGTTGAACTTGTCGAACAACTCCATTTGCAAAATGGTGTTATTTACAGCGTCAAAATAGGGTATTGACTGCCACAATTCTTTTTCAGTGTTTACTGTCATGGTAAAAAACAGGTGAAATATGGAATAGGAAGCAAGTTTGTTTTCATACTTCCAAAACTCTAACAATAAATTTTTCATTTTCAACACAATAGCATTATTTGTTTGTGCTGCAATAAAGTTATTGGCAGCCAATACATGAGCCATCGGAATACACTTAAATACAAAAATATCGGCTTGTCGTATGTAGGCAGGAACGGGAGCAAAAAGCCGGATTGTAGAATCGATCCACGTTCCGCCATATTTTGCCAGCAGGAGTATGCGCAACACATCTGAATAATGTGCATTGGGAATAATCCCTGCTTTCCATTTTTGGGTTATAAAATCCGGAATTTCAATATATTGACTTACATTGGTGCTATCTAAAACAATCACATCATTTCCATGTTGCGCCACATTGGAAGCGATACATTTTTTTATCAATTCAGGCGCATTTTCAACGCCTTGCAGCCACATCGTCCAAATTTTATCAGGATAGGGATTTGGCGATTCGGACGAAGATTGTTCTATCGGAAAATCTAAAGCATACTTATATTTTTGCAAATAGTCGTAGGCACCATTACAAGCAATTCTGCTAATAATATCTTTGTCGTTTATGAAGATGCGTCTTTTCATTTTATGCAAGGCGCAAGCGAATCCGATTTTTTTAATAAGCGCAAAAGGGTTGGGCATATTGATTGTTTTTAAGACATGGTATTAATACAAAAAGCCAAATAACCATAGCGGAATTTTATTTCCATTGCCATATTCCAGGTTATCTAACGCTAAATAAGCATTTTGCAAACCAACAATTTGTTCGTGTCCTTTATTTTTACCTCCCACTTCAAAAACATATTGGTTATCTACAGTAAAATCCGCTTTATGTGCCGAAGTAACCTCGCTTGCTGCCTGTAATTGATTTAAAAAAAATGTTTCACGTAAATTGCCAATATCCGGTTTATTAGATTCAAAAGCAAAAATCTGATTCGTATTATTCAAATATATTTTTTCAGGTTTGGCTAATGAACTTATTCCCTTAGTACTGCTTTGTAAAAGATTTATTAAAGCGCCTCGCTCTAAAATTGTTAGATAGTTTAACAGACTATTTCTGCTAACTTCCAGATAATGTGCAAGTTCTGTGATTTTAGGAGTAAAGGGTACTGACTGTGAAATAATCCAAAGCAATTTTTTAATCTTACGTATCGAATAAATCTCAATTGTTTCCACAGCGGGCAAATCAACTTCTAATACTAAATTCACAGTATTTGCCAATTTTGAATGGTAGAACCTTTTGTTGGAGTTATAGTACGGGTAATAACCATATTTTAAGTAATTGTTGAGCAAAGGTAAAGGGCGTATTTTGTCGTTAATATGACCGGCAATTTCAATATGTTTTTGCAAAATATCATCAAGAGAGATTTTTTCAAACTTTAAGTTTTGGTCAAACTTTAAAAACTCTCTAAATGACATTCCTCTCAAAACATAATGCACAGCACGCCTGCTTAAATCTGCATTACCTTTAAATATCTGTAACATAGAAGAGCCTGTAATTACCACTTTTAAGTTACTAAAACTATCGTAAATATTTTTAATTTCCTGCGACCAATTTTCGTATTTATGTACTTCATCAATAAACAAATACTTTCCGCCTTGTTTTTCAAAATTGTTTGCCAATTCAAAAAGTCCATTTCCGGAAAACCAAATATTATCGGCGCTCACATACAACGCCTCTTTCGGGGAATTTCCGAAAGTTTTTTTTATATGTTGTAAAATCATTGTTGTTTTGCCGGTACCTCTCGCTCCTGTAATTGCCGAAAGTCTTTCTTCCCAGTCAATTTCATCAATAAGATATCTATAAAATGCCAAGTCTGTTTTCCGTAATTCTTTGTAAAAAAAATCAAAAAGGTCATCCATTAGTATGTGTTTTTTGTGGTCGGCAAAGATAAAAAATGTTTTTTACAAACAACAAAAAAGATAAAAAATGTTTTTTACAAACAACAAAAAAGTATCAATACCGCACATTTCTAATCTTTATCCACAACGCCTCAACTATAAGGGTGCTTTTGATATTTGCAATTCCTCCGTTTTGGAAGTGCACCCACATTCTAACCGGATAGGTTCCGCTTTCAAAGATAAATCATTTCAACATTATTATGTTACTTAAAAAAAACATTTTTTATCACTTTGTGTAACTTAAAAAAAACATTATATCTTTGCAGCACAAAAAAACAATAACAAAATGGAAAATTTATTTGACTCTTTTTATCAACATCTATCTAGAACAGACACCACTTTTGTGCGTTATCTTTATTCAAAAATAAGATGGAAAAACAGATTAATTGCCATAACCGGCGCAAGGGGTACCGGAAAAACAACCTTATTATTGCAATACATAAAAAAAACTTTCGGCAATAAGCCACAAGAAGTGCTGTATGTAAGTTTAGATAATATTTGGTTTACAGGGAACCGCCTTTTTGATTTGGCAACCGACTTTGAAAAAATGGGTGGCAAGTTTCTGTTTATTGATGAAGTACATAAATATGATAACTGGGCACAAGAAATTAAGAATATTTACGATTCATGTTCGGGCTTGCAGGTAGTTTTTACCGGTTCATCTATGTTGGAAATTTATAAAGGGAATGCTGATTTAAGCAGGCGAGCCATACATTATACTTTACATGGGTTATCTTTTAGAGAATTTATTCTATTTGAAAAAAGGATTGATTTCTCTACTGTCACTTTGGAAAATTTGCTAAATGACCATCTCACATTAGCTGGTGAAGTTAATGAAAAAATAAAACCCTTACCATTGTTCCAGCAATATTTAAAACAAGGGTATTATCCTTATTATAAGGAGGATAACGAAATATACTTGGAAAGATTACTACATACAATTAATGTAATTTTGGATACCGATTTGCCCTCTGTTGAAAATATTGAAGTACATACGATAAAAAAAATTAAGCAATTGTTGCTTCTTATAGCTCAGCGGGTTCCTTTTTCGCCCAACATCAAAGAATTGGCATCTATATTAGAAGTAAGCAGAAAAAGTTTGCTCAATTACTTGACTTTTTTAGAAAAAGCACATCTGTTAAGTTTGTTACAACAAGATGTTCACGGATTTGGAATTTTGACTAAGCCGGAAAAAATTTATCTTAACAATACAAATTTGGCGTATGCTTTAGAAGCAGATAAACCGGATATAGAAAATTTGCGTGAAACATTTTTTTACAATCAATTAAATGCGATTGGCGATGTAACCTCTGCAGAAAAAGCAGATTTTATTGTTAATAATAAGTATGTATTTGAAATAGGCGGACAGAGTAAAGGTCATGAACAGATTGTAGGATTAGAAAACGGGTTTCTTGCCTTAGATAATTTGGAATATGGATTTAGCAACCGGATACCGCTGTGGTTATTTGGGTTTTTGTATTAAGTATCAATACTGCACATTTCTGGTATTGGGATAGCAAGTAAGAACCTGAAAATAATCCTGTTGGGCGTTAAAAGTCTGTGCATTTCCGGATGAAAAAAGCAGAAGCATAATGACGAAAAAAAAACGCGATGATTTCATAGGTTTAAACATATTTTGTATAAATACCTGCTTTTTCAAGTTTGGAATAGTAAGTAATATTTTTACTCGTTTTAAAAAAATCAAATTTTTTATCAGGTGTCATAAATGTTGGACCATAATTTGTTGCCAAATATTGTTCAATATTCTTTGGTACATTAAAAATTTCACCTTTAAAGGCAAGTGTAGTAAAACCATTATTTGGAAAAAAAACTTTTTTTATTGCTGCTTTAGCTTTTTTGTCATTCAAATAATCGTCTTCTTTGTGCCAAAAAAAAGAATGACAATACATTAAATTACCTGCTTCTTTATAAAAGAAAATATCTATTGCTACTCCTTGAAAAGAATAGGTATGTTCGGTTATTGTTGGGTCATTTTCATCTTCATACTTTTTTTCCAATTTAAAGTTTCCTTCTGCCATAGCCTTATAAACGGCTTGTATATCTTTTGCAAACAGAGAAATATCAATATCCAAATCGTGTTTAATAAAATCTTTTTCTCTATAAGCCCCAAGCAAGGTACCAAAGTCAAGCCAAAAAAATAAACCAGCATTTTCCAAACAGAATTTTGCCTTTAAAAGCACTTCTGTAGCATTTACTTTATAGTTTTTCTTCTTATTACGATATTTAATGGGGTACCAGATTGGTTCGACAAATTTTGCCCACCATGCATTTCTGTATTTATGTGCGAGATCTCTAATATTCATAAGATGATTTTTTTTTTATTTTCATACTTTCTATGGTTCTTCGATATGTTTCTTCGAGATTAACTTCCGGTTTCCACCCAAGAGATTCCATTTTGTCAGTATTAAGATTGAGATCCAAATTTAAGTTTTGAACATATTCTGTTGGGTTTGAAATTTCAAACATTACTTTAATTTTGTTTTTTGAAATTTTTACAGCAATCATTTCTGCTGTTTCGCGAATAGAACAAAATGTAGATTTATTTGCAATATTATAGGCTTGCCCGGAATTACCTTTTAAAAGAGTAGTTAAAATTCCTGTTATGGCATCTCTTGTATATATACAAGGGCGTTTCATTTTTCCTTCAGTACGTAGTACAATGTCTTTATTCTCAATTACACAGCGAGCAAAATATGCAGCAACTCTCGTATCTAAATAATCAATGCCCGCACCAAGAGTTTGAGTTAATCTTGCAATCTTTACCGGAATACCAAATTCTGTAAAATAACTAGCACACAAACACTCGCATAACCTTTTGCTTTCAGAATATGAACTACGTGGACTAAGAATATCAATATATCCATAATCGTCTTCTGCTACTTCTTTGAGTTTCGTATCGGTAATACCAAATACTTCCATACTTGACAAATAAACAACACTCTTTACTTGTTTCAAGCGAGCAAATTCAAGAATATTTTTTGTGCCAATGTATGCCGTATCAATTGTTTCAACAGGATTTACTAAAAACAAACTACTTTGAGTAATGCTTGCTCCGTGAATTATATAATCAATATTATCGTCTATATCAAATGTTTGTTTAATATCATTAATAACAAAAAAAATATTTGCATTTTCAAAGAGAGTTTTAGCCTTTTGTAGATTTCGTATAAGGGCATAAATTCGAATGTTTGCATTTTTCTTTTCATTGAGATAAAGCATTAGAAAAACCAACTGATGACCAATTAAACCAGTTGCGCCTGTAATTAGGATAGATGAGCTATAGAATGCAGACCAATCATTATGTTCAGCAATGTATTCAATGTCTTTTTGGAGTATTTTGTCAGCCATTATCATAATTTATTACAATCCAAATATTTGAGAATTTTGCTTTGCTTCAAACAGCGCACGAAATAAATAAAAATCTGTTGGGGTAGTAATTTTTATATTTTCATACCCACCTTCTACAGTATAAAGTTCATGCCCAAAATTTGACATTAGCGAAGCAGAGTCAATAATGTTTTTTAGACCTTCTTTGTTTGCCCATTGGTGCGCTAAATAAATATCGTTCAAGCGGAAACATTGTGGTGCTTTGGCATGGTAGCAAGAACTGCGATCGGTAATTGAAGTAATTTTTTTGTCACTATTAAGTGAAACTACCGTTTCAATTTCGGGTGTAACAGTAATAGCTGAGCCGTTTTTTTCCACAGAATTTATACAATTTGTAATCAATTCACTATTAATGAGTGGTCTTACGCCATCATGTATCAGAATTATTGGATTATTTGTGCAATTATTTTTTATAACTGACAACCCATTGCAAATGGATTCTTGGCCTGTTGTTCCACCGGCTATTATCCATTTCACTTTCTTGATTTTATATTTTTCAAGTAAGGATTTTAAAAAAGGTATCCATTCTTCAATACAAACAACAGCAATGGCATCAATAGCAGGATGCTGTTCAAAATGTTCGAGAGTGTATATAATAATTTCTTTGTCATGCAGTTGCAAAAATTGCTTGGGTTGTGCGTTGTTGTTCATTCTCATACCTGAACCGCCGGCGAAAATCAGTGCAATATTATTCATATATATATAAGATTAAATGTAAGCAATTAAAATTTTTTCACAAATAATATCTGAAGGAGCAAGATCATAAAATTTAAACTTATATTCGGGACAAACATCTTTAATCATGGGTGGAATTTCAAAAAAATCCCTACCGGTATGATATAAAGAGATTAGGAGTAACGGTTTATCTCTTTTTATAGTATTTTGCCCGCCTTTAACTACAAAATATTCAAATCCTTCAACATCCATTTTTATTAAACCAACATTTTTGTCAGAACACTCAATATCAATGGTAGAAATTTCTACAGTTTCATTCTTAGTTTCTTTATTTTGAGCAGATTCAATTAAGGAAGCAGAAATTCCATCACCTCTAATAGACATTTTCGCAACCTCATCACCTAAGCCTTTTTTTATAGGGGTTACCTTTTCTAACTTATTTTTAGCAATTGTTTTCTTTAAAAGCATAAAGTTTTTACTCTCTGGTTCATAAGCATAAATATGAAGTGGGTTGTAATGTGAAAAAATCAAACTTGAATCACCACAGTAGGCACCAATATCTAAAAAAACTTTGTTGGATATGTATTTTTTTAATGGTTCAGGAAGATCTTTAAGCCCATAGTGGTGGTCAAAAATATACGGAAAAAAAGAATTTACAGAAAGGTAGTATTTATTAGAATTGTGTTGAAGCATAAAACAGTCATTATTGATCTTTTTTACCTTATCTCTATATTGTTCTATTTTTTGCTTATAAGTTTTTTGTTTTGAATTGATTGGAATTTTACTAAATCCGGCAAACACACTTCTAATTTTATTATCTATAAAATCAATAATTGCGCTAAAAGACTCATCATCATAATATTTAGAGCAATCAAAATGTAATGAAGCATTATTTTTAACATAGCTCATAAAGTCAATGGCAAAACGATGTAACGGCGGAACGATAATCTTGTTACCCTTACTTTCATCGTACTGCTTCTTTATAGCAAATGCAGGATTTAATGGATTGAAAATAAGCTTTCTGAGCCACGCTGGAATTCCATATTTAAATTTTAGAATTGATTTTTGAGATTCATAACTTTTATGGAGCTCTGCCTGTTTCTCTGCTATAAGAATAGCTATACGATTCAATATATAATTCTGATCTATTACCATTTCGATTTATGTTGTGTATATTTAAATTTTCAATAGGTTTTATCAAGTGTGTGTTTTTTCATTTTCAATAATCTTGCGGCAAAGATAATAATTGTTTGTTATTTTTCAAAAATAATTTTGCATCTCAATTTTTTCGTCTTTTTTTTTGCATTTGTCAAATTCAATTCTCATTGTCTGTTATTACCTGATATCCCCCAGTTTTTTTACTTCCTATACGTTTGATAAGTTTTCTATCCACCAACTTTTATATTTGCTTTTGAGTGGTTTTTAATGGTCGATTTTTAAGTTTTTCAGGAACTTCCTTTGCCTTAATTCCGGGGTTGTTCTTTATTATTTGCAATAAAATTTTTAATTCCCCATTTAATTCCCCATCTAATTCTCCATTCTCACTAATTGTCGTTATATTTTTTATTGTGTTTTTTTAAAAAGTTTTTATATTCAATCTTTTACAATTTTCCAAAAACCGCCTTTATCAGGTCCCATACGCTCTATAAGTCCCTTCGCTTTGAGTTTTAAAATATTATTTCTTACTGTATCAGCTCTAATACCTATTATGTTTGAAATTTCTTCGCTGGTTGCTCTTGGATTTTGTTCTATTAAATCAAAAATTTTATATTGATTTTTGGATAATTTTTCTGTATGCTTTTCTGTGGGTTTTTCTGTGGGTTTTTCTGTGGGCTTTTCTGTGGGTTTTTCTGTGGGTTTTTCTGTTAATTTTACCTCATTCTCATTCTCCATTTCCGGTAAAAATACGGTTACCATAAAGCCTCCCGAAATATTCCTAAATTCAGGAGCAGGCATATTCTCTGCTATAAAATAATCTATAATCCGTTTAATTCCTGAGCCATATTTTTCAATCAATTTCATATCCTTAAACACATCGGCAACCACTTTGTTGCGAGGATTGGAATGGTAATTGTTCGACAATAAGTCTTCAATACTCATATCATCGGGCAATTTTCCGGGATTATAAAACTCTATTTTTTTCGGAAAAACTTTTACAACAGAATCTGCGGAAGAACGATAATCTCTGTGAACAATCATATTGACCACAATTTCCCGAAGCGCCTCTATGGGATATTGCCATCTTTCTGTTGTATATGCTTCTCCTTTAAATATCAGTTCTTTGTTAATATGTTTCTTCACAAAATCTATCACTTGGTACACTTGAGTAATAATATCACTTTTTGTTCGTGCAGTGTCTTTTATGATAATCTCATTTTGAAAAAATCCTAATTCTATTGTGGTATCTAAAGTGCCTTCTTTTTTAAACAACAAATAAGAGGCATTCGTTATTTTGCTGTCTCTTAATAAATTATATTTCATTAAGAAAGTAATAGGGTTATCGCTAACGGAAATCCCATTTTTTCTTATAACTTCCATTGCTGCCTGTATTTTTTCTAAAGAAATATCTTTTTCTGAATGGAAAGGATCAGGATAAGCATCCCAACTCGAATTTATGGTTTGCAAATGCAGATTTACCACTTCCGAAATAGAAAGCAAATGATTTGATTTTCCTTTTCTTTTATAACATCTCCCTTTAAATGAAACCGGTTTTATGGGATATTCTGCAATGGTAAGTATCACCAATTGTTTCTCATTATATAGTATAAGTTCTACATCCGGAATCAAAAAAGGTTCCGTTTTAGTTTTTATCTCATTAATCCATTGCGGAATAGACTCTTTCCCTAATTTTACGCCTCTTACATCACCATTATCGGCTACACCAATATATACAGCACCACCTTTAGCGTTGGCAAATGCAACCAAGGTCTCAATGGTTTCTTCATTATAAGAGGTTTTAAACTCTACGAAAGAACCCTCGCCTTGTTGCAGAATATGTTGGATATTGACGTTCATATTATTAACTTTTTTAACTATTATCCGAATCTTGCGGCAAAAATAATAATTTACCGACAGCAACGCGTAGGTATAGAAACCGGAAACGCCAATCTCAGTTTTACTCCCACCGCCACCAAATTCATTCTTTTGGCAAAATCCAATAATTCAAGGTCGGTTAGGCGCTCCTGTGAGGTAAAGTTTTTGTGCGAAATTCTTTGTTTTTTTGTAGTATCGTGCAAACCCAAATCGAAAAACGCACCGGTGTACAGTAATACTTTTTTACCAAATTGCCATTTGAACCCCGTCTCGAATGCAAACATGGCTAAAACGTTAAATTTTAGCTTATTACTTACGCCTTTTCCTACAAAATTCCCCAATCCCATTTCGGGTTGATAACTTATCCAGTTATTAAATTTCGGGTAATATGCTATATTGTAAAGTGAAGATACCTCTGCGGTGTAATTATTGTTGACCAAAAGGAGCGCTTTTGCCCCCGCCATGGCATAAAAACCCGCCTTTTTGTCTCTTTGACGATAGGATATCGGTTGCAGTTTTGTTTGATACTGCACCATCAATGGAATACTCACAAACATGGTCTTGTGGCGCTCGCTATAATCGTTCAATGTAGTATGCAAATTATAAAGATAGCCCTCGCAATCTTCCTGTTCGAGTGTAATGAATTTAAATTGATCTACTTCGTTTTTAATATTGGAAAAACCAAACCCAACGCCGGTATGTATTCCCCAATTCTGGTCAAAAAAGCCGGTAAAACCAACGCCCACATCTCCGCCAAAACCCCTTGAAGAAACTTTGCTTATGGGTTTTTGGCAAACAAAAGCATCAAAACCACCGCCACAATGCACAGAAATCTCATGCGGAAATCGTTGGGCGGAAACACTCAAGGAGCTTGAAAAGAACAACATTATCAAAAAGACCGTAAGACCGTAAGACCATAAGACCGTAAGAATTTTTGAACTTTTGAACTTTTGAACCATTGAACTTTTAAACTTTTGAACTATTTAATAATAATTATTTTTACAATTTTACTTTCGTTTCGTATCAGGTAAATTCCGTGCGGAAAATCGAGTCGAAGTTTCATGTTGTCATTTGTTGCAACCGTGTTGAAAACACAAGCGCCGAGATGGTTGTGCACATATATCTGACTATCAGCAACAACGCCCTCAATGGTTAAGATGCTACCCTTTACAACCGGATTGGGATAAACCAACAGGTTTTGAGAAGTTTCAGCCTCGGGGCAGCCCACCATTTTGTCCGCACCTATAATAATCTTTTTTGAAGAGGGCAACTCACCATAATTCTTTGTGATTAACTTAAACCAATAGTAAGTGGGCGATTTTTCTAACCGTTTATCAGAACCTTCGGCAAAACTAAACGCATTAATCGTGTGCGTTTCTCTTTGTTCTGTTTCATTTTTAAACCATTTACAACCGGTAACATCAAAGCCATCTTCTTCTAATTTTTTGAGATTGAGAAGAATAACTCTATCGCAAATGATGACGGCGTAGGTGTCGAAATCTAAAATATTCGGATCCTCTGAAACAAAATTTGCCATCATATTGCGGTCGTTAGTTACAATAAATGAAAAAGTACTGTTTGTAGAGACGATGTTTCCGGCTTCTATCCAGTTTATAAAGAGATATTTTTCAGCAGGTGTGGCAATTAAGGTGACTGTTTCGCTGCAATTGAAAGTACCTGTTCCCGATATGGTTCCGGCGCCCTCAGGATTTGCTGTTGCCGTAACTTTATAGGGTTCAAGAGGACTTAAAGTAGAAACCGCACTCAAATTACCCGCAGAATCAACTGCCTGTATATGAACATATTTGCTCGTGGCTTGAATCGTATAAGTAAATAATTGATTCTCTTTTGCTGCAAAAAACGGAGCGGATGAAATATTAGAGGCACTTGTAGCATTGTTGTTTTCCAAAATGTAGTACCCCTTTAAGCCGGACTTTTTAAGCACCTCTATGATATTTGATTTACAAGTATCTGAGTTATCCACCATATTGATTGCCTTAACATAAAACTTATAGAGCGTTCCATTATCTTTTGAGATTATCTCTATTTTGCTGCAATCGGTTGTTTGGCGATTTGCCACAGGCTTATCGGGAGCAGCCAAATCAGGGGAAGAGCATACTTTGGTGTTAGTTTCTGTGGTAAACTGAGCCAAGTACCATAAAGTATTGGCAATTATCTTTCTTTCGTCTAAAGTGGATTGACCGTTAGAGTGTCCGGTTTGAATGAAGGCGGCATTGTTCCATGTAGTTAAGTAAAAATTATTGGTTCCACCATTAATCCATACCTCTGGAGATAGACAGTTTTCGGGTGCTCCATTTGTATTAGGATAATTCATCCAGACTACTCCTTTGGCAAGTTGTCCGGTAGAGTGAGAAAATGGAATAGTTAGGATAGAATTGTAAGGAATAAAGTGAGGGTATTTTAGTAGAAAACCATTATTTATTATTTGCGTATTAATACTTCCTCTCCATATCTCCGGTCTATCACCATTTTGATCTATATCTAAATTTGTTTTATCTTTTAATGAAGCAAAGTTTGGCCATATCATACGCTTTGTATCATGCCCGAAAAGTACACCTCTCCCAGAATTGAGAAAATTTCTAACAGCAGTAGCACTAATAGGTGTAAGGTCCTTTCCATAATTACCATCCCACGAGCCGAACATAATCACATCATATTGATATTGCCCGCTTCCATTTTTCAGATAACTATCCGGATTGATGTTAAAATTGGTGATTGTTACGGGGGTAACATTTATTTTTCCCAACCCAACGGCGGGGTCTTCCATCCAGGTTTTTAGGGTATTGGAAGCCGGCAGGTCGGGGTAAACATTCAGCACCTTAATCTCTTTATCGCAATGGGTGGAAGTGGATTGCCAAATATTTAGCGCATTATCCCATTGATAAAGTACATAGCCATACGTTTCGGTTGGGGGGATGAGCCACTGCCACTCCAAGTTTATGAAGCCATCGGAGGAGTTGCCGGTGGAGAAAAGGTTAAGGCAAGTACTTTGCGCCCGAGCAGAGAAAACCCCTAGCATTGCAAAAACAAGAACTCCCGTAATAAATGGTTTCAATATTAATTTCTGGATAAATGCTCTCATTTTCATGAATCTTGCGGCAAAGATAATAAATGTTTTTCAAAAACAATTTTAGCCCTTTTTGCAACGTATATTAAAATATTCAAAATTTATATATTTTTGCACTTTCAAATATACAGTTTATGGAAGCTCTCATAAAAAATTACCACAGCCGTTTGAAACAAATTGATAATAAGTTTGTTCGATACTTAAAGCATAAGATAAATTGGAATAACAGGCTTTTTGCTGTAGTGGGTGCGCGTGGCACTGGAAAAACTACAATGCTTTTACAGTATATTAAACAAAATCTCAATCCTGATGAGACATTTTATATGAGTTTAGATGACCTGTTTTTTAGTACAAACCGTCTTGTAGATGTTGTGTATCAACTTCATCAAGAAGGTGTTACGCATTTTTTTGTGGATGAGGTTCACAAATATCCTTACGAAACCTGGGCGCAAGAGTTGAAAAATATTTATGACAGTTACCCCGATGTTAAAGTTGTTTTTTCCGGATCTTCAATTTTAAATATTTACAAAGGAAACGCCGATTTAAGTCGCAGAGCAATTCATTATGAACTATTTGGATTGTCATTTCGAGAATTTTTGGAATTTGAAGGCATACTACAAACTTCCCCAATTACACTTGAAGAACTATTAAAAAATCACACTTCAATTGCCAATGAGATTATACATAAAATAAAGATTTTACCACTTTTTCGTCAATACTTAAAAACGGGATATTTTCCTTATTACAAGGAGGATTTGACATCCTATCATTTACGTTTACTCAATACGGTTAACGCTGTTATAGAAACCGATTTGCCTGCAGTTGAAAAAATAGAATTTGTTACCGTACATAAACTCAAACGGTTATTGACTGTAATTGCCACTATGACTCCTTTTACGCCCAATATGGCAAATTTGGGCAGGCAGGTTGAAATGCAAAGAACGAATCTTCCAAAATCATTACTGTTACTTGAACGGGCAAGACTTTTGGGATTATTACGGGCAGTAGAAAAAAGTCCGGATGATTTAAGTAAACCTTCCAAAATCTTTTTAGGAAATCCAAATTTAGCTTTTGCATTAGAGGAGAATAATTTGAATGAAGGCAACTTGCGCGAAACTTTCTTTTTCAATCAATTAAATGCTGTGAGCAAAGTAGGTGCTGCTGTAAAAGGAGATTTTTTAGTAGATAGAAAGCATATTTTTGAAGTGGGTGGAAAGGGAAAGAAATTTACCCAAATTGCAGGAATTCCAAATTCTTATATTGCTGCAGATGACATTGAAATGGGATTTGGTAATAAAATTCCGCTTTGGCTGTTTGGATTTTTGTACTAATTTACTTTCGTTTCGTATCAAGTAGATTCCTTGCGGCAAAGGTAATAATTGTTTTTCAAAAATAATTTTGTACCTTTTTTCAACGTATATTAAAATATTCAAAATTTTTATAATATTTTCGCCGAAATTATTTAGCAAAAAAAAATATAAATAACATGAAACAGAATTTTATTTTTTTAGCAGCCATTCTATTGAATGTGTCAGACTTATTTGCACAAACCTGAAAAATATGTATTAAAAGAATATTATGACCGACAAACAACAATTTGGCCGCAAAGGTGAGGAGCTCGCCCTGGCATTTTATCAGGATAATCAATACACCATTTTAGAAAAAAATTGGCAATTGAATCATTTAGAAGTAGATATCATTGCAAAAAATGAGGAATATATTGTTTTTTGCGAGGTAAAAACGCGCACGGGAAGCGCCTTTGGAAACCCACAGGACTCGGTTACCAAACCCAAACAGCAAAACATCATCCGCGCCGCAAACTACTATGTGTTGAAACATCAAATTCAGTTGGAAGTACGATTTGATATTATTTCCATCCTTTTTAACGGTGAAAAACATACACTGGAGCATATTCCGTTTGCGTTTACTCCGAAGTGGTAGGATAATAAAATTTTCTTGTGGATGTTTGGATTTTTGTATTGATTAAAGCCCTACCAGTGTAATTATTTTTCCCTCAATATTTTCCTTTTTTATATAGATTTTATCATCCCAAGAAATTTCGGGTCGTTGGTCAAAAATAGCGAGCCAGCCTTCTGTGCAGCCAAACGTGTCCATATATTGCAGGGTTTGTTTAATTCCTTCGGTTATGGATTTATCTCCACGTCTGATTTTGAGTTCGATGGGATATTTTTTTTCTTCAAAAACCAAACAAAGGTCGGTGCGTTTAGTACCTGCTACCATTTCGCGGATAATACTGCCGCCGCCGTTGAGTATTCGTTGCAGAAAAGCCTGTAAAATCAGGTGGGGGGCAGCTTCTTTGTATTGAAACCTGTCCACCCAAATCTCGCTGTTTTCTCTCCAAAACTGTTGAAAATCCTGCATCAAATAATCCATGTCAATTTTTCCGTTTTTCAGGTAGCGTGGAATATTTGAATCCGGAGCCTCCATTATAAAAGCCTCTTGCGCATTGTAACTCAATGTACGTGCAATAACTTCGGCATAAATAGGATTTGAAGGTTGCGTTTTTCCTGCTACATTTTTAATCAATCCTAAATCAATAACGTATTGATAATCATCTTGGTTGCGTTCAAAAACTACTTCACCGACAAGCATAGGTTCGATAATGCGGCGTACACGTTCTTCTTTCAAACGTTCCAAAAGACTGTCAATATGTGTATCTCGTCGCAAAATAATGCTTTGAATGGCTTGGTGCACTAATTCTGAAGTGATTGGTTTTGAATAATCTAAATCAAGCATTTCAATAGTTACCTCTCTTGCCACAGCATTTACTAACCACGGTTGCCCTTGTGTTTGTTCATAAACTAAATCAATAGTCTTATTATCAAATAGTTGCCCTGTTTCTTCAGAGTGTTGTTTATAAAGCGTAGCAACTTCTTCTCGGGTAAAATTGTTAATTGTAAATGCCTTAGTAACAATATTAAACGGACTTGCTGAGCCCAGTGTTTCGCGTTCGGAACGAACGAGCGCTTTAAAATCTCTGATATTTCTCATTCCCACCAAGGCAACGGAATGAACAAACGGGACAATGGCTCTTTTTATATAGCCGGCACGCAATTGACGTAAAAACGAAATCAATGTATCTCCGTATAAACAATCGGCTTCATCAAAAAATATCACCAAGGGTTTGTCTAATAAACTGCAATATTTTGCCAATTCTTCATTTAAAACTCCTGCGTAATTTTCATAATCCGCGTTTTCAGCAAAAAGTTCATTCTTTGGAGTTTTACAGATAGATAATGCGTATTTTATGCACTTTACAATGAGCGGAATTCCTTTTTCCGCATCGGTAATTCCTTGAAGTCCTTCTAAAGAACAGTAGATGGCATAATATTTATCTCCGGCATTCAGTTTTTTGGTTAACTCCAGTAAGAAAGTTGTTTTACCGCTTTGTCGTGCTGCGTGGATGACAAAATATTGGTTCATATCAATCAATTGGTCAACGCCTTGTAAGCGTGTCGCGGCATCAATCATATAGTGTTGTTCCTTGATACATGGACCTGAAATATTAAAAAAACGCATAATAAAATCTGTTTAGGGTTAAAATAAAATTGGACGCAAAGATATTATTTTTACGATAAAATTTAAAAATGAAAAAAGATTGGTTTATTTTGAAAATATACTATTTTTGCTGCCCCCTTTTCGCAATTAATAATAACCAATAAATTATAATTTTATGAAAAAAATTTAC
>Ga0209628_10000329_pt1 | contig 28740 bp, 13 predicted proteins | sample TergutCu122P4_FD_187285 | JGI IMG/M metagenome (GOLD analysis project Ga0209628, IMG submission 187285) | Cubitermes ugandensis P4 segment gut microbial communities from Kakamega Forest, Kenya - Cu122 P4 (SPAdes) (version 2) | ecosystem: Host-associated > Arthropoda: Insects > Digestive system...
ACGCTATTTTCTAAATATCTTGTTTTGTGCTTATTTGCACGTTATTTTTTACATCATACGCATAAATTTTGTTACTAAAATGGGGGCGAAAATAGAAAATTATTTATAGGGAAAGCGCTTTGTCAGTAAAATCCATTGAAAAACTAATCAGAAAATATATATTTTTGCCTTTTCATTCAAAAACCAAAAAAAATATGCGCCCGGATTTTAGTAACGTTAACCCGAAAAACATTAAACAAAATAAACAATCATGTTCCGTTAGAGATGCAAAATTTTGCGTTCCTACAGAAGAAACCGACTGGTTTACAGCAGAACAAATTCCTGTGAAGCCGGTGTATGGTAAAGAAGATTTAGCAAGTATGGAACATTTGAATTATGCTGCCGGTCTTCCGCCATTTTTAAGAGGTCCTTATTCCACAATGTACGTGCAAAAGCCCTGGACAATTCGTCAATATGCCGGATTTTCTACCGCAGAAGAATCTAATGCGTTTTACCGCAGAAACTTGGCAGCTGGACAAAAAGGGCTTTCTATTGCTTTTGATTTAGCCACGCACCGCGGCTACGATTCCGACCATGAACGTGTAGTAGGCGACGTAGGAAAAGCAGGCGTTGCCGTAGATTCAATTTTGGATATGAAGATTTTGTTCGACCAAATCCCGTTAGACCAAATGAGTGTTTCGATGACCATGAACGGCGCGGTGTTGCCCATTTTGGCTTTCTATATTTTGGCTGCCGAAGAACAGGGCGTAACGATGGATAAATTAACCGGAACGATTCAAAACGATATTCTGAAAGAGTTTATGGTGCGAAATACTTACATCTACCCTCCCCTACCCTCTATGAAAATTATTGCGGATATTTTTGAATTTACCGCTAAAAATATGCCGAAATTCAACTCTATCTCCATTTCAGGATACCACATGCAAGAAGCGGGCGCTACTTGCGATATTGAGCTGGCTTACACATTGGCAGACGGCTTGGAATACCTGCGCGCAGGTGTAAATGCCGGTATGAATATTGATGATTTTGCGCCGCGCTTGTCGTTTTTTTGGGCTATCGGAATGAATCATTTCATGGAAATTGCAAAAATGCGTGCCGCACGTATGTTGTGGGCGAAAATTGTGAAACAATTCAATCCCAAAAACCCGAAATCGTTGGCGTTGAGAACACACAGCCAAACTTCAGGCTGGTCGCTTACCGAACAAGACCCGTTTAACAACGTGGCAAGAACTTGCATTGAAGCCATGGGTGCCGCGTTGGGACACACACAATCGTTGCACACTAACGCATTGGATGAAGCCATTGCTTTGCCCACCGATTTTTCTGCCCGTATTGCAAGAAATACACAAATCTACATTCAGGAAGAAACGCAAATTTGCAAAGAAGTGGATCCCTGGGCAGGTTCTTATTATGTGGAAGCACTAACACAACAGATTGCTGAACGCGCTTGGAAACACATCGAAGAGATTGAATCATTGGGCGGAATGGCAAAAGCCATCGAAACAGGCATACCCAAAATGCGTATTGAAGAGGCATCTGCCAGAAAGCAGGCGCGAATTGATTCCGGACAGGAGGCAATTGTGGGGGTAAACAAATATCGCTTGGAAAAAGAAGACCCGATTGAAACGTTGGAAGTGGATAATACTGCCGTGCGTGAAGCCCAGTTGAAACGCTTGGCGGAATTACGTGCCAATAGAAATGAGGCAGAGGTTAATGCTGCCTTAGATGCACTTACAAAATGTGCCGAAACAGGAAAGGGAAATCTGCTGGAATTGGCGGTAGATGCTGCAAGAAAACGCGCTTCTTTAGGCGAAATTTCGTTGGCATTAGAAAAAGTATTTGGTCGTTACAAAGCAAAAATCAATTTAATTACAGGCGTGTATAGTTCAGAACAAAAAGAAAATACAAACTTTAAGAAAGCTTGTATGATGGCAGATGAGTTTGCTAAAAAAGAGGGACGTCGTCCGCGAATTATGGTGGCCAAAATGGGACAAGATGGGCACGACCGCGGCGCAAAAGTAGTTTCTACCGGTTATGCCGACATTGGTTTTGATGTGGATATGGGACCGCTGTTTCAAACACCGGCGGAGGCTGCCAAACAAGCCGTGGAAAACGATGTGCACGTGTTAGGTGTATCTTCCCTTGCCGCAGGTCATAAAACGTTGGTGCCACAAGTCATTGATGAACTCAAAAAATTAGGTCGTGAGGATATTTTGGTAGTTGTAGGAGGCGTAATTCCTCCGCAAGACTATGATTATCTGTACAAAGCAGGCGCTGCCGCCATCTTTGGTCCCGGCTCAGTGATTTCAGATTGCGCGATTAAGATTTTGGAAATTTTAGAAGGGTGAAAAACAGAAATTGGACATTTCTCTTTTCTGCCAATTTTTTTGGCATTTTAAATGACAATTATCTCAAAAACTGCATCGTTTTTATTGGAATGACATGGGTGATGCCCGCGTGGCTCAATTTATCGCAACTCACCACATTGGTAGCTGCCGGATTGGTACTGCCTTTCCTGTTTTTTTCTCCTTTGAGTGGAAGAATAGCCGTAAAATACTCCAAACAAGCTATTTTCCGTTGGTGCAAAATAGCAGAGTTCCCTATAGTGGCGCTCGCTTGCCTCGCTTTTTGGAAACAGTGGATATTAGTAGGCATTGTATCGGTTTTCATTATGGGAATACAGGCTTGTTTATATTCTCCCTCAAAATATGGGCTTATTCGAGATATTGGCGGTGAAGAAGGCGTTTCGTTTGGCAGCGGAATGTTTGAAACTATGGCGTTTTTGGCAATTTTAGCAGGAACAGTGATTGCTGCCTATATGGCAGACCACAGTACTGTTTTCTTTGTCTGCATTTTACTCTTTATTTTTGCTGCGGGCGGTTATCTTTCTGCAAGAAGTATTAAAGTGCAAGAATTGCCGGTTGAGCAAACTCAAAACAGTTCTATACATCCTGTTCGTTTTTTGAAGCAATCCTATCTTTTTGCAAAACAAAACCCTAAAATAAATGTGGGTGTTTTTGGCGTTTCCATGTTTTGGCTGATAGGCGGCATGCTTCAAATGAATTTAGTAATCCACTGTAAACAAACAATGAGCATATCCACTACAGCTACGGGGGCTATTATGGCGATTGCAGCTATTGGCATTGCCGCAGGTTGTCTTTTGGCTGGAAAATTGTGTAAAAAAAACAGAAATACACGTTTGATTTTCATTGGATTATTAGGAATGACGCTCCTTTTGTTGCTTATCATTTTGCTTAACCCGGGAATTTATCTGTTTGCTGCGTTTATCTTTCTCTTGGCGTTTATGGGCGGTTTGTTTGAAGTGCCTTGTTTAACCCTCATCCAACAAGCTAACATCGGCAGAAAATTGGGCGATATGCTTGCGTATATGAATTTTGTTACTTTTCTTTTTGTGCTCATTGGAGCGCTCATCTTCTCGGTGGTTACTTATCTTAGCAACGAAAACAGCATTGCGGTTTTTGCTACCATTCTTGTTTTATGTTTGTTTACATTTTTTTATTTTTTAGTTCAAAGAGACAACTCATTTCTCCCTAAAACACCTTCAAATGCGCATCATTAATACACTTTTTTCGTAGTAAAATAAAAAAAATTGCATTGGATTTTTAAAAAAAACAGTTTAATTTTGCACAATATGATAAAATTAAAGTTTATCCGTTGTATGCTATAGGGAATATTGTAAAATAGAAATTCTTAATGCTATTGAAAAACAGAATATCACTTAAATCTAAATATATATGAAAAAAATTATTCACACCGAACATGCGCCAAAGGCGATTGGACCTTACAGCCAAGCTATTGAAGTAAATGGAATGTTGTTTATTTCCGGACAGATTCCGGTAAATCCCGAAAACGGACAAATTCCGGATGGGATAGAAGCGCAAACCGAACAAGTAATGAAAAATATCGGCGCTATTTTGAAAGAAGCCGGTTATGGATTTGAAAATGTAGTGAAATCCACCTGTTTGCTGAGCGATATGGCAAACTTTAAAGCCATGAACGAAATTTACGGCAAGTACTATGCAATAAACCCGCCCGCCCGTGCAGCATTTGCAGTAAAAACGCTGCCCCTAAACGTATTGGTTGAAATTGAAACGATTGCCTATAAATAAATATCAATCAACCCTTCCGGTGCAGTAATAGTAATTATTTTTTTATCTCTATCCACGGTTTCAAAAATCTCATCTACTGCCGGTATCAAAATTTCTTTGCCGTTGAACTCTATTTGCATAATGGGTTGGCGGCTTACTTCCATAAAATCAACGCATTTACCAATATTTCCTTTTTTTCTATCCATTACATCAAAACCAATTACTTCATGAAAGTAAAACTTATTTCCTGTTAATGGTGGCAAAAAACTTAATGGCAAATAGAGTTCGGCTTTTACCAAGTCTTTTGCCGTGTCACCATCCACATCGGTAAATTTTAAGATGGCTTGGTTATCACCTTTATAAATGAGTTCTTCAATCATGTAAGGTATCATTTCTTCATCTTCCCTTACAAACACAGCATCTAAAGTTTTATATTTTTCAGGCTCATCGGTATCTAAATAAATCACCACTTGACCTTTATAACCAAAAGTTTTAGTAATTACTCCCAAATAAAAATAATCATTCATCTTATTCTGTTTTTTTAAATCTTTCTAAAACATCAATATTCATATCTTTAGAAAGCATTAACAACGTTTTTTCCGGAACATTTTTTAAATCCAACAAAATCAATCCGTCTAAACAATGATTAAAATCTACATCAATATTAAATGCTAAAACTTTGGCATTCAACTGTAAATAACGTTTTACCAATACCGGAAGCCCACGTTGTTTGTTTTCCAAATCAATAATCAGTTTATCTAAAAGTTCCAAACTATTAATATCCTTTAAATAGCTTTTTACAAATCCAAACTTTTCTTTGGGTAACGGATGAACAGGATTAACAAATTTTGCGTTATAATAGTCAAAATGATGTTTTTTGATATATCTTTCAATCAATGTTTTAGAAATATCGGAATAATCATTTGAAATGGAAACAGGACCTAACAGGTAGCGATATTTTTCATTTTGTAGCAAAACTTGTAAAATTCCTTTCCACAATAACATGAGCGCTACGGAACTTCCTTGATAAGGTTTAATAATAAATGAACGTCCCAATTCTATGGTTTTATGTAATATGGGATTTAGCGGTTTTCTCAGTTGAAACATGCTATCGGTATAAAATCCTTCTCTACCATATTTTGTAATAATTTCCTCACCCATACCTATACGATAAGCTCCCACAATCGTTTCCTGTTCATTATCCCAAATAAAAAGTTGATGATAATACGTGTCGTATTTGTCAATATCAAGTTCTTTATTCGTACCTTCGCCCACTTCTCTAAACGTAATCTCACGAAGCCGCCCGATCTCTTCCATTACATAGTTTAAGTCGTGAGGATGAACAAAAAATAAAGTGAACGGTCCTTGGTTGAAAAGTGTATGCTCTTTTTTTAAATGATTTATTTCATTAATAATCATTTTTTTATTCTGAGATTGCGCAATAGGGGCAATCGCAATATTTATAGATTTTTGAGTATTTGTTTTTTTTGTAAACGTTTTTCGCAATAAATTCACGTTCATTTGCACGAAATCGGCATATTCTTTATCATGTAAAGAAGCGGTACGAATAGGTAAAATGGGCGCTCCAATGGCAACCTCTACTATAGAGTTATCTTTTCTATTGAATTGACGCACCAACTGAACGGTTCGTAAAATAGGGTGAAAAAATCCCCAAAAATGGAAAGAAAACGAATTGGTTCCCGACATAAACATCGGAATAATCGGCACATTTACTTTACGAAGAAATTTTACTACAGAGGAGGGCCATTTTTTATCTTGTATTCTAAATCCGTGCACGGTTGATACCTCACCGGCAGGAAAAACAGCCAAACAATTTCCCTCTTTTACATGTCGCAACGCTATTTTTATTCCTTTAATATTTAGAGGGTTGCTCGCATCAAACGGGTCAACCTCTATAAAAAACTTTTCCAATACGTTCATTCTTCCCAGAAGAAAATTACCCAAAAATTTCACATCAGGACGAACCCGTGAAATCAAATCAATAAGTATAATGCCATCTAACATTCCGGTGGGGTGATTGCAAATGAAAATACAGCCTCCTTTTTCGGGAATATTTTTCAAATTTGTTTCATTCACAACATATTTAATATTATGTTGAAACAAATAATGCGCCGTAACATCATTACCCAAATACTCTTGCGTAGCCGCATACGAATCGTTTAGCTTATTGAACCCCAACGCCTGCATCATCACTTTAGAAATATATCTTCTAAACCGGTTCGATTGGCGCAAGATGTCGTGGGGGGTGATTAAGGGCATGATTGATGAGATGATGTATTCGTAATTGTTTTTTGCGGGCAAATATATTTTTTTTTTTAAAACATTTCACTATTTAACACGGCTAAAACCTTTTTTTTAGTGCTAAAAAATAAAATTGACAAAAAAAAGGGAGGTAGATGTTCAGGCGATAAAGATGCGATTATAATAAATGTTATTTTTCCGCATAGTCGCGCAGCGACGACACGCTATTAACCGTAGGTTTTAACCTACGGAGCAGGGAATATGCGCACCAATATAGTCCCGCAGGGACGACACATTTTGTCTTGATAATTTTGCTTGAAGAGGCTTTTATTGCTTTCATAAAGTCAGACAGTGCAATAGTTGGAGGCATCGTGAAGAGCAAATGTGCGTGGTCGCTCATAGAATTAATACGATATAAGTGACCGCCTTTGCTATGAATAATTCCCCATATTTCTTGATAAAGAAATTTTCTGCGGTCATCGGTAGGTAATGTGTGTTCACTCTTGTAGGTGCGAACAACTGCATGGTAAAGAAGTTGTGTGTAACTCATAATTTGAATTTTTAATTTATTTCTTGTTTAGAATTTGGTTGCAAATATATAATAATGTCTATTGTTCATCTCTTGTGCAGATAATAAAGTGTCGTCCCTGCGGGACTATATCGAGTATGCTTCCTCTCTGCTCCGTAGGTTAAAACCTACGGTTAATTAAGTGTCGTCCCTGCGGGACTATGCGGAAAAGCAATTTTTATCCGTGTACAAAATTGTGTATAAACGCTAACCTTTTAAGGAAAATGGTTGAACTGTAATAAACCTTTTTTTATCCGTCTAGGTGTAATTAAAAAATTTATGCTTATTTTGCACAGCAAAATTTTAGAAGATGATGCCCGAAAAACACACGAATACAACACCCCAAATAGCGTATTTTGGCTGGCTTAATGCACTGCTGAGCCTGCGCCCCGCCGCTACCGCAGTTTTTTCGGTATCTACCCCCCCCGTGTGTTGATTATCAGTTAGTTATACATTTTTATACTTTTTCCTTAACTCTTTTCGGTTATTTTTCAACCATTAATTAATTATTAATCCAAAAAATGAATTTATGAAAAATCGAACAAATTTAAGTACGGGTCGAAAATTTTCGACCTCTACATCGCCTTTCTGCCTTCTGCTTTTCTGCGCTCTGCTTTTCTGCGCCCTGCCTTGCGCCGCGCAACCCAAAACCCTGTTTGAATGTAACTTTGAAAAATGGACAAACGGACGTCCGGACGGGTGGAACTTCTGTGGGGACATAACACTCCCCTCAGGACAGGAAAACCTGATTCCTACGGTATCTCAAGTTTCAGGCTATACCGGTTCGTATGCTTGCAAGGTTGAAGGAGTGTCATATTTGCGAAACGGTGCAAGCAATACAACAATTTTTCATCCAAGATTGCTTACCATGAGGTTTACAGATTCTACCAAATATTTTCCCATCTATTGGGGCAAAAAATATGTGTTGACTTTTACCGCAAAAAGGATTGGCGGATTCGAAAATTGTCCGATGCACTTCATTATTGAAAACCAAAGTACGGCAGACAATAATTTTGAACGTTTTTATCACCTACAACAAAAAATTGAACTGGGCACAGAGTGGCAAAAATTTGAAATAGAGTTTATTCCTACATATAAAGGAGTGAATACAATGACAGGAGGACATGCTCCGGTATCCACCCTAAGCAACGGTTTTTCAATTTGGATGGGAGATTATGGCGTTCAATATCAATACGCATTTGCAATTGATAACATTAAACTTGTGGCAAAAGACAACACTATGGAATTCAATTATTTGGAAGCCAATAATATCAAAGCCTATATTGACCCGATAAATTCTTTTTCAAATTGGACTTCACCTTCTCACGAGATTCAGTATTTTGAAGTACCCAAAAATAGCGGAAAATCTACAATTTTTACTACCAATCTTTGGTTGGGCGGTTTGGATGAAGGTGGAAATTTGTATGTGGCGGCACAACGTTTTTGCCAAGTTGGTTTCGATTTCTGGTTAGGACCTATCTCTAATGATTATACTCTGATAGATGAAAAAAATGTAGTTTCCGATGCTTTTGCACAAAAATACCACCACACTTGGAAAGTAACCAAGGCGGAAATAGAATATCATAAAGCGCACTACGCAGACCCGGGTTATGTAATGCCTTGGGGAATTGCCAATTGGCCCGCACACGGCAGACCGGAACATGGTGAAAGTTGGGAGTTGGCACCTTACCATGATGCCGACGGAAACGGCTGGTACACACCTTATTGGGGAGATTACCCCCTAATTCGCGGAGACGAAGCCGTGTTTTTTATTATGAACGATAAGCTCAATAAACACACCGAATCGGGTAGCAACAGCGCATTGGGATTGGAAATTTTGGGTATGGCATACGCTTTTAACAGCCCCGATGAAACCTTGCAAAACACGATGTTCCTCTCTTACGTATTACGAAACAAATCGGCAAACAATTATAAAGATTTCTATTTCGGTTTTTTTACAGATTTTGACCTCGGTTATGCGTTTGATGATTTTATTGGTTGTGATACGTTGTTGAATATGATGTATGTTTACAACGGAACAGAAGTGGATGGCAATGGACAATCTTGGGCTTATGGAGAAAACCCGCCCGCGCAAGGCGCTATGTTTTTGAACCAAAAAATGAGCGCGTTTGTATATCTTAGTAATAATGCGAGTCCTACGGGAGACCCAAATACTGCTCTTGAATACTACAACTTATCAAGAGCAATATGGAGGGACGGAACACCTATGACGATGTGGGGCAACGGATATAATCCGAGTTCAACAGATTATACAAAATATATGTTTACCGGTGACCCTGTTGCCGGAACAGGTTGGATTGAAGCAGCTCCAATGGGACCTGGTTCTTATCCAAATAAGCCTGATGACAGACGCGGTTTGATGAGTGCTGGTCCGTTTACCTTGCCCGTCCATAAGAGTTTGAGTATGGATATTGCCTTGCCCTTTGCAAGAAGCAAAGAGAGCAAAAGTAGTCTCAGTTCATTGGCATTGTTAAAATTTGCAGCCGAAGAGGTGCAGGAATATTATGAAGAGCACATTGCACCGCTCCCTTTTATCGGTATTAAAGAAGAGAAAGTGTCTAATGACAAACTTCGGGTTTATCCCAATCCTTCCAACGGTCGTTTTACCATAGAAAGCAAGAAAGTAATAGAAAGCATTGAGTTGTACGATATGTTGGGTAAAAAAGTATTTACCGACACGCCGAAAAAACAAATCACCCAAATAAGTACAAACTTACCACAAGGGTTGTATATTTACCGTGCTGTGTTGCAAGATAATACTACCATTTCGGGAAAGATTGCGGTACAGTAAAGTTCAACCATCTATCCAAAACCACTTCTCGTCCTCAGTAATATTGTTCGTAAGCATGATTTTGTCGGTAGCGCCGAGATTTTGAGCGATGTAGTTTTTGCAAATTTCACAAATTGTGTGATAATATGACGGATTTTGTTCAAAATATTTCACTTTTTGCATCATTTCATTTGCATTTGTTACAGGGAATGCCGCACCTTTTTCAACTAACGCTACCGCTTCATTAAATTTTTGGAAGTGAGGTCCGAAAAAGAGCGGCTTTTCAAATACGGCGGCTTCTAATATATTGTGTAATCCCGTTTTAAACCCTCCGCCAATGTACGAAATATCAGCATATTTATATATTTTGCTTAATAAGCCAATGGTATCCATAATCAATATTTCATAATTTGAAATCTCCTTTTCTTCCTTTTCGGAATAACAAACCGTTGAAAATGAAGAAAATAGTTTTTTTATGTATGCGATATGTTCTTTTTCTACCACGTGCGGCGCTATTACAAGTTTGTAGTGGGTGTTTATTTTGGAAAATAATACAGTTAATAACTTTTCGTCAGGTTGCCAAGTACTTCCTGCCACTAATAATTTTTTTTCTGCCTTAAATGATGCAATAAAATCCAATTGATAAGGTTGTTGCGCAATGGTATGTACTCTATCAAAACGCGTATCACCGGTAACAACAACTTTTGAAATTCCATGTTGTTTCAAGAGTTTTGCAGAATTTTCATTTTGCACAAAAAAATAACTGCACCTTTTTAACTGTTTCAAAAACCATCTTCCATAACTTTTAAAAAAGTATTGATTTTTTCTAAAAATAGCTGATATATAATAAAATGGAATATTGGCTTTATAAAGTTCGTGCATATAATTATACCAATATTCATATTTTATAAAGAAAACTTGTTTCGGATTTACAATTTGTATGAATTTTCTCGCATTTTTGGGTGTGTCAAGAGGCAAATAGGTAATAATATCGGCAATTCGGTCATTTTTTTTTATTTCAAAACCTGAGGGTGAAAAAAAGGTAATTAAAAATGTAACATTTTTTTCTTTTTGTTTTATTTTCTCTATTAACGGTTTTCCTTGTTCAAACTCACCTAAGGAAGCACAATGAAACCAAATTATGTTTTCTTTATCTGCACATTTTTTTTCAAGGGATAGGAAAATATTTTTTCTTCCGTCACACCACAATTTTGCTTTTTTTGAAAAAAGAGAGGCCAATTTTATCAAACAAGCATAAAATTGAATAAAAAGCGAGTAAAAAAAACGCATAAAATTAATACGTATAAAATGTGGTTACCCGTTTTTTTTCATAAAAAGGCAAATTCCAGCCTATTTTTACTCCCACCAACCCACTAAATTTCCGAGGCAAATTATCGGTATAACCTGCATATTCTCCAACGAAAATATATCCTCTGTCGGGTTTGGAAAATATCTCCCAAACTTCAATACCGGCATAAAAACTTAATACTCTTCTTTTTTGCAAAAACAAATAGCCAAAAAATTGGTTTAGCGCTATTCCCGAAGAGTGCTGGTCGTATCCCAAACGATAGGTTTTTTGGTCAATTTGCGGAAAAATTTGATTGATATCGTTGAAATAAATTTTATGTCCGAAATATCCGGCGCTTAGATTGAGCCAAAGACCGGAGTTTTTCCAATGGTTGAGTGGAAATATTTTTCCTATGGTAGCACCAAAATACCAATATCTTCCTTCATGAGTAAGTACCATGGAATTATCTCCGGCATAATTATAGATTACAGATATCTCTTCTTTATCATTAATGCGATGAAGAAACGCCATGTCTCCTAAAATTTCGGGCACCTGTTTTCTAATTTTGCTTCCAAACATATAATTAAACACAGCCCCAAATGTCCAATTTGACTTTGCTTTCATTGTAAATTCAAGCCCAATATTATAATTGAAATGGAATGTGGAAGCCAAATAGCCTTTCCCAAAAGGTAATTGTACCGAAAAATTAGGACTTGCCCAAATCATAACTGTTGCAGTATCTACATAGTTAGGGTTACGACTGTAAAACTCCTGAGCAAAAAGGGTTGTACCGGCTGTAAAAAAAATGAGGAGAAAGAAAATTGTTTTTTTATTCATGGTATCATAATTTTTTCATCTCATAATAATTATTTAATAAACGCAAAACCATAGGAGGTAATTGTTGGTAAAAAAAAGTTATCTGAGAAACATTTTCAAAAAATTGTTGAATTATATTGGTAAGGTGATATAATATATCCTCATGAGTTGAGAAATGAAAATATCCGGTATATACAATACGTTGTTCCTTTAAAGCCAGCAAATTAAATACGCCCTCGTGTACACTTATACAAATAGCGCGACTTTGATTCGGGAATTTTTCCTGCAGGTTATTATACATAAAACTTATTTCATGAATCGAATCTATATCTTTTGGGCTTGGATAGAGCAATAGGAAATTTTCCAAATCATCTTTTCCAATATCTTCATGATGAATGGGAATATTATATAAAACACTCCAATATTCTTGAATCTTATCTTCCTTAAATAATTCTTTCGGAATTAAACACGATGGAGTATTACAAATAACAGTAGGCATATTGTTTAATTAATTTAAACACTATTAATTTTTTATATGTGGGCAAAGATAGAAAAAAACAAATAGTAGATACTTGATTCAAGAATATAATTTTATTGAAAAAAGTTTACTTTTGCAGATTATATATCAATTTATAACAAATTTGTTTCTTAACAAAGAATCCAAAAACCCAAAATAATGCTAATAAGAACCATTAAATTATTATACTTGGCAGGCTTAGTATTGCTCATTCCTTACACAAGTATAGCTCAAGAAAATCAAAATAAAAAAAATCAACTGAATTTTAACGAAAGCGAAACCCTGTCTTTTGATGAACCTGTCGTTGAAGACGAGGAAGATGTTGATGAATATGAAGATGATACAGGTGCCAATCAATCCATGATGTTTATTTATTTTAAATGGATGCCAGGGTATGGCATTTATTCAAACTTTGATATTTTAAAAATTCATTATGTGCACGACCGCACGGTTAATCCTGACACGGTGGCACTTATAAATTATGTACATCCGGCAAAGTATAAAGCTACTTCAATGTATGGTGTGAAAAGGCGCAGGGGAAGAACGCACCACGGCGTTGATATTCCATTTTCCGAGAACACTCCCGTAGTGGCTGCTTTCGATGGTATTGTACGAGTATCCACCTATAATAATGGTGGTTACGGAAATCTAATCATTATCCGCCACGAGAATCATTTAGAAACCTATTATGCACATTTGAACCGACGTTTGGTAAACCCCGGACAAATGGTTCAGGCAGGCGACACCATTGGCTTGGGAGGAAGTACCGGACGATCCAGAGGACCTCACCTGCATTTTGAAACAAGATATTTGGGCACACATTTTAATCCTGCTCGAATTATTGATTTTCTAAACTATAAACTTGCCTGCGATACACTTTACGTAGGTGGAAAATTCATAAAAACCAACACAGATGCTGTTGTAAATAATACGAATGAACAAACCGGGAATACTTCACCGGTATACATAACAATTCGTAGAGGAGATACTTTAGGTGCATTAGCCAAAAAACACAGAACAACGGTTGAGCAAATTAAAAGACTTAATAAAATGAAAAGCGACTTTTTACGCGAAGGGCAACGGTTACGTATAAGATAACGAGGTTAAAAAAAAAAAGGCTGTGGTTTAAGACAGCCTCTTTTTTTACATTTCATTTTATGTGTTACCACATCATCATCCTCTTCTTTGGGAAGAGCGGCCTAAAATCGTCGCGTCTGTTATGTGTACGATTAAATTCACTCGTATTGGGCATTTCGGGTTCAAATCTAGACAAGGTTCTTATTATAAGTCTATTAGAAACGATACCTTTGCTTATAAGATATTTTCTTGCAGCTTCGGCTCTGCGTTCTCCTAATATATAATTATAAGAATCTTTACCTATATCGCAAGTATTTCCAAAAATTACTAATTTAATATCAGGATGTTTAGTCATAACCTCAATTTTTTTATCCAAACTGGTTTTACTTTCAGGTTTTAAAACATCTTTATTTAAGTCAAAATAAATAGGTTCTAGCAAGATAAAGATTTCATTCTCGGTAAATTCTTTATCATCATAGTAATAATCATATTCTACCGGGTTGTCATTATAATTATATTTCTGTACATAAGTATCTTTTTCAAAAGGCTTGGTAGGGTCAACAGCATTTGTTTCAGCACTTTCCGTTCTATCTTTTATAGCATCAAAAAATTCATTCACCAACGAGTCAATCTGGTCTCTGTTATAAACATAGAGAAATACTGTATCTCTATCTCCTTTATTCGGAGCAACGGGAGCATACATCAATGGTTCAGGTTCTTCTCTTTTGGATAACTTACCCAATTTAACGCGAATACCTATTTTACCTCCATAAGAAAGTGTTTTAACCTTATTTACAGCATTGGTTGCTGTTATTGAATTGTAACCGATATTTTTACCTACAATCCCTTTGGCATCGGATGTATATTCTCTATTCTCCCCGCCTTGGTAGGTAAACATATCTTTGTTTTCATTCTTTCTTTTGAGATTCAATAATCCGTAATCAACAAACGCGCCCACGGGAATGTCAACTCTTCGACTTAAAGAGATTAGAAAACCTGCTTCAGCTACAAGAGCCACATTAAATTTAAAATTCAATTTTCCGTGCGCATCACTTAAAGTTTTGCTCGGTGCATAATTTACACCGAAACCGTGTGCAGATACAAGAGGCATGTTTTCATCATCATATCTGCCTAAAGGAAGATTATCTTCCGTGTAAAAACCATAGACATTAATTCCAGCCTGTAGTTCTTTTTTAGTATCTTCGTCTATAATTGAATAAGTGGTGCTGATTGGAATTTGGAATTTGGCTCCAACCCCCAAGTAAATACCAAAATATTCATTTTTGCCGAATTTCTTTTGCAAATTAAATAACAGCGGTATTTCGAGATACTTACCCGATTGGTATTCCATCCAATTTTGGGTTCTTACCCTTAATTTATACCGCGTAGCGGTGCCTATGGGGTCCTTATCTATATAAGTACCTAACTCATAGCTGTTGAATTTAATTTCACTTTCAACTTTTGTAATAAAGTCTTGGAATTCGCCCAATAGTTTACCGTAAGTTCTGTAATGTGAAAGCCCTAAACCGGTAGAAATACCGAAATTTTTTGTGAAATAGTAGCTATAGCCAATACCCACTTGTCCTCCGAGTTTTAGCTCATCTTTTGGCTTCGCAAATTCATTGACGCCTTGAATATTATACTTATACCCTGTGGGTCCTAATCCTGCGGATATTGTAATATAAGAGCCTTTTTCTTGAGACATTACATTGATACAAAGAAGTACTAACAATGATAATAGAAATCTTTTTTTCATATTTTTAATTTTTTGTTTGATTAATCATATTTTATATATTTTGATGTCCGGCAGGTAAGAAATCCTGCCGGATATCAAAAACATTCTGTTACTTTTGAATAATAACTTTATTTACAAATTCACGACCGCTCTTCAGATTTGCTCTCACTATATAAGTTCCTGCAGCAATATTTACTATCACATCGGTTTGATAATCGCTTATTTGATATGTGTTTATTAGTTTACCTGCTACATCAAAAAGTTGAATAACAGCATCTGGTTTTTCACTTACAGGCAACTGGAATAAGAAAGTTACTTTTTGACCTTGCGTTGCAGGGTTAGGATACACAAAGAATTTGGGGTCGCCGCCTTTAATTTCCATATTAGGTATAATTGGACAATACTCATCATAAGTATCATCAGCTTTGTATGCTTTCACATAATATTCTGCAAGATAAGGGAATTTACCACCTTCTGATTCGGCTGAATAGTATTGGTAGGTACCGTATTGTGCAAGCGGAACACCATTTTTATACCATTGATAGCGTACATACTTATTACCAATGTTATCCACATAAATTACATCATCCCATTTTTGTTTAATTAGGAAATGACTTTCATATACATAAAAAACTATGTCGATATATCCACAACTATTTGTTACTTTTAAGGTATATTTACCTTCCGTTGACGAATCAAATATCACATCGTAAGATGGCTGTGTTGCACTTGCAATAAGGTCACCTTTAAAGTACCATTCATACTGTAAAGCATTTCCTTCCACAACTGCAAACAAGTGGGCAACCTCGCCGGTGGCACAAATGTATGTGGTTTCATCCGATTTACTAACTAATTTTGGTTCAGCAGAAATGGCAATAATTATTGGATAAGTATTTTTACATTCTCCTAAAGTTACAGTTAATGTAGCAGCGTAGTTTCCAACTTTAATTCCTTGTGGTACTGGAACTTCGATAAATGTTGCCGGTAAAATACCCGACTGATTTACAAAGCCAGCGACAAGAGCATCAAATCCGAATACAAGTGAATATTGTACATTTTCAATATTGATTTCTTCATATTCAATATTCACAGTTTCTGAAAGCACACAAGCAGCGGCTTTAGAACTAATATTCAACATAACACTTGGTAATATAGTAACAGAGAACGTTACCCCCACTTCATTGTAATCTTCGAAGCTTGCCCATGCTTTAAAATAAGCAATTTTCTTTTCTTGGGTGTCATTAACAGCCATAAATGCAGGGAAATAATCACAACCAGACGGTGGTAGTCCAATATCATCACCATCTATTTGCTCCCAACAATAATTTGCATAAATATTATTACCTGCTAACGGATATGCCGGAACATCCTCGCCGTTGCAATATACAAAATTTGGAATCGGGTCAATATTAGCAGGTGCCTTTTTAATTACAATCCAGAATTGTGTCTTGGTATCACTCTTACAGTTGTTAATTGTAGCTTCAACTTCATACAAAGCGGAAGCCGGTTGGGAAACAGTGGCAAAAGACGGTATTGTGTTTGTGCCGGAAGTTGGATATAGTCCTACAAAACCACCGGTAACATAATTCCATTTATAATTTGTTCCCGAAGGATTATTCAAACTTGCAAATTCCACAGGCAAGTCTATTACCTCTGTTGTTTCGTTTACATAGTATTCAAAAGGACCTATATTCAATGCGGCTGACGGAGTCGGTAAAATTATAATATAGAACTCTTTCCATTCTGTATCATAACATGCAACATTTGTATGGGCATAAACTGCTTTCACTCTGTATTTGCATACAATTTCCTCATTAGTTGTGTTCGTTGCTAAAAAGCTTGGAATACAAGTTAAGTCTATGCCATTACCGGCATTTACAACATCTGTTCCATAAACAAATTCCAAATGATGGTAGCTGGCAAATATGCTGTTGAAGCAATATTGCGGTGCTGTTTCACCATTACAGTAAACCATATCTTCAACCGCTGTAGTAATCGGTTTTGGATTTACGGTTATATAGAAATACCATGTGTTACCTTTACATTCGCCATTTTGAGCTGTAACTTTATACAATGCCGATATCGGACCTTCTCCAAAATTAACAGGCGTGAAAGCAGGTATAGAATCTTCTCCGTTAATTTCATCAAGCCCTAAATAAGACCCAACTACATACTCCCAGTAGAAATGGTCGCTACCCGGAAAATAAAATGCTTCTACTTCTTCACCTGTACTACAATAAACTAATTCTCTTACAAAATCAACATACGGAGTTGGAGTAACTTCGATGGTTATTTCCAATGCATCTTCCACATTTATTGCACAACCTGTAGCTTTATATACTGCTATGGCATAAACCGTGTGAGATTCGTTAACAGAAGCATCAGTTGTGATATTTGTAAATGGCACTGTACAAGCAGCATCCATAAAGAACACAAGGTTTACTTCAGTCACATCATAATCAATTAAGTTTTGTAAGAATGCTACATCAATTGTAGCTCCGTTGCAAATACTTAAATCAGCTTCTTGTTTAATTTCAGGAATTGTCGGAAGCGGATTAACGGTAATTGTTAATTCAAGCGCATTTTCAACACTTGTAGCACAATTGATATTGGCAAGACTTCTTGCAATTACATAGATAGTGTATGAACCATCGTTGTAATCAGCTGTAATATCCTCAAATGGAATTATACATCCGGCATCCATATAATATTCAACTGTTTCAATAGCATCATCATATACTATTAAGCTGTATAACAATGTTTCATCAATAAGAGCGCCATCACAAACACTTGTATTGGCATTTTCAGCTATTTCCGGTGCATTTGGAATTTGAGTAACTGTAATCTCTATTTGCAGTGCATCTTCAACATCAATAGAACAGTTGGTTCCTTCATAGTATGCCCTTGCATAGAATGTATAGGGAGCATCGCTGTAATCTGCAACTATCACACCTTCAAATAGTGTGGTACAAGCTGCATCTGTATAGATTACAAAGTCAATATTGTTTACCGGTTCAATTAAACCTACTAAATATGCAGCAGTGATAGCAGTGCCTTCGCAAACGTTTGTTTCAGCACCTTCTGCTAATACAGGCGGTAGTACTTCGCCGGCAACATCAACAGTTATTGCGATGTTCATTATTCTACAACCTCCATTGGTATTAGCTGCATAGTAAGTAGTTGTGCCGGGTTCAAATTGCATATTTAATGGTAATGCCTCTCCTGCTAACGCTTCATTATCGAACCATTGTACACCATAACCTGTCACTCCTATATCTGCTAAAATAGCTCCGAAACAGAATGAGCGTTCTCCGGTGTTAAGAATTGGATTTGTTGTATTGATATAAATTTCTACCGGTACTCTTACGGTGCTTTCACAACCTGAGCCAAATGATACTGCTGCATAATAAGTACTGGTTTCTAACACTGTATTCATTGGTAACGGTTTCACATCTCCCATGTTAGCATACCATGCTATATTTTTCGGAGCATTAACTTCGTTAAATGTAGCACCTTCACAGAAATATTGCGGAGTAGTAATTTGAGGAACAGAAGTAATTTCCGGTAAGAACTCTACAACAACCTGAGTAAGTTCTGTGCTTTGGCACTCGCCCACTACTAACGCTGCATAGAAAGTCATCTTGCCTGTTATCTGAGTAGCAGGTGAAGCCGGATAGTTTCCTGCATTATCATAATACCATACCACATTTAAGCCATTAATTGGTAATTGGTTTAGTGTTATTCCTTTTAAGTTGTTACATAATTCTATTGGTGAAGCAATTTCAGGTGCTGGAATTTCCATTTCCGGATTTATGATAACTCTTACATAAGACAATTCGCTTTCGCATGTGCCAAAACGTTGAGATACCCAATAGATTTCACCGTTTACTATCGGAGTAGTTTCTGAAATTTGATTCATATCATTATCATACCATTGAAGATTTTTACCTTCTACCGGTATCATTGCCAATGTTACATTACCTTCTACACCACACAATTCATATAGAGTTGGTGCTGTTGGCGGTAATATGGTTGTATGAATATACGCAGTTACTTTTAAACCGATTATAGCACAAGTACCACTTGTATTAGCTCCATAATACTCATTGCCATGAATTAAATCTTCGTTCAAATCTAATGGATGTAATAACTCCGGATCTGAATACCATGTTACACCATAGCCTTTCATGAACAAGTCGGCTACTTTTACACCGGCAGAACAGAAATATTGGTCTTCGGACGGATAATTGTAATCTACCGGATTAATAACAATTGCAACTTCTGCACGTTGGGTGCTTTGGCAACTGCCAATAGTTGTTGCTGCATAATAAGTGCCGTTTTCTAAGAGAGTATTCATCGGTAGTGCCTTTGTTGAAAATTCATCTGCATACCACAATACATTGTTAGGAGCGTTGATATCGCTTAACATGGCGCCTCCGCAGAAATATTGCGGCGAAGCGATGTTCGGTACGGTATTGATTACAGGGGTGAACACTATCTCTACTTTGGTAAGTTTGCTACCTTCACACTCGCCAATAACCCATGCTGCATAAAGAGTGGTTTTTCCTTGTAATTTAAAATACGACGGCAATGGTACGGTTCCTGCCGGATCTAAATACCACGCAAGCTCTAATCCGTTTACCGGCAATTCGCCTAAAGTGATATTATTGATAAAAGATGAACATAACGACATTGGAGAGGTAATTTCCGGAGCCGGTATTATCATATTCGGATTGATGGTAATTTTCACATAAGACAAATCGCTTACGCATGTACCTATTCTTTGAGATACCCAATAAATGGCTCCATCTTCTACAATAGTGGTTGCCGGAATCGGATTCATATCATTATCATACCATTGAAGATTTATACCTTGTACTTGAATATCATTCAATGTGAAATTACCTACAGAGCAACGTTCAACTACAGTTGGTACAGTTGGGGGCAATAGGGGTTCGTGAATAAATGCCTTTACCGCTAAGTTAATAATAGCGCAAGTGCCATTTGTATTAGCTGCATAATAGATTTTACCGTGAACTAACTCTTCATTCAAATCCAATACATTTTCTAATGTTGGTTCTGAATACCAAGTTATTCCGTAGCCGGCTACTGCCAAGTCTGCTACTGTTGAAGCAAAACAGAAATATTGGTTTTCGGTTTCATAAGCAGGATTTACCGGATTAATGCCTATTACTACCGGTACTCTTGCTGTGCTTTCACAATCTCCAATACGTATTGCTGCATAATATGTGCCGCTCGTTAAGAGCGTACTCATCGGCAACACCTCCGTTGCAAATTCGTTTTCATACCATATTACATAATCAGGAGCATTAACATTACGTAAAACCGCACCATTACAGAAGTATTGTGGTGAGGAAATTACAGGCACTGTTTCAATACCGGGAAGAAACTCTACATCTACTTTTGTAAGTTCGGTGCTTTCACATTCGCCTACAACCCATGCTGCATAAAATGTTGAATTGCCGTTCAATACAGTATTTTCCGAAACAGGAACAACACCCGTTGCATCATACCAATTTACTTTCAAACCGCCAATAGGTAGTTCGTTCAATTTAATTACATTTTTTAAACTGTTACATAATTGTATGGGTGAATTAATCTCCGGTGCGGGTACTATCATATTCGGATTAATGGTAACTTTCACATAAGACAAGTTGCTTTCGCATGCGCCCAACGTTTGAGATACCCAATAGATTGCGCCGCTTATTACCGGTGTGTTTTCCGGAAGCGGATTCATATCATTATCGTACCATTGTAGATTTTTACCTTGTACCGGTATCATTGCCAATGTTACACTGCCTTCTACACCGCATAATTCATACGGAGGTTCAACTGTTGGAGGTAATACCATTTCATAGACATTCGCTGTTACCGCCAAGTTAATAATGGCGCAATCCCCATTGGTATTGGCTCCATAATATGTAGTGCCGTTAATTAACAATTCATTCAAACCTACAGCATCTTTTAACTCAGCATCTAAATACCACACTACGTTATAGCCTGTCATTGACAAGTCGGCTACGGTTGCTTGTGAGCAGAAATATTGGTCAACAAAAGGATAATCATAATCCACAGGGTTAATAACAATTTCTACTTCTAAGCGTTCGGCGCTTTCACAATCTGAGCCAAATGATATGGCTGCAAAATATGATTTTGATTCTAATATTGTATAGAATGGTAACGGTTCTGTATCGCCAATGTTAGCGTACCATACAACATTTTCCGGAGCATTTACATTACTAAATGTAACACCTTCACAGAAGTATTGTGGTGAGGAAATTACAGGAACTGTTTCAATAAAAGGAAGAAATTTCACTTCTACTTTTGTAAGTTCAGTACTTTGGCATTCTCCTATTACTAAGGCTGCATAATAAAAGCCACTAGCGGGTATGGGGAAATTAGGAGAAGCGGGAAGCGTACCTGCTGCATCATAATACCATTGTACATGTAAGCCGTTCACCGGTAAATCGCCCAATTTAATTACATTTATTAAGCTATTGCATAACTCTACGGGAGAATTAATATCCGGAGCCGGTACTTCCATGTTTTCATTAATAGTAACTTTTACATAAGACATCTCACTTTCACATGAACCTAAACTTTGAGATACCCAGTAGATTGTTCCGTTTACTACCGGAGTAGTTGCCGGAATCGGATTCATATCACTATCATACCATTGAAGATTTTTACCTTTCACCGGTATCATTGCCAATGTTACATTACCTTCTACACCACATAACTCATACGTAGTGGGTACTGTTGGCGGCAATATGGTTTCATGAATATAAGCTGTTACGGCTACACTAAGAATAATACATTCGCCACTGGTATTTGCTCCATAATAGGTAACGCCGTGCTCTAATGCAACTCCCGGAGCCAATAGATTTTCTAACTCAGGTTCTGAGTACCAAATGGTACCATAGCCGGTTATGGACAAGTGGGCTACAGTGGCACCAGCAGTACAGAAGTATTGTTCTTCAACTGCGTAGTCGGGGTCCAAAGGATTGATACCTATTACTACCGGTACTCTTTCGGTACTTTCGCAAGTGGCGCCAATGGATATGGCTGCATAATAGGTGCCTGAAGTTAAGATAGTATTTTTTAGTAATGGGGTGGTTGCAGTCGGTGATGCATACCACACTACATAATTAGGAGCGTTTACATCATTAAAGGTTGCTCCTTCGCAGAAGTATTGCGGTGATTTAATTTCAGGAACCGTATGGATAGAAGGAGTAAACACAACTTCTACCTTTGTAAGTTTTGTGCTTTCACAATTACCTATAACTAATGCTGCATAGAAAGTTTCATTATCAATTAATATGGTATTTGACGGCGCTAAAACAGTACCTGCGGGGTCACGATACCATACAATTTTCGGGTCGTTCACCGGCAATTCGCCTAAAGTGATTTTTCCAATTAAACTTGAACATAAGTTCATCGGAGAGTCAATTTCCGGAGCGGGTATTACCATTTCATCTTTGAAAATTACCAAAACGGAAGATAAATCGCTTTCACAATCATCTACGTATTGAGATACCCAATAGGTAGCACCATCAATCAACTGTGTCGTTATGGGTAATACATCGTTACCCGCATTATACCAAATGATATTTACACCATCCACAGGGATATCTGCCAATGTTAAAGGATTGCCGCCCGAACATGTTTCATACGGAGATTGTACGGTTGGCGGAAGCGGTATCAAGGTTTCGTCACCGGTTACTAATTTGGTACCGGATACCATAGAACAATCATTTACGATAACCTCTACGCGATAAATACCGATGGCAGTTACCGTATGAAAATTACCGGTTACGCCCACCATAGGTACATCATTGTGATACCATTGATAGGTAGTAGTACCTTCCGGATAAACATCGGCATTGATTACGGTTAATTTAACGACAACGGTTCCGCAAAATTCGCCTTCATTGTTGGCAACTATTATGGGTTGAGGATATTCAAACTCCTCACCGGGAACAATAATTACTTCTTTCGTAGCAGAAACAACAGAACATTGAATGTTGTTTATTTCATCGCTTACCACTACGTAGTATTCACCTGTTTCAACAGGCAAATAAGAGGATGAATTTGTGCCGACAGGAATGTCTGCAATCTCATTAACTTCATACCATTGATAAGTTGGATTCGTATAATCTGCGATATTGGATATATACAACATGATATTGGCTGAATTACACAACCCGCCGTCGTTTGTTGCCATCACTAACGGTTCTTTGCAAGCTTCAATTTCAAATTCTATCTGTTCTCCGATTACCGGATAGGGATTAGAGGTTTGGAATTTATATTGCATAAAGGCATACGCATAATAGGTTCCGGCAGCTAAATCCGTAACGGTTTCTTCCATCTCAATTTGCGTATTTCTATCCGTATTGGGTGAGAATACCATATAGAATGTATAATCTCCTAAAGTAAACGAACCATTAACAGGTGTTGGAAAATCATACCCCGGCGCTACGCCGTTAATTTTGATTTTTCGTGTGTACTCATCAATGGTTAACGCCACATCGTTTTTACTATAGATAAAACCTGTGGTTACAAGGGTATCCCAATCTAAACCACCACTAACACCTGCAACTGAAGGTATTTTGGTTAATCCTTCGCTATTCGCGAAACCATCAAAGGTTACGCTTGTAACGTTCACCGTGGCATCTATGGTTTCTACTGTGGAAGGAATACGACGGGAAAATACTTTAGTATTAATATTAACACCTGCAGCAGTACCTATATGACGGACAATGGCAAAATGGCTAAACTCATTGTACACTTGTGTTGCCAAGGACCTGTCATAATATTTGAATGTCGTGTTCGTTAAGGTTTGCCCCGGCTTCTTTTTAAAATATACCGTAAACATTGAAATATTATGACAGGCAGGCAGTGTCAATTTAAAACTCTCTTGAAGTTGTGCACATCTAATATTGGTAATATTAGCTTTTCCAGTATATATCATAGCTGGTTGTGGACATATTGCCCCTGTTACATCCCACGAAGAAGGAGGACCTGGCAAAGTAGGACTTAACTTAAAATAGGATTGAAATTGGTTCGAAGTAGATCCGGCACCCCCCGTTCTATTGTCTACAATTTCATCTCCTCCGGGTCCATTTATTGGAACGACCACAGCGGGGTCATATTCCAAACTCAAACATGCTGAACCAAGATAAAGGTAGCCCACCAATATACATTCAATGTGAACTTCTTCCTCAAATTCTTTAATCGTAGCCACCAACCGGGAATCGCTCGTTGCAATCACATGACCATTCGTGTTGAGATAGGGAATGGGTTGAGCTTGGAGGCAAATATTTCCAATAGTAAAAAGAAATAAGAGTAAAAGACTGATAATTAAGTGAATCTTTTTCATAAATTTTAATCGTTTGTTTTAATTATTATTGTTTTTTTTTTGATTAGTTTCCCATTAATTCTTTAAAAAATACCTCTGCCTCTTCATAAATATCGAAGAATGCGTTATAATATTTTCTAAGTAATTGTGTATCGTCAGAGTCTGTCATTCCCCTGCCATAGAAATCATATCTCGGATTATATCCCGTTCCATAGAAAAATGATGTATTATAATGTTGTATCACTTCTTGAGTATCATCCGTATTAATTTGCAAGCCATCTACAACGGCACCGGGGATAATTTCACGGTGTCCCAAGTATTGAACTATATCAACAGCATTTACATTAATTTTTGTCCAACGAACCAAGAAGCCATCGCGTTTTATTTCTAAAACATAATCGCCCGCAAGAACATTTTCTATTACAAAGATACCTAATGTATTACCCTCAATATTATCCGGCGTACTACCTCTTGCCACTGTATCATTACTTACAGGAGGAGGAACTATTTTGCCAATTTTATCATACCAACTAATAGGTAAACCCGGGTTATTATATGCACCCAAAACGCCCGGATATTTAGGGGTTTTTGGCACATAATCCTCTCCGGTATAATCTCGTACTTCAGTAGCATACAAAGGTTCTGCAACGAGTAAGTCGGCAAAAATCATATCATCAAATGTTGTAGGAACTTCTTTCAGACTAACTGTTATGGTAAATAATGCATTGAGTTCTTCAAAGCCTTCCCAACTTACAAACGGGAATACCGTACCCATTAGTTTTGCGCCTAACATACAACGTACATGCGGCGGTTGTAGGGCTCTTGGGAAAGTGGGTGCATCAAATACAAGTAAAATAGGCAAATTTGTTTCAAAAAACTCAGTGGTTGACACGTTGTAATTGGTATAGTCAAATGTCCAATTCGCAGCATAAGCGGCTCCCCATGCAGCGGTGTATGTAGCTGGATCCATGGCATCTTCTTTGGTAATATCCAAACCGTCTTTAGCATTGCCTTCTCCAACAATATAGCCATTAATTTTCATACATTCAAGGGCATAGTTATTATTTAGAACAGCATAGTGGTCAGCAAACCAGAGCAGACGTCCTGCATACAGGTCTATTCCGTTTAATGATTCGGTTGCGTCAATAGTCGGATTTAAGGCAAAGCAATTCCTGAGATAAATTCGTCCCATGTGATTGCCTACGATGCCGCCAACATAGTCTTTTCCTGAAAGTACACTTGTGGTATAACTGTTCGTGATGGAAACATTACCATAGGTAGTAACTGCACCCACAATACCGCCAACACTATACAATGCCGAAACAGCGCCGGTAGTGTAACAATTGGCAATAGCACAAGTGCTAACATTGGTACCGTTAATAAATCCCACAAGTCCACCAAAACCATTATAAGTTCCGCTTGTAGTAAATGCCGAAACTTTTCCGGTAGTGTAGGAATTATTGATGGTTACAGCGCCTGGGGTTACATATCCTATAAGTCCTCCCACTTTTTCAGTACCCACCACATTCACTGTTGCAAAACAGTTTGTAATATCTAAGTCGTTATCTGCATAGCCCACAAGTCCGCCCACATTATCTTTTCCAACAACGGTTAGTTTGTTTGCCACCGTTTCATTACCAAGGCTTACCCCCAAATTAGTTATCGTTGCATTTTTTGTATATCCAAACAAGCCTTGATTATTATCCGCAGGTCTGTTTATCCATAAACCGTTAATGGTGTGTTTATCACCGGAGAACATACCTGTAAACGGATTATCGCCAAGGGGCAGTAAAAGAGAACCTATGGGTTGCCATCCTTGTGCATCCCAACCGGTGTTAGGGCTGGTTGGGAAACTAGATCCTATTCCTAAATATTCTTTCATGCCCTTTTCATCTAATTCTTCTAATAAAATGTCCGTAAGAAAATAGGCAAACGAATTTATGGCAGGATTACCCACATGACCTTCATAACCATACCAACCAAAGCGTTTGTATCCCGGGTGTGAGGCTTGCATTTCTGGGCTCATACCAAATCCAAAACCGTAAGTACCGGCTTGTCCGGGAATACCAAGGTCTTGCATAAGAACAGCTTCGTTTCTATAGGTGTTCGCAAACTCCAACTTTCCGGCTGGGTTAGTTACAAAGTAGTTCAATTTTGCCAAGTCTTCCCAGTTCCAAATTTCATAAGCAGGACATTGAAGCACTTTTATTTTTATCTCTAATACATTGCCTAATTCACCGGGGCACATCATAGTACCTGCAAATGGTCTTACATAGTAAGATTTATAGGTAGGCTCGGTATTGAAATACACTATCTCGCAAGTTGTAAGTTCTGAAGTACAAGTTGAATTAGTATAAATTTTGAATGTAGTACCTATTACCGGCACAACCATATCAATCAAATCGCTCGGACAAATTTGACCACGTGTACAAACTTCTGTTACTGCACCTACTTTTAGTACCGGCTTGGGTATAACACTATACACTGTGGCTTTTATTTTAGCCATTACGATACCGCAAGCATTCTTCGCTATATAAGTTTCGTTGTTAATCAACGGAGCAGTCGGATTTAAAGCAACGGTGGGTGCGCTTAACAAGTACCAGCTAATACCGTTACCCATTGATGGAAGATTAGATACGGTAGCATCGGAACAGAATGACATGTTTTCAAGGGTAGCGTCACTGGTGGTTGGGTCAACTTCTATCGTGTATGAGGAAAGTAGAACCGGACATGCTGCAGCAGGATTGAAAATATAACCCGCCCAGTAAGTACCGGAAGTTAACGGAACATCGGAAGCTAACGGAGTGCCGCCGCCTGATGAGGAATACCATGCAATATCACCGGTATTCGGAGTAAATATTAAATCGCCAACCGTTGCACCTTCGCAATAGAGTGCAAACACATCAAGTACAGGAGCCGGTACGGTAGCTACCATAGAAACGGTAACCTCTGTACAAGTTTCACTTTCACAATTGCCAACTACGGATACGGCATAATATTTAGTGTTGTCGGTTACCACTGTATTATCAGGTAATACGGTACCGGAATGACAAGAGGTAGCATACCATTTCAAACCGGGTGCAATATCATGTAAATGATAAGGTCCGCCAGATAGGCAGAAGGATTTCGTAGATGGAATGGCGGGCGCCGGAATATCAAAATAAGGATTTTCTATTACATTAATGAAGGAACGGGCGCTGCGGCAATCGCCTTCACCTTGACTTGCCCAGTAAATTGTGGCGGTCAATGGAGTGCTGAGCGGTAGTTCTATGTTGCCAAATTCGGTGGTGTAAAATTTAATATTGACACCATTTACATAATTGTTTGTAATTAAAGAATTTAACGTTAAACCGGTTAAATCACAGAAAGTAGCCGGACTGTTTACCAATGGAGGTAACTTCTCATCATAAAGCGTTACTTTTATTTTAGCCATGACGATATCACAAGCATTCTTCGCTATATAGGTTGCATTGTTAATTAACGGAGCGGTCGGATTTAAAGCAACGGTGGGCGCGGTTGACAAGTACCAGCTAATACCATTACCCATTGATGGAAGATGAGATACCGTTGCATTGGAACAGAATGATTTATTTTGTAGGGTAGCGTCGCTGGTGGTCGGGTCAACTGTTATCGTATATGAGGAACGTAGAACCGGACATGTTGACGTTGGGGTGAAAATATAACCCGCCCAGTAAGTACCGGAAGCTAACGGAACATCGGAAGCTAACGGAGTGCCGCCGCTCGATGAGGAATACCATGCTATATCACCGGTATTCGGAGTAAATATCAAATCGCCAATCGTTGCACCTTTGCAATAGAGTGCAAATACATCAAGTACCGGAGCCGGTACGGTAGCTACCATAGAAACGGTAACCTCTGTACAAGTTTCACTTTCACAATTGCCAACCACGGATACGGCATAATATTTAGTGTTGTCGGTTACCACTGTATTATCAGGTAATACGGTGCCGGAATGACAAGAGGTAGCATACCATTTCAAACCGGGTGCAATATCGTGTAAATGATAAGGTCCGGTACCACTACAGAATGATTTCGTAGATGGAATAGCGGGCGCCGGAATATTTACATAAGGGTCTTCTATTACTTTAATAAAGGAACGGCCGCTGCGGCAATCGCCTTCACCTTGACTTGCCCAGTAAATTGTGGCGGCCAATGGAGTGCTGAGCGGTAGTTCTAC
>Ga0209628_10000330_pt1 | contig 28586 bp, 16 predicted proteins | sample TergutCu122P4_FD_187285 | JGI IMG/M metagenome (GOLD analysis project Ga0209628, IMG submission 187285) | Cubitermes ugandensis P4 segment gut microbial communities from Kakamega Forest, Kenya - Cu122 P4 (SPAdes) (version 2) | ecosystem: Host-associated > Arthropoda: Insects > Digestive system...
CCATGAACCCGTGAAACCCGGGGATTTTTCCCCGGTTTTCGACAAAAAACGTCTGAACCCCCGGAAAACTCGACCGCGAATCGGCGTATGAAATATCCGGGTTAGTGGTTAATGGTTAATGATTAGTGATTAGTGAATATTTTCCACTCCCCACTAATCACTAACCACTAATCATTATAACCCCTACTTTTTTGTCAAACTTGAAGAATAAGGCTAAGAAATCTGATAATGTAAACTGAAAAAGGCGGGTTGACATTGAGGCTTGCCCCGATGTGTGGTTGCGCGGATTCCGGCCCGCCCGGCGGCAAGTTTGCGATAAACTCAACACGCGGCCCCGCGCGGGGCAAGCCCCGCCGCTAACGGGATCGCAAAAAAACGGAACTTTGCCGGCAGGCTGGAATTCCGGCCAATCCGGCGCAGACATGCTTGTCATCGGGTCGGATTGTATCTAAAATAAACGTTATAACGGCTTTTGAAAATTTCTTTTTTGGTTAATTGAATTTCCTTGGGGAAAAGAGTTGACTGGAAATGGAAAAAGAGGTTATATTAGTCGGATGGATCAGGTGTTGCTTTCCGTTACATCGGGGTCCGCGATGATTTTTGAAGCAAAGAAGTATTAAAATCCTTTCGTTACGGATCGTTTTTACCTGTAGAGGAGTAATCCCATGAACGCAGTCGGTCGAATATTCATTGTTCTTACTTTGGTAATGAGCATCCTTTTCATGTCCTTTACCGTTGCTGTTTATTCGAGTAGCAAAAACTGGAAAAAACAATACGAGGAGACAAACAAGGCGAAGAATGCAGCCGTTGCGGAAGCAAGTGCTCTCAAAAGTCGTTTGGAAAAACTTCAAACGAGCGTCGACGAGCAGTTGAAAGCCAAAGGGGATACGATTGCGGCACTCCACGCCCAAAATGAGACGTTCAAAACGGAAAACAACAACGCGAGAATGGAGTTGGAGAAACTCCAAACCGCGATTACCGTGGCGACTGGAACGATCAAAACGACTCACGAGTCCCTCATTGATGCCAAAAGACAGCTGGCGGAGCTCCGGGAGGTGTTTCGTCAAACGCAACAGGACTGGAACATTTTGCTGAGCGACTTCGTCAAGAAAACGGACGAGGCCCACACGCTGTCCATGAAATTGAACACTTTGGAAGCTGTCAGCAAGGATTTGGTCGAGCAGTACAACAATGCGAAATCCGTTTTGAATCAGTTCGGTCTCAAGCCGATTCGTGAATTGTATGTCGGCGTTCCTCCGTTCCAAGTGACCGGACGAATCACCGAAGTTCGCGCAACCGGTTTGGTGGAAATTACCGTCGGTGAAGATTCCGGCCTGATGAAGGGGCACCAGTTGGATGTTTACCGTAAAAGTGAAGATGGTCGGGACATCTATCTCGGCGTGGTTGAAATCGTCCTGACCGAACCGAACCGGGCTGCGGCCAGAGTCCTGCCGGAGTATCGCAAAGGAACGGTTCAGGTCAACGACGTCGTTACGAGTGAATTTTCGCAAGAACGCCAAAAATATCAAATCAAGAGGGACGCCCATGTCGCAACCACGGCTAACTAACACAAGACCGAGCGGAGTCAAGCCAAACGCCGACCGATACACGGTTCTGTTGCTCATTGCCTTGATCGCAATGATCGTCGGTTGCGTGCTTCTTTACCTTGAACTGGGCGAACAGGGAGTCGGTGCTTTTAGCCGACTCCTTCCGCCGAAATGCGAATCGATTGCCGACGCATTCAGGGCGTCGGGAGTTGGACATTGGGCGTAGGAATAAGCGATTCAAAGCAAGCAATATTCCCAATATTCCCAAAATCGAGCCGGAAATTTGACCTGTTGACAGGTTTTTCCCCTCAATTGTGGAATCCAAGGAACCGGAAAAATCGTTAAAACCACTACATCTAGTGGTTTCGTCAAAAGTATTCACAAAATAGCGTGTTTTACTTGCATCTTTCCAAAGTATCGCTAAACTCCGGGGAACTTGCATTTCCGGCTTCGGAGTTGACGATCCGAACCGAAAAAGGATTTGGGACCCTGTTCCACCGACTAAAAGCACTTTGGTTGCCGGTCGGCTTTGCCCCTTTGGAGAATAACGACTAAAAAACGAATCCTCGTTAAAGATCATTCAATTTCTCTCGCAACAATGGAAACCGCGTTCTCGTGGAGGGTGCGTTTCGCGTGAAGTGATTTGAACCTGCGGGTTATTTCCTTGGCAACGTCTTGTTGTTTGCGTCAGAATTGCTCCTTCAGCCTGAAAAACGTTTTTGGTTTGGACTCCGCCCTGGGACAGCGTCGCTTCACTCAGGAGGAATGCGAGGATGAATAAAAAACCGTTGATTGGGATAAACTCGGACTTTCGGGCTTCCCAAAATGGTTCTCCAGCGTTAAGTTTTTTGTTTTCCGGATATTACGACAGCCTGCTTGCCGCAGGAGCGATTCCGGTCATTATCCCCCCGTTCCGGGAAAACCGTGAACTGGGCCACAATCTCGACCAACTGTTGGACATCCTTGACGGTGTCGTTTTGGTCGGTGGAGCGGACCTTGATCCCCGACGGGATGGGTACATGCTTCATCCCACGGTTCGTCCAATGGACGAACGCCGGGAAACTTTCGACCGGCTTCTCGTGGAAAAAATCATCGAGCGACGCACGCCCGTCCTCGGAATCGGCGTAGGAATGCAGTTGATCAATGTTTCTCTCGGAGGAACTCTTTTCCTGCATATTCCCGAGGACAACCCCAAGGCTCTTCCCCATCGGGACACGATGGACCCGAACCACAGGCACGGCCTTGTCATTGAGAAAAAGTCTCTTTTAGAGAGAGTTTACGGCGAAAACGACATTCGCGTCAATAGTATGCACCACATGGCTGTTGACGACGTTGCGCCCGGTTTTTGCGTTACGGGCCGCTGTCCGGACGGTATTATCGAGGCGATCGAATCGATCCGGGACGACTGGTTCGCTATCGGTACGCAGTTTCATCCGGAAGCCCCCTCCGCAACAGCCTTGGATCAGGGTATTTTCCGTGAGTTCGTCCAGGGTGTCGCCGCAGAAGTCGGATGTATCGTTCGGAACACCCCCCAATTGGAATCCCTGGAAGTATTTGCGTAAATTTACCGAAATAATCAAAATAATCCCTTTTATCGGAGGAGGTTATTGATAATTTTCCGGAAAATTCGGAACGTCTCCAGAAAAGTCCGCCCAAGAGGCGTTTTAGGACGTATTATAGTTGTGTATCCGGTTGATTCCAGAATCGCCAGCGAATAACTGAACATTTTGAGTCAACCATCTCCGAGGGTGCGAGGATCCTGCTCGTACCCTCTTTTTTTTCGTTAAGGGCATAGGGCATAGAAAATGGGAAACATTGGAATCAGAATTTTTTTCCCTCCCTATGCCCTATGCCCTATGCCCTATGCCCTATTTCTCATTTTTCATTTCTCATTTCTCATCTCCCCTCTGTTTGCGGTGGAGCGGTTTGATTCGGATTCCTGTGCGCAGTGTCACGAAAAAGAGCATCAGCTTTGGAAATCGTCGGACCACGCCAAAGCGATGGATCATGCGACGCCTCAAACCGTTTTGGGAGATTTCAGGGACAGCCGTTTCCTGCACGTCGGGTTCGACGACATCCCGTTACTTCAGAACGAGGAGATCGCCCTGCTTGTCGGCGATTCCGAGCTGACACCACGCGATTTCGCCCTCGCTCTTGCCGACGGCGCACCGGGAGTGAAGGAAGCACTGGCCAGACACATTTCCCTTGACGCCGAAATCGAGCATCTCGGCAGGGTCGGTTTCACACGTCCCGGTGAAATCTCCATTGCGCAACGAAAAATCACCGACCGCCTCGTCGCTTTGCATGACACCGGGAAAATCCGGCTTGACTTTGCAACGTCGTTTCGGATGTTTCAAAAGGACGACGGTTTTTTCATCACTACGGAAGGGCGGGACGGGAAGGCACACGATTTTCCGATCAAATACGTTCTCGGTGTCAGGCCGCTCCAGCAGTATCTCACGGAATTTCCCGACGGCCGCATCCAGTGTCTTCCCGTCGCCTGGGACGTTGCCGGAAAACGGTGGTATCACCTTTACCCGAAGGAACGGATTTTGCCGAACGATCCGCTTCACTGGACGAGGCCGTTGCAAAACTGGAACCGGATGTGCGCCGACTGCCACACCACGGAGCTGGAGCGGAATTTCGATCTCCGGACGAACACCTTTCAGACCGGTTGGGCCGAAATGCGGGTTGGTTGCCGGGCCTGCCATCTTCCCGATATTTCTGATACAAAAAATAGCACCACGCGAAAAGAGTGTTTTTATCCCTCGACGTACCCGGCGAATTCGCACGGCTTGACCACCTGCCTGCCGTGCCACACCCGGCGGCGCAATTTGACCGAAGGGCATTTGGCACCAGGGGACGATTTTCTGGACCGTTACGTTCCGGAAACGCCGGATCGACCGATTTATTATCCCGACGGACAATTTCTGGACGAAAATTTCGAGTACGGTTCGTTTCTCCAATCGCGAATGTACTACCATGGCGTCACCTGCATCAATTGCCACGATCCGCACTCGATCAGACCGAAGTTCGAGGGGAACCGGCTTTGTGCCCAGTGTCATTCGCCGGACATTTACGACAAGCGTGAGCATCATTTTCACGAGGCCGGAGCCGGCGATCGCTGTATCGATTGCCACATGCCGCCGGCGATGTACATGATTACGGACAAACGTTACGATCACAGTATGTCCAAGCCACGTCCGGAACTGACGCTGGACCTCGGCGTTCCCAACGCCTGTAACGTGTGTCACCACGACCGCGAAAAAGGGGAGGACGCCGCCTGGGCCAAAGCGTGGACGGACAAATGGTATGACGCCAAACGCAAAGGGGCCGTCGGGTACGGACAACCGAAGGCCTACGGTCTTCATCACGCTTACGCCGTCGCCAAAGGACGCGAACTTGACCCCGCCGGCGTTACGCCGCTCATTGCCGTTGCGAAGGAGGAAAACGGACGTGATATTCGCCCGATCACCCGTGCAAGTGCGGTTGCGCTTTTGGGCGGTTACAACGTGCCGCAAGCGAAGGAGACGATCCGGGAAATGCTCGGCGATCCGGAAGGACTCGTGCGGCTTGCGGCGGTTTCCGCGATGGAGTCATGGCCTATAGACCAACGGCTTGGCGATTTGGCACCAATGCTCCGTGACCCGCTCCGCAGCGTTCGGATCGAAGCGGCCAGGATTCTGACGCCGGTTCCGAAGCAAAAATTCTCGCAGACCGTTTACGACGACTGGAAAAACGGTGTCAGGGAATATCTCGAATCACTTGCCGCCAACCGTGACACCGCTCCGGCACACTTGAATCTGGCGGTGTTCCGGTATCATCAAGCCGTCGAACTGTGGGAGGCCGAAAAGAATCCGACCCGTGAGTCGTTTCTCAAGGCGACCGAGCCGGTCGTAAAAACCTATCAGACGTCGATTTACCTTGATCCGCTTTTCCTTCCGGCGAGAGTGAATCTTGCGATGCTTTACGATGAACGCGGCGAAAGTGACGCCGCCGAAAAAGAGTTTCGCAAAGCGTTGGAAATCGACCCGAACCAGGGGGAAATTCATTATTCGCTCGCCCTGCTTCTTGCACAGCAAAACCGGTTTCCCGAATCGGTGGCGTCATTTGAAAAGGCGGTGCCATTATTGCCGAACCATGCCCGGATGCGATACAATTACGGTCTGGCACTCCTGAAGGCCGGACGAACGGACGACGCGAAAAAGCAATTGACCGAATCGCTCCGGCTTGATCCGAACTCCACGGACGCCGCTTTGGTTTTGAAGTCGTTGGAAAGGTAATAAGCGTAACGTTAAAACCGCTCCGTGCGCGTTCCGGTGCCCCTCATTTTCTCGGACGAATCGCAATTTGTTCCCGGATTCTGGCGATCATGTTGCGCAAATGAGCATCTTCCGTGAGTTTCCGTTCGATCTCATCGCAATGGTGTGCAACGGTTTTATGATCGCGTCCGCCGATGAAGCGTCCGATCTCTTTAAGGCTGTGATCGGTCAATTGACGCGACAGGTAAATCGTAATCGCGCGCGCCTGAACGATGCTGCTCATCCGGGATTTTCCCTTGATTTCCGACTGTTTGATGCCGAGTTGTTTTGCCGTCTGTCTCAGGATTTCCTCTATGGCGGGTTGAGTCCATCCGACGTTTTCCTTCAGACGTTTTCGAATGAAATTTGCGTCAGGTACCCGATTTTCCGACTCGCCGACAATCTGTGTCAAGGTTCCCTGGAGTGCCGGATACGGCATATTGAGCGTCTTGACGAGATACGTCAAGAGATTTTGTGACAGGGGAATCCGAAGCTGCAAAGCGATTTCCTGAATCATCGCGGTCCGGGTTTTCTGGCTCGGTGGAAGAATCGGGATCGTCAACCCGCCGATCAGACGGTCTCGAAGCTTCAGCGGAATCTCGGACAAATCGCCGGGAAATCGGCCCGTCGCAAAAAGAATCGTGTTTTCCAGTGCGAGAGACTCGTCCAACGCAAGGAGCAGTTCCTCCATCGCCGCCGGCTTGTCCTTCAAATCTTCAAGTCGGTCCATGATCCACAGCGGAGCACACCGAATCCGCTTGCGAAAGTCCTCTACGGTTCTCGTGTCCAGGGCAATGGCAAACCCGCTCGCAAAGTCTGCACCGCTGACCGAGATCGCTTTCTTTTTTGGATGTCGTTCTTTCCACGCTTGGTAGATTCCCGCGAGCAAATGCGTTTTGCCGCAGCCGCTTGGTCCGTAAAACGTAATCGGGTTCCAAGGTGCTTCCCGAAGGGTCGGCGGCGGTTCTTCCACAATCCATCGGACCGCCGTTCCGATCCAATGATTCTCCGGGCCGAGGTGAAATTCCCTGGAACCGGATTTCGAACTGCGAAGAGGAAGAAAAGTGGACATGTCACGCGGAGTACCGGCAAAAAGGACTGCACTAGAGTTTGATTGGAATGGCATTTTCCCGAACAAGATCGGCTTCTTCGTCCAGAACGGTTGCCAGAATCGTCAGCGACCCTTTTGCCGTCTTTTTGGCCGCGTGAAAAAGTCGGGACGGATACCCCTCTGGAAAATTTTCCTGCGTTTGAAGAAACGGCGACAAGGAATCGACGCAGAGGAGAACATCTTTGCCGTTTTCGACCATTCGTTTTGCCTTTTCCAGGAGAAAGTCGGTCAAATGAACAAAACGTCCGATCGTTTCGCCGGGAAACGTCCCGATTACCTCGCAACGCCTGTTCTGAAGTTCCTGTTGCCGTTTGCGGAGAACGTCGTCCGGTTTGTTAAGGAAAAGCATGAAAACCAGCGTGGAAGGATCATTCATCTGCAAGGATTTTATGATCGATTGGACCAAATCCGTGTTTTTCGATTCCGAGGGACCGGAAATCAAACCGCAAGAGCCGTAAGCCAACGAGCCGATGACGTCCCGAACTTCCGCGCTGAAATCGCCTGGCCGCAATCTCAGTAGCTCCATCGGCGGGATCGCTGGTATTTCGTCAAAGTGGGGGCGTGTTTTTTGATTGTTCGGGTTCTGATTGTTGATCGCTTCGACTCGAAGCAATGCAAAATACCGTTCATTTGCTTTTGGCGGACGAATTTGTCCGGACACTTTCGAGCCGTTTCGAATCGAAAACAGTCGGATTTGGCTCGGCGAAACGTAAATGTCGTCCGGGCGAGATTGGTAAAAGTTCTCCTGACTCCGCAGGAATCCGAATTCGTCTGGCAAAATTTCGATTGATCCCTCGAAAAACATCAGTCCACTTTGACGGATTCGCTGCCGGATCACGCGAAGCACCAATTCTGGTCGGTCCATCGAGTCGTCGATATCATCCTCGCCGAAAGACCGAGCTTCGGCAATCAATTCCTGAAGCGAAAGCTGTTGCAATTCCTGCCAATAGGACGAATCGCCGACCAAAGACGATTCATCGAATACCGGTTCCTCAATTCCGAGCGATTTTTCCAGCGCAAGCTCTTCCGCCAAGGAAATCGGTTCCCCCTTTTTGCCAAGCGCGCCGATGGTTGGTTCTAAATGAGAATTATCCATTTTATCGTTATAAATTTAAGGAAATCGGAAATCGGAAATAGGAAATCGGAAATCGGGTACGATTTTTTACACCCGATTTCCTATTTCCGATTTCCTCCACTGTTTTGAGTCACCATTTGTTTACGGTTTGAGTTGATAATACTCACGGATTGCTTGCACTGTTACGTCGGGATAATCGGTCGCAAAACTGGCAATCCCCAAATCCAACAGCCGTTTGTAAACGGAAGGTTCCTTGCCTTCCCAAGGGAGGGCCTGATACAAGACGTTGTGTTTCCGAAGTCTTTCTCCCGTTTGCTTCAAGAACGCTTCGCCCGGTTCAAAATTCCCATTCGGATCAAGTCGAACGTGAATCTGCAATTGGTCGATGTGCCGGAAACCGTCTTGCTCAAGAAGTGCAAGACGCTGCGCAAGTTTTTCTTCCGTTCCCCCCATCCAGTGCAGGGTGAACGACGTTGGAGCAACTTCCTTCCACCGTTTGATTTCCTCGCATTTGGTGCTGGCAAGGATCAACTGAGGATGTACGCCCTGCGTTTCCGCGGCCATCTGATCGAAATCGACGTTCTTGATGTCGATATAGATTTTTCGTTGCGGATATTTTTTCAAAACTTCGACGATTTCCTGCAAACAGGGGACCCGCTGTCCGGTATGTTCGGCTCCTTTCCATGCACCGATGTCGAGCTTGACGACTTCTTCATACGAAAGGTCTTTGATTCCCTTCTTTTTCATTTCTTCGGAAGCGTTCGGCAAAATTCGTGCAAAATTTTCATCGTGAAAGGAAACGATCACGCCGTCTTGGGTCATGCGAATATCCGCTTCCGGTATCACCTTCAGGTTCCAGGCGATTTCGAAAGCCTCAAGCGAGTTTTCCGGTGCCAGAATCCCGGCCCCGCGATGAGCTTGAACCATGATGTTTTCGAGCGGAATGTGATCGCGCACATTCCAGAGCTTCGGTTCTTCCGCAAAGAGGGGAAACGAAAAAAACAACGACACGATGCACAGTATTTTGATTTTCATAGAAACTCAATCACGGTTAAATCACGGGACTGCTTCATTGTAACGTTTCGTGGTTTTCCGGTCAAGTTGGCGGTCGGGGCGTCCAGGAGGATTGCAAAGTCGCTTTTTTCCTGGGAACGCAGGCTTCTTAGCCTGCCAGTGAGTTCGTAGGCATCCTACCTGCGCAGGGCGGAGACTTCATTCCGCAACGGGCGGAGACTTCATTCCGCAACCTTCGCGCAGGCTGGAAGCCTGCGTTCCCAGGGACTTTGCAATCCTCCTGTTTACCCCTTGCGAAAGACGCAGATTCGACTAGAATGGGTGCTTACGTCTTGCGCCCCTAGTGTAGTGGTAACACGATAGCTTCCCAAGCTGTAATTGAGGGTTCGATTCCCTTGGGGTGCTTTTCTCGCTTACGCTTCCCGCTCTGCTAACCCGGATAATTCCTACGCCTCGTCGCGGTCGGATTTTCAGGAGATTTCATTTCAAAACGATTCCTTACTCTTCTTTTTTGGCCTCGCTTTTGGCTTTCGTTTTTTCCTCCGGCGTCGTCGCGGCTTCTTCGACTTTTTCGGGCTGCTTTTCCGATGCGTCTTTTGAAGCCTCGGTTGATTTCTCTGCGGCCGGTTTGGGACCACGAGTTCCACCTCTTTCTCTCGGCTTGTCCGTGTTGGTAGTGGGACTTTGATTGTCAAATTCGTTTTGTAGCGGACCGGAGTATTCCTCCTCCTTGTCGATCTTGGGAAGGTTCAATTTCTCACGATTCTGCCAAGCGTTGAGAACGACCACGTCCCCTTCCTCCAAACCGGACTCGATCACAACCTGCTTATCATTCGTCGGGCCGGTTTTGACCTCGATTTTGTCCCATTTTCCTTCGTTGTAAGTTACGCAATACATTTTCTTGTCGTACTCGAACACCGCTTGAATCGGAAGCGTCAACGCTCCAGGAATCACGTTGACGATAATTTTCACCTTCGCGGTCAAACCGGGCTTGATTCCGGCGGGCGGGTCCAAAACCGTAACCGTTGTCTGGTACTCGCGGGCCATACCCTGCGAACTCCAGCCGGTCGGTTCCGGGTAATCATTGACCGTCTTTACGATTCCTTTGAACGTCTGGTTGGGAAACGCTTCCAGTTCAATTGTTGCCGGATCACCGGGTTTCACCAGCCGGATACTCGCTTCGTTGACCAACCCTTTGACCTGCATTTTCGTCGGATCGGGAAGTTTGATGATCTGTTGGCGTTCGTAAACCTTGAGTCCTTCCCGAATGAGCATGGATTCGTCCCCCCAACGCGGCGGAGCGTAAACGACCTGTCCGTCTTGCGGGGCGTAAACTTTGCACTTGTCGAGTTGCTTTTGGAGATGTTCAAGCCGGTTTTTTTCCAATTGAAGGCTTTCCTGATCCGAATTCATTTTTGCTTTTGCCGCGGCGACTTTGGCTTCGAGCGAATTGATTGTTTTTGTCGCCGTATATTTTATAAGGTTGTCTTTTTCCATTTCGGCGACGATCAAGTCGTTTTCCGCCTGTCGAAACTTGAATTCTTCCGCCGCGACCGTCGATTCGGTGATATATCCGCGAGCCAGGAGGTTCGAATTAAACCGTAACGTATCCTCCGCTTTCCGCATCTCTTCCTTTTGTTTAAGAATCTTGTTCTCCGCCGCTTTGAGTAATTCCTTGTATTTACCCTCCTTGTACTCTTCGAGTTCCAGTTCCGCATTTTTCACATCGACTTCCGCTTGAAAATTTTTCGCCTGGCTGTTGAGCACGGCAATCGCTTGCTTGTTTACGGTCTCCTGAAAGGTGGAAGAATCAAACTCAACAAGCAGGTCGCCTTTTTTGACGTCCGTTCCTTCTTCAACGATTTTAATGATTACAATGCCTCCCACGCTTTCGACTTCGCAGGTGATATCCACGTTGATGGAACTTTCAACACTCCCTTTTTCAAGGATTTCGTGTATAAAGGTTTCCCTTTTGACCTGCACCATTTGCGGAGCGGATTCGACACGTACCCCACCGGCCAAAAGTTTCCAGCCGTAAAAACCACCGAGCAAAAGTACGGTCAAAACGACAAGACTCAGGGACAACGACCGAACGATACTACCTTTTCGGGTACGATACGTCATTTTGTTACCTTTTGAGAGGATGCAGCAAAAGTTTAAAATACACCGTCTTATTCTTACATTTGATCGACGAGTAAGCAACCCTTTGCCGGGAAATACGGCTTTTTCAAACGGAATGAGACCCAATTGAAAGGATTTTTCCGTTTTTTCACGGGATACCGGCCAAAAAAGACTCCACAGTTACATCCCACTGTACACCCCTCCTTCTTGTTTTGGAGTGGAGACTGTAGCCTATACTCCAGTTTCCGAACTCGTGACCCTGAAGCCTGAAACCTGAAGCCTGCCATGTCCGACATTTCCCGATTGCGTAACATCGGAATTTCCGCCCATATTGATTCCGGCAAAACGACACTCAGCGAGCGTATTCTGTTCTACACCGGAAAACTTTACAAACTCGGTGAAGTTCATGACGGAAGTGCGACCATGGACAGCATGGAGCTGGAGCAGGAGCGTGGGATTACCATTTCCAGTGCTGCGACGAATGTCCGCTGGAAAGAGACGACCATCAATTTAATCGATACGCCCGGTCACGTTGATTTTACCGTTGAGGTCGAACGGGCTTTGCGGGTACTCGACGGTGCCGTGCTTGTCTTGTGTTCCGTCGGCGGAGTTCAGGCCCAATCGATCACCATCGACCGACAAATGCAGCGTTACGGAATTCCACGAATTGCGCTCATCAACAAGATGGACCGAGTCGGGGCCGACCCGGACCGCGTTGTCAAGCAACTTCAGGAAAAACTCGACTGTAACGCCGTCTTGATGCAGCTTTCCATCGGAAAGGAGGCGAATTTCGAAGGGGTTGTCGATCTGCTCGAAGGAAAAGCGATCTACTTCGACGGTCCCCAGGGAGAAACGGTCCGATACGAACCGGTTCCCGAGGAACTCCGGGCTGAACATAAAAAATCAAGGCAATACCTGCTTGAAGCTCTCTCCATGTTCAGCGACGAACTCATGGAAAAACTTCTTTCTGACGAAGAACCGTCGCTCGATTTGGTTCATCGCGTTGTTCGGCAAGCGGTTTGGTCGCGGCAGTTGACCCCGGTGTTTCTCGGTTCCGCGTACAAAAACAAAGGAATCCAACCGCTCCTGGACGCGATTGCATTGTATTTGCCGTCGCCGTTGGATTGCGAACAGACGGCAGACGGCAGACAGCAGACGGCAGAAAAGATTCAACTTTATCCCGACGTGGACAAACCGTTCGTGGCGATGGCGTTCAAGATCGTTGAGGACCCATATGGGACGTTGACGTACATGCGGATTTACCAGGGAACATTGGTCCGGGGAACGACGTATTATAACCAGCGAACCGGCGAGAAGCAGCGAATCAGCCGGATTTTCCGGATGCACGCCGAACAGCGGGAGGAGCTGGAAACCGCCGAAGCGGGAGACATTGTCGCCGTAATCGGGATCGATTGCAACAGCGGCGACACGTTTGCGGCGAAACCGGATTATTGTACACTTGAGTCGATTTACGTTCCGGAACCGGTGATTCAGATTGCGATCAAAGCGGCCCAAACCCGTGACGCCGACCGGCTCGGCAAGGCGTTGTACCGTTTCCGTAAGGAGGACCCGACGCTTACGATCACGTCGGATCAGGAAACCAACGAAACGCTCATGGCCGGAATGGGCGAATTGCATCTGGAAGTTTACGTTGAACGAATTCGCCGGGAATACAAGATCGACGTCATCACATCACCGCCGAAGGTCAATTACCGGGAAGCTCCGACCGTTGCGGTCGATTTTGACGTTAAGCACAAAAAACAGTCCGGCGGAAGCGGACAGTACGCCCATATCGTGGGAACCATGTCGCCAATCCCGGAAGACTCGGACACCACCGAAACGTTTCTTTTCGAAGACAAGATCACCGGCGGTACGATTCCGCAAAATTACATCCCGGCGATTGAAAAGGGTTTTCGCGGTTCACTTGCCAAAGGTCCGATTGCCGGTTTTCCGGTCGTCAACCTTTCGATTTTAATCAATGACGGCTCGTTTCACACGGTGGACAGCAGTGACCTGGCGTTTCGGATTTGCGCTCAAACGGCCTTGCGGGAAACGTTTCCGCGAATGAAGCCGACGCTGCTGGAACCGATTATGAAGCTGGAAATCGAATGTCCGAGCCAATTCCAGGGAAACGTCGTCGGCGATGTCAATTCACGCCGGGGTCTCATTATCGTAACGGAAACGGTCGGAGCGACGACGCGAATCGAAGGGGAAATCCCGCTTGCCGAAACGTTTGGTTATTCCACAACGCTCCGCAGCATGACACAAGGGCAGGGAACGTTTTCCATGGAGTTCGCCAGGTACAAAAAAGTACCGAATTCCATTCAGGAGGAAATTGTACGGGAAAGCAGGAAGTAGGAAACGGGAACCGGTGAATTCAGCTTGGTATTGCTCTCGCTTGTCCCTTGTTTTCCGGGTAAACGGGTGCCGTTTTGCGTCCTTAACAGCCGTATGAGCCATCAATCGACGCGTCCTTATTCCCTTATCATCGATTGGGAAATAAGGGCGCAGTATTGTGGGTTGCCCCGAGCTATTAAGGGCGCACTTCTTCGAACCCGAAACAGTACTCAAATAACAAAGTTAATACCAAACCGAATCCAACACTACCGGTTGCCAGCAATGTTTTGCAACCATTGCGAAGCGGCCTGGAGCAAACCGTCGAGGACCGGTTTTTCCGGGAGAGTAAACGACAATTTCGTCTTGCCGTCGGAATCCGTTTCGAGACGGACCGCTTCGGAGACCGTCTTTTGAACAAGTGGCACCACTTCACGCGCCGCCGTTACAAGAGCCGGGGGCTGTACCCCTGGTTGCGTAAGCGGTTGAGTCAGTGTTCCAACAAACTTGATGATCGATTCAAGAATCTCGCCGCCCGCCTGGGCAATTTGCTCCTGTTTTTCGCTTTGGGGCTGTACGATTTCGACCGTTTGTTTTGCCGCCGCTTTGTCGGTACGATCTTCCGGTGCCGCCAATTTTGAACCGAGCAAAACCTCCAGCCGCCGCTTGAGTTCCTCGACACCGGATTTCATCATCACCTCGCTCACGTCGCTGCCGATGTCGAGGGCCGCGAGAGCCAAATCATGTTTCGCCGAAAGCGTGCCGAGCATGGACTCCTCAATCGTTTGCTCCGTAACAAGCAAAAAGACCTGGACTTGCCGCTTTTGGCCCATGCGGTGGGCGCGACCGATCCGCTGCTCCAAAATCGCCGGATTCCAGGGGAGATCAACGTTGACGACCGTGTTTGCCGCCTGCAGGTTCAAGCCGACGGAACCCGCATTTGTCGTAACGAAAACGCGGCAAGCGGGATCGTCCATGAATTGTCGGACAAGCAATTGCCGTTTCTTTTGCGGCACGGAGCCGTCGAGTCGCACGAAGCCGGCCTTGTTTTTGTGCAAAATCGGTTCGATCATGTCCAGCATCGTCGTCCATTCGGAAAAAAGTACGATTTTGCGGTCCGGCTCGTTGAACAGTTCGTCCAGCAATTCTTCAAGCCGCTCCAGCTTGCTCGAAAAAGCCGGTTTCGACTTGTTGACGAGAAAGGTGCTGTCGGCGGACATTCTTGCGGCAAGCAACGCCTTTTGAAGCCGAAGCAGGTCCATCTCCGAAATGTACGCTTTACCTACAATACTCGCAACGGTCATCATGTGTCCGGCGTGTATCTCAAGTTGTTCCTCGGTCGGGGCAATGCGAACGATCTCCGTCGTCCGTTCCGGGAGCTGAAGACTCACGGATTCCTTGGTCCGACGCAACAAAATCGGTTCAAGCTGTTTTCGTAGCTCGTCGAGATTTTTGTAACCGGCAACGCGGCCGGAATCCTCGACGATTCGGTGTCGGTGAAAGAACCGATATGCCGGAAGCAGGTGCCGGTCGTCGATGAACTGGACGACGGAGTAAAGTTCGTCGATCCGGTTCTCCATCGGCGTCCCACTCAAGACAAGGGCGTAAGGCGATTTCAGGGCTTTGATCGCCTTGCTTGTTTTTGCTTCCCAATTTTTGATGCGTTGCCCTTCGTCGAGGATGATAAGGTCCCACTTGGTCCGTTCAATCGGCAACAGATCACGCATCACCTGCTCGTAATTGCAAATGGTGAAAAACGTACTATTATCGTATTTTTCGAAACGCTCCTTTGCGCCGCCGAGAACGACCTGGGCTTCACGGTGCGGGGCAAACCTGGAAATCTCAGATTTCCACTGCGATTTGACCGAAGCGGGACAGACGATCAGCACCTTCTTGATTTCCGCATACCGAGCCAGCATTTCCGCGACGCCGATCCCCTGGATCGTTTTGCCGAGTCCCATGTCGTCGGCAAGAATCGCCCGGCCTGCCCCGACGGCAAACGCGATACCATCAAGCTGATAGGGCAACAACTCGACGCCAAGCAACGATTTTCGTAACGGATGCTTTTGAGGATTCAAGCGGATTTCGGCAACCGTGGAGGCAATTCGGTCTCTGTGAAGACGGTCGCGAATCCACTCTTCGGCGTCCGGGTAGATCGTTACGGTCTGCCCGGCAGCTTCGAGTTTCGAGACGGTCTTGAGCAAGGCATGGGGATCGTCGACGGGACCGGCAAGAAATTTTTTCGCAAGTCTTGACACCTCCTGACATTCCTCGCAATCACACTCCTTCGTCTTGTCCGGCAGAGCGAGATGAAGCGTGCGTTTTTCACCGTATCGGAGATAGACAATGGCTTCATGATTTTTGTACGGTTGATTCAGTTCGCGGTCGCTGAACTGTTTCCCGACACGACGAAGCAGATACATGATATGCTTGCAGGTTCCGAGCCGGTTTGTACGAAAATCGGGACAGGAGCAGTAGGAATCGCCGTTTTCGGTGCCGCGCAGAGCGACCCGGTAGGTTTTTCCGGAGATTTCGCTGCTGACAAGATAGTCGGTCCAGGGTGTCGAGTTGTCGGTCGCCTTGACACGGTATTTTTCAATCCGGGAACGCTCGTCGCGTTCATGCAGGGCACGTTCACGGAGTTTTTTTTCGGACAATAATTCCAGCGGCGTTTCAAGGTCTGGCACCGCTGCCAGGCCGATAAGCGTTTTTTCCTCAAGTAAAAATTGCAGCGTTGCCGCCGTATGCTCGCAAAACCGGTTCGGCAAACGCTCCGGGTTGCAATGCGAGCAGAAGGCGGCGAGCTTGTGTTTTCTTTCGGGAGTGAGCACAACGCTTACGGTGGCCGGCGCGATCCACGGTTCATGAATCGAAAGCCGGAAGAGATTTTCGTCCAAAAAGATGTCGTTTTGAGCGTCGAGGGAATCCAGCGAAAAAAAACGCCGGAGCAAGTGAGAACCGTCCGGTCCGAGCATATCGCAGGCTTGCTTGTACGTTAATTGCGAAAGCCGGTCATAAAGCGTAAGGCGTTCCGTGCGTTTGGTCGCCGGTTTCGCCGGTGTTTTTTTGAGATGAGTTTTGCGGGATTTAACAGCTTTGGCGGACGCAATGCGATTCATGGAAAAATGGGTAATGGGGATCAGGACATCTCTGGAACCGGGATCACAAGGCGGTTTTGCCTGCATAACCCCTAAAACACGACCCTCGCATTCTACCTAACTCGTTACCCTGCGTCGAGAGGTCAACGCAAAAATTCAGAAGGATTGCAAAGTCGCTTTTTTCTTGGGAACGCAGGCTTCCAGCCTGCCAGTGAGTTCGTGCGGCGGAGACTCCATTCCGCAACCTTCGCGCAAGCTGGAAGCCTGCGTTCCCAGAGACTTTGCAATCCTCCTTCGCAAAAATTGTTGTAACCTTGCGACTCCGACAGGGGGACGCTAAAATAAGGATGTCCGCTACCGGTCTCCCGGCTGTTGCTCCAACCTGCCCCTGATTGAGATTGAATTGAAATGACCGAAAATTCCACCTCTCCGAAACGTATTACTATCGCCGGATCGCTTATGACGATTGCGGCGGCTGTCGTCATTCTGGCCGGTCTGAAAGCCGCACAGATGATCGTCGCCCCGTTTCTGCTTGCGGCGTTTTTCGCCATCGTTTTGATACCGCCGTTGCGATGGCTCAAATCGAAAGGGTTTTCCGATGTCGTCGCATTCTCCGTCCTCTGTGCCTCCGTCCTGATCGTCGGAATTCTCATGATCGGAATCCTCGCAAAGTCGGCCAACATGTTCATTGCGAAAATTCCGGATTACCAAAACAAAGTCGGTAGAACGCTGGCAACCATCGACGATGTGCTGGAACCTTACGGGCTTTCGCTCCACGGCGGCGTCAAAACAAAAGATACGAAGAAAACTCTTCCGCCTTTTCCTGTGGAAGCCCCGAAGCCGGAAATGACTGCCGAAGAAACCGAATCAGAAGAGGAATCACCGCAAACGGCAACGGACGATTCCCGATTGAACGTGTTGCGGGAATCGTCGCCGATCAATACCGTTGGTATCATCACGTTCATCCAGAGAGGGGTCACGGAGCTCTGCTTGTTGATCGGCGTTGCCGTGCTCGTGTTGGTGATGCTTGTTTTTATGATTCTCGAAGCGGCCCGGATGCCGCAAAAGCTCCTGGATGCGTTCGGATCGAAGGGGATCACGAACGATCAGTTGAAAAAGATTGCCGAGGAAACGTGGCGTTACGTCCTGATTAAGGGAATGATCAGTTTCTTTACCGGTCTTTTCACCTGGATTTTTCTTTGGCTCATGGGGATCGAATACGCCGCACTTTGGGGAATTATGGCGTTCTTTTTCAATTTCATTCCGAATCTTGGTCCGATCCTTTCCTCCGTGCCGCCGATGGCACTTGCACTTTTCGATCACGGTTTCGGAAGCTGTGCAATCGTAACCGGCGGACTGATTGCGATCAACTGGATCGGCGGATATTATTTCGAGCCGAAATACCTCGGCGACGGCCTCGGCATTTCGCCGCTGGTGGTGTTATTGTCGTTGATCTTTTGGGGCTGGATTTTCGGAGTGATCGGCATGTTTCTTTCCGCTCCGCTCACGATGGTCGTCAAGATCGTTCTCAATTCCTTTGATGACACCAAATGGGTCAGCCGGCTCATGGACGGGTGAGAACCTTCCAATCAGAGCCGCAATCGTGGGAACTCAAAATGTAAACGGATTGGTTATGAGGCCGGAAAAAGTGTTGAAATTTAAGGGCATCGGGAATCGGGCATCGGGAATCGGAAATTGGAGGAAGTTTTTCACTTATCACCTATGCCCGATGCCCGATTCCCGATGCCCTTGACTGTTTTGAGTTACCATCTGTTTACGGTTTGAGTTACTTCCATTCACATTCCAGCGAATACGTTCCGGACGGAACTTCGACGAGAACACGTTCTTTTGGTTCGCCGAAACTGTATCCGCTGACAACGATTTGCTTCTCGATCTTTCTTCCACGAACTTCCTTGACCGAATCGAGGTTCGTTGTCGGCAACAGGATTTTTCCCTCTTGTCCGACCGGAATCGTTACGTCGTAGAACATTTTTCCACCGGAGAGTCTCCAGGACGCCTTGATCTTTCCGTAAACGGAATCGTATTCCACTTTCGCATAAGTCAAACCACCGCCGGGGTTCGGGGTGAAGACCAAAACGCCGTCCTGAGCCGACTCTATTGCCGGAATGCCCGCAACCCTTCGGTAGAGCCAAATCACAAGGTCGCCGACGAGCATCACGTGGTTGCCGCTGTTCATCGCCGGGTCCGCCGTGTTGCCGTTCCAGAGTTCCCAAACGGTCGTCGCCCCGTTCTCAACCATGTATCCCCAGCTTGGGTACGTTTTATTGGTTACGAACGTGTAGGCAATATCATCCCTGTCAAAATTGGAAAGAACCAAATTCAACCATTGTCCACCGATCAAGCCGGTTCCGATGTGCTTGTCGGTTACGTTTTCGATATTGTTCACCAGCGTCGCAAAGACCTTGTTTTCCTCCCCCGGCGGGACAAGTCCAAACGCAAGCGGTAAAACACAGGATGTCTGCGTACCGTTGTCGTACTGTCCCTTTTCAGCGTTGTAGAACAGCTTGTTGAACGCTTCGGTCATCACCGTTGCCCGGCCACGAAACTCTTTCGCTTCCTCCTCTTTTCCAAGCATTTCCGCATACTCGGCGAGCAGATTCAGGTTGTTGGCGTAATACGCCGTCGCCAAAATTCCCGGCGAGGTTTTTCGGGCAGGGTCTTGCGAGTGAATCAGCTCCGGTCTTTCCGGTGGAACGCACCAGTCGCCGTAGTTGTCCTTGTCGAGCGTTCCGTCTTTTCTGGTAAGCGGTACAAAGTGTGCCATCCATTTTTTCATTGCTTCGTAATGCCTCGCAATCGGTCGCTCATCGCCGTACATTTTGTACAGGCTGCCAGGAATAATCGTGAACGCACTCGGCCAAGTGACGTTCGAAGCGTAAAACGGCCAGAAGTTCGGACAAACATCGGAGAGATTCCCATCGTCCCGTTGCGAATCCTGAATGTCCTTCATCCATTTGGCGTACAAAGTGTAATTGTCGAACATGTACATTTCGCCGAGCGATTCCCCCGCCCTGTCCCCTTGCCAGCCCTGCCGTTCGTCCCGTTGCGGACAGTCGGTTGGGATGCTCAGGTAATTGCCCCGGACGCCCCACTCGATGCACTTGTAAATCCGGTTGACGAGCGGGTTAGAACATTCAAATTTCCCGACAATCGGCAAGTCGGTGCTCACGGCGCAACCGGTGAGCGTGTCGAGGTTCGGTCGTCCCGGAAACCCGGTGATTTCCGCATACCGGAAACCGTGATAGGTGAATCGCGGCTGGTACGTTTCGTTCCCTTCCCCCTTGAGCGTGTAAATATCGCGGCATTTTGCGTTGCGTAAATTGGCGACGTACAACATCCCCTTGTCCGGCCCTTCGGTTTGAAGCGTTTCGGCATGTCGGAGCGTAATCTCCGTTCCCGCCGGACCACGAAGGGTCAGACGACACCATCCGACGATGTTCTGGCCGAAATCGTACACCCAAACGCCCGGTTTGACTTGCGTGACCGAAATCGGCTTGAGCTCTTCGGTGATCCGCATCGGCGGCATCATTTGCGAGACGAGTTTTCCTTTTGGGGCTTCGACGAGTTGCACGTTCTGGAAAACGGCGGCGACGGAGTCTTTCGATTTTTTCGGGTCGGCCCACTGCGGAATTTCCAACCGGGCGTCGTAAATTTCGCCGTCGTAATCGCAGTTTTCACGGATCGGGCCGCTTGTCGTGATTTTCCACGAATCGTCGCTCACAACCGTTTGCGTGGAACCGTCACGAAATTCGAGGACCATTTGGAACATCAATTTCGGATTGCCGAACGTTCGCGTAAACGTCGGATCGGTCAGTCGCGGAGCGTAGTACCGGCCGTTGCCGAGAACCACGCCGATCGTGTTTTCTTTTGGGTGATACCGTTGCGGATCAATTTCGTAGGTAACATAGGGAACCTGCTTGTCGTAGTCGGTCAAAATCGGATCCAAAACGTGATCGCCGACTTTGTGTCCGTTCAAGTAGAGTTCGTAATATCCCAGTCCGGAAATGTAAGCGGTTGCCCGAACGATTTGCGAGCGGTCCAACGTGAAATCTTTCCGCAGATACCTTGCCGGCAAACTGATTCGCGGCAGGTCAATCGAAACATCGTTCCAGGGTCCGCCGCCGTAAGCGGTGATCTCCGCGGCGTCACTCCAAGCGGAGTCGTCAAAATTTGCGTTCTGGAAATTTTCCGGAACACCATAAACGGTTTTCCAGGTCGAATCCGTTTTCAAAACGAATTCGTTTTCGTCTTCGAAAACGATTTTGAGCGTTCCGAGAAGCCCGGCGGGATTCGGAGCATCGCCGTGATTTTCCACTTCGAACGCAAGAATGTTTTTTCCGGGTTTCAAATTTTTCGTAACATCAATCAGGGGGGCGGATTTGAAATTCGTTCCGCGACAAACTTCTTTGCCGTTAAGGTAAGCCTTGTATCCATTGTCCGCCGTAAACGCCAAAAAGGCTTTTGCGATGGTTTTATCGAACTCGAATGTTTTTCGAAAAGCCGCTTTGCCGACCGGAGCGGCGGCGATTTTTTCCGGCCAAATCCATTTTGCACCGTTGAAATCGACGCTTTTTTCAACGATTTCTTCTTCATCAAGCCCGATCCATTTTCCGTTCCACTCGTGGATTCCGGTCGAAAAACGACTCTGAACCGTTGACGACTCTTTGCCGTCCTTGTTCCAAGTCGTGAGGTTCCAGAAATAGACGGTTCCCGGCCTCAGTTCCGATCCGTCGTATTCGATTCCGACCATTTGCGGGGAAAGTATTTTTTCCGTTGCCCAAACCGGTTCGCTGTATCCCGACATGAAAACGCTGATTTGGTAAGCCGTTTGCGTTTCCCCGTTGGTGTTGGATTGGATTTTCCAGCTGAACTGCGGTTTTTCCACATCGACTCCGACCGGCGATTTCAGATATTCCACACGCAGATCGCAGGGAAGAAAATCGAGGCGTTGGGATTGAACGACGCGTTCGTATTTTGTGTTCGCTTCGGCGTTGGTCTGGGCAAAGGAACGCCCCGTAAGCGAAAAAGCGACGACAAAGACCAACCCGACACAAGCGAAACGGACTTTTTTTTTCATGGAGTTACTCCTGTTGATAATGCTCTCGATACGGAGAAACAAACGATTCAAGTCTTACCCCGAATTCGGGGAGAAGAACGAACTTGCGGAAATTATACCACTCAAACCGTAAACGAACGGGTACTCAAAACAGTCAAAGGGCATAGGGCATAGGAAAAACAGTAGTATTTTCCACCTTTTCCTCGTCGAAGGAAGGAGTCGAACGCAAGAATCTATGCCCTATGCCCTATGCCCTTAAATTTCAACACTTTTTCCAGTTTCATTACCATTTCGTTTACACTTTGAGTTCACCATAAACTTATCGTACAGCAGGTGGTTGATCGGAGCGGTTGCAGTGTAGAGGTTTCGGTAGATCGGGAACAGTTCGTCGTAGAGTCGCGTCAGTTCTTCCCGGGGTTGGTACACCGTGCTTTCCCTGGCGACCCGTTGGTGCGCTTCGTCGGCATTTTTGTACGCTCCGGCTCCGATTCCGGCAAGAATCGCGGCACCGAGCACCGTTGCTTCGTCCACCTCGGGCACCCGGACAGGGCGACCGACCATATCCGCTTTGTTCTGCATCCAGAACGTGTTGCGAATCGCGCCGCCAACGGCGATGAATTCCGTAACGCTCATCCCGGTCGCCTCTTCCATCGCCAAAACCGAGTCGAGAAACTGGTAGTTCACCCCTTCAAACACCGCACGCAAAAGGTCCGCCTGTTTCGTCCGGCTGCTCATCCCGACAAAAACGCCGAGTGAACGCGGATCGACAATCGGACAACTCGACGAATCCAGGTGCGGTAAAAACATGACACCGGACGCTCCCGGCAAACTGCTTTCCGCCAATTCGATGAGCGAACTCCAATCCGAACCGGGCGAAGTCCCAATCGGGGCACCAATTGTGCGGCGATACCACTCGATCATTTCTCCCGCCGGATTGCCGCCCCACATCGAATACCGGCTTGGAAGCACATGCGATTGAACTGTAACACCTTTTCTCAGCAGGGAAAGCGGAAAACCGTTTTTTCCGTCCGTGATCACGTGAACCGTTTCCCAGGTGCCCGTGATGTCCATGACGGAGCCGCTTTGGAACGCTCCGACGGGAATTCCACTGCAAAGATGATCGTGTCCGCCGAGAAAGATTTTGGTTCCCGGCGGCAGTCCGGTTTGTGTAGCGGCGGACGGCGTAATTTCGCCGAGCGGCGTTGCGCTCTGAAAAACGTCGGGCAAAATCGCCCGTGGCAAACCGGCGAGGCGGCACATTTCGTCCGACCACGTTTGCGTCGTCTGCTCAAAAAGCATCGTGCAAGACGCCATGCTGAAATCGGTACAAAATTTCCCGGTCAGCCGTTGGTTCACGAAATCCTCGATCAGGAGCCATTTGTACGTGTTTTTAAAAATTTCCGGCTCGTTTTCCTTAATCCAAAGCATTCGCAACGCGGAATTGATGACCATGACCGGATTTCCGCCGACGGAAAACGTTTTTTCGGTTCCGATAGTGTTGACCCACCAATCGAACTGCGGCGTCGTTCGCGGATCGTGCCAACTGATGAACGGGTAGAGCCAATTTCCTTGTTCGTCCATTGGGACGCCGTCCATTCCCATTCCGGTTACGGCAACGCCGCCGATCGTGGTTGGATCGGCAATTTGCGCAACGGCGTCACGGCAGGCGGCGGCGGTGTCGTTCCAGATTTGGTCCGGATCCCAAGTCGTCCATGCCGGTCGCTCCGGGTTCGGGTGAAACCGCAACGTCGGCCTTGAACCTTTGGCGACGACCTTGCCGTCGAGATCGTAAATAATTGCTTTAAGTGACGTGGAGCCGAGATCAATTCCAAGAATGAGCATGATCGAAAGGGGAAAATGGGAAAGAAACTGGAATTTAAGGGCATCGGGCATAGGGCATAGGAAAAAAGAGATTCTGCCGTCTGCCGTCTGCTGTCTGCTGTCTTACTCCGATGCCCTTGACTGTTTTGAGTCTCCATTTGTTTACGGTTTGAATTCTTCATTTTCACGGATTCTTTGTCGCATAGCCGTTGTTTCGCGTGAATTGGTGAAACCGCTCATGCAGTCTTTTCGTAACCTCGCCGGGCTTGCCGGTTCCGATGGTGCGTCCGTCCACTTTGACGACCGGGATGAGTTCCGCACCGCTGCCGGTCAAAAAGCACTCGTCCGCACTGTAAACGTCTTGCCGTGTCAGGGAGGTTTCCCGGCAGAGAATCCCAAGTTCCGCCGCGATTTCAAGGACCGCATTTCGTGTAATCCCTTCGAGGATGCACGAATCGGTCCCCGGGGTCGACAGAACGCCCGACTTGACGATGAAAATGTTGTCGCCGGTGCATTCGGCAATCTCCCCTTTGCTGTTGAGCATCAGTGCTTCGGCACATCCGGCGAGATGCCCTTCGATTTTCGCCATGATATTGTTGAGGTAATTGAGCGACTTGATCTGTGGACTAAGCGCACAATTATTATTCCGGACCGTCGCCGCCGTAACGATATCGAGACCGGTTTCATAAAGTTCTTTGGGATAAAGCGCAAGATGGGCCGCGATGATAATCACCTGCGGATTTTTGCACAGATGGGCGTCCAAACCGAGTGTGCCGACGCCGCGAGTAACGATCAGCCGAACGTATCCGTCGGAAATTTCGTTCATGGCGACCGTTTTGTTGACCGCTTCGGCCATTTGCTCCTTGCTGAGCGGGATGTCGATCATAAGCCCCTTGGCGGAGTTCCACAGACGGTCCAAGTGCTCCTGGAGTCGAAAAACGACGCCGCTGTAGGCTCGCAATCCTTCAAAGACGCCGTCGCCGTAGAGCAAGCCGTGATCGAGCACGCTGATTTTCGCATTTTCCTGATCGAACCATTCGCCGCTGATGTAGATTTTCATAGTGATTTCGCTGAAGTAGGTCACTCAAACCGTAAACGGATTGGCTATTGTAACCGATCACTCCACTCGCCGCAAGTACGGTGATTTGGCCAACAGGAGGATTGCAAAGTCCCTGGGAACGCGGGCTTCCAGCCTGCGCGAAGGTTGCGGAATGAAGTCTCCGCCCTGCGCAGGTAGGATGCCTACGAACTCACTGGCAGGCTGGAAGCCTGCGTTCCCAGGAAAAAAGCGACTTTGCAATCCTCCTGAATTTGGCAAAATCGACCGGTCGACCGGCGGGTGCATAAAAACCATTTTTGCTTTTGAACGTGGTTGTTTTCTTTCAAAAATAAGCTACAAAAAGAGGAATCGGAGTCCGACGCCCCATTGCCCATTGTCTTCCATGAAATCCCGATTGATTCTTTGTACGCTCGTTTTCCTGTTTGTTGGTCCCATTTTCGCTGCCGATTACGGGGATGTAACCGTTCAACACGTTCCGTTTTGCGCGACGTTGACCGGACAACAAGCGACGACGCACGGGATGATCGAACACCGTTTCCGGGTTCAAAATCGAAGTACGTCGGCTTCGCGGACCGTTACAATTCAACTGAAAAACGACTCGTATGCCGAATACGGTTTGCGGAGTGCCGCCGGTTCGGTCGAAGTCCCCGCCAGACAAACCGCTCAAATCGTGATCCTGCAACCGCCGGTTCCGATGAACTCCATCGAAGCCGTCGTGCGAATCAATGGATACGCGCAAATCCCGACGTTCCGCGTCGATGTACCGACGCAACACTGCGAACCGGGCAATTCATGGATACATCATTCCGCCTATACTTCCTACGGCTCAACTCTCCCCACTTCCGTTCCTTCCAACGCTCACATTTTGGTCAGCGGAAAAACCGGCACGGCGTTTCGTGACCTGTTTTCGCAAGGGGTTAAGCCTGATCCGGCCTCCGTGCCACCTGCTCCCGATCCGGCAACCGTAGCAGCGGGCGGCATGGGCGGCGCGGTTACTCAAGTTCGTGAAATTTCGCTTTGGCGCAGTGAAGGGGATTTGGACCAATGGAGCGATAACTGGTTGGCACTGACCCGATTTGACGCGGTTCTTGTTACGGACAAAGAACTGAACACGATTCCCGATTCGCAGCCGATTGGCAGAGCATTGCGGCGGTACGTCGAATGTGGAGGCATTCTCTGCGTCATCGGAACCGAATGGAAAGCCCCGAAAGAGTGGAAGGAAATTCAGTCGTCAAGCGATTTTACCCGGTGGGACGCCGTTATCGGGACCGCTTTTCTCCTCAAAAAACCGGCGGGGGCGTCCGAAGAGGCGATTACGACGATCCGCGACAAGATTCTCGCCCATTCCGACGCTTGGACCAGTGCGATGCGCAGCGAAATGTATTACGGCAGAGGTCATTATCGTCTTGGCGGCGGGAGCAGTTCGGGCTTTTTCGGCGATCCGCGCCGCCTTGTAGAAATCCTGCCGACTTCGGAATCGGTCGGAGTCCCGATCAGGGCGATTTCCATCCTGATTCTCGTGTTTGCCGTCCTGATCGGGCCGGTCAATGTTTACGTGTTGTCGTGGAAAAACCGGCGAATTTGGTTGCTTTGGACCGTTCCGGTGGTTTCGCTCCTGGCGAGTGCTTTGGTTCTCGGAACGAATTTTGCTCAAGAGGGATTTGTTCGCTACACAAGCGTTTCCTCGGTTACGATTCTCGACCAACGGCGTGAAGAAGCGTTGACGTTCGGAGTTGTCGGTTTTTACAGCACCCTGACACCACGGGGAGGTTGCGTGTTCGACAACGGGACCGAGCCGACCATCATTGCCAACCGAAGCCGTCAAAAGTACGACTTGGTCTCCTGGCCCGGCGGCGAGCAGAATTTGACGAATGGTTGGATTCAACCTCGCGTTCCCGCCTATTTCGGAGTGCGGAAAGCGGCAACCGAGTTGCGGGGGCTGGAGTTTCATTGGACCGATGAATCGCCGACGGTCGTCAACCAGCTTGGCGTCGATCTTGAAAAACTGATCGTTTGTTCGCCGGACGGAACGTTTTACGAAACAGAAAAGATCGTTGCAGGCCAAAAAACGGTGTTACAGAAATTCGCAACGACGGACACGACCTGCCAAAACCTGCTTGCTGCGAGGGTGTCGCAATTCGACAACTGGCCGAACATCGCAGGGACGCTTTCGCAGGTTTCAACGCAGATTCTCGAACCCGGCTCCTATTTGGCCTCGTTGGGCGAAGAGAAAAACCCATTCCTCGAACCGGGCATTTCCGACGCAAAGCCGTTTCAAAACAAATCGGTGATTGTTGGTTTTTATGAACTCAAACCGTAAACAAATGGTAACTCAAAACAGTCAAGGGCATCGGGCATCGGGAATAGGTGATAAGTGAAAAACTTCCTCCAATTTCCGATTCCCGATTCCCGATGCCCTTAAATTTCAACACTTTCTCCGGTTTCAATATCATTTCGTTTACACTTTGAGTTATGAATAGAAAGTTGTCCCGCTGCTAAGTATCACACCCATCCCCATGATTTCCCCGGAACAACGAGAGCAATTGAAATTGCAGTTGAAATGGGACCCGGCGCCGGTCCATTTGGCCGCTCAGGCGTGCAACGGATGCGGACTGTGCCGTAGTCGGGGGGACGGTCTGCGTATGTGCCCGGTCTTTCGGCACGTTCCCGACGAAATCGCTTCGCCGCGAGCTAAAGCGAATCTGATGCAAGGCGTTCTCAACAATCAACTCGAATTGGATGTTTTGACCGATTCCGCGATGAAAACCGTTGCCGACTTTTGTTTGAACTGTCAAATTTGCCGCGTGGAATGTCCGGTTCAAGTCAATATCCCTTACCTTGCGTTTCGGGGAAAAGCCGCTTACGCCGCCGCCCATGGATTGCCGTTTGCCGAACTGTTTTTCACGAAAATCGATTCGGTCTTGAAGCGGTTGTCCATTTTCAGTAGTGGACTGAATGTCCTTCTCGGCAATCGCCTCTTTCGTTGGTGCGCCGAAAAAACGGTCGGAATACCACAGGGACGAAAACTTCCCAAGTTGGCACAAATTCCGTACCTGACGAAAATCGCCTGGTCGCGGCGGTTGACTCGACCGCAACGAAGAGGGGACACAAAAGTTGCGATTCTCGTTGACATTTACGGCAATTACTGTGATACCCGGCTACCGGAAATCGCGGTCAAGGTTCTCGAACACCAGGGATTTCACGTTCTTGTTCCGATGCGGCAACAAAGCAGCGGTTTGACCGCCATCGCAAGCGGCCACAGCGACCGGGCCGAGTGGATTGCAGCTCAAAACGTCACCGTGTTTGCCGATCTTGTCCGGCAAGGTTACAAAATTGTTGCACTCGAACCGGCGGCGGCGGTCTGTCTTCAGCGGGAATATCCGTTGATTTGTTCCGATCCCGACACGGCACTCATTGCGGACAATACGACGGACCTTTGCACGTTTCTTTACCAATCGCATTTGGAAGGGCGTTTGCGTTTGGATTTTCAACCGATTCACGCAACTCTCGGATATCACGCCCCATGCCGCAGCCTTGTGATTGGCGGCGGAAATCTCACGTCGCCGACCTCGGCGGAATCGTTGCTCCGTTTGATTCCCGGTTTGGAGATTCGCCGTTTGGAACGCGGATGTTGCGGTATGGCCGGTACGTTCGGCCTGAAAAAAGCGAATTACCCGTTGAGCTTGCGGCTCGGCGTCCGTCTGTTTTCCGCATTACGTGACGCCACTATTCAAGCCGGCGTGACCGACTGTAGTACATGCAAGATGCAAATGGAACAGGGGACGACGAAAAAAACGTTTCACCCCATCAAGATTCTCGCCGCTTCCTACGGACTGGCGGACGATTTTCTCGAAGAACTCGATCTCAGTCTGAAAAACCGTTAGCGGCGGGTCTTGCCCCCAAGAGAACTGCATTGTTCAAAATGGATAGAAATTGAGGGCACCTCTGGGAACGCAGGCATCTTGCCTGCCCCTGGGTTCGCAGGCTTCCAGCCTGCCTCGCGCAGGCAAGATGCCTGCGTTCCCAG
>Ga0209628_10000331_pt1 | contig 28507 bp, 24 predicted proteins | sample TergutCu122P4_FD_187285 | JGI IMG/M metagenome (GOLD analysis project Ga0209628, IMG submission 187285) | Cubitermes ugandensis P4 segment gut microbial communities from Kakamega Forest, Kenya - Cu122 P4 (SPAdes) (version 2) | ecosystem: Host-associated > Arthropoda: Insects > Digestive system...
CATTTTTCGATACAATTTGATCAACGATCTTTGTTTGCGTGCCCATCGCGTCGATGGTCACCACCGCATCGTCGAGTACGAGTGAGTCCAAAAGCACTGGAATTGCCGTAATTTCATTACTTTTTTCGCCTCCTCACCAAAATCTGTGGGTGGTTTTTTAGTAAAATGAAGCTAACTGCTTTTGTATCAAATACTTACAACTGTTTTTGTGGCCGAGAAAGTGAGGTTCAAATTTGACAGATATTTCCAGATGTACTATTTCGATACAACGTGACTGAAATACTTTACTTTCAAGGTCCATTATCTACTTTTCTGTTCCACATACCTCAAAAAACCTATTTTTTTACCCACAGATTCTGGTGGGGAACCGAAAATGCAAGGTTTTTCAGCAATCTGGCAAAAAAACAAACGCAAAACACTTGGCAATTAAAAATCACGCAAATCCTTTTACAACAATGGGTTACTTCGCTTGACAGTCAAGTCAGACTGCCAAGTTACTTAACGGCATAGGGTGTCAATCTTCTCCCCTGTATACGCCGAGTCCGCAAACGCTTCCTGCTCCGGATACGCCGGTTCTTCCGGCATTACATCCAAATACGGTACGCTATCGTGTGTCGCCGCACCGGTGACACCATAGGGGGTATTTTTAGAGGTGCCCATTATGTCGGTCTTTTTCAGTTTATTCACAATGTCCGCAAACGTGGCAAAGCTCTGTTCCGCTCGCTGGTCGAAGCTCTCGTCTGCATCAACCCGGAACCGGTGTAGAGTCTTTATTTTTTTCCACTACATTTGCCTTTTCGAAATTTTTTTCCGTTACGGAGGAGTTTTTGGAAATTCCAGAGGTGTTTTTGTGGCTTTTCGCCCTTTTTGGGGGCAATTTCTCGTTCAAAACACGATGATTTCGACGAAAACTGCCCCAGTTTTTTTTCAAAAATTCCTGGAATACGCTATGGCTGCGGAACTTGGGCTACCACCCACTCCGTTGTCATTTTGACATTTTTCCTTAAAATACCGGTAGTTTCTTTTTTGTAAACCTGCGAACCATTATCGAAAATGCCAAATTTTTTCCTTGACAATCAGGACATTCTGTTTCACCTCGATCATCTCAACCTTCGGGAAATCGCCGAAATTCAGGAGCGAAACACTCCCAACGGCGACGCCGATTACGTGCCGGAGTCGATTGACGATATGATCGACAATTACCGCCGTATCCTCGAAATCGTCGGCGAAGTCGCGGCGGAAATCCTCGCTCCGGGTGCCGATCAGGTGGACGCCGAAGGAAATACGCACAACGCCGCCGAAGGAACCGTTACGTTACATCCGCAGGTTCAGAGGAACCTCGACCGGCTCACACGGGCCGACATGATGGGCTTCACGATCCCGCGAAAGTACGGCGGACTCAATTGCCCGATCACGATTTACACCATGGCGACGGAAATCGTTGCCCGGGCAGACTGTTCGTTTATGAACATGTTCGGGCTTCAGGGGATTGCCGACACGATTTATGCGTTTGCGTCCGAGGAGATCAAAGACGAGTATCTGCCGCAATTCAGCTCCGGCAAAGTAACCGGAGCAATGGTTCTCACGGAACCGGACGCCGGGAGCGATTTGCAAGCGGTCCGATTGCGTGCCGATCAGGACGCCGGTGGAACCTGGCGGCTTAACGGTGTCAAACGATTCATCACGAACGGTTGCGGCGAAGTTTTGCTCGTCCTTGCCCGAAGCGAACCGGCCATCAGCGACGGTCGCGGTTTGAGTCTGTTCCTCTGCGAATGTTCCTCCGCCGTGAAAGTGCGGTGTCTGGAGAAAAAACTCGGGATTCACGGTTCGCCGACCTGCGAATTGGTATTTGAAAACGCCCCGGCCAAATTGATCGGCGAGCGGCAACGCGGTTTGATTACCTACGTGATCGCGCTGATGAATGGTGCCAGACTCGGAATCGCGTCGCAATCGCTCGGCGTTGCCGAAGCGGCATTCCGGCTGGCAAGGGTGTACGCCAATTCCCGTGAACAGTTCGGTGCCCCAATTGAACGGCTTGCACCGGTTGCCGAAATGGTTACGGACATGCAAATCGCAATCGAAGCGGCCCGGTCACTCACTTACGAAACGGCAAGGGTTTGCGATTTGGAAAACAACACGAATCGCCTGATTGAGCGGGACAACCACAATCTTTCGGACGTGGAAAAGCGGGAGATGAAGCAGACCGCCCGGGGTTACAAACGGCTCAACGCAATGCTGACCCCAATGAGCAAATATTTCGGCAGCGAAATGAGTATCGAGGTAACGAACAAAGCGGTGCAGGTGCTCGGCGGGTCTGGTTATATCAAGGATTACGCCGCCGAACGGTATTTACGTGATGCAAGAATCACGAGTATTTACGAAGGAACGAGCCAGCTTCAGATCGTTGCCGCCGTCAAAGGCGTTACGTCCGGCGTGTTCGAATCCTACGTCGCCGAGTTTGAAAATCGTGCTTACGGTCATCCGCTTTTGGACGAATTGAAAGGAGAACTGATCGCCGACCGTACGAAAATCATGGAAGCTGTTGAATTTGCGAAATCGAAGGGCGGGACTTACGTTGAACTGGTTGCCAGGCAACTGGTGGACGCTGCGATTGCCGTAATTATCGGACATTATTTCCTGTCGCAGGCGGTGAAAAACGACCGCAAGGAGCGGGTTGCGAACTACTGGATTCGCAAGAACAAATGCGTCGTGCTGCAAAAATACGAGGACGTGAAACTTGGCAACACGCAAGCCGTCGACGAATACGCCCTCCTGGCAGGCCCGGTGCCGGTATTGGGATGAAATTGAAATGGTAGTGAAACGGGAGAAAGTGCTGAAATTTGAGGGCATAGGGCATAGAAAATACTTATCACTTATCACTTATCACTATGCCCGACTGTTTTGAGTACTGAAAATCGATCAATACTATCATGAAATCAACACGCTTTAACGTTATTATCCAAAAAGACGACGCATGGTACGTCGCCAAGTGCATTGACAATTCGGTCGCTTCACAAGGGAAAACCGTTGAAGAGGCTCTCGATAATCTGAGAGAGGCTCTCGAATTGTATTATGAAGATGAACCCTTCAGTGTCCTACCCGTTCCGGCATTGCTGACATCAATGGAGGTTGCCGTCTGATGGGTTCAAAATATCCTTTACTATCCGCGAACGAGATTATCAAAGCCCTTCACAAAACCGGCTTTGAGAAGGTTTCACAGCGTGGAAGCCATCGGAAATTGAAAAACAGTTCCACTCCAACTCGAACGGTAATCGTGCCAATGTACAATGAAGTCGCTCGTGGAACTCTTCGAAGTATTTTGGAACAAGCCGGCACCGATCTGGAAACTTTTTTGGACTTGCTCTGAAATTCCATCCGGCGACTGTGCTCCGTCTCTTTCTTTGTGGGCTGTCATTTTCCATTTGTCATGTTATTCCGTTACGCTTATCGTTGTTTGACCGAAGTGTCGCCTCGATTGAATTTCAAGGCGGCACGGCTCTGGGTCTGGAAAGGATTGTGGGCGTTGCATGCTTACCGAAAACGCCTCGAGCGAAACGAACTCTTTCCGCCGTTTCTGTTTTTCGCCTTGACCAACGCCTGCAATCTGCGGTGTCGCGGCTGCTGGATCGCGGCACAGGGCAAGCCGGATACGCTCCCGCCGGACACTGTGGACCACGCAATACGTGAAGCGGCGAAACAAGGCGTCTATTTTCACACGCTTCTCGGCGGCGAACCGTTCTTGTACCCCCCGATGTGGGACTTGATCGAAAAGCATCCGGAGTGTTACTTCCAGATCATCACCAACGGCGGATTTTTCACAGACGAAAACGTTGCAAAAATCAAACGACTCGGCAACGTTTCCCCGCTGCTTAGCATCGACGGACCGGAAGAAGCGAACGACGAGCGGCGTGGGGCCGGCACTTACGCCGCCGCAATCGAAGGGGCGAAAAAACTGCAACGGGCAAAAATCCTCTACGGCGTCGCAACGGTCGTTACCGGGGCGAATCTGAGGGAATCGTTGACCGAGCAGTACGTACAAAAATTCATCGATCTCGGCGCAATGTACCTGTGGTATTACGTTTACCGCCCGGTCGGACCGGACCCGGCCCCGGAATTGTGCGTCAATCCGGAGAACATGAAGGAATTTCGTACCAAATTGCTCGTGCTCCGAAAAAGAATGCCGATCATCCTGATCGACACGTATTGGACGGCACAAGGCCAGGCCGTTTGTCCCGCCGCAAAGGGACTCGGCTTTCATATCGGCCCTAAAGGGAGCATTGAACCTTGTCCGCCGCTTTCCGTTGCAAAGGAATTTTTGAACGACAACGACGGCAATCTTTTCAAAACGATCAACGGGAGCGGTTTTTTGAGAAATTTCCAGCGGTTCGTCGCAGAGCAATTCGCGGAGAATCCAAACGGCGAAGGTTGCGTGATTTTAAAGCACCCGCAAAAGCTGGCGGAATTTTTTCGTAACGAGAATGCACAAGACGTCAGCGGTCGGGATTTCCTGGGCGAACTCGACGCCGGTGAACCGAAACCGTCGCATCTTATGGACAAGCCGATCCCGGAAGATTTTTGGCTCTACAAAATACTGAAGAAAAATCTCTTTTTCGGTATGGGAGCTTACGGTTAAGAGACCTCAATGTGAACTACTCAAACCGTAAACAAATTGGAGGGCATAGGGCATAGGAAAAACAGTAGTATCTTCCACCTTTTCCTCGTCGATGGCAGAGTGAAGATGAGAGTCGAACAAGTCAAAATTCTATGCCCGATGCCCGATGCCCTTAAAATTTCAACACTTTTTCCAGCTTCATTACCATTTCGTTTACACTTTGAGTGAACTATTCAACGCCCATGAGGCGACATTTTCCGCTAACCCAAGTTCCGCAACCATAGCGTATTCGGTCATCCGTCGCATTGTCCGTCAACACTTCCGCCTCGATTTCCTGCGTCTTTTCGTTCACCGCCAGGTGAAGTTTACGCCAAGTCCGGCGTTTGCTCCAGCCGTGCTTGCGAACTTTCCATTCGCCTTCGCCGTAAACTTTCAAGCCGGTACTGTCAACGACAAGACGCTGGGCCAGATGGTGAAAAGTGTCGGTTTGGGTGACGAACCTCGGCGAATTTTCGACGAGCTGGGCAAAATCCAGTTGGTGGACGTGATTTTACCGACGCGAGACGGCCCGTCGATCCGACGACGCTGCATTCCGGTGCCGACGGAGCACCAGGAAATATTACTGCAACGCTTGGGTTTAAATCTCCCCAGGCAGTTCAAAAACGATTTTTGAAAAAAATGTAGTGGAAAAATTTGGGGAATACCCCGGAAAAAGCAAGTTAGAACACTACGGGTTGCGGAACTTGGGTTAGCGGCCTGCGGTCAAACCCCGCTTGATCAACTTCGAGGGAGATGCTCTAATGAGACGGTCGTTTGTTGCCGCCGTTTTACGAGAAGGTTGATATGTCAAACATTTTTTCTCTGATTTTCAACTGGGTACGCTACATTCTGGTTGTCTGTCTTGCCGTCGTTTTGATCTGGTGGGGACTACAACCGCCGGGGCAAGGACGCATGAGCGGCACGTCGGAAATCGAAGAATCCGCAGAAACCGCTCCCCCAATCGTCCAATGCAACGGAACGACAATGGGAACCGTCCCGTTCTGCGTGAAGGCTACTGATACTCAGGTACAGGAAAAAGAGCTTCTTCAAACGGTTCAAGACGTTTTGGACTTGGTCGATTCCACCATGTCCACTTTCAGAACGGACTCCGAAGTTTCCCGGTTCAATCAATCGAATTCGACCGATTGGTTCCCCGTTTCACCGGAAACCGCACAAGTTGTGCAAATCGCGTTGGACGTTTCCGAATTGACACAGGGAACGTTCGACATTACGGTCGGACCGCTCGTCAATCGCTGGGGATTTGGCCCGGAAGAGTATTCGACCCTGCCGGCACAAGAGGAAATCGACGAAATTCTGCAATCGGTCGGCTATCGGTATTTGGCCGTTCAAACGAATCCGCCGTCGATCAGGAAAGACGTTCCACATTTGAAAATCGATCTGTCCGGCATCGCAAAGGGATTCGCCGTCGATCAGGTTGCCGCCGCTTTGGAAAAGAAGGGAATCAAGAATTACATGATCGAAGTCGGCGGTGAAACCCGGACGAAGGGGGAGAAATCGCCCGATAGACCCTGGACGATTGGAATTGAAATTCCGACCCCATCCTGGGTGGAGGAACCGAAAATCCAATGCAAAGTTCACCTCGGCTCGCAGAGCATGGCGACCAGCGGCGATTACCAAAATTTCATCGACGACAAAGGGATTCGATTTTCGCACATCATTGATCCGCGAACCGGTTGGCCGGTGGAAAAATCGCAAATTGATCTGCCGGACTCACGCCAACGGCTTGGTTCGCTTTCCGTCGTCGATTCGACCTGTGTGCGAGCCGACGCATTGACGAAAGGATTTTACGTTCTCGGCGTCGAAGAGGGATTGAAATTTGCCAACGATCACGGAATTGCCGTGCTGTTTTTGCTTCGGGAAGAAACGGGAACCCGACGCGGCGGTCCGGGATTCACCGTCCGGGAAGTGAAGTCCGAAGCGTTCAAAAAGAACGTGAAAATCGTCGAGTGAATCACGCCTCTCATTCGGTCCATGAATCGTTGACAGGAACCGTATGCGATGTTTCAACAATTCTCATCAGTTCGCAACTCGTCATTTCTCATTTCCCATTGAAAATGTTTGTTATCGGTACACAAAATCGGAAAAAAGGGCTTGAGCTTCAGGAATTATTAACGGAGTTTGGCATAGCGATACGAACGCTGGCCGATTTTCCGCAGAAGATTGACGTGGTGGAAGACGGAACGACTTTTGCGGAAAACGCCAGGAAAAAGGCGTCCGAACAGGCGGTGTTCCTGAAAGAATGGGTAATCGCCGAGGACAGCGGCCTTTGCGTGGACGCTCTGGGCGGTGCGCCGGGAATTTATTCCGCCCGATTTTCCGATCCCGGTGCGACGGACGAAAAAAACAACCGGCTACTGTTGGAAAAATTGAAAGACGTACCGCTTGAAAAGCGGACCGCGTTTTACACCTGTTCGGCGGCGGTTGCGGACCCGACTGGCGAAATCCGGGCAACTTCTGAAGCGTATTGTCGCGGTCGCATCCTGTTCGAGTACCAGGGCACCGGCGGGTTCGGGTATGACCCATTGTTCGAGATCGTCGAATACCACCAAACCTTCGGCCAGTTACACCCAAGCGTCAAGCAGGCGATCTCCCACCGCTCCCGGGCGATACGGATGTTGGTGCCGTTTTTAGTGGGTTTGCTCTCAACAGAACCGCAATCGTAAATTGCGGTCCTTTTTGTTACGTGATTCAAAGTCCGAACAGCCGTTTCAGTGCGTTCAGCAACGAACCGGATTCCGGCGGTTCATCACGAAGCGATTGCATCGGCGGATGAAGCAGTTTACCGACCAAACGGTCAAAGGAGTACCGGATTTCCGCTTGTTCCTGCTCGTTAAGATCGGGCAGTTTATTGAAAAGCCGCCGAAGCTCTTCTTCCTTTCGGGAATTCCAGCCTTCGCGAAGCTGTTTGATAATCTCGCCGGTTTTTCTGGCTCGCAAATCATTATAAAACCGCTCGTTTTCCTGTTCGAGAATTTTTTTCGCTTTCGGCACCTCCTGGTCCCTGAGCCGCCGGTTCTTTTCGCACGCCGCCTGCAAGTCGTCAATCGAGTAAAGATAAACGTCCGGTAAATCGCCGATAGACGGCTCAATATCCCTTGGCACCGCAAGGTCCAACACGAAGAGCGGCTTTCCCTTGCGAAACGGTTCGATTCGCTTGAAGTCGGCGTAAGTCAAAACCGGCTCGGTCGCCCCGGTCGTGCTAATAAGCAGGTCGGCGGTTTTGAGGGCCTCGAACCGAGCTTCCCAATCGACGGCGGTTCCGCTCCACTTTGCAGCCAACTCTTCCGCTTTGTCGCGGCTGCGGTTGGCAATCGTGATCGATTTCGCACCATGTTCCTTGAGGTATTGAAGCGTCTCCTCCCCCACTTCGCCCACTCCGAACAAGAGCGTCCGTTTGTCTTCAAGCCGCTCGAAAATCCGCAGCGCGAAATCGACAACGGCGATACTCGGAATACTGACACGGTGTTGGTACAGCTTCGTTTGCGAAGCGACGAGCTTGGCGATCTTCAGAGCGGATTGAAACAAAAAATGCGTGATCGGCCCGGTCGAACCGATTTCGTCTGCCGTCTGGTAAGCGGCTTTAACTTGAGCGAGAACCTGTGATTCGCCAAGCACCATACTGTCCAAACTGGTTGCCACGGTAAACAGGTGGAGCGACGCCTCTTTCCCTTCAAGCGAAAAACCGTGTCGAAAAATTTCGTCGGCCTGCTCCGGTATCAGTTGTTTTTCCCGGCAAAGAAACTCAAAAAGCGTCCCCGCGTCGGGCAGAGCGGCAATTTCGCCTGCCACGTAGAACTCGGTCCGGTTGCAGGTCGAAAGCAGGACCGCCTCGAATTCGTCATGCTGCTCCATCCAGTTTTTCAAAGCGACTTCAATCTGCTGCGGCGCAAACGCCACCATCTCCCGAACGGAAACCGGAGCAGTGTGATGATTGAGGCCGACAACGGAAAGCATTTTTCGTCTAAATTAACAGTTCGACGAGATGTTTGATCGGAATATGTTTCATGGTCGAATCGAGATTCATCATACCGCCGAAGTGCATGACGCAACTGATGTCGGTGGTTACGACCAGATCGGCTCCGGATTTGCGGATGTTTTCGATCTTTTTCTTTCCCATTGCCAGCGAGGTTCCCGCCATTTTGACGCTGAAGGTGCCACCGAACCCGCAACACTCCTCCATGTTCGGCAATTCCACGTAGTTCAGGTTTTTGATGCTGTGAAGCAGTTTCATGGCCGCTTCCGCGTTTCCCAGTTCGCGCCGTCCGTGACAGCCGATGTGCATCGTTACTTTTTTCGAAGCGTCCGGAAACGTCGCACCAGTGTCGGTGATGCCGAGGACATTGACGAGAAACTCGCAGATTTCAAAGACCCGCTTTCCGACGACGGCCCCCAGAGAGTCCGGGGCGGATTCTTCGTAGAAAACGCGACACATTGCCGCACAGGAGCTGGACGGGGTAACGATCCAGGAGTACGGCTCAAAAACCCTGGCGAAATGGTCGATTACCTTCTGGGCGTCGTGCCAATAACCGCTGTTGAACGCCGGTTGACCGCAGCAACTTTGCTCTTCCGGGAAAACGAGCGGAATTCCTGCGTTTTCCAGTAGTTTTACGGTCGCTTTCCCGATGGCCGGGTAAAACTGGTCAACGTAACAAGGGATGAAAAGGGCGACCTTTTCTCCTTGTGTGTACGGGGGATATTCCCACTTCGGTCTCGCTTTTTCAATCGCTTCAATCATCGGTGTTGTAATGAGTCGTGTGTTGCCCTTTTAATCGGTACTCCGCATCTTGAGATGTCTAATTACCGCTCGATTTTAGCAGATTACTCAACCTGTTGCAAGAACGGAGGATTTACGGCGGAAATCGGGAAATCGGGGTGCGCCGTTTATTCTGCCCAATTCTTGTAATGCCGTTTGTAATCCGCGACCGGGCCGTTGATGGTACGCCGCAGGTACGGAGAAAGTTTCGGGAACGATTTGGCGGTTTTGTCGGACGAAGCGTTCGGTCTTTGCGCCAACATTTGCAGGTAACTTGCCAAAAGCTGATGCGTTTGCGGGGAACCGTGAATCAAATAATGAACCCAGGCCCACGATTCCCGATATTCACGGACATCCATTTCGCCGATGTGTTCCAGATTTTCCAGTCGATCCAGGGATGGAACCGCACCGAATTTCGCGGCAAAACGGATTTTCGAAAGATACGGATTCCGAAAAGCACGGTCCTCCGGTTTCAACTCAAAGTATTTGGCCAACCCTTCGTCCAGCCAAATCGGAACGGCATGAATCGAAGCGTGAATGATCGCGTGAGTCATTTCATGCCGTAAATCAATTTCAAAGTCGTCCGTTTTTTGGAGCAAAACGATCCCCGGTCCCCCTTCTTTTTTCACGTAAAGTGCTCGTCGGTCGGTCGGAGCACCGGGAAATTCCTGTTCCAAAAATTTCAAATACGTCTTTTCATTGGAAAAAAGACACAACTCGATTTTTTCGTTCGCTTTCGGTATGGCGAGATATTTTTTCAAATCGGTTTGAAGCTGCGAAATCTCGGCCAAAATGGTCTGCATCCCACTGAGCGGGATGTCCGACTGGCAAACGACGACGCCGCAAACCTGCGAGTGGGGAAGACGCTTGGAAAACGACGGACGCAGATCAAGCGTTGACTGCTGTTGCGCCGCAACGAAACCGGGCAAGAACAACAATAAAATAGAGAAGAGTTCTCTTAGCCGTCGCACCCTGTGCGACGTTGTTTGTAAAGTGAAGTCCCGGTCAAATTCCATCATGTTTTATTTCTGTACTGCAAATTCTTTCACAATCATCGCACAGGGGGCGATGGCTAATTCTCAATACCGATGAATTTTTCTGTAAAACCAATAACCGATTGCGGCGATGAACAAATTTCCGCTCCAAATGAATAAGGGGGGAGTGGTTCCTGATTTGCCCCATTCAAGTCCGAGCATTAAAAGTGGGTAGTAGAGAATCAAAATCGGAACAAAACAGGCGAAAAAGCTGGCAAAAATATCCGTTCTTTTCGACCAGATTGCCAAAGTCGTTCCAATCCAAACGAAGGCCAAACAACTGAACCCGGCGGCAAAACGGCGTTGCGGTTCAAGATTCAAACGGTTAAGCCGATCCTGCTGCTCTTCCATGTGTGCGGCACTTTCCTGCCAAACCGGTTGCGAAAATTCCTCCAAATTTCCGAAACAGGCAAAAGTCGCCCTGGCGGCAATTTGGTTCTGGATTGTTTTTTTGCCCTGCTGAACCTTTTCAATTTGGTCTGGAATGCTTTTGAGCGGCATTTCCGAAGGGCGTGAACTTGACGATCCCGACGGAATCAGGTTGTTAAGCGGAATGCTGGTTTCGTAATGGTCAATAACGCCATCGGTCGTGGTCTCGGCAATGCGAACTTTATTAATCGAAATCACACAGCGGTCATTGGGGACATCAATTCGAATTTCCGCCCATTCCGCCGTAACTGTCATCCCCTTGTTGATGATTGTCGGACCGAGGAGTCGTCTGTTTTCCACTCCTTTGACACTGATTTCGATACCGGCCCCACTCCATCGATGGTCTGCTCGCAGTTGACTGTAAATGATTTCTTCGAATCCGGCGACGATAATTCGCGTGATATTTTGTTGCCCCCAGGGGACGGCAACTTCCAGGAACCAGATGTACCCGATGCTTACCAAAAACGCAAAAAAAATGACCGGTCTGATGACTTTCCACGGAGAAATCCCGAGTGCCTTGAGTGCGATAAATTCGTTGGAACCGGCCATTCTTGCGAAAAACGTCGTCGTCGCCAAAAGCAAAACGACCGGAATGGAAACTCGAAGCTGTACCGGAATCGTATACGGAAACATGCTTAGAGCGATTGGCAAAGGTATCCCTTTGCTCACCGCTTCCTGCGCGACAACTGCCAGTACGAGAATGCCCGTAAACACGATCAGCGCAAAGAAGAACGTTTTGAATACTTCTCGGAAAATATAGATATGGAGTGTCTTCATTCTCAGGAGGACAACAAAAATATTTCGGAAAGCGAGACTATCCGAAATATTCTCCTCCAAGTCAAGGGCAAAAAACGGTATTATTGAGAAGCCGTTGACGGACCGCACTTGGGGGGACATCAGGAGGATTGCAAAGTCGCTTTTTTCCTGGGAACGCAGGCTTCCAGCCTGCCGGTGAGTTCGTAGGCATCCTACCTGCGCAGAGCGGAGACTCCATTCCGCAACCTTCGCGCAGGCTGGAAGCCTGCGTTCCCAGGGACTTTGCAATCCTCCTGGGGGGACATACGTTTTTCTTGAACCGCTTGCCCGTTAAACTCAACGTATTTTTCTTAAATTCCCTAACGGTAATATTCCTAACGACCGATAAAGTCATCATAGTGTTCTATTTAAACGGGGGCTTGCGCTTCCGTTTTGTAAAGATAGGAGCAATACACAAAATAAATCGCGGCGAATGACTGAAAAACGGTACGAACTCGAACCAACCGAACTTGCTCCGGTGGTGGAGGGAATGGAAAAATCCGATTCCCGATATCCGATCCCCAATGCCTTGAACGGCGGAGGAGAATGGTGTACGTTCGGAATTTCGACCGAATCGCCCTATTCGCCGATAGACCATTTCTCGCAGTTCGTTCACAATCAGGTCGAGCGAATCGGTGTTATTTCGATCTTTTTTTTCAATACGCTTTTTTGGCTCGTTGCAAAGCCGACCCGACGGGAAAACCTGCTTCACTCGTTTTACACAATCGGCGTGTTGAGCATTCCGGTCGTCATGCTCACCGGAACGTTTATCGGCATGGTCCTTGCCGTTCAAACGTACACGCAGTTCAAAGCAATCGGAATCGAGACCCGAATCGGGGCGGTCATCAATTTGTCGCTACTTCGTGAGCTCGGACCGGTTCTTGCCGCAACGATGCTTGCAGGCCGGGTGGGATCCTCCATTGCCGCCGAACTCGGAACGATGCGGGTTACGGAACAGATCGACGCCCTGACAAGCATGGGAACCAATCCGATCCATTATCTCGTGGTTCCGCGTTTTATCTCCTGTTTGGTACTGATTCCGGCTTTGACCGCAATGGGGGATTTCGCCGGGGTAATCGGCGGAGCGTTTTATTGTACGCAAATTTTGTCGATTGAAGCGCATACCTATTGGAAACATTCCAGTCATTTCGTAACGCTGTTCGACCTGTTTGCCGGGATGTTCAAAAGTACGTTTTTCGGAGCCGCGATTGCGATTATCAGTTGCTTTCAGGGGTTCCACTGCGAACCGGGGGCCGAAGGGGTCGGAAAAGCCGCGACAAAATCGTTCGTGTTGTCATTCGTCGCAATTTTGCTTCTCGATTTGCTTCTCGGAATCCTTCTGGATCGTTTTTATCTCCTCTTCTGGACGCCGCCGCTGATTGTGGGAGGAGGGTAAACATGGATACGAATGATTATCGGAAAATCCCGCGTGATACCAGATATGATCCGTTCGGCGACGGAGAGATTGACGATTACCTGAATTGGGACCAGCCCGAAGACGACATCGTCGGTGCCCGGTTGGCGAAACCGCTGACAGCAGATGGCAACAGGCGGAAGGAAGAGGAACAGAAAACGTCGAAAGGAGCGAGAATCATCCGGGAAGATGCGTTTCCTGAAGTGGACGGCAGACGGCAAACAGCAGACGGCAGACAGCAGACGGCAGACAGCAGACGGCAGACGGCAGACAGCAGATGGCAGACGGCAGACGACAGACTACAGGAAGAACAAGAGGAAAAGCAGGAATCGGCGGATGGGTTGAAAATTACCCGGTTGCGATCCCCGGTTTCCGCCGCGCCGGTTTTGGAGGTGAAAAACCTTTCCGTCCAATTCGGGCCTATCGTGGTGTTACGTAACATCAACATTACAGTCCAACGTGGGGAAACCGTTGCGATTATCGGCGAAAGCGGTTGCGGCAAAACCGTGTTGCTCAAAACCCTCATTGGACTTTTGACTCCGGCTGAAGGTGAAGTGCTTTTCGACGGAATGGATATTCACACGTTGGACGAAAAGGAATTGACGCAGCAACGAACACGATACGGTTTCGTTTTTCAACAGGCGGCCCTTTTCGACAGTATGAGCATTTTTGAAAACATTTCGTTTCCGCTTCGCCAACATACGGACTACGGCGAACAGGAGATGCTGGGGATCACGCGGCAGTTACTTGCGGAAGTGGGATTGTCGGATTCCGTTCTCGACAAGAAACCGGCGGAGCTGTCCGGCGGCATGAGAAAGCGGGTCGGGTTCGCCAGGGCCTTGGCGATGGAGCCGGAAATCATGCTCTACGACGAACCAACGACCGGGCTTGACCCGATTATGAGCGACGTGATTAACGAACTCATGCTTCGTTCGAAACAAAACCATGATGTCAGCGGGATCGTTGTAACGCATGACATGGTTTCCGCACGAAAAGTTGCGGACCGGATCGTCATGCTGTACCCGATCACCCGATTGGCACCGCACGAATCGCAAATCCTGTTCGATGGCACTCCGCGTGAAATTGAACACACCCAAGACCCCCGCGTCGCCCAATTCCTCAAAGGCGAAGCAGGAGACCGATTCTACGAAAAATAAAAAATAAAAAATATAAAATAAAAAATAAATTTGTAATTTGTAATTTGTAATTCGTAATTCGTAATTCGTAATTAAAAAAATGCGTCGAAACAAAGAATTTACCATAGGGATCGCGGTTGCGACATTGTTTGTCATACTGGTTTGCCTCGTCGTGATGTTCGGGAAACAATCGTTTCCGACGTTGGGTGAGGAATACACGCTCATTGCGAGGTTCGATACGATGATTCCCGGTGTTGAAAAGAATACGCCGGTGAACATGAACGGCATACGAATCGGCCGCGTCAGTTCGGTCACGCTTGTCGATGATTCCGGAAAACGGTATGCGGAGGTTAAACTCCTCATTCGGAAGGATCGTAAAGTTTATACGACCGACGAATGCCGCATCAGTTCCATGCTGTTGAATCTCGGCGGAAACTTCAGTCTGGAAATTGCCGAGCAAAGGAATTATCCCGGTCCCAAACCGGGGGCCAAACTGAAGGACGGCGAACTCATTCGTGGCGTCGTGCAGTCGGATTTCATGCAATCGTTCGGCAATATCGAAGGGGAATTGACCTCAGTGCTGCAAAACGTTGCCAATACGGCGAAAAAATTTGAAACGTTTATCGATTCCATCAACGCGGCCATCGGAACTCCCCAGGAAGCGAAAGAAAAGCTGCAACGTTTCCAGGAAATCATCAACATCACCGGCGAAATGATGTACGAACTGAATCGGCTTGCCGGAAACGTCAACGTACTTCTCGGCGACGGGGAAATCCACGAGAATATCCGGTCCGTCGTCCACCAATTGCCGGACACGCTTTCGCAAGTTCGGGATTCCCTCGACCATTTCAATACGTTTTCGCAGGAAAGCCGCATCACGCTCAATCGCATTTCAAAAACGTTTGATAAAGCGGAAGCGAATTTCGACCATCTTGAAAATTTCACCGAGGTCCTTGGTGAAGAAGGTCCGGCGATTCTCCACTCGATTGCGAGGGCTTCCCGGCGTCTGGATGGAGCACTCAACGATATTTCCGCACTGGTGAACGCACTACAGAACCCCGACGGTTCGCTCGGACAACTTCTCAGCAACCCGGAAATGTACAAAAATATTGAACAAACCATCGCCAACGTCGAGGAAATTTCCGAAACGCTTAAACCGATTGTCAGCGATTTCCGTGTGTTCTCGGACAAGATTGCCCGGTATCCCGGCGTACTCGGCGTGAGTGGTGCCATCAACCCCGGCTCGCCGCTGAAAGGGTTGCCCCCCGGTCGTTCCAGCGGAATCATCCAGGCTTCCCATAGCAGGTTCCCCGGCGGCATGTCGCCGTCAGGTTGCCTGTCCTGGGATTCCGATCCCGAATGGGAGATGATTCAACGGCAAAATCTCGTTCAACGGGCACTGTACAACGCTTCGCAACGCCAACAGCCGTCAATACCGTACGGCAAAACGCAACTTTACCAGCCGGGTTCCCAAAGCTGCCTCGGCAATTTGCTTCCGAAACTGTCGTTTGCGTCGCAATCGGATTACGGCGAATATTATGACGGGTATGGCGGTGCGGAGGGTTGTTCCGCAGGCAGTGGAATGAGGAATGGAAACATCGTGTATGATTCCGATTTCTCCGATGATTTTCAAGGTGGTGTCATTCAACAGCCGAACGACGGTTTGACACCAGGCGGTCCGGTACCGCAAATCGGTCCGCAGCCGGTAACTTCTCCGAAACCGATGGTTGCGCCGGTTCCGTTTTTGGAGGTCCCACAGCCGACGGATCAACCGCTTCTTCCGACGACGATTTTGGAGTTCGGGCCGATGGACGATTCCGCCGATCCGTTGGAAAACGGGACAAGTGCGACAACCTACCCGACCGGGGATCGCGGTTACGTTTTTGAACTGACACCCTCACTTGAATCTCCGTTGTCACAAACGGCGCAACCCGAAACCCAATTGACTCAAACGCCGGAAAAGGAAATCGACCGATCCGCTTACGCTCCGCAAAGGATACCCAGTGCGTCCATGAGGCCGTCGCAAGCGAAGGTGCCGCCGTCTGCATCAGAACCGCAATACGGCTCCGTCCGCCGGGGAATTGCACGTTGACAGGCAATTCCTTATTCACTCAAAACAGTCGACTTTATTGTTTCTCCCGCCCCCGAAAGAAACGCCGAAGATTGGTGTGCGTGCTCTCGCTTGTAAAAATTTTCAATTGATCAACTCCCGCTTTTTGGAGCGTTTCCGTGATCTGTTTCTGACGCAACGACAAATTTTGACGGAGCCAATCCCGAACGTTGCGGTTTCCCGTGTCGAGTTCGACCTGTTCGCCGGTCTCCGCGTCCGTAAGCCGAAGGAATCCGAGATTCGGAATCTCCAATTCGTGCGGGTCAATCGTCGAAATCGCAATCACATCATGCCGGCGGCTGCAAAGCGACAAAGCCCTGTGAACTGTCCGCGACCATTCGTTTTGCCGGTCGTACATGGCCGTAATACTTCGCTCAATCCCCCGGTAAAAAGTACGAAGCAGACCGAGCGCAGGCTTGGGAATACTTCGCCTCGACGAGTGCGAAAAACCGGGAATCAAAAAGTCGCCGATGAGGAAAATCACGCTGTGCCGTTTTTCCGTTTTCGAGACGTGTTCCAAGACCAGGTCCAGATTCGTTTCCGCCCGGACCGGTTCACAGGCGACCAATTCCCGAATCAAACGCAACACGTTCGCTTTTCCCTTGCGAGGAACGAAATGCTTTTCGATTTGATCGCAAAACGTAATCAGGCCGACTTTGTCGTTGTTTTTGATTGCGGAAAACATCAGCGTCGCCGCGATTTCCAGCGTCAAGTCCCATTTCGAACGGTTGGTGCCAAAAATCCCGGACGCCGAAACGTCCACCAAAAACAGAATGGAAAGTTCCCGTTCTTCCGAAAACCGTTTGATAAACGGTTTCCCTTCCCTTGCCGTCACGTTCCAGTCGATCAGACGCACATCGTCCCCCGGTTCGTATTCGCGGACTTCGTTGAACTCGATCCCCTGGCCGCGAAAGACGCTCTTGTACTGCCCGGCAAGCAGTTCATTGACCGTCCGGTTGGCGACGATTTCAATACGCCTGACCTTTTTAATGATTTCTGTAACGTCTTGCATAAAAATAACGAATTACTGGCCAATCACTCCCAGGTAAAGGAATACGTCCCGCCGCGAACTTGTAGCGTAACTTGCCCGTTTTCCTGCTCCAAACGTTGGATTTCGGCGTATGCGTCAATCGGGCGACCGTTTTCCCTGACCGACTCAAAATCTTTCGCCGGGAGGCAAACCGTTGCGGTGGTGTTATACGGCACCGTAATTTTAAGCGTATAGGTTCCGTCGTCGTCACGTTTCCAACCGCTTTGCACCAGGCCGTGAACGCTGTCGTATTCCGCTTCGGCCCAACTCAAATCGTCCGTGATTTTCGGCGCAACGATAAAGCGGTTGAACCCTACGGCGTCTTTTTCCGGGCGAATTCCGGCGACATCCTCGTAAAACCAGGCACTGACGCTTCCGAACATCGGGTGATTGTGCGAATAGGTGTTGTCCGAAAATTCCCAGTGCTCCCAGAGCGTCGTCGCTCCGAGATCAAGCATGTGACGCCAGCCGGGAAAACCTTCCGCATCGACCATTTGGTACGCCAGTTTTGGGGCCATTTCGCGGGACAACGTCTCCAGCAGATACCGGGTTCCAAAAATTCCCGCCGCGATGTGCCCCTTATGACGGCTCATTTCGCTTTCCAAAACGGCAAGGATTTTCGCTTTTTCCGCTTCATCAATTCTACCGTCGGCGTCCTTCGGAAGCAAGCCAAAATGGAGGGCACACGATTGCGTCGCTTGGGTTCCGATGTCGAATTTTCCCGTAGCCGGATCGTAAAACTTTTTGACAAACGCTTTTTCAATCTGGTCGGCAAGCGTCCGGTATTCTTTGGCGTCACTTTCGTAACCGAGTTTTTCGGCGAACCCGGCGACCGCCTGGGCGAGGTAGAAATAATGGGCGGTCGCCATGAGTGCCACCGGTTTCGGGTCAAGGCTTTCGTGGTCGCTGATGCAGCGGTCAATGAGGTGCTCCTTTGCACAGGACCGCACAAATTCCAACTGTTTTTTCACCACCGGGTACATTTCCCGCATCGTTTGCAGGTCGCCGTAATATTGGTACAGTTTTTCAATCAGCATCGGGAAAGCGATTTGCCAGCCAATCGGCCCGGACTCCCCCCCAAGCCCGTCGTCGTGAAGCCCAACGTGAGGGGCGACTTCCGTGAGACCGCCGTTTGGCCGGGCGGCGTCGGCAAAATCCTGGGCGACCTTGCGGTAGAACGACTCCATCTCAAAATTGAGCATGAGGGCGTCACAGGTCGGGACAATGTCGCCGCCATACCCGAACCGCTCCCGACCCGGACAGTCGGACTGGACGCTGAACAGGTTGCTTAAAAATGTGTTGACGCACATTTTCTGTATCTCGTTGAAGCGGTCGTTGGAGCAGACGAAACTGTTTTCCGAAGCGAAATCGGGAGCGCAAACCACACCGAGAAAATTTCCCAAATCGGGATTCTTGTCCAGCCCGGTAATCTCGACGTACCGGAAAACGTGCCAGGTGAATAACGGCACGTTGAAACTATTTTCGCCCTCTTTCAAAAAGATGGTGTCACTTTGGTAGGCAAGTTTCGGATATTCGCCGTCGATGTTTTCCTTCCCGGTTTTAATCTGCCCGGCAACGGAAGTCATCACGTTCAGCGTTCCGTCCGGGTAAAGCAATTCCCCGAAGCGGAATTTCACCCGATCTCCCGGTTTTCCTTTGATATTGGCGTAGAGACGACCGGAAAAATTTCGTCCCATGTCAAGAATGTACACTCCCGGTTTCGGCTGAGTGATTGCAACCGGAAAAATTGGTGCAATATCTTCAATCTTGGGTTGCATTTGAAGACGAAGCGGTCCGATCGGTTCTTCGGCAATGGATACGCTTTTCATTTCCGATTTGGTATCACGCAGATCGTGAACCTCACCAAGATAAACGTTGTTTCGTATCACATTCGATTCCATTGTTTCCCACGATTCGTCCGTTACGATCATTTCCGTGGTGCCATCTTCGTACTCGATTTCCAACTGGGCAATCGCCCGTGGTCGCCCAACGGTCAGATGTTCCCGTAAATTCCATTTTCCCCAAAACCGAAGCGGAAGTGGATTATACCACCCATTTCCCAACGTTATCGCCAGATAATTTCTTCCACAAAGGTCTCCACTGACATCGTATACATCGTAGAGAACCCGCTTTCCATAATCGGTCCAGCCGGGATTGAGGCCGGTTTCGTTTAGTATTTTGACGTTATAGTATCCTAGTGCGGCTTGGTAAAATCCCAGCCCGGTAATGTACAATCTCGCCTTTTTGACCGGTTTTTCAACTTGGAATCCTTTCACAAAAACCGGTGCCGGGTCGTCCTTGAAGAAATCGGCTTCGTTGGTTGGGGTCGGTTTGCCGTCGTTGATCCACTTCGCTTTCCAGTCGGACTGTTCCAGGAGTGCCATTTCCCACTTGGCGGTGTCGCTCCAGTGGGACTCGTTCCCTTCGTTGTCCCAGACGCGGACTTTCCAAAAGCACTCCTGGCGGCTGCGAAGCGGTTTCCCGGCGTATTCGACCGACACGCTCTGCTCCGAAACGACCTTGCCGCTGTCCCAGAGAACTTTTTCGAACTTTTCGTCCGAAGCGACCAGGATTTGGTAAGCAGTTTGGTAGATTCCCCGCATGTCACCCTCAAGCGACCACCCCAGCCGGGGATGCTGCGATTCGACGACAAGCAGCTTTTCGGTTTGCGGTTTGGATTCACACCGAAGGCCGCCGGGTTGAAACTGACCAAACGCCGAGGCGGCACAAAGTAAAAGACAGAGAAAAATCCATTGCGTTTTCATAGAGGACAGGGGATAGAGGATAGAGGATAGAGGATAGAGGATAGAGGATAGAGGATAGAGGATAGAGGATAGAGGATAGAGGATAGAGGATAGAGGATAAAAGACCCCCACGTTTTTATCATGTTTTTTGACGAAAACAACCTCTTGGTAAAACCCGACCACGTTTTTTGGGGGAATGAAAAGACAACCGCCATTCCCCAAATGAGGTTTACCCAAGACGGTACAACCGTTTTAATCGAGAGATCAGGTGTTTTATTTTGCGGCAGATTATTGCAAAAAGATACACTTTGTATCATTTTGAAGCAGTCTTTTCCGTTCTCGCAACTTGAGAAAATATTTTATTTAGGGCGTAAAACAAGGCGTTTTTGCCAATACTTCACTAAAATTCGATAAAAACCATCAATGGCATAAAATTTGCAACTCCGTTAGGGATCGGATTTTGCGAAGGTGATGCTTTACAAGGAACCGTTTACTTGGGTACCTCCGCGAAATGAGAATAAACCTGACTATAGGAGATGTTAATGAGAAAAAATTGTTTGTTTGTTTTGAGTTCGTTGATGGCAATTCTTATTTCGGCAGTTGCTTATGCGGACACGGTCACGCTTACGGGCGGGACCATTGATAAGAGCGTCGTAATTAATAGCATTTATGTGTCGCCGTTTAACCTTCATGACCAAGAAAAGGACTTTGACTTTATTGGTTTTTGTGGTGATCCTAGCGTAACTGCAAGTAATAATTTCCTGAATGGTAGCGGTGAGGTATTTAGCTGGGCGTTGTTGACGGAATACGCCAATTATGGGCCCGATCTCAAAAGTACTATTCAAGAGCTGTTTGACCATACTTACAGCCACGCTTTCGATAGTGATGGTAGCCTGTTGGATATCACAGTGGGACGAGCACTCCAAGTGGCTCTTTGGAATACCCTGCAGCCCGGTTTCATGTCGACCACGGGATATAGCTCGGATGGAAGCCTTGCCCTTGCAGGCGAGTTTCTTAGCGCGCTGGCCGGCACAAAAGAATGGGGCGACATAAATTATAAGGGAATTGATTTTGGGGATTCTGTCAAAACCACGCTTGTCGTGTTTGCGCCCAATCCAATAACCAAAACTCAAACCTTGATTTCTGCGAACTATTTGGTTGAGCAGTTCACTGTTACCCCCGAGCCGGCAACCCTGGCGATCCTCGGTTTCGGATTTTTCGGTGTCGGTTTCATTGCTCGACGTCGTTATCAGTAGTAACTTAAAGTCGTTTGACTGGAAGTTACCGAAAAAATACCGCGTTGTGAAGATGGATTTTGTCTTTCTCCACACGCGGTATTTTCTTTTCGAATGTTTCTGATCTGAGAAACTGTCAAAAAATAAGAAGTCCAAAAAATGCGGGACGAGTGTTTTTCAAACGGTTCAGTGGAATGTTCCGTTCGAGATTACCGTTTCTTCGGCAAAATTTCCTGATTGTTTCGTATTTTGGGGGGCAACAAAGTCTTGAAAATCAAGATTCAACTCAAATTTTCACCCAGACTTATGTTTGTGCAGTTGGCAGATAAACTATTTTTGAATGGCGCAAAAGTGAGCAATGTGTGCATGTCTTGCTGAAAATCGTTTGCCTAAATAGCCCAGGCCGCCTTACTTGTTGTTTTTTCAACCCCTCAAAATACGAAATAACCAGAAAATTTCTTTATTGGTCCCCGTAAACAAGCGTGCTTTCTTCTTTCGTAACCGGTGTCTTCTGCTCGTCGGAACTCAGTGAAACACTGATACGATGGTCGCCGACTTCGAGGCATTTCGCGGTGAACTTGTACGTTTTTTCCTGTTTTGGTTCCAGAATGGCCAAGGGGTCGAACACGATCATGCCGGAATTCGTGCGATGTTTCGTCGGACCTTCCGCCGTAGCAAACTGCATTGCTTCCGAAAGACGGACGTGAATCTTGACGTTGTTTGCCGATTTGGTGCCGCGATTGAGCACTTTGACTTCATAAACCGCCGTCTTGCCGACTTCAACCGGGCTCGACAAGCAAGCAACGCTAAACGCAAGCGACGGAATTCCCTGAACGCTCACATCAAAAGAGGCGTCGGCACTGAGATGATTTTTCCCGAGTCCTTCGAATTGGATCGTTTGCTCTCCTTCCCGGATTGGGAGGAGTACAAGCTCAATTTCTCCGGATTCTTTTGCAGGAAGTTCGACCAGCGTCCAATGGACCGTATGCGTTTTCTCATTGTATGCCCCTTCCTGATTGGTACCTTCAAATTTCATACCGGTTGGAAGTTTGGCGACCAAATCAACGTCGTGGGCCGACGCCGTGCCCGGATTGGCGACCGTGAGAATGTACGCGACTTTATGGTTCAAAAACCGTTGACGCGGCCCGGCAATTTCCAGGAGCAATTCCGGCGCAAGTACGGCAAGACGCGACTCGGCGACCGCTTCGAGATTGTTGTCGGCGCGAGCGAGAGCCTCAAGCACAATTTCTCCTGCCGCTTTTGTCGCAAGCGTCAACGAACGCTGAATCGTTTCTTTCGGTTTGATGTCTCCGATCGGTGCTTTAAGACTTCGGCCCCCTTCATGTTCCAAACCGTCCGGAATGTATGCTTCCAGCGTCACTCCGGTTGCCGTTCCGGTCCCGGAATTGGAAAGCGTAAGGGTATAAGTGATACTTTCGCCGAGCAGAACTTCAGGATTGCCCGAAATCTCCAAATCAAGCATTGCACGGGTTGCGACCGTTTTCCCGGAGGCCTCTGAAGAAAACTGGAGCGTTGCGACGCTTCCAAATTCCCCTTCGGCAAGCGGAATCACAACCATTTCAACGGCAATTTCCTCGTGTGGAGCGAGCGAACCGAGCGACCAGTACAAATCGCTTTCTTCTCCGGAAGAAATTTTCGGGTTCGTCGAAACCAACCGGGTTCCACGCGGAACCTGATCCCGAAGCACGATTTCCTTGGCGGTGGTTTGCCCGATGTTCCTGACAACGGTTTTCAGTACCGTCGGCTGGTTGATCTGTACTTCCGGCGGCGAGAGTTTTTCAAGAACCAGTTGCGGCATCTGGCTTCCTTCCAAGCTGTTTGGACCGGGAGTACCAGTTCCTTCGGCGGTTTCCTGAACAACGATGTTTCGCGTCGGTGCGGATTGGCGTTGACTGCTTGCGACTCGCGGACCGGTCGTGCTACGCAGTGCCGGACTCGGCGGAGTGAGCAGAGCGGACTCCGATTTTGGTAAATTTACGGTTGCCGACGGATCAACCTGAGCCATCGGTTGCGCATTTTGCGGCGTAACGGTGTTTTCCTGAGAAGCCGGTCGGGAAATTGGTCGGGGGGAAGATTGCAAGTGGTCCGCTTTTCTCTGGCTCGGTTGGGAAGACGGAACCGGATCGGAAAATTGCTCAACTTCGTCCAAAAGTTCCGAAATATCCAGGGAAGAATTCCTGCCTTGATCGTTGAAACTCTCGGGTAGATCCGGAACGGGAGCACTCATTCCCGGCACAGTACCGAAATTCGGCACATTCTCCGGACCAATCGGCATGTTGAACTCGTCCAGCGGTTCCGTGGTTTTGTTTTCCTGTTTTTGCGGCGTTTTTTGCGAGGCAAGCACAACGGGGGACGATTGGGTTGTCCCGGCAACCTGCAAAACGGTGCTGTTCTGTTCCGTTTCTGAGCGAAGCGGATTAAGCCGACGAGGTGCGTTTTGATTCGCTTGTGCCGAAATTTTCGGTAAGGCGGGACCGTTCGTCGACTTCGGCGGATTCCCCGTTTGTGAATAGGAAGGAAGCGTTGGCACGACCGAAGCAATGCCAAGCAGTACAGGTAAAATAAAAACGAAATTTGAGCGTTTCATAAGTCCAAATCCTCAATGTGGGGCGAAAGAAACCTCGCCGCGCTAAACGACTGACCCAATTACGGGAGTAGTAACAAAAAAAAGAGTTTAAGGAAAGAGCAATTTCCTCATTTTTCAAAGAAAAGGCAGGAATTATACCTATTCCACGCGCAAACGAAAGGGTAACGACTTTCCACTAATCAGTAACCACTAACCACTGACCGCTATCCTCTTTTCTTACTGGCCAATTCGTCAAATTTCGTTGCCAATACGGCCAATTCGTTGTAAATGTCATCCATCGTCACCTTTGGCGTATTGCCGCTTTTCGCAGTGTTTGTGGTTCCCCCTGATGTACCGCCGCTTCCTCGTTTCGTTCCTTGTTGCGGCCCCTTATTGAGAAACATGATATATTCGTCGATATTTTTTTGAATATCAACCAGCATTTTGACGGATTCCGCATTGGCCGACTCGTTTTCTTTTTTGAGTAGCGCGATGATGCTCGCTTCATTTCGGGCACCGGACAAACCCTGAATCGCGTTTTTCACGGTACCAAATGCGAACTTGCTGGAACCGATACATTCTTCGATTCGTCGAGTCGTTTTTTCGCCGCTACTCGTACCACCTCGTGTACCGCCTGACGTGTTTGCTTGTTCGGATCGCCGGACCTCTTCAATGAACTGTTGCTGTCGGTCACACGTTGCACGGGCAAAGGAGCTGATTGCGGCGACGATCCTCGCAGAATCCAGTTTGACACCACCGGCGGACGCGGCGATCAGATTCAGTTCCGCAAAGGCGTTCATCGCGTTGTTTCGAACTTCGTCGATTTTTTCGGACTTGTTTTCGAGAATTGTCAGCAAGGTTTCAACGATCTTCGTCAAACCGTCGGCGGATTCGCCGGGGGCCGGTTTGGCACTGCGGCAAAGAGCACCAAGTCCTTCCACCGCTTTGGCGCGGAAGAAAAGGTTATGAATCTCCGGGACGCGACCTTCGGGAACTTTTTCCGCCGTCGCAATCGAAATGAACAGAGCGGGCAGGTCTTTATCACGAAGCCTCTGGTCGGCAATGCCAAGATAGGCGTACCGGACAAGTCCGTCAATCGCGGTGATTTGATTGGCGAGCGGTGCCTTTTCGTTCTTTAGCTCTTCCAGCAGCACAGGAATTGCAGGCCCATAAGGAATGGTGCGATCGACATCCTCGTAAAGATTGCCCAAAACGACCACGGCATTCAGTTGGGCAACCGGATAAACGGCGGGGTCGCTTTTCATTGCCTTCATGGCTTTGACGGTAATATCCAGAAGCATACGCCGAGCTTCGCCGGTTGCTCTCCCAAGATCATTTTTGAGAAAATCATTTCGGACATATCCGTTAAGTTGACTGATATGATCTTGTCTCGTCCAGCGACTGAAATAATACTTTTTGAAATAATTATCGAAAGTCGCTTTGTCAATGGTACCGGATTGCAAAGCGTTGGAAACCGTAGCCGCCTTCTTGGATTCTTCTTCTTCGGTTTTCGGGGTCAGTGGCCACCCCTTATACTCTTGTTGTTGAGCAAAAAGAGATGCGGTGAGAAAAAAAACGGAAAGTAAAACAATACCGACAACATGTCTCATGGCGATTACTCGAAAAAGAGGGTCTACGGAAAAACGGGTACGTCCGAAACTCCGCCGCACGATTATACGACATTTTGCAGGGCAAGCAATAGAAAGCAGGAATTTTCCGAGGCGTAGTACAGTCCGTCGACAAGTTTACGATTTTTACTGATTTTACCGTCATTTCGCTTCGCTTCATTCCGGCTTTTATTGGGGGAGATGAATAAAAGCCGGAATGGAGCATCGCGAAATGACGGTCTCGATACAAACTTCGACGGACTGAGGCGTAGTACAACCGCCCGCTTGAACACGTCAACGAACCAGACCCAATCAGAGCCGCGCACAGAGCGGTTTTCACGTTATCACCGGGGTTACCGCTTACTCCGAGCGCGGCTCTGATTGGGCGCGGCTCTGACAGGGTTTACCCTCACTTCATTATTTTCGGCACGGTTCCACAAATGTTGACGGCAATACCGAGTTCTTCGCACATGGCGGCTTTCGTCGCAAGCAGTTTGTCGGCGTTTTTGGCATCGGTTGCGTAAACCACCTGGATATGGTTCGCCCGGTGTCGCGCCATAAATTGGTCACGTGTTACCCCGTCGAGTACCGCACTGACCAGCGGCCATTCCTTTGTGCAAAGGTTCGAGCGGCGGTCTGTTTCCTCTTTTGGAAGTCGAATCACCCGACCACGACCGATGTCCATACCGAGTTTGCCGTTTTCAACGAAAATACGGGACCAAACGATTTCGCCCGGCTTACCGAGTCCTCGAAGCGTTCCGCCGCCGAGCCGGAAGTACGTCGTCGATTGCCGCATACTTTCCGATCCCTGCCAGCCCCCTTCCAAATGGGCCGGAGGGGCCGCGCCGCTGATCTGGAAGACCCAGACGAATTCCTTTGTCGTTCCCGATTGATCCCAGTCTCCCCAACGGACATCGTGAAGCGTACTTTCCAGCGGTTGCTTGAGGGCCGCACTGACCCGGCGGGTAATCATCGCGTCCAAACCGGAACCTTCGTCGACTTCGTTGAAGTGCGTAATCGGTTGTTTGTCAAACAGTATTCGTTTGCCGTCCTCGCTTTTGACCGGTGGACGGTCCGTATTATTGAGCATTCCTTCTACCAAATCGCTTGCCGGAAGCAGGTCTTTGAGGCCCTGCTGGTACTGGATTCCGATTGCGTCGCAACCGAATTGGTCGGCGATTCGTGCTACGGCGATATACATTTTGCACTGCAACATCACTTGCCCTTCAATGAGTTCCGTTGCCGCTTTCATTCCGAAATGGAACTTCATCCCCCGGTCGATCATCCAGCGATAAACATCTCTCGCTTCGTAATCGGAAACCTGAAGCGTTGCGTAATAGAGGGCCGATTGGCTGAGCCGTTCCTTGAACACACCCATTGGGAAAAGCAGTTCGTCCTGAATGATGGCGTTGTACATTCCCATGCAACCCTCGTCGAAAATTCCCATGATCGGTCGGGAGTTTCGGAATTCTTCCGCCAGCTTCACGCCGAGCTTCTTGTCCACGCCGGGAATCGACAACTTGGACAGCGGGGTCACGTGGTTCGTTTTGTGCTTGATTTTTCCGGTTTCGAACCATTTTTGGAGATTTTCCAGGAACCATTTGTCGGTAAAATCGACGCTCCAGAGTGTGGAAAACTCGCGTCCCGCTTTGATGAGACAGCCGTTGAGGTTAAGCATCCCGACGAGTCCCGGCCAAGTACCGGACCAGTTGGCGACCGTCAAAATCGGCCCGCGATGCCCCATAAGGCCGGACAAAACGTGGTTTGAATACTGCCAAACGGACTCAGCGACGATAATCGGCTGATTCGGATCAAGTTTCGAAAAAATCTCCAACCCTTCCTTTTGCGAGGCGATAAAGCCGTGTTTTTCCGATTCCTTGTAGGGATGCGCCCGAACGACTTTGTAGCCGAGGGAGGAAATCGCCTTGGTCAAAGCGGTTTCCATTTCTTTTTGCGTGGGCCAACAGTCTTGGTTTGCGGAAAGCCGAAGGTCGCCGCTTGCCGCCAGATACACCTGATTTTTCACCGATTTCGCCATTTTTTCACGATTCCTTTATTACTGGATTATTCTTGCGCCGCACAGGGTGCGACTGAGTTGCGCATTCTATCTGTACCGCTTTTCGCTGTCAACAGTTTTCGAAAAATTTTCTTACCGTTCACCGTGTGGTTGGTAATTTGGGCAAATCGGCGAAGGAAAGCGGCGGCAGATTCAAGGATGATTCACCACCCCGCCCCGTCGCTAACGAAACTTCTTCGTAATGAGCGCACTCAGTAACCTTTCGAGGTAAGGCCGGTTACTTTCGAGCATGTCCGGATGAATCAACATTTCCGGCAAGGTAAGGTGGAGTATCTCCGCAACCTCGTCTGGATTCGGGACCGGCGTTTGGTTTGGCTCCCGTTCGGCAATCCACCATTGCAGGTGAACTCCCCACGGCGTAACGTTTTCCCAGTCAAAGCGGATCGGGCGAACCGTTATGCCGAGTTCTTCCCGGAATTCACGAACGAGGGCTTGTTGCGGCGTTTCGCCCGGCTCAATCCCTCCGCCGGGAAAGCAAAGTTTGCCCGGCGCGAGAACCGTCTGCGAACGCCGGATCAGAAGATAACGCCCCTGTTCGACAATCACGCCGACGACGCCGTACCGCTGAATCTGTTTTGTATTTTCCATGCGAAAGGGGAACTTACCTGACATTGAGGGGTTCAATAGGATATGGTACTCAAAAGTGTAAACGAAATGGTAATGAAACTGGAAAAAGTGTTGAAATTTAAGGGCATCGGGCATCGGGAATCGGAAATCGGGAATCGAGGATCGGAAATTGGAGGAAGTTTTTCACTTATCACCCAGTCCGTCGACAAGTTTACGATTTTTACTGATTTTACCGTCATTTCGCTTCGCTTCATTCCGGCTTTTATTGGGGGAGATGAATAAAAGCCGGAATGGAGCATCGCGAAATGACGGTCTCG
>Ga0209628_10000332_pt1 | contig 28499 bp, 26 predicted proteins | sample TergutCu122P4_FD_187285 | JGI IMG/M metagenome (GOLD analysis project Ga0209628, IMG submission 187285) | Cubitermes ugandensis P4 segment gut microbial communities from Kakamega Forest, Kenya - Cu122 P4 (SPAdes) (version 2) | ecosystem: Host-associated > Arthropoda: Insects > Digestive system...
CGATATCGTGGAATTCCTCACACCCGTCGCAGGGGTGCAGCCTGGATGCGCTCAAGAAAACCGGCGGCGGCGGATTGCTCTATTGCTTTGCCGTGGACTGAGCCTGAACGAACTTGCCATTTCAATTGCCCATAGTGCTACGCGCCACCCGCGACTCATGAAACCGGCGCGGCCAAGCCCAGAAATCCCGTGGCACGGCTTGCCCGGGCCACTGGGATTGCCCCCGGAGAGGGGGTGCAGAGCCACACGAAGTGGGCGAGGCTGGGGGTGAGTGTTCTACGTTGGCGAGTACGCCAGCCGCACGTAGATCGGCGCGTAGGCTTCGGCCTGCGTGATTTCGATCAGTGTCTCCTTGGCCAGTTCGAGCATGGCGATGAAGGTCACCACCATCACCGCCGGGCCGCGGGCGACATCGAACAGTTCCTCGAACTCGACGAAGCGCCGGCCCTGGAGCTTGCGCAGCACGGCGCTCATGTGCTCACGCACGCTCAGGTGCTCGCGCGCGATTCGGTGACGCTGAACCAGTTGCGCGCGCCGCAGGATATCGGCCCAGGCATTGCGCAGTTCGATCACGTTCAGGTCGGGAAAGCGCGGTTTGAGCGATTGTTCGATGTAGATCTGGGTCTTCCAGAAATCGCGCCCGAACTGCGGCATTGCGTTGATCGCAGCGGCTTGCATCTTGGTCTGCTCGTACTCGAACAGGCGCCGTACGAGCTCGGCGCGCGGGTCTTCCGCTTCTTCGCCGTCCGCCGTTTTCTTCGGCGGCAGCAGCATGCGCGATTTAATTTCAATCAGCATGGCCGCCATGAGCAGGTATTCGGCGGCCAATTCGAGGTTGGTGCGGCGGATTTCCTCGATGTAATCCAGGTACTGGCGCGTCAGTGCCGCCATCGGGATGTCGAGGATGTTGAAGTTCTGTTTGCGGATCAGATACAGCAGCAGATCCAGCGGCCCTTCAAAGGCTTCGAGGAAAACCTTGAGCGCATCGGGCGGGATATACAGATCATTGGGCAAAGCGAACAGCGGTTCGCCATAGAGCTTGGCCAGCGCGACTTGATCGATCACTTCAGGCATGGCAGCGATCGGCGGCGCACCCTCGTCATCGCGTTCGGGGTGCGAAGCGTGGCCAATCATCACCATCGGACGGGGCAGCCCGGCAGCGCGTGAAAAGAAGGGTGGAACACGCGGCGCTCAGTGTTCCTGCGTTTGATAGACGTAGGGACGCTGCGGCAAGCGGCTCTGGCGGATTTCCTCGGCCAGCGGGCGGTCTATCTGCTTGTCCCACAGCAGCGCCCGGCCGGCGCGCTGCTGGGCTTCCAGCTCGGGCTTTTTGGCTTTCAGCTGGTCGATGAAAAGGGTGGCGTCGGAGCTGTAGTGCGGACGGCTGAACAGGTAGATACGCATATGTGATTCGCCTTTATCGAGAGATTTTACGGAACAGTTCCTGCCGGCCACGAGGGTGGCCACGGGAGAGTTGTCAAGAGCATGGCGCGCGGATTTCACCGGACTCGCATCCCCGGCGTCGCACCGGGCCAGGGTTCGAGCACGTGGATGCCGGGGTTGGTTTTTTCGTCGGCATGGCTGGCGGCCAGCACCATCCCTTCGGAAAGACCGAACTTCATCTTGCGCGGCGCGAGATTGGCAACCATCACCGTAAGCTTGCCGACGAGCTGTTCGGGCTCGTAGGCTGAGGCGATGCCGCTGAAGACGTTGCGCGGCTTGTCTTCGCCCACGTCCAGAGTCAGACGCAGCAGCTTGGTCGAGCCGGCGACCGGCTCGCAGGCGATGATCTTTGCGATGCGCAGGTCGATCTTCATGAAATCGTCGATCGTGATCGTCGGCGCGAGCGCCTCGCCGCCGGGCATTGCGGCTGGCGCTGCTTCGGACGCAGTAGGCGCAGTGGGCGGCGGCTCGAAGAGTTGGTCGAGCAGCTTGGTGTCAACGCGCTGTATCAGGTGCGTGTACTCATGGATCCCATGGCCGGGGCCGAGCAGATCGTCCGCGTCGGACCATGCCAGTTCACCGCTGGCGAGGAAGGCTTCAACTTGCACCGCCAGCGCCGGCAGCACCGGCTTGAGGTAGATCGTGAGCAGGCGAAAGGCTTCAATGCAGGTGCTGCAGACCTCGTGCAGCCGCGCCGCCTGGCCTGGCTGCTTGGCCAGTTCCCAGGGCTTGTGCTGATCCACGTATTCGTTGACCTTGTCGGCCAGCAGCATGATCTCGCGCAGGGCGCGCGCGAAATCGCGGTTGTCGTAAAACGTGCCCAGCGTGCCCGCCGCTTCCTGCAAGGCAGCCAGCAGCGCCGCTCCGTCCGCGCCGGTGCCGCCGAGCCGGTTGGCAAAGCGCTTGGCGATGAAGCCCGCCGCGCGGCTGGCGATATTGATGTACTTGCCCACGAGATCGGCGTTGACGCGGGCGGCGAAATCTTCCGGGTTGAAGTCCACGTCCTCGACCTTCGCGTTGAGCTTGGCCGCGATGTAGTAGCGCAGCCATTCGGGATTCATCCCGATCGACAGGTACTTCAGCGGGTCGATGCCGGTGCCGCGGCTCTTGCTCATCTTCTCGCCGCTGACGGTGATGAAACCGTGCACGTTCACCTGGCTGGGCGTCTTGCGGCCGCTGAACCGCAGCATCGCGGGCCAGAACAGCGTGTGGAAATACACGATGTCTTTGCCGATGAAGTGCACTTGTTCGACCCGCGGGTCGGCCATGAATTCGTCGAAGCTTTGCGTGGTGCGCGAGGGCGCGTGCCAGTGCTGGGCGGCCTGGCCCTTGTCGAAGTGGTTCTTCAGGCTGGCCAGATAGCCGATCGGGGCATCGAGCCAGACGTAGAAATACTTGCCGGGCGCATCGGGGATTTCGATGCCGAAGTACGGCGCATCGCGCGAGATGTCCCAGTCGGCCATGCCGGCCTCGAACCATTCGCTGGCTTTCTTCGCCATTTCGGGCTGCAGCTTGCCGTCTTGCGTCCAGCGCTTGAGGAAATCCACCACGGCGGGGTCGGAGAGCTTGAAGAAAAAGTGTTCCGACCGGCGCAGTTCGGGCCGCGCGCCGGTCAGCGTCGAATAGGGCTCGATCAACTCGGTGGGTGCGTACACGCTCGAACACGCTTCACACGCATCGCCATACTGATCCTTGGCGTGGCACACCGGGCATTCGCCCTTGATGTAGCGGTCGGGCAGGAACATACCCTTGACCGGGTCGTAAAACTGCTCGATCGTGCGCGCGGCGATCAGGCCGTCCCCACGCAACTTGCGGTAGATGGACTGCGCCAGTTCGGTGTTTTCGGGGCTATCGGTCGAGTGCCAGTTGTCAAAGCGGACGTGAAAGCCGTCCAGATATTGCTTGCGGCCGGCGGCGATCTCGCTGACGAACTGTTGCGGCGTTTTACCCGCTTTCTCGGCGGCGATCATGATCGGCGCGCCGTGCGCATCGTCGGCGCCGACGAAATGCACCATGTGGCCCCGCATGCGCTGCATGCGCACCCAGATGTCGGCCTGGATGTACTCCATGATGTGGCCGATGTGGAACTTGCCGTTGGCGTAGGGCAGGGCGGTGGTGACGAAGAGCTTGCGCGGCATGGTGCGCTTTCCGGAATGATGAATTGGGGATGGTGGATTGGGGCGGATGGTGGCCGCTGTAGTGCGCAGCCTGAATCCATCCGCATCGTGTGTAATTGCCGATTTTAGGGAAGCTCTGAACGGCGGCTTTGGCTGTGCCTTGCACCTGGCGGCCCATCCCCAACCCAGGCGCGCCGGCTCGCGTAGGGTTATTCAGAAATTTCCTAGACTACCTGCCCTTCAGGAGCAATCAATGACCATCACCCCAGAAAGTATTCTCGGCGCCCTCCGGGCCGTTATCGATCCCAACACCGGCCAAGATTTCGTGGGGACTCAATCGATCAAGAACCTGCAGATCCACGAAGGCAAGGTGACTTTCGAACTTCAACTCGGCTACCCGGCGCGCAGCCAGCACGAGGCGCTGCGCGAAGCGCTGGCCGCGGCCGCCAGGACGGTGCCCGGGGTGAAGGATGTTTCGGTGCGGATCGTCACGAAAATCATTCCCCATGCGGTGCAGCGCGGTGTGCAGCTTTTGCCCGGCGTGCGCAACATCGTCGCCGTGGCCTCCGGCAAGGGCGGCGTGGGCAAAAGCACCACGGCGGTCAATTTGGCGCTGGCGCTGGCCGCCGAGGGCGCGAACGTGGGCTTGCTCGATGCCGACATCTATGGCCCGAGCCTGCCGATGATGCTGGGCATCACCGAGCGCCCGCAAAGCCTGGATGGCAAGATGATGGAGCCGCTCGAAAACCACGGCGTGCAAGCCATGTCGATCGGCCTGCTGGTCGGTGAAGACCAGGCGATGATCTGGCGCGGCCCGATGGCGACGCAAGCGCTCGACCAGTTGCTGCGCCAGACGAACTGGAAGGATCTTGATTACTTGGTCGTTGATATGCCACCCGGTACGGGCGACATTCAACTGACGCTCGCGCAGCGTGTGCCGCTGACCGGCGCGGTAATCGTCACCACGCCGCAGGACATCGCGCTGCTCGATGCCAAAAAAGCCATCACCATGTTCGAGAAAGTTGGCGTCCCGATTCTGGGCGTCGTGGAAAACATGGCGGTGCACGTCTGCACGAACTGCGGTCACGTCGAGCACATTTTCGGCGCCGATGGCGGCAAGAAAATGGCTCAGCAATATGGCGTGGAATACCTTGGCGCGCTACCGCTGGATATCCGCATTCGCGAGCAGGCCGACGGCGGACGGCCCACGGTGGCGGCTGATCCGCACGGCGAGGCGGCGGAAATTTACCGTGGGATCGCGCGGCGCGTGGCGGTCGGCATCGCGCAAAAAGCCAAGGATTTTTCGTCGAAATTCCCAACCATTACGGTCAGCAAGAGCACCTGATGATCAGAGTCATTTCCGCCAGAGTTCCGAGCGGCCGCTGGGGGTTGTCTTCAGGCGTTCGAGCGCGTCCGCGCGCAGCAGGTCTTTCTTGATTTTCCCGGAGGCGGTTTTCGGAAAATCCTCGACGAAGATGATGCGTTCAGGGTATTTCTGGCGCGCGACGCCGGCGGCATCCAGCAGCGCCGTGATGTCCTCGGCCTTCAGCTTTGCGTCGGGCCGGGGGATGACGTAGGCGCACACGGTTTCGCCGAGGCGCGCATGCGGCATGGCAACCACCGCTGCGTTCATTACGCCCGGATGCTGGTGCAGCAGGTCTTCGACTTCCTTGGCGCTGATTTTTTCGCCACCGCGGTTGATCAGGTCCTTGATTCGGCCCGTGAAGACGATCGCCCGGTCCGCCGTCACGTACCCGATGTCGCCGGTGTGGAAGAAGCCCTGCGCATCGAACACCTCCGCGGTTTGTCCGGGATCGGCATAGCCCAGGAAGAGGGAAGGCCCGCGCGCGCAGAGTTCGCCTTCCTCTCCGATGCCAAGGGCGCGCCCATCCGGGCTTTCGACCCGGACTTCGTAGTCGATGATTTCGCCGTCCGTTTCGGCCGCGAGCCGTTCCTGACCTGGCGCGCAGAAGCCCAGCGTGATCATGGGCGCCTCACTCGACCCGTACACGCGGAACGCGCGGCACCGCGGCAGCACGCGCGCGACGCGCAGGATGATCTCGGGCGCCACGGCCGCGCCGCCGCAAGGGAACAGGCGCAGCGAGGGCAAGGTGCGCCCGGTGCGCTCGGCCACGTCCATCAGCTCCTGCAGGAAAGGCGTGGCTCCGATGGTGAACGCGACCTGCTCGCGCTCGATGATGTCGGCCGCCTCGGCGGCATCCCACTTGTCCATCAGCACGCAGCGCGTTCCGCCGAGGAACGGCATTTCCAGGCCGTGGCAGAAGCCGGTGACGTGCGTCACGGGCGATGGCATGAGCGTGGTGTCGCCGGGCGCGATACCCCAGTGGCGGGCGCACATCAACGTGGCGCGGGCCAAGGTGTTGTGCGAGTGGAGCACGGCTTTGGGCCGGCCCGTGGTGCCCGAGGTGTAGAGCACCAGTTTCACCGCCTCGGGGGCGACCGGAGGCAGTGCCGGCAGCGGCGCCGCCTCGGCCAGCAGATCCCGCAGATCGCCGTTCGCGCCGCTGCTTTGCGCGTCGCCACGCACCGTCCACACATGGGCCAGATGCGGCAGCTTGGCGCGCAGCCGGGTCATCATGGCCAGATGGTCGAAGCCCCTGAAATTGCCGGCCGTGAAGATGCCTTTGGCACGGCTGTCGTCCAGGATCAGTTGCACCTCGCTGTCGCGGTAGATGGTGACGATCGGACACACCACCACGCCCAGCAGGGCCGCGGCCACGTCGATGAACACCGCTTCATGCCAGTTTGGAGTCTGGAAGGCCAGCACGTCGCCGGCCCGGAAGCCGCGCTGCCAGAGCGCCGCGGCCAGCCGCGTGGCGCCCTCCCAGACTTGGGCTGCCGTCACCGCTTGGCCGCCGCACACTTGCGTGACGCGGCCCGGCTGCGTGGCGGCCGCGTCGCGCACGGCGTCGGCCACGGTGCGATCGAGCCATTGGCCCTCACGCATCCACCGCGCGGCGCGCGCCGCGTCCCAGCGTACCTGCCAACCACTGATGTCCTGTCGAATTTCCATTCCGGCCTCCTGTCAGCGTTACACCGCGAGGTAGCGCGCCCTCAACTCGGGTTGCGCATCGAAAGCAGCCCAGTCGCCATGAAAAACCACTGAACCGCTGTCGAGCAGGTACACGTATTCCGTGCACTGGCGCGCATAGGCGATGCTCTGTTCCGCCACCAGCACGGTCAGCCCGAGCCGTTCGCGAGCCTGGCTGACCTGCCGCGCCAGATCGTGCGCGACCTTGGGCGCGAGCCCCTCGGCCGGTTCGTCGAGCAACAGCAGGTGTGGCGACGCCATCAGGCCCCGCGCCACCGCCACCAGTTGCTGCTGCCCGCCAGAAAGCTGATAGCCGAGCCGATCGAGCAGGTCCGACAACAGCGGGAAGAGCGCGCAGACCTGTTCCACGCTCATGCGTTCACGCGCACGGGGCGCCGCATGCCATGCGAATTCGAGGTTCTGCCGCACGGTCAGGGTCGCGAACAGACGGCGGTCCTCGGGCACCAGGGCCAACCCGAGCCGCGCCCTGGCCTCGGTCGGCAGGCCGGCCAGAGAGCGGCCCTCTAGCTTGATCTCCCCTGCGATCTGAGGGCCGGCGTCAAGCAGCGACTTCATCAAGGTCGATTTGCCCGCGCCATTGCGGCCCAACAGAGCCACGCCGGCCCGGTCCGGAACGTCAATGTCGATACCGAACAGCGCCCGGCTGTCGCCGTATCGCGCGTGCAGGCCCCGCACCTCAAGCATGTTCGCTCCCGTCCCCGAGGTAGATCTCCTGCACCCGGGCGTTCCGCCGGATTTCGGCCGGCGCGCCCGAGACGATCAGTTGGCCGTGGTGCAACACAGAGATCCTGTCGGCCAGTCCGAACACCACCTCCATGTCGTGCTCCGTCATCAGCATCGCCAGCCCGCGCTGCCGCCGCACCGCTTGCAACAGCCGCACGGTAGCCTGGCGTTCCGCGGCCGACATGCCCGCCGTCGGCTCGTCGAGGAATAGCACCGAGGGTTCGAGCGCCAGCACCATCGCCAGTTCGAGCCGTTTGCGATCGCCGTAGGCCAGCGTGCCCGCCGTGGCGTCGCGCTGCGCCTCGAAGCCGGTGTCGGTCAGTAGCTGGTTGGTGGTGTCGGCGAAGGTCCGTGCCAGCGCCTTCGGCACGCCCTTGAGCGGATTCAGGCGCCGCGCGCGCGCCTCCAGCGCCACGCGGATGTTGTCCTGCACGCTCAGGCGCGAAAAGACCTTGGCGACTTGGAAGGTGCGTCCAAACCCCAGATGAATCCGCCGATGGGCCGGCATTCGCGTCACATCTCGGCCGTCGAAGTGCACCGAGCCCCGGTCCGCGTGGAGTTCGCCGGTCAGCACCTTGAACAGCGTCGTCTTGCCGGCGCCGTTGGGGCCAATCACCACATGCGACTCGCCGTGGGAAATGCTCAGGCTGACATCGCGCAGCACGCGGATTCGCCCGTAGCCCTTGTCGAGCGCCGTCGCTTGCACCAGCGCATCACTCATTACGCGCCCCTCGTGCGGTCGCAGCGCACCCAGCGAGTCAGAAGACCCAGCATGCCGCCGGGTAGCAGGAGCACCACCACCAGCAACAGCAGCCCGGTCGCCATGTCCGACAGGCCAACCAGCGTCCTCGTCACATAGAACACCGCCGACAGCACGACCGCGCCGAGCGCCGGTCCCCAGAAGTAGGCGCTGCCGCCCAGCAGGGTGTAGAGAATCGGACTGGTCGAATTCGCCCAGTGCGCCAGTTCGGGCGTCACGATCTGTGTCCACGGGGCGACCAGCGCGCCCGCCGCGGCGGTGACCGCGCCGGCCAGCACGAACACCGACAGCCGATGCAGCCGGACCGGAATCCCGAGGAACTCCGCGCGCTCCGGGTCCTGTTTGAGCGCTTGCAGCGCACGGCCAAAAGGCGTGGCAATCACCCAGCGGACCAGCAGAATGAGTAGCGCGCACACAGCGACGATGAAGTAGTAGAAGTTGTCGCCTGCCGCCAGATCGACCTGCCAGCCGCCAACCCCCAGACGCGGGCGCGGCAACCCGGCCAAGCCGTCGTTGCGGCCGAACAGGGAGGTGTTGACGATCAGCAGATGGATCAGTTCCGCGAAGGCCAGCGTGAGGATGGCGAAGTACACCCCCTCGCTGCGCCGCAAGGCCACCACGCCCACCGCGGCGGCCAGCACGGCGCCGACCAGCGCCGCCACAGGCAGCGCCACGAGCAGCGGCAGACCCGCTTGTTGCGTGAGCAGCGCCGTCGCGTAGGCCCCCGCCGCGAAGAACATGGCCTGCCCGAAGCTCAGCACGCCGGCCAGCCCGAACAGCAGATTGAATGCCAGGCCAAACACCGCGTTGATCCAGATCATGCCGGCGATGAACACCAGCCCGCGGTTGAGCAGGCCCGGCACACTCAGCGCCGTGATGGTGATGACCAACAGGATCAGGATGTCGCGCCTGAAGGAGCCGCCGCCGGCGAAGTGGGTGCCGTTCATCAGTGCCTCGCCCTGCCCATGAGACCTTGAGGCCGCAGCAACAAAATCAAGGTCATCGCCACGAAAAAGGGCAAGCCCGGAAGCCCCGGCAGTACCCACTGGCCGATCGCGTCGATGACGCCCAGCAGGATCGATCCGACGAAAGCGCCCGCGATGCTGCCCATCCCTCCAATCACGATGACGCCGAAGGCTTGGATCACGAAAGCGCTGGCCAGCGTGGGCGACAGCGACTGGTTTGCCAGCAGCAGCCCGCCCGCCAGCCCGGCGAGCGCGAAGCCCAGGGCCACCGTTGCCGTGTAGACCAGCTGGACCTTGACGCCGAGTAGACGCGCCATCCAGGGGTCCGCCGCGATCGCCTTGACCATGCGCCCCGGCCGCGTCCGATTCAGAAAGTATTCGAGCGCCATGAAGACGACGATGCCGGCGCCGACGATGAAGATCGAGAGCCGGGGAAACACCGCGTCGCCGACGGTCCAGGCTTCGTCCAGTGCCGCGGGGGGCATGACGCTGTGATAGTTCAGGCCCCAGATCAGCTTGGTCGAGCCCTCGCACACCAGTAGCAGCGCATAGGTGGCGATGAGCACGTAGGCATCCTCCACGCCCGCCAGCCGCCGCAGCACCAGCCGGTCGACCGCCAGGCCCAGCAGTGCCACGAGCACTCCGGCCGCGAGCGATCCGAACAGGTAAACACCCATCGAGTGGCTGGCACCGATGGCTTGCGCGAGCGAATAAGCCAGATAGGCGCCGATCATGAAAAAGCCGCCGTGCGAGAAATTCAGGATGTGCAAAGTGCCGAACACCAGCGTCAGGCCCGAGGCCACCAGAAAAGTGGCCATGGCCCAGGTCATGCTGTTGACCAGCAGCGTCGCGATGTCTGCCATCTGCACGGCGCTTGGCCCGATCAGGCAGTGCGTAGCGTGAGCTTCTGGCCCGGCGCCGGCGGCAGCAGCACGGTCTTACCGTCGACCTTCACGTACTGGGTGACCTTGTAACCTTTCTTGGTGTCCGCTGGCTCGATGTAGACCAGTTCCACGTCCTTGATCGCCTGGTTGTCCTCCGCTCGCATGGTGCGTGGACCCGTGACCGTATCCCAGGTCAGCACCTTCAGGTTGGCGATGACGGCTTTCGTGTCCGTGGACTTACCCTTCTCGATCGCCTGCTTGAGCGCGTAGATGCTGGCGTGCGCCTCGGCCGCCCAGCCCAAGGGTTCATCATCACCCGTCTTCGCGAGATAGTCGGCCACGAAGCGGTCGCTCATGGGGTTGCCTTTGTTCGCCTCGGCGTAGTAGTGCATGCCTGTCCACTGCGCCGGGAACTGCTGCTTGAGGCCACGTGCGACGAGGAACTCGTTGGCGCCGTCGCAGATGACCTTGTAGCGTGACATCAGGCCAAAGCCGCGCGCTTGTTGGAACATCGTGATCGCGTCGCCGCCGTAGGTGCAGTTGAACAGTCCGTCCGCCTTCTGGCGAAGGGCCTGCGTGATCCCATTTCGGTAATCGGACACGCCATAGGGCATGAGGGTGGGCGGCACGATTTCGGGTTTTTTCTTCGCGATCGAGGGGTAGAACTCCAGCAGGCCATCGACGAACATGCCCCAGGTCGTGCGGCCATATTCGTGGTCGGGCACCAGGCCCGTCCAGCGCGTGATGTCGGGATACTTCTGGGCCATCAGCTTGGCCTGGGCGCGCGAGCGGGCGTCGGGTGAATCGCCGGGGCGGAACAGATTCGGCGAATAGTTCTCGTGGTTCATCTTCTCGGTGCCGGCGCCGCAGGTGATGAAGATGCCCTTTTCCTGCTGCATGACCGGCCCCAGCGCCAGCACCACCGTGCTGGAGATGCCGCCGATGTGCAGATTGATGCCCGCGCCCAGCAGTTCCCGCGCTGCCGCCACGCCCGTTGCCGGGTCGGCCTTGTCGTCGCGGATTTCCAGCGCGAGTTGACGGCCCATCACGCCCCCGGCCTTGTTGATCTGATCGACTGCGATCTCGGCGCCGTTCTTCACGTAGGAGCCGATGAATTCCTGCGGACCGCTCAATGGCGTGATGAGCCCGATGCGCAAGGGTCCGCCCTGCGCGCGCGCAAGGCCTGGCAAGCCGGCGGCCGTCGCGGCGGCGGCTGCCGAATATTTGAGGATGCTTCTGCGATCGATGCGGTTCATGCTGATTTCCTGGTTGTGCCGTGAATGGATGGAAGCTGCGGGTGAACTACCGGCCCGTGAACACCGGCTTGCGGCGTTCGCGGAACGCGCGCACCGCTTCGGCATGGTCCTCGGTGAGGTTGGACATGCATTCGTAGGCGACGCCAGCGTCGAAATAGCTATGGAAAAGCTGCCGCAACGGCAGGTTGGCGGTGATCTTGCTCCAGCGGATGGCTTTGGTCGCACCCGCGGCGAGCCGCTGGGCCAGCGCATCGACAGCGGTGTCGAGTTCCGAGCTGGGAACCACGTCGGTCACGAGGCCGATGCGCTCGGCTTCGACGGCCGTCATCAGATCGCCCGTGAGCAGGTATTTCTTGGCCTTGGCGTAACCCACCAACTGCGGCCAAATCAGCGCGCCGCCGTCGCCGGCCACCAGTCCGACGCTTACATGCGGGTCACCGATCTTCGCTTCCTGCGCCGCGATCACGATGTCGCACAGCAGCGCCAGGCTGGCCCCAAGGCCGGTTGCGTGCCCATTGAGCCGGCAGATGAGCGGCTTTTCGAGATCGAGCTGCGTGTAGACGATGTCCTTGGCCTCGCGCGCGGTGCGTTCGAATTCGGTGGGATCGTCCACCGACTGCTGCATCCAGTCGATGTCTCCGCCCGCGCAGAACGCCTGCCCGTTGCCGGTCAGCACGATCACGTCGGAGCCGGGGTCGCGCTGCACGTCGGTGAACACGCGCGACAGCTCATGGTGCAGCCGGCCATTGACCGCGTTGCGCTGCGTGGGCCGGTTCAGGCGCACCGTGAGGATGCGGCCCGCGCGCGAGAATTCGATGCATTGGTAAGCGGCGAAATCCATTCGTTTCTCCTGGTTAAATTTCTGGCGTGGCCATGAAAGCGAGGAAGTGCCGTTCGGCGGAACCCCAGAGCTGTTCGTTCACCCGCGCGCGGCGCAGATAGTGGCTCGCGGCGCATTCCTCCGTCACGCCGATGCCGCCATGCAGTTGAATCGCCTTCTGCGTGACCCGGCGCGCTGCATCCCCGATGAAACTCTTGGCCGCATGTACGTCGCGTATGGCCGAAGGGGCGTCGTCTTGCAGCGATTCGATCGCCTGGCCGAGCACGGCACGCCCTTCGGCGATGGCGATGTGCATGTCCACCATGCGGTGCTGAAGCGCCTGGTTGCTGCCCAGCGGCATGCCGAACTGGTGGCGCGTCTTGAGGTATTCCAGCGTGATCTCGAAAGCTGCGCTCATCGCGCCCAGAGAATCGGCGGCCATGGCGAGTGCGCCCAGCCGCGACACCTCCGCGAGACAGGCCGCGTCTGCATCACCAATGGGTATCGCGGCGGCGCCTTCCAGTCGGATCGTCGCCGCGCCACGGCCATCGAGCAGCGGATAGCAGACGCGATGCACACCCGTGCCTTCGGCTGACAACAGGTAGAGGCGGTCGGCGGCCCGGACTAGAAACTGCTCCGCGATGTCGGCATCGGGAACGACCGAATGCGCCCCATGCAACCCGCCATCGCGCCATTCGACGGCATGTTCATCGAGCAGGCAGGCCACGCGCAGCGTTCCGGCCTGCATCGGCGGCAGCAGCCGGTCGCGCTGGGTCTCGTTGGCACAAGAGGCGACAAGCCAGGGCGCGATCACGCCACAGGTCACGAACGGCTCTTGGATGAGCGCGCGCCCCGAGGCCTGCGCAAGCAGGCAGATCGAGGACACCCGCAGGCCCAGCCCGCCGTGCGCCTCGGGCGTGCTGACGGACAGCCAACCCATCTCCGCCATGTCCTTCCAGACATCGGCACTGAAACGGCGCTCTCCTGCCGGCACGCGCTGCCGCGACTCGAAGCCGTAGCGCTGCGCCGCATAGCGAGCCGCGCTGTCCGCCAACGCCACATCGGTTTCATCGAACCAACTTTCGTGCATCACAGTCCCAACTCCGCCTTGCTGATGATGTTGCGTTGGATCTCGTTCGATCCGCCGTAGATGGTGGACGCCCGGCCATGCAGGTACTCGCGGATCGCGCCGCTGGCATCGGCGGGGCCGACCGGCGACGTCGAATGCGCGCCATGCACGTCCCGCGGGTCGTAGACGATGGCGCTGCCGCCGAGCCAATCGAGCGTGGCCTCGGAAATCTGCTGCTGCAATTCGGAGCCGCGGATCTTCATGATCGACGCCTCGACGCCTGGCGGTTGGTTCGAGTCCATGCCGCGCGCATAGGCCAGACAAAAAGCGCGCAAGGCGTGCAGCCGCAGTTCCATCCGCGCGATGCGCCGATCAAAGGCTTGCCGATCCACCACACCGTCGGAGGGCGTGCGCGCCACGAGCGACTTCAGATGCCGCAACTGGCGCATCGCGCGGCCCGTTTCAGCGGCGAGGATGCGCTCGTTGCTTAGTAGAAACTTGGCATAGCTCCAGCCTTTTCCTTCCTCGCCGACGAGGTTCTCGACCGGGACGCGCACCTCGTCGAGGAAGACTTCGTTGACGTGGTGGCAACCGTCCATGGTGCGGATCGGGCGCACCGTCACGCCCGGCGTGCGCATGTCGATGAGCAGGAAGCTGATGCCCTGCTGGGGCCGGCCTTCGCTGCCGGTGCGCACCAGGCAGAACATCCAGTCGGCCCACTGCACGTAGCTGGTCCAGGTCTTCTGCCCGGTCACGACGTAGTGTTCGCCCTGGCGCACCGCGCGCGTCTTGAGCCCGGCCAGATCGGAGCCCGCGCCCGGTTCGGAATATCCCTGCGCCCACCATTCCTCGGATGCGAGGATCGGCGGCAGGAAGCGCGCCTTCTGCGCCTCGGTGCCAAAGGTGTAGATGACCGGACCGACGTAGTTGACGCCGAACGGAATCAGCCACGGCGCCCCGTGCAGAGTGCTTTCCTCCTCGAAGATGAAGCGCTGCAATGGCGTCCATTCCGCGCCGCCATAGGCGCGCGGCCAATGCCCCGCGACCCAGCCCCGACGCGCCAGCGAGCGAAGAAAGGACAGGTTGTCTTCCTTCGTCAGAAAGAGATTGCCCAGCACCTTCTCTCGCACGTCACGCGGCAGCTCGTGCTCGCAGTAGTCCCGCACCTGTCGGCGAAATTCATGCTCGGCAACACGCTCGCCCCTGCGGGTGGCGGTACTGGTGAGATCGTCGCAATCCATGTTGTCGCTCCATGGTCCACCCCCGCGAAGGCGTGGTTTACAAGATTATTCCAACGTCATATGAACGATGACTCATTGCTCATTTTGTTGTGATTTCATCCAAAAGGTACTAAGTAAAAACACGCATTCCTCGCGTTTTCCCCAATTACTCGACTGTGCGCAATACCAATAATGAGCAGTGAGTCATTATTCATTTTGACGAGACAGGATCTGGCATGCATCCAAAAATCAGTGAAGCGGCGGCAAGCCCGTTCGCCCAATCGGAAAAATCCATCGCATGGTTCAAGCGCGTGCACGACTTCATGGAAGAGCACGTCTATCCGGCCATTCCTGTCTATCGCGAGCAGCGCGAGAAGATGGACCCGTGGTCGGGCATGCCGCCAATCTTCGAGACGCTCAAGGCGAAGGCTCGCGCGGCTGGTTTGTGGAACATGTTCATGCCGCAATCCGAGCATGACGACGATATCTTCCACGGCGTGGGACTGACGAACGCGGAATACGCGCCCATCGCGGAACTGATGGGCCGCGTGTCGTTTGCATCGGAGGTCTTCAACTGCATGGCACCGGACACGGGCAACATGGAAGTGCTGCACCGCTACGGCACGCGTGAGCAAAAGCTGCGCTACCTCGTCCCGCTGGCCAACGGTGAAACGCGCTCGGCGTTTCTCATGACCGAGCCCGACGTGGCCTCTTCAGACGCCCGGAACATTCAGACCGCGATCCGCCGCGAGGGCGATGAGTATGTGATCAACGGCCGCAAGTGGTGGTCATCTGGCGCAGGGCATCCGCACTGCGGGTTCTACATCGTCATGGGCAAGACCGATCCCGAAGCCGAAACCTACAGGCAGCAATCGATGATTCTGGTGCCAGCCGGCGCGCCAGGTGTCACGCTGGTACGTCACCTGAAGGTGTTCGGCTATGACCACGCGCCCCACGGACACTTCGAGGTCGAGTTGAAGAACGTGCGCGTCCCGGCGGACCACCTCATTCTTGGAGAAGGCCGCGGATTCGAAATCGCGCAAGGCCGCCTCGGCCCAGGGCGCATTCACCACGCAATGCGCGTGATCGCGACGGCGGAAGTGGCGCTCGAACGCATGTGCGTGCGCCTCATGTCACGGACAGCATTCGGCAAGCGCGTCTCGGAACACTCCGTGTGGGAAGAACGCATCGCACAGGCACGCATCGACATCGAGATGGTCCGCCTCCTGTGTCTGAAAGCCGCGCACATGATGGACACCGTCGGCAACAAGGGCGCGCTCGCCGAGATCGCGATGATCAAGGTGGCGGCGCCGCGGGTTGCACAGCGGGTGCTGGACCTCGCAATCCAGGCGCACGGCGGAGGCGGGGTGTCGCAGGACTTTGGGCTGGCGGAGCTGTATGCCAACACGCGCATCGTGCGGTTGACCGACGGGCCCGACGAAGTTCACTGCCGCCAGATCGCGCGGCTCGAACTGGCTAGGCACAAGCAGGTGGAGTACGCCGACATTCGGGGATTCGTGTGACCGCTGACGCGATCACGCAGCGCAATTACATCGGAGCCGCTGGCGCGGTGCGTCCTGGGCAGACGCTCGACCAGCAACGGCTCGAACACTGGCTGCACGACGCCGTGCCTGGATTTCAGGGGCCCCTGGAGATCCGGCAGTTCGAAGGCGGGCAATCCAACCCGACGTACCTGCTGACGACACCGTCCGAGCGCTACGTGCTCAGGCGCAAGCCTGTCGGAACCTTGCTGAAATCGGCCCATGCCGTCGATCGCGAATTCCGCGTCACGCGCGCGTTGCATGGCGCCGGTTTTCCGGTTCCACAGGCGCTTGCGATATGTGAAGACGAAAGCGTGATCGGCAGCATGTTCTACGTCATGCGGTACGTGCCAGGGCGAGTCTTCTGGAACTGCCGCATGCCCGACCTCCAGCCCCAGGAACGGGCGGCGGTGTACGACTCGGCAAACGAAGTGCTTGCCAAACTGCACACGGCTGACGTGCGATCGCTGGGCCTGGAGGACTTCGGCCGCGCCGGCAACTATTTCGAGCGACAGATCACGCGCTGGGGGCGCCAGTACGAAGCGAACCCTGGCCAGCGGATTCCCGAGCTGGAAAAACTGATCGAGTGGCTGCCCCGCGCAGCGCCTGCCGACGACGGCCTGAGCGCGCTCATTCATGGCGACTACTCGTTTCATAACCTGATCGTGCATCCAACACAGCCGCGCGTCGTCGCGGTGATCGACTGGGAACTCTCGACGCTCGGACATCCCCTGGCGGACCTGACCTATCAACTCATGGACTGGTACCGCCCCGAAGGCGTCGACACACGCGGCACGCTGCGCGGTGCCGACCTCCAGGCGCTGGGCATCCCAGACATGGAACAGTACATCGCGCGCTATTGCGAGCGCACCGGTTTCCGCTTCGACGGCAATCTTGCTTTCTACCGCGCGTTCAACCTGTTTCGTGTCGCCGCCATCCTGCATGGCATCGCGGGCCGCATCCACGAAGGAACCGCCACGTCCGTGCATGCCGCGGAAATCGTGCCCTTGATCGTGCCGCTCGCGCGCGCCGCGTGGAATGAGGCCCAACAGGCCGGAGCACCGTGATGGAGGGCGTGCTCAGCTTCCGCGATGTGGAACTGCGCTTCGGCGGCGTCGTGGCGCTCGATGCGGTTTCATTCGACGTCGCCCCGAACACGATCTGCGGTCTCATCGGGCCCAACGGCGCCGGCAAGACCTCGCTGCTCAATTGCCTTTGCCGGCTGTATCCGTGCTACGGGAGCATCCGCTTCGACGGTCACTCGATCATTGATCAACCGAGCCACCGCATCGCCAGCCTCGGGATCGCACGTACGTTCCAGAACGTCGCGCTGTTCGACGACATGACGGTGTTGCAGAACGTGATGCTTGGAGCGCACAGTCGCGGAACCAGCGGCGTGTCCGCCATGCTCCTGCGCTGGCGCGGCGCGGTGCGTGAAGAGCATGAATTCGAACAACGCGCCAGGGAAATGCTCGCGCTCATGCAACTGGAAGCCGTTTCCGACGATCCGGCTGGCGAACTCAGCTTCGGCATGCGCAAGCGGGTGGAACTCGCGCGCGCATTGGCCATCGGCCCGAAGCTGCTGCTGCTCGACGAGCCAGCGGCTGGACTGAACCACGAGGAGGTGGAAGGGCTTCGGTCGCTGATCCTGGAAATTCGCGACCGCTTCAGTCTGACGGTCCTTCTCATCGAACACCATATGAACCTGGTGATGCGCGTCTCCGACCAGGTGGTGGCGCTCGACTTCGGGCGCAAGATCGCTGACGGCACGCCGCAGATGGTGCAGGAACATCCGGAAGTGATCCGGGCCTATCTGGGGCGCTCGGCATGACCGGGGAGGTGCATCCAGTGACTGCGCCGCTGCTCGAAGTCACCGGGCTTCACGCGGGCTACGGGCGTGTCGATGTCCTGTTCGGCATCGATTTCACCGTCGCCGACGGTGGCATCACAGCCATCCTTGGCGCGAATGGCGCGGGCAAGACCACCACTTTGCGTGCGATCAGCGCGCTCGTCACTTCGCGTGGACAGATCCGATTCCAGGGTGAACGCATCAATGGCAAGCGGACCGAAGCCATCGCGCGGCGCCGCATCGGCCACGTACCGGACGGCCGCGGCACGCTCGGGCGCTTTTCAGTCGAAGAGAACCTGAGAGTCGGCGGCTACACGCTACCAAAATCCGAACTCGAAGCGGGCTTCGAAGGTGTCTTCCGCTACTTCCCGCGCCTGAAGGAGCGGCGCCGGCAACAAGCCGGCACACTGTCGGGCGGCGAGCAGCAGATGCTCGCGATCGGACGCGCGCTCATGCTCAAGCCGAAGCTGCTGCTGATGGACGAACCGTCTTTCGGCTTGGCGCCCATCGTGGTTGACGAGATGTTTCACATCATGCGCACCATCAACCGCGAGCAGGGCGTGAGCATCCTCTTGGTCGAACAGAACGCGCACCAGGCGCTCGCACTCGCCGACCATGCCTTCGTGCTGGAAACCGGCCGTGTCGTCCTGTCGGGGCCGGCTGACGCGCTGATCAAGGATGAAGCGGTCAGCCGTTCCTATCTTGGGTATTGAGATGAGCACCAACTGACATGGAACTTTTTTTTCACCAACTGTTCTCGGGTTTGGCCACTGGCGGCATCTATGCCTCCGTCGCGCTGGCCCTGGTGACGGTTTACCGCGCCACGCACCACATCAACTTCGCGCAGGGTGAGATGGCGACGCTATCCACTTACGGCGCGCTGACCCTGATCCATGCCGGCATGCCGTACTGGTGGGCCTTCGTCCTGACGGTGGTCGGGAGCTTCGGAACAGGCATCGCGGTCGAACGCCTGATCATCCGGCGGATGGAAAAGGCACCGCCGATCGCCTCGATCATCGTGATGCTGGGCTTGCTTGTCTTGATCAACTCGCTCGTGATCCTGGCGTATGGCGGCGGCGTGACCACGTTCCCGAGCCCATTCCCGGATCGCGCACCGATGGGCATCCACCTGTTCTCCTTCCACCAACTCGGTTCCACCGCGGTCATGCTGGCGATGCTGGCGATCGTCTATGCGTTCTTCCGCTTCACGCGGCTTGGTCTGGCGATGCGCGCTTCGGCGGAGAACGCGGTTTCGAGCCGCCTGTCGGGCATCCCCGTGGGTTCGATGCTCGCGCTCGGCTGGGGACTGGCCGCGGCGATCGGCGCAATCGCCGGGATGATGATCGCGCCAATCGTGTTCCTTGACCCGAACACCATGGGAAACATCTTGCTGTATGGCTTCGCTGCCGCCGTGCTCGGGGGGATCGAAAACCCGTGGGGCGCCGCAGTGGGCGGCTTCCTCATCGGCGTGTTTGAAAACCTGCTCGGCACCTACGTCATCGGCACCGACCTGCGGCTCACCGTTGCGCTACTGGCCATCGTTGCCACGTTGCTGGTACGCCCCGCCGGTCTGTTCGGCCGCACCTTCGTCACTCGCGTATAGCCATGGATACGAGAACCGCCGTTTCCTCGTCACCGCATCGCCACACGCGTCAGGCGCGGTGGCAATGGCTGGTTGTGACCGTGGTCGCCATCGGTCTGCCATTCGTGCTGTCCGACTATCGCCTGTTTCAGTGCGCGATGGCGCTCGCCTATGCGATCGCGGTTCTGGGCATCAACGTGCTCACTGGCCGCAGCGGCCAGATTTCGCTCGGCCACAGCGCCTTCTACGCGATCGGGGCATACACCACGGCTGTGCTGATAGACCGTTTCGGCGTGCCCTATGGAGTGACAGTGCCGGTATCCGCGGCCATCTCGCTGGCATGCGGCTACCTCTTCGGATTGCCGGCGCGGCGCCTCGCGGGCATTTACCTGGCATTGACCACCTTCGCGCTCGGAATGGCGACGCCCCAGTTGCTGCGCTACAAGGGTTTCGAGGAGTGGATCGGGGGCGTCCAAGGCATCGTCCTGACAAAACCCGACGCACCCGCGGGCTTGCCCTTGAGCGCGGACCAATGGCTTTATTTCTTCACCCTCGCGGTGACGGCGCTCATGTTCTGGCTGATGCGCAACCTCATCGCGAGCCGCCTCGGACGCGCGATGATGGCCGTGCGCGACAACCCGATCGCCGCGACCGCGATGGGGGTTGACGTGCCGTTCCACAAGGCGCTTGCGTTCGGCATCAGCGCGATGCTCACCGGCGTGGCCGGCTCGCTCGGCGCGATCCTGGTGCAGATCGTCACGCCCGACAGCCTGACCTTGTGGTTGTCGATCACCTTCATCGTCGGCGCCGTCGTGGGCGGCATCAACAGTCTCTATGGCGCGCTGTGGGGCGGCCTCTTCATCGTGTTCGTCCCACACGCCGCCGAGCGTATCTCGAAAGCGGCGCCGGGTGCCGTATACGGGCTGCTGCTCATCGGGCTCATGTTCGTTCTGCCGCGCGGCATCGCCAGCCTGCGGCGGGTGATCTTCCATTCATCCACCAAGAGGAGCTAACCATGGACTTCGTCCGCCGCCATGCACTGCTGGCCATACTGGGCGTCGCGCTCGCCCTGCCTGCCGTGGCGCAGAAACGCTACGACTCCGGCGCATCTGACACCGAAATCAAGATCGGCAACATCGGGCCTTACTCAGGCCCCGCGTCAGCCTGGAGCACCTTCGGCAAAGTCGCCGAGGCCTACATCAACAAAGTGAACGCCGAAGGCGGCATCCATGGCCGCAAGGTCAAGTTCATCACGCTTGACGACGGCTACAACCCGGCCAAGACGCTCGAACAGGCGCGCAGGCTGGTCGAGGAAGACCAGGTTCTCGCGATCTGGGGCGTGCTTGGATCCTCCCCGAACCTTGGCATCCAGAAGTACATGAACGCCAAGAAGGTTCCGCAGTTGTTCGCTGCTTCAGGCGCCACGCGCTTCGGCGACCCGAAGAACTTCCCGTGGACCATGGGCTGGCAACCAAGCTACCAGCAGGAGGCCCGGATGTACGCGCAGCACATCATGCAGACGAACCCGAACGCGAAGATCGCCGTGCTGATGCAGAACGACGATTTCGGCAAGGACTACTACAAGGGGTTCGTCGACGGCCTTGGCGACAAGGCCAAAACAATGATCGTCAAGCACTCCACGTTCGAGATCACCGACGCCACCATCGACAGCCAGATCTTTGAGGCCAAGGCCTCCGGCGCCGATGTGTTCTTCAACATCGCATCACCCAAGTTCGCGGCGCAGGCGATCAAGAAAATCGCCGAGATCGGCTGGAAACCAACGCAGTATTTGGTCGCCACCTCCCAGTCGATCGCCGGGACGCTCAAGCAAGCGGGCTTGGAGAACGCCATCGGCGTGATCACCGCGACCTGGCAGCGCGAGCCTTCGGACCCGAGCGCGCAAGACAGCAAGGACATCAAAGACTTCTTCGCCTTCATGAAGCAGTACTACCCATCGGGCGACCCGAACGACTCCGTCATCGTCACGGGTTATTGCTCGATCCAGACGCTCGTGGAAGTGCTCAAACAGGCCGGCGACAACCTCACACGCGAGAACCTGATGAAGCAGGCGGCCAACATGAACATGACCGTGCCGATGCTCTATCCCGGCGTGAAGATCACGACCTCGGCCGAGGACTTCCACCCGATCAAGAAAGTGCAAATGCTGCGCTTCAACGGTACCCGCTACGAGCCTTTCGGACTATCCGCCACAGCGAGCCGTTGATGACTGATCGAGCCACGTATCCGCGGCAGCACGCCAAGAGCGATCCGGACCGAGCCGCCTGCCTCATGGCGGCCTCGGGCGAGATCGTCACATACCGCCAACTCGAAGAGCGTGCGAACCAGGGCGCACACCTGCTTCGCGCCTGCGGCCTGCAGCGTGGCGACGTGGTGGCGATCGTCATGGACAACAACGCGCGCTATTTCGAGCTCGTGTGGGCGGCCCAGCGGGCAGGCTTGTACTTCACCTGCATCCCCTCGAAATCGACGGCCAGCGAGATTGAATACATCCTGCGCGATTGCGAGGCCAAGCTGCTGGTGGTTTCAAGCGCCGTCGAGAGGGTTGCGGGGGAACTGGCGCAGCGCCTGCCCGCCTTGCGTATCTACATGGCGGGGGCGGCGCATCCTTCGATCGCTTCGTTCGAGAGCGCGCGTGACGCGCAGCCCACCACGCCGATCGCCGACGAAAGCGCCGGCACAGACATGTTGTATTCCTCCGGCACCACCGGCAAGCCCAAAGGCGTGAAACTGCCGCTCTCCGGCGGCCCAATCGAAACGCCGGTGCCGATGGACGGCTATGCCGTCGACACGTTCGGATTCCGCGCCGGATGCATCTACCTTTCGACGGCGCCGCTGTATCACGCGACCCCTTTACGCTTCGGCATGACAGTGCACCGATTGGGCGGCACGGTGGTCATCATGGAGCAATTCGAGCCGCAGCAGGCGCTCGCGCTGATCGAACGGCATCGCATCGACAGCGCGACTTTCGTGCCGACCCATTTCGTGCGGCTGCTGAAGCTGCCCGAAGACATCCGCAGCAAATACGACCTCTCTTCGATGCGCTCGGCCGTGCATGGCGCAGCGCCATGCCCCGTGCCCGTGAAGAAGGCGATGATCGATTGGTGGGGGCCGGTGCTGTACGAGTACTACTCCGGCACGGAAGGCCTCGGCATGTGTTGCATCGATTCCCAGGACTGGCTCAGGCATCCGGGTTCGGTTGGCAAGGCCGTGTTCGGGCAACTGCATGTGTGCGACGAGAACGGGAACGAGCTTGCGCCGCGGACCGAGGGACTGGTGTACTTCTCCGGCGGCTGGCAATTCCAGTACAACAAAGATCCCGAGAAGACGGCGCAGGGATACAACCGCCACGGCTGGTCCACGATCGGCGACATCGGCTGGGCGGACGAAGAAGGCTACCTTTACCTCACCGATCGCAAGAGTTTCATGATCATCTCCGGCGGCGTGAACATCTACCCGCAGGAAATCGAGAACCTGATCGTCACGCATCCGAAAGTGGCCGACGTCGCCGTGATCGGCGTGCCAGACGAAGACATGGGCGAAAAAGTGGTCGCCATCGTGCAGCCGGCAAATTGGAGCGATGCAGGCGAACAGCTTGCCACGGAACTCGAACAGTTCGCGCGCGCCAGCCTCTCCCCGTACAAGGTGCCGCGCGTGTTCGATTTCGTGCGTGAATTGCCGCGCACGCAGACCGGCAAGCTCGTGAAGGGTCAACTGCGCAAGGTGTACGTGGAGCGTTTACAAGGAGTCAGCACATGATGTTCGACCTGACAGGCCAGGTGGCGGTGGTCACCGGCTCGAGCCGCGGCATCGGCCGCTCGATCGCGGAACAGATGGCGAAAGCCGGCGCGAAAGTCGTGGTTTCCAGCCGCAAGGCAGATGCATGTCAGGCCGTCGTGGATTCGATCACGGCCAATGGCGGGTCGGCGCTCGCGATTCCCTGCAATATCTCCCACGATGACCAGCTTCGAAACTTGGTGGATACGACCATCGCCAAATGCGGACGCCTGGACATTCTCGTGTGCAACGCGGCAGTGAACCCGTATTACGGTCCGATGTCGGAAATGCCCGAAGGCGTCTATGACAAGGTGATGAACAGCAACGCGCGCTCGACGTTTCAGTTGTGCAACATGGCGGCTCCCATCATGGCGGACAAGGGCGGCGGTTCAATCATCATCGTTTCGTCCATCGGGGCGGGCTACGGCAGTTCCACGCTGGCGGCGTACTGCATCGCCAAGGCGGCAGAACAGGCACTCGCGCGCAGCCTGGCGATCGAATGGGGTTCCCGGGGCGTGCGCGCCAACTGCATCGCACCCGGTCTGGTGAAGACGGATTTCGCGCGCGCATTGTGGGAAGACCCGCAACTGCGCGCGCGCGTCGAACAGCGCGTGCCGCTGCGGCGCATAGGGCAGCCCGACGACATCGGGGGCGTTGCGGTATTCCTTGCATCGCGCGCGGCGGCGTACATCATCGGCCAAACCATCGCCGTCGATGGCGGACTGACCATCACAGAGCCGGTGTGAGCGCTGCGGATCTGGGCGCGCAGGGCGCATATTGGCTAAAAGGGCATCCGGTTAGACTTAAAGGTTGGAGTTTTGCCAGGCGTTCCTCATGCACATATCCAAGTGCCGCGGAGTCTGGAAGGAATCGTTGTGGGAACGACAGCAAAGACGACGCGCAAGGCACGCAAAGTTTCGGCCAGTACACATTTATCCAGGGAAGAGCGCGCCGCGCGAACACGCGAGCAGTTGCTGAATTCTGCGGCGCGCGTGGTCGGAGAATTCGGCTACCGGGATGCCTCCATCCAGCGCATCACCGCCCACGCCGGCATGGCGCAGGGCACCTTCTATCTGTACTTCGAGTCGCGGCAGGCCTTGTTCGATGAACTGCTGCCCCATTTCGGGCGCGACATGCTCGAACTCGTGCGTTCGCGCGCCCACGGTGCGAGCGGGTTTTTCGAAATCGAGGAAATCGGCGTGCGCACGGTGTTCGAATACCTCGTCAACAACCCCTGGTTCTGGCGCGTGCTCAACGAGGCTGAAGTAGAGGCACCAGTGGCCAACGCGGAGCACCGGCGCGAAGTCACGCGGCGCTACATCCGTTTCCTGCAACGCGCGCGCGCCGAAGGTGAGATCACGGCCTACGCCGACAGCGAACTGAACGTCCTCGCCTATCTGCTGATCGCGGCCCGCGATTACCTTTACGTGCATCATCTGGCCAACACCAAAACCAAAAAGGTCAAAAGCATTCCCGAGGCGGCCATTCGAACCTACATGACTTTTCTGCGCCATGGATTAACGGGCGCGCAGCCAGCAAGCTTGCCCCAAACAGTCTTTTCTCAAACAATCTTTTCCAAGTAAATAATCCCCCGGTTTTTCCGGGGAATATTTACTGGCTCCGCCACGCATACCTACGCGATAAGTAGGAAGAGTGACAGCAATGAACGTGGGGTTACCAGTTGCTGTAGCCACTGCATTTTAATGGGTTCTTTTTTGAGGGTGTTTCAGGGAAAAATATTGTTCAGCAATAATATTAGCGCGCTCGCCAAAAACCAACCTTGCCAACTCGACACAGCTGATGACTTAGGAATGAGGATCTAGCGAGGCGCTCAGCAATGATTTTCGTGATATTTCTTGAGCAAAAATTTGATACATCATCATTTTTAATGAAAACGCTGTCGGAAGATGTTATAAGTAGGCTATGAAACTCCATATAGACAACATCGCGCGGCTTTGAAGAGTGAAAAAACTCTCGGTAAGCGTAATACTCAAGCATTGCAGGATCACTGCCCATGCCAATGGTTCCGTACTGATCAAAGCGGGAAAAATCTACGTAGGAGGCGACCCGTCGCATGTAATACATACCATCTGTCCAACGGGGATTCTGGCAGTTTATAGGCTCAGCTGGAAACTCATGGCAAGCAAAATTATGCGCAAATGTCCCCGGGTTTTTGCAGTTAAGCGGAGGGGTTAATGGTCTTGCCGGCGAGGTCGGCCATGCTGCTCTAATGGAGGGTGTATCAAAGGGGCGGACGGGGACGAATGTAACTGAATGATCCGCAATGGAAAGAACGACATCGCCATTGAAACCAATGCCAATAATGGGGGCTGTATTAGCTTGAGAAATGACTTCCGGCTCAAGGGTATAGTAGATGCCAAAAAAGCTCAGCTCGCGCTTGAAGTTGAGCGTACATCCCACAAAAAAATGTCCATCAGCTGAAGCCGTGGAAAACCAAGCGCTATTCTCCTCTTTTTCTCCACGCGATCCGCCACTGGGATAGAAGGTGCGGATGAAATATCGGGCGTTAGCCTTGCATTCAGCAAGAAATTTATCCGCTTCAGCGACCCATCTAGGGCAGCTCTGTATATTTTTTTCTAACCCTTCTGTCCACGCCAAGGACAGAGTGGGAATACAAGAAAAAATGCAAACTGCGACGATTATTGCAACTCGGACGACTACAATACGCGACCTGCGTTTTTCGCTCGTTAAACCTCCTCGAAGAATCTTCTGATATCTCTTATAGTCGATGGTTTTCATGCGGATGCGTGGTTTAATGGAGGAATGGCCTAGCCCGTATGTGAGCGAATCGGTCATCATTTTCTCCTTTTTGAATCGCCTGTTTGGTTGATTGTTTGCAACAAGGCTTCGCTGACGCTCTCGCAATCAGTTTCTGGTGTCAGTATTTCAAGCAGCTTATCGATGCCTGCCTGGCCTACCTCTTTCCAAATTGGGTAACTCAGGCTTTGGAAAAAACTTTTGATGCTTAGCGCACTATTGGCGCGTTGAGCCTTGTAAACCCAGCATAACGCCTTGACTTTGTCGGGCTGAACACTCCTGCCGCTTCCATACCGTGCAGCCATACCTTCTTGGCAGTCATGCACCCCCTGGCGAGCGCAGTGCAACTCTGTCTCTACGTTGTAATTGAAATAGTTAAGGTTCTCTTTTCGGATCTGCCACGGAGTGCAATAAGGATGTTCCTGTTCAGCTGCCGCTTTTAAGTATTTCGGAGTCAGTTCTTTTTCATCGTAAGTGGTCGGCGGGTCCAGTTTGAAATAGCGGTAATCCCTGACGACGAGATAGAACAAGCATTGCGCCGAAACATCGCCCTCAGCGGCGAGCGTCTTGAGCCGCGCCCAATAGGGCCGATAGTCGAAACGATCGAACCACGGCAGGCCGCCATTGCTGAAGTTGTACAGCCGCTCGGCCAGATAGGCAACCTCGAAACCTTCCGCCGCCACGGCGCGAATGCGGCGCTCCCGATCCGAAGTATCCGGTCCTTCGGACTTGTAATGGAATTGATTGAAAAACTCGATATCCAGTTCACGCCGCCGTTCCGGCGTCAATCGCTTGGCCGCTTCTTCGTCAAAAGGCACATCCGGCGGCTGGGTCTTGACCGGTGGAATGACCACCTTGTCGTGTACAAAGGGCTTAGAGGGTAGAGCAGAGGGCGTCGTACCATCCGAACATGTGGGAAGGCACAACAGGCCAGTCAGCAGCCATGCCCACGTAAAAAAGGACGGCTTCCTGTCTATTTTTTTACCCTATTTTTCCATATTCGATTTAGAGTTTATTTTAAATAAACTGCAATTATATCAAGAATATAGATCTTGTCATTTAAAAGGCGTTTCATTGAAACATCAAGAAACTATGACATTAAACTCATCTTCGTGAAAACCATGATAGTTTGTTTATACACAAAATTTTTGATTTTTCTGTTTAATTTTGTAATTAATGTATCGCGTCGAGTCTGGCCTCTTGGGCGCTCTGAAAAATGGATGCATCGATTAAAAAATGAAAAAATGATGTCTCCATGCTGTATCCACAGGCTTTCATGTCCAATTTGCGTTCCAGTTCCAGATGCTGTATCCTGAAAAGTTTGACGCAATCGTGATCGGCAACGGTCATCCCGGTCCCGAAGCTGCGCCGGCTGTGGCGCGCATGGGTGTGTGCACGCTGCTGCCGATTCACGACATCAAGACTCTGGGTCAGATGCGCTGTAACCCCTCGAAGAAAGTAGTAAGCGGCCAACTGCCGTTTTCAGGATCGTTCGTTTCCCCATGAAAGCCTTGTGTATCTACGCCGGCCCGCTTGCGCGCAAGCACATTGCGCGCGAGGGGCTCAGGCCGCAGGACATCCGTGTGATTCCCGGCGCTGCGGGCGGGCCGAAAGGATTGATTCTCGGGCCGCTCGATCGGCTGATCTTCGGTGAATGGCTTGCGCGGTCGTCGCAGCCGATCGATCTGGTCGGCGCGTCGGTCGGCGCATGGCGGCTCGCGAACGCTTGCCTGAACGATGCCGTCGCGGCGTCCGAGAGCTTCGAGCACGGCTACATTTATCAGGAATACGAGATTCCGCCAGGTCAAAAGCGCCTGAGCGCGCGTCAACTCAGCGAGCAATTCCGCATCGGGTTGCATGCTTCGTATCACGGGCGTATCGCGCAGGTGTTGTGCCATCCGCGTTACCGGCTGCACGTAGTTACTGCGCACGGGCGCCACATTCTTGGGCGCGAAGGCGTGGCGCGCACGCCTGTTGGTTATCTTGGGGCTTTCATTGCCAACAGCGTGCGCCGCAGGAGTATGGGGGCATGGCTCGAACGGGTCGTGTTTTCCACGCCGGGGGCCGTGCTGCCTTTTGCCACGCACGACTTCCGCACGCGGCAGGTGGTCTTGAGCGAGGCCAACTTCGAGCTGGCATTGCGGGCCTCGTGTTCGATTCCTTTCCTGTTTACGGCGGTACACGATATTCCCGGCGCGCCGCCCGGCGCCTATTGGGACGGCGGCATTACCGACTATCACCTGCATCTGGACTACGGCGGCGGCGAGGGAATCGTGCTCTATCCGCACTTTCAGCGCGCCGTGGTGCCGGGCTGGCTGGACAAGGGTTTCAAGCGGCGGCACCGGCCGACGTCTTTCCTCGATCGCATGGTGGTGCTTGCGCCCGATCCCGAATGGGTGCGCGCGCTACCCAATGCAAAGCTGCCAGACCGCACCGATTTCACACGCTACGGCAACGATCACGCCGCCCGTGCGGCCGATTGGGGCCGTGCCGCCACCGAGGCGCGGCGCCTGGCCGAGGAGTTCGCTCAGTGGCTGGAGCAGCCCGATCCGGCCGTGGTGCGGCCCCTGTAGCGGCTTGCTTCCAGGCTCCATCACATCGAGGTTTCGAGCATGTGCTGGTAG
>Ga0209628_10000333_pt1 | contig 28470 bp, 17 predicted proteins | sample TergutCu122P4_FD_187285 | JGI IMG/M metagenome (GOLD analysis project Ga0209628, IMG submission 187285) | Cubitermes ugandensis P4 segment gut microbial communities from Kakamega Forest, Kenya - Cu122 P4 (SPAdes) (version 2) | ecosystem: Host-associated > Arthropoda: Insects > Digestive system...
GGGAAAAAGGCTCTAACCCTCAAAGCAATTAGGTGGGGTTGATTAAACAATAAATAATAATTTCAAAAAACGCAATTTGGGTCAAAAGACCCGTTCAAGTTCCCCCTTAGGGGGTTAGGGGGCTGGGACTTATTTTCATCACATTCCCATTTACGCGAAGGATATAAATTCCTTTATCCAAATCGCGAAAATAGGTTTGATATGCACGGGTTTTTTCAATCAAAACGCCGCTTACGGTGAACAGTTCAATGGTTGCTTCACCGTTGAAAAGAACGGCAATGCCCGTTCCCGTAGCATAAACTATTATTGCATCTTTTTCCGGAGATGCAATACCGACACCGGATCCCACCGTAAGAAGGGCTGTTCCGGTTGCATTGTCGGAACGTCTGACGGCTTTAATTGTTGTTATGCCGTTGCCTATTCCGTTGATGACTCCGGTTTCACTAATGGTTGCAACCGTTGTTTCACTGCTTGTCAAATCGCAAGCAAGACGGCTGACATAGCCGCCGCTTCCGTCGGGAATACCCAAATATACTTCCTCTCCAATGTTAATCTTATAAGGCAGCTCTAACAGAGGGGTATTGGGAGCGTTTGCCCCTCGCCCGATGATGAGTGACAAGACGGGTCCTGTTGAAACCGTAAATTGTATCGGGGTGGACCAGTCGGTATAATCAGATGTTTCGTAATTCGCTCTTACGCGAACATAATGCGTTGAACCCGGTGTCAATCCGGTATAAGTTGTTTGATTAACGCCGGCGTTAATATTGGTTGAAGTTGGCGTCCCCGTGAAGCCGGCATTGTCGCTTCGTTCTGCCGTAAAGCCGCGGGTTGCTCTCGAATCGGCGCCCCATATAACCGTAACCGAGCTTGCAACAATCGAATTGTTTGCGGGTGAAGCTATGACCGGAACGGCGGGAGTTGTTGAAATCGTAAATTGTACGGGGGGAGACCAGTCGGTATAATCAGATGTTCCGTACTTTGCTCTTACCCGAACATAATATGTTGCGTTGTTTGTTAATCCGGTATAAGTTATTTGATAAACGCGGGCATCAAGATTTGTTGTTGTTGCACCGGTGAAAGAGGCATTGTCGCTCCGTTCCACCGTAAAGCCGTTTGCTGTGGGTTCGGGATTCCAGGTAACGGTAACGTTGCTCCCGACAGTCGATAAATTTGCGGGAAATGTTATGACCGGAATGGAAGGAATCGTTGTTTGTCCGGGTATAAATTCATTTCCGTATCGGTCTAATAAGCCTACAACAAAATTATATCCGGTGGTGTATGACGATGAAAGCGTATAGTTGTTGGAATAGGATATTCCCAATAAATATTGAGAGGTAGAACATGCGCTTGCCGGGTTTGACACGGAAGTCGGAACGGCATAAACGGTATATCTTGCGCCTCCGGGTACTCCCGAAACGGCATTCCACGATAGCGTGGTTCCCGTTTGTGTCACACCTGTTACATCGCTGTATGCGGGATGACTTTTCCAATCAATGGCAGGTCTTAAAGCCTTATGAGTAAAACTGCCTGTTTTTATACCGGCAAGTTCGAGTTTTAATAAAGAAGTGTTGTAAAAAATGCTGCCCGGCGCTTCGTTCTCCGTGTATTTTCGGTTGCAGGCTATTTGCTTGTTCATTTCGGTGGCGCCGCGTTCATATTCCAAGGTGTGGCTGGAATAGAAATGCTTACCAAACTTTTTGGCTGCATACGACCACCATTTGCTCAACTGATCATAGTCATTTGCCGAAGAAGGGTTGATAACCCAATAAATCTGCGGCGAAATGAAATCAAGGGATCCTTGCGCCAACCAAGCGCAGGGGTCGGAAAAAATACCGCTGTATTGCCAATCGCTGCCGATGGACTCAGTCAGTCCGACAGCTTTCGCTCCTCCTCTTGCTACGCCGGCGGGGCTTACCCCGAAGAGAACGTAGGGTTTTAGCGACTGAATACGATTATAAACATCCCGTATCATTTGGTTGACATTGTCTCTGCGCCAGTCGGCACGCGACAATTTGTTGGGATTGTATGCATCGAACTGAGCCTGATCCATGGCATTCGTTGATTGTCCGTTTACATAAAAATAATCGTCGAAGAGGATGCCGTCCACATCGTATTTTGTGAGAATATCTTCCACGACATCAACGATGCGCTGTCGCACTTCGGGAATGCCCGGATTAAGAATAACCATTCCGTTCGAATGTTCCAAAATCCAAGTCGGATGGGAATATCTGTAATTCCCTTTGAGGGTGGTGTTCGTCCAAAGATTAATAGCTGTTTCATAACGATAGGGATTTATCCAAGCGTGTACTTCGATTCCCCGCTTGTGGGCTTCTTCAATGGTAAATCCCAGCGGGTCGTAGCCCGGATATGTTCCCCGCGTAACTCCCAAGTCGGAGGACCAGGGTTCGTAGGCAGAATCGTAAAAGGCATCGCAACGCGGACGCACCTGAAGACAGATGGCGTTCAAATTGTTTGCCTGCAACTGGTCTAACAGTGCAATCATTTCATTTTTTTGGGCTGTCGCTCCGGATTCTTTGGGCCAGTCGATGCGATAGACCGTAGCTGTCCAAGCAGCCCGCATTTCGCGTTTGGGAGATTGAGCGATTGCTATCCCAACAGTCGTCGATAGCAATATAAAGAGAATCGTTTTCTTCATCTGTACATATTTTTTAAATTTCATATTTCTTACAGTAAACCTGCGACACAAAGTTAAGCATTATTTGCATCTATTACAAATTACCCCGATTTCGCACGTAAACAGGCGAAATCGGGGTAACTTTTAGGAATAACTGCTTTTATACTGCCAAAAATATCATGTACATCTGTCCAAAACAGTTTTTTACTTTTTAATGACTTTCACAGGAGTGTTGTTTACAAGAAGGATATAGTTTCCTGCTGCAACCCCTGACATATCAAAAGAGGTTTGATTTGCAGGAATGTTCATAATAACACGTCCCGTTAAATCAATCAACTTGATGGATGTTATCGCAAAATCACAGTTTATACGTACAATATCCTGAACCGGATTCGGGGATACCTGCACACCCGATAATTTTTGTGGTTTTAGAATACCGTCTCCTTCTTCTCCTGTTGTAAATTTGGCGAATCCCTGATTTTGAGCCAGTACGCCAAGAATAATATCTTTGCCCTTAACTGTTCCGTAAGCGGTCATATAAGGAGCAGCAGCAGTTCCAAGTCCGGCTTCAGGCAGTTTTTCCGATACTTTCACGGCCTGATCCAATCCATCCGTGATGTCGAACAAAACCACTCCGGCTTTAACACGCCCTGCATCTGCTACGGGAGCCACCATATAACTATTTCCTGCATAGCGGAAATAGTTGATGCCGTTGGTTTTGAATAATTCATAACCGCCTTTTTCGGCAAAAGTGCCTGTTTGAATTGTCTGAAGAGGCTTTTGTACAGCCTCGACTTGTTGAGTGGTATTCCATGATTTGTCGGTACCCCAGTCTTTCGTGAATTCGAATTCGGCACAAAGTACACCTGCGCTTGTCTCGCTTGTAACGATAAATCTATTGTCAGCCAACGGCGAAGCCACAAATTGATAATTTGGACCCCATGTCAGTTCCGAATACATCGCATTTTTGTTTGCCTCGCCATACCAATAAAGAGTTGTTTCATCGTCTTCTTTTGTAATAGCAATAAAACGCATACCGGCTTCGTTGGCTCCGCTATGCGAAACAGCAGAAACAAAAACGGTACAATCCCAACTTGGGCCACTTACAGCCATCGTTTCGCCAACCCAAGCATTGTTCCAATTAGCGGTATGGTTATCACTATTTGGCGCAGTGCCAGTTTTTGTCTGATAAAACACTTCGGGTGCAGCACTGTCATCATCCCAGATAAATACTTTAAATTGACGTGCAGTGGAAGCAATAGCAGCCCATTCCTTTATACAAGCCATGAGTTTACCATCGGCAGTAAATCCAATATCACTAATGGCTCTTGCACCTACTTCAGTGCTGCATGAAATATCTGTTATGTCCATATCTTTGATAAACACCAAGTTCTCGGCATCGAAGATAGAAATTTTAGGGTTTGTAGCCACGTCGCTCAATATATACAATTTGCCATCTCTGTGAATGATGCGCTTGATATTTTCCGGCAATCCATTCGTATTCAGAGTTTCACCCATTTGTGTGAAGGAGTATCCACTCGTCGGTTTCGCACCGGGTGCGAGATCGGGATAGTTGACAGACCCTTCAGGAACTGCAGAAACACTTGCGGCGATCAGCATTGCCGCACCAAATAGTAACATTTTTTTCATAAGACTCGAATTTTAAATATTAATGAATAAAATTTTGGGCAAATACCACACGTATCTGCCCAAAATAGTTTTTTTACTTCTTAACGATCTTCACCGGACTGTTGTTCACAAGAAGAATATAGTTTCCTGCTGCAACACCTGATATATCAAAAGAGGTTTGATTCGCAGGAATATTCATAATAACACGTCCTGTTAGATCAATCAATTTGATGGATGTAATCGCAAAATCACAGTTTATACGTACAATATCCTGAACCGGATTCGGGGATACCTGCACACCCGATAATTTTTGTGGTTTTAGGATACCGTCTCCTCCTTCTCCTGTTGTAAATTTGGCGAATCCCTGATTTTGAGCCAGTACGCCAAGAATAATATCTTTGCCCTTAACTGTTCCGTAAGCGGTCATATAAGGAGCGGCAGCAGTTCCAAGTCCGGCTTCCGGCAGTTTTTCCGATACTTTCACGGCCTGATCCAATCCATCCGTGATGTCAAACAGAACCACTCCTGCTTTAACACGTCCTGCGTCTGCTGTGGGAGCCGCCATATAACTTTGTCCTGCGTAGCGAAAATAGTTGGCACCGTTGGTTTTGAATAAATCGTAACCGCTTGCCTCTTCAAAAACACTTTGCAAGACCATCGCCACAGGAGATCCCTGTCCGTTTAATACCGACCAGTCGAACTGATACTCCGTGGGAAGTATTTTCCCATTGCTTGTAACGATGATATAATCGTCGCTCCGGGGCGAAATCATAAATTGATAATCGTCACCCCACACATTTACAGAGTATTTTTCGCCATCCTCTCTCCATCTGTGCTGTGTCTGCGACAGTGCACTAAACAACACTATTGATTCGGCATCCTTTTCATTGGGAAGCAAGCCCACAATACGGACTTGACCTACCAGGGAAGATGTTGATGCCGTCTGTGCTGCGGAATAAACAATGCACTCCGATTTCGGCCCTGTTACCGCCATGGTTTCGCCTACAACCGCATTATTAAAGTTACCCGTGTGATTTGATTTGAAAAACAGTTCGGGAGCGGCACTGTCATCTTCCCAACTATACACTTTGAAGTTAGCATCTTTAGCTGTAATGTTGAAGTGGGCATTTTGAGCCTTGTTGCAAGCCAATAGATAACCATCGGCAGTAAATGCAATATCGCTGACGGGAATAAATCCGCCGGAGATGCCTGTCAAATCCATTTCTTTAATCGGTGCCAAAGTCTCCGAGTCTATTATAAGAATACGGGGAGATTCTTCTTTGGTTAATACATACAACTTGCCGTCCCTGTGGAGGATGCGTTTAATATTTCCCGGCAAACCTCCTGTATCCAGAGTTTCGCCTACCTGTGTGAAGGAGTACATACTCGCCGGTGCTGCACCGGGTACAAGATCGGGATAGTTGACAGACTCTTCAGGTACTGCATAAGCACTTACGGCGATCAATATTGCCGCACCAAATAGTAGCATTTTTTTCATAAAACTTGAATTTTAATTATCAATGAATAAAATTTTGGGCAAATACCACACGTATCTGCCCAAAATAGTTTTTTTACTTCTTAACGATCTTCACCGGACTGTTGTTCACAAGAAGAATATAGTTTCCTGCTGCAACACCTGATATATCAAAAGAGGTTTGATTTGCAGGAATGTTCATAATAACACGTCCTGTTAGATCAATCAATTTGATGGATGTAATCGCAAAATCACAGTTTATTTGTACAATTCCCCGGGTGGGATTCGGATATACCCATACTCCCGACTGTTGCTGTTTTGGAGCATTTATTCCGGTGCCAAAATCGGTTTTGAATGTAGCAAATCCTTGATTTTCGGCTAATACGGAAAGAATGATGTCCTTGTTATTTACTACTCCGTAAGCAGTCATATAAGGAGCGGCAGCAGTTCCAAGTCCGGCTTCAGGCAGTTTTTCCGATAATTTCACGGCTTGATCCAATCCATCGGTAATATCAAACAGAACCACTCCTGCTTTAACACGTCCTGCGTCTGCCGTGGGAGCCGCCATATAACTTTGTCCTGCATAGCGGAAATAGTTGGCACCGTTGGTTTTTAACAAATCGTAACCGCTTGCCTCTTCAAAAACGCCTACTCTGATCACAGCGACATCGCCGCCGGGCGAAGCGTTATTTATATAAGCCTTATCCAATTTCAATTCGGTAGGAGGTACTTTGTTGCTGGTAACAATAAAACAATCGTCTGCACGCGGCGATATCATAATTTGAAAATCGCTTCCCCAATTCTCTACTCTGTAAAGTGATCCTTTGTCAGCCCAACCATAAAATCCTGCAACAGGCGGAACGTCGGCTGCCTTTTCAATGGTGGCAAAACGTATGACACCTTCGCTTGCTCCTCCCGGTGTTGACGAAATGACAGGAAGATACATGGTAGAGTTCCAACTGGGTCCGCTTACTGCCATTGTTTCTCCGACAAGTCCCAAGAAAAAGTTAGCGCCGGCGTAACTTGCTATTTCAAAATACAACGCAGGAGCGGCATCATCATTGTCCCATATATAGGTCTTGAAAGTACGATCATCATTAGGCATCGAAACAATTTGTTTGCTACAAGCCAACAATTTATCATCGGCGGTAAAGGCAATATCGCTAATGGATACCAAACCGCCGGAAATGCCTGTCAAACTCATATCTTTGATAAAAAACAAGTCAGAAGCGTCGTAAATGGAAATCTTCGGACTTGTTGTCACGTTGCTCAACACATATAATTTGCCGTTTCGATGAATAGCGCGTTTGATGTTGCCTTCGTTCAACCACGGAGCATCCGAAGTCGTTCCCTGCTGTTCAAAATCGTAATGATTCAATGCAGTAACGGTCGCATCCTGTACCGGATCGGGATAGTTGACCGGATCGGGATCCGGTTCGATTGTACCTTCTTCTTTTAAGAAAATCTTTTGATTAGTAGTCTTTGCTGCTGTAACAGTAACATCAACCGTTTCGGAGGTATAACCGGCTATGCTTGCCTGCAATTTATAATTACCCGGAGTAAGGTCGTAAAATACAAATATGCCATTGAATTCATTGTCAACGGTATAAGTTTTCAGGGTAGTCGTCCCCGATGCATCGAGTAATTTAACTGTCGCTCCGTTAAGCGGCTTCCATTGATCATCCGATCCGGCATGGTAAACGAATGATAGTGCTCCATACACCGTTTGCATTTTTGCATCTTTCGTTTTTACATATCCGGCCAGAGTTCCGGTAGTTTCTTTGGCATCGTTGTAATAATCTACAAAATGGCGAAACATTCGGATCGCTTCCAAATTTTTATAATCCATATTCATCAGACGGCAAGTTTCCGGAACATAATCATGAAATGAGCCTTCGGACAGGAATCCTGCGATCATCATGCGTCTTTGCACTCCATTGACATTATTTGCATCAATTTTAACATTGCTCGGATTATAGGGGTAGTAGGCAGTCCAGGAATTAAGCGGATTCTCCAATAAAATGGGAAAGGCATGTTTTGCCATTGCCAAGCTTGTGTTTATAACACTGGTGGAGGGAACAGGAGGGTCGCCACCGTTGCGATACAGAAGTAACAAATAATTGGCACTTCCGTTGGCGGCATTGGAGTGGATGGAAATAAAGACATCCGCACCAAAACTGTCGGCATCATCTGCAAGTGTTTGCATATCCACATCATCCGACTCGTTGTTTGTTGTCCGCGACATGTGGGAGTTTGCCTCGCGCGACAGTAGCAAATTATGCAGGTAAAAACCCTTATCCAGATTACTTGTCGATTCCCAAAAACCGGCTGCTCCGTTCCAACCTCCCGGAAGTGGATGACCGCAAGTGTAATGGCCGGGAGTTGCTATATGTCTATCGTTGCTCGTAAGACCGCCGTGACCCGGGTTTACATATATTTTAACACCTTTCAATTGTGCCTGCAATGCGACGCAACATAAAACAGCAAATAGGAGTATATATATATTTTTCATGATCGTGCTGTTATTTAAAGTTAATATTCATGACGTAAATTTCTCCATTATCGGTACCGAAAGCAGCAATTTTTCCATCGGCAGATACCGAAGGATACATTGCTTTCATGGAAGCGGGAGTAAGCGTTTGGCGCGTTTTCCCGTCAACAGTTACCACATCAATGGAAGAAGAGAGGACATCGTGCCCATCGTCTTTATTGGTCATTCCGATAATGCATTTGTTTCCCATCCATTGCGGCGTATTCAGATAACCCAACGACACAGGATTGTTTCCGTCGATGTCGCATACCCAAGTCGATGTTGGAATTACCATGGTATAAACAAGTTTTGTTCCGTCGGGAGAAATAGAAGGTCGAACATATCTTCTGTCTTTCCCATTAGGAGTTAATTCTGTTCTGACCCCGTCCTTATAAATGGCTATCACGCCATTCTCGCTGGTTACCAGAGGCGGTTCGCTCACTTGGGCAGTGTTTTTGAATTTCTTGCTTACTTCCTTTTTCGCTTGAGCCATTTTCAAAGAGCCGTTTGTCATAAGCATTCCCGAAAATTCGCGGGAAGGTAACATTTCCTCGACAGCCACGGCCTCGGACAAAGACAAGTCGATCGACTTCACCGACACGTAACGCAGATTATCCTTGTAAGTAACATCGCGATAAGCAATTTTTTTTCCATCCGGACTGATGGAAAGCTGATAACCGGCAGAAGCCGCCGTTGTCAAAACCGTTTTTTGATTTGTTGCCAAATCAATCTTTACAAGTCCATTGTACCCCTGATCAGATACCAGCAGATAATCGCCTTGAGGACTCAGGGTCGGAGAGTAGAGAGCCCCCAAATCTGCAGGCAACTGCTTCATGGACACAACATCTACGATTTGTGCGGCGGCAAACTGAAACGCCAGCACAAACATTCCAAGAAAAATTTTTCTCATGTGAAACAGAATTAAAAAATTAAAAAATAAATTATAATAATTTGAATAACAATCTATTAAAAAGCGTTCGCCTGTTAACAACCAGCAAAGTTAGCATATAGTATCATCTCTTGCAAATTTTTATAATAAAATGCACGATTTTTGTATTTTTTCATGTTTGTCTTCCAATTGTTCAGGTTAAAATTATATCTTTGTGTTGATTTCCGAATAAAAATTAAATTTTGACGACGTATCAAAAAAATCGTTCGCATATTACTTGTTCTGACGGCAACGCCAATAATTTTATTGTTATTGGCGTATCTGTTAATGTGGCTTCCGCCAATACAGCAAAAAATCAAAACTGTGGCTTTGAGCGAGATTATAAAAACAACGCAAAATCAATTGAGCATAGGCACTCTGCATTTCCGCCCATTCAATCGTTTGCAATTAGATGAAGTGTATGCCGCTGATTTACATGGCGATACGCTGCTTTACGCCGAGAAAATAGATGCAAAGTTTGATTTGTTTCGCTTGTTTGATAAGGAGTTATTAATAAAATCCGTTGATTTAAGCAATTTTGCGATCCATTTGAAAAAAGACAGTCTGAACGATGATTTTAATTTTCAATTCCTAATCAACGCTTTTGCTTCAAAATCGCCGGATACAACATCGCTCTCAATGATCTTCCGGATACACGATATTCGTCTGAACAAAGGTCGGATGACTTACAACGTTCTTTCCGAACCGATATTGCCGGACAGTTTGTTTGATTTCAATCACATTCGTTTGGCAAATATTTCTTTGAAAACCAATGTTCATTTATCGGATGCCGGAGATTTGAATATCCAACTCCACTCCTTGTCGTTCGTAGAAAAAAGCGGATTGAATGTTGCACAGTTGCAAGCCAATATACAATCGGCGGGAGAAAAATACCGATTGTCGGATGTTGAACTGCAACTGCCTCATTCCCGACTTTCAATTCCCAATGGGTATTACGATTCGACCGCTTTGAGATTGACTTTGGGAAATACCAAAATCTACCTTCCCGACCTGAAAATGTTTTATCCCCTCTTAGCCGATTTTCCGGAAGATTTAACTCTTTCGGGAGAAATCAACGGAACGTTGCCTCAAATCAACCTTACCCATTTTCAGTTAGATTACGGGAAACATTTGCACTTGCAGTTACAAGGAGCAATAGCCGATTACGACCACTGGCAGAAAACTCCCATTCAACTTCAGATAAATGCTTCATCGATCGACACATATATGATCGAACAACTGTGGCATCGGTTTTCGGATGCTTCTAAACAAAAACTGCCGGTTTATCCGGGCAATCTCGCTTTGAACGGTCGCATACAAGGCACATTGCCTCATTTAAACTTGAACTTGACTGTCGAAAGCAATCACGGTGCTATCCAATTGAACGGTAATGGAGGCCATGATTTTCGAACGAGAGAAACGCATTTCAACGCTTCTTTGCAATCCAATTCGTTCGATGTTGCTGCTTTTTTACAGGATGCTCTTTATGGTTTAGCTGATTTGGAATTACAAGTCGAAGGAAAAATATCGGCTTCCGGATTCATGCATATTATTGCCAATGCCTGTTCCGATCGCTTCGATTTTAACGGCTATTCTTACAACCGGATTCAGACTGATGCCGCCTACCGGGGCGACAGCATCCGTTTGAATATTTCTTCCGACGATGTTAATCTTCCGCTCGAAATAAATGTTTGTGCCGATATCGGGAAAAAAAATCCGGGACTGATTTTGGATGCCCGTTTAAATCACGTTTACTTGGATGCACTCAACTTGCTGTCTAACTACAAAGATGCTTTTTTAACGGGACAAATTCGGGCGGATGTCAATGGCTTCGACCCCGAAAAAATGAAAATGAATGTACATATCCAAAATCTGCTGTTGACAACCGACAAAGGTTCTTTTTCCGAACCGCATTTCAGTTTGACGTATGCAGCCACCGAAAAAAACAGAAAGATATTGAATATTATTTCCCGAATTGTGAATGCAGAGGCTAAAGGGAACTTTACCTACACCGGTTTGCTGAAGGCGGCCAAAGAAAACTTTCCGGCATTCTTTCCTGCAAGTAAAATCCGTTCGGAGAAGAATGACTCACTCGTCGAAAATTTCAATTTCCGTGTGGGAATGAAAGATATTAACTCCCTTTCCGACTTGTTGGAACTGCCCCGTACACTCCCCGATTCGGCGTTGATTATGGGTAAATACAATTACGATGGTCGAGATATGAAATTGTCGGCAAGTGCCTACACTCGTTTTATGGAAACGGATACATTGCAATTAAGTCTTATCCTTTCGAATCAAAACAATTATCTGGGAGTAATTTTCAATGTGGACAATAAATCGACCAATTACGATATAGACGGCAGTATGGATGCCGAAGTGGAGTTTATTCCGAAAAAAGGTCGCTCAATTCCCGATATGAATATCCGGTTTAACCCCACCGTTTGGGTGTTGAACGAAACGTTTTTCAATTTCAATACAGCCCGTATGGAAATTCAGGAAGGGAAATATCTATTCCACGACTTGCTGGTGGAATACATCGATAATCCCAAGGAACACATTCGATTAAATGGCGTAATTTCGACTTCCGAAACCGATAGTTTGACATTGGATATTTCGCAATTTCAATTATCTACCCTGTTTGGAGCGGCAAAGACCGACATTCCGCTTTCAGGAATTGTTGAAGGAAAAATTACGGCTCGAAGACTTTTATCCACGCCTTTTGTGTTTACAAGGGATTTTGTCATTAATCAAATTGTATTCGACAAAAATGCCCTCGGCGATCTGAAAGTAATCAGCGGTTGGAGTACGCAGTATAATGGACTTGGGTTACGGGCTACTTTAGGTCGAAAAGATCAGACGCCATCGGTTGTTACAGGATTTGTATTGCCGGAAAAAGACAGCCTTTCCTTGCAAGCGCAGATCAAGAACATTGAGTTGCAATGGTTTCAAAAAATGATGGCGGGAAGTTTATACGGACTCACCGGAAGTGTGGAAGCAGATATGAAGATTTCCGGAAAGCTCTCCAAGCCAAAGATGAACGGAATTGTTCGGGCAAAGGATGCACGAGTGGGCATCAATCAACTAAACACATTGTATTCGATCAACGATTCTATCTTTTTCAATCCCAATGTTATCGAACTGAAAAAGTTTACCATTTTCGATGAAAACAAACGAACGCTAACCGCCACCGGAACCATTACGCACAATCAATTCTCCGAATTTAATCCTAATATATATCTGATTTTGAGTGATTTTCTGGTTCTTAACAACGAAAAGCAAGTGGATAGCCTGTTTTACGGAAATTTACGCGCCAATGGCTTGTTGACCGTAAAAAAAAGCGATCGGGATTGGTTGATTTCCGGCGATATCACTCATTCCGATAATGCCCATATTACCGTAAACATACCTTCGACGGCAAGTGTTGCCGAGCGATACAACCACATGATTACTTTCATCAATACCGAATCGGAAGAAACCAAACCGGGAGTAAAGCGCACTTCCGGTCACGGAAACGAACCGTTCTCTTTACCGCTAAGAATCAATGCTTCGTTGTGGTTTGATCCAAGTTTAACGATCGACGCCATTTTTAATCCGGCGACAAAAGATGCGGTGCACGTAAACGGTAACGGCATGATCCGGCTTTCCTACGATCTGACTACTTCTGCCGTGAGTTTATTGGGCGATTATGAAACTACTTCCGGAAACGTTGGAATTTCGTTGGCCGGCATTGCCCGAAAAACATTTATCGTTCAACCGGGCGGCAAACTTGTTTTCCACGGCGATCCGATGGCAACCACTTTTAACTTGACTGCACTGTACAATTTACGCGCCGATTTAAGTACGTTGGATGATAAATTTAAGAGCGTAGGCAGAACGCCGGTATCCTGTTCTCTCTCAACTACGGGAAGTATTGATCGAATGAGTTTGACATACGACATTCTGCTGCCTTCCGAATCGGACGATACTCAACGGGAAATAAACAAATTGCTCGCCGATAAAAAAATCCAACAAATTGCCTATCTGTTGGCATTCGGGTCTTTTATGTCGGCTTCCAACAGCACGCCTGACTTTGGAGAGGAGCAATTACTAAACTCATTGGCTGCATTTACAAGCGGCAGATTGAATCAATTATTAGCAAGCGCATTGAACGATAAATGGTCGATCAGCACGGATATCGGACTGAATGATGCAGCCATTAATGTAAGCCTCAACAATCGTTTAACGATTAGTGGGATAGTAGGTTACAATATTAATAATAACAACAGTAACGGACAAACAAATAATTTTACCGGCGATTTCATCGTCGAATACAAATTGATCCCTTCCGGCGATTTGGCTTTGAGAGCCTACAATGTAACAAATAATGATCCTTTCAGACAGGCATTGACCACTCAGGGTGTAGGGGTAATGTACAAACGCGAAGCGCGGGTTTTCCGCAAATTGTTTGATAAATTCAGAAAGAAAAAATGAAAGGACTGAATTGTAATTCGTCATTGCGAGGGCAAGGCCCAAAGCAATCCGGAAAATATTTAAGACCGGATTGCTTCCTGCTTCGTTTCTCGCAGTTCGCAATGACGGGGATGCCAATTTTTACAGTTTTTATTCTAATCCTTTTAACCGCTTGTAATACGACCAAGTTCGTTCCCGAAGGCGAATTTTTGCTCAATAAAGTAGAAATAAAAATGGAAGATAAAGGCGTAGATCCAGCCGTTCTTCTACCCTATATTCAACAAAGTCCCAATTCGTCCAAATTAGGACTTGGCATTTACAGTTTGGTAAGCAATGAGTCGAATTTTATTAAACGGTTTATTCGAAAAATCGGCGAGCCGCCCGTGTTATTTAACAATCACTTGATGGTAATTTCGGTCAATGAATTGGATATTCAAATGAAAAACATGGGCTATCTTCAATCGACCGTGTCGGCACAAGTAGATACGATAGGTAAAAAAGCGGCAGTAACTTACCTTGTTCGTAATGAAGAACCTTATCGTATCCGGACTTATACCCTCGAAATACCACAATTACAAAATCGGCGACAATCTTCCGGAACAAACCGGCAAAACAATTCCGATCGCCGTTTCCGCACTTCGCAGGGAACGCAACGCGACAGGCGATTGATCAAAGAAGGTTCTGTTTTTGACCTCAGTTTACTGGAAAAAGAACGAACGCGAGTCAGTTCGCAATTACGCAATCGAGGTTATTACACGCTCACGGAAGGAAGCCTGCACTATTTAGTTGACACAACTTTACGCTCCAATCAGGTGGATTTGAAAATGATATTGACCGATACTACCCGACGGATACTCCCTCACACAGTGCGGCGTGTCAATGTGTTTAGTGGTTACGATCCTTTGGCGAAAGGGGATTATAAGATAGTTGACTCGTTAGAATACGCCGGACTTCATATCTATTACGACAGTCTGCATTTTCTGCGCCCGAAAGTCATTCGGGAGAAAGTACAGGTGCGTCCCGATCGACCTTATCGGGAAAGTCAAGGCAGAAGTACGTTTAATATGTTTCAAACATTAAGTTCGGTAAGTCAGATAGATGTGCAGTACGAAACGCTCCATCCCGATTCGGCGATTTTGGATTGCAATATTTATCTCACGCCGGCAAACAACCATTCGCTGCAAGCCGGATTGGACGGCACAAACAAGGCAGGCGATTTTGGGATTGCTTTGGATATTACTTACGGAAATCGTAATATTTTCAACGGATCCGAACTGTTTAATGTTCGGCTGCGAGGCGCCTACGAGTTTGTCGGTGGGAGAAACAGTGCCGGAGTTTTGGGAAACTATTACGAGTTAGGAATCACTCCATCGCTGACTTTCCCTCAATGGCGTCTTCCATTCATCGGCGCTTATATGACCGACCGGTACAAGGGACAAACGCAATTCGGTTTGGGATACAACATGCAGCGCCAATCGGAATACATCCGTAATTTTTTTAATTTCAAATGGCAGTACACCTGGGCGTCGCGACAAAACAATTTATCACACAGTTTGAGTGTATTGGATATCAATTATGTAAATATGCCCTGGCAATCCGACAAGTTAAAAAACTATCTCCAGGATGCAGATCCGTTGATCAAACACAGATACGATAATATTTTTACGGCAGGCATTGGTTACGGCTTGGTCTATACCAATGCCGAAGTCGGACGGATGCGTCAAAATTTATATACCATTCGTTTCAGCACCGAGAGTTCCGGTAATTTGCTGCGCTGGATTTTTGATGCGTATTACAAAAACAAACAGGGTGAGCAGCGCGAATCGTACGATATTTTGGGAAATCCTTTCGCTCAATACCTAAAAGGAGATCTTGATTTTGCGTGGACTTTCCAATTGAATGAAACGAATGGTTTGGCTTTTCGCGCCGGTGTCGGTATTGCCTGCCCTTACAAAAACTCTTCCATTCTTCCTTTCGAAAAACGTTATTACGGCGGTGGACCCAATCACGTGAGGGGCTGGCATACTCGAAATTTGGGACCCGGATCGTACAAAGGAATAAGCGGCGATCCAACCACTCAGACAGGCGATATCAATTTGATTTTGAGCGCCGAATACCGGCTCCGGGTATTGTCGTGGTTAGAGCCGGCGATTTTTGTAGATGCGGGAAATCTCTGGACAATTAAAGACTATGCCGACCAGCCCGGCGGCCTGTTCCGATGGAACACTTTTTATCGCCAAGTGGCGGTAGGAACCGGCGTTGGGTTGCGTTTCGATTTCAACTTCCTGATTTTTCGTTTAGATGCCGGAACGCAGATCTACGATCCCGCCCTTAGTCGTTCGGTTTTCCTGAAAGATAATTTCTTTAAGCGTTCGGCAATCTATGTCGCGATTGGCTATCCGTTTTGAAGGGTAAGCCGTTTACTCTATAATGATCTTTCTTGCAATAATCTTCGAATCTTTTGTTACTGCTCCAATAATATAAATTCCTTTTTCCCATCCTTTTGTGGTAATAAAGGAAGTATTAGACGGGACAACGGACAACATCCCCATTCCATCCAACCGGAAAACGGAAATGGAAGAGAGGTTTTCTACTCCCGTTATGTCGATGCCTTCTTTCTGTTTATTGTAATTCAAGGAAAAATCTTGATTTACAAGATTTTGTGCCGCAAATGGACCGTTACAATCGTTTTCGTTGAAATACCATTCATCGGTTTTATATACAAACTCTGTACCTTTCTTTTGATAGTTAATCCCCTGACCGGCATAACCTAACGAACGCGCTTGTAATGGATAAAAATCTTCGAGCGCGCCAATTCCCTCAATCCATGTTTCATAACCTGCATCGAAAACAAACCGTTTCCGTTTGGTGTCGCCAATCTGAATGGTATCTATTTTTATTACCTGGTGCAAATAATTCGCCCAATCTCCTTCTTGCAAATTGAAATCATATAAAAGTTGATCTTCTTGTTGGTCTTCTTTGATAAATACTTTCTTGTCAACTTCTCTCACGGCGGCTATGTAAGTTTCCGAACAACCATACAGTAGTTTTTTATAATTCAATTCATTAATTACCGTATCGCCCCTTAATTGGTAAACGGAATAACTATCAACTTCGTAATCTGCCGGACTTGTTTGACGTACAAAGGCATAACTCCAAATATGTTCTTCGTTTACAAGCGGGACATATTCATATCCTTGTGCCCGAATTGTGAGAACATAAAAAATATTGATTATGATAAAAATCTTTGCTTTCATTTTCTTATCTCAAAACTTGAACCAAGTGCACATTTAAAACCCGTATCGAAAATTACCTTGCCGGCGGCATCGAAAATAACATGAGCGCCTCCGGTGATAACAACATTGCCTTGGGGTTTGGAATTGGTAACATTACGCCCTGCATAAATGTTTCTTCCCCTATAATGTTTATTGGTTGTTATTGTTTCATTTTGAATATATACGTCCTGATTGTAATCGGAAACACATCCAAACCCTGTAAATGTGATGGAAGATAAGCAAGAGATATTATTGAACAATGATAGGTTTACTCCGTAAATAGCGCCCGGTTGCATCGAAATTATACTATTATAATCCTGTAATTGAATATTGGCTCCCGATTCGACACAAAGATATGCTCCATTTTCGACCAGTATTGTTCCAGAATCCTTAATTTGGATATCAGCACCTTGTTTAATTTGCAAACCGCTACCCGCTTTAATCCGCAAAGTTGCACCATCGTTGATTTCATATTTGCCATTGATAATTAACGTGCTTCCATTTTCAACGACAACATTCGAATTGTTTTCTTGTTTAAAGAAAGAACCCGCCAAACAATGAAACTCTGTTGGATTAATAAAATCGCCGACAGGTGTAATTGTATGTCGATTCGGTGTGCCGCTTTTGTCGATGGATAATGTAATATTTGGCTGAATAATGATGTCAGGATTGACGTTTTGGGTGATATTCGGTAAATGGATTACTCCGGTATATCTAACATTATTTTCGATAGCAACATCATTATAAGCAATTTTTACAGTAGCATTTCCATTAGGCGCATAACTCAAAATCTTAACGGAAATCCCATTTAATACAAAGGGATCCATTCTGTTCGATAGACTTTGATAGAGAGGCATATTGGTCAAACAAGGATTCGACGACATGGATAATTTCTGCCCTGACTGAAATGCAATTTCATGTCCCATACAATCGTAAGTATATACATTATTTCTTTTCCAAATATCAGCCCATTCATTTCTTGGGGAAGCGTGATTGGGATGGGTATTCACATAAATTACATTATCATTATTTAAATCTGCCCTGATTGCTTCTACGCGACTTTGTCCTCCAATAGGATCAGGGGCGACTTCTCGGGCATTATAGACCATGTTGTTATAAGATTGACAAACTTGACTACCGGGGAAATCAAATACATAATCGAAGTTTCCCTTTGGATGAAACCATTTGACGGCATTTGCACCATTTTCAAATGTAAAATCTCCGGGATTATCCCTATCATCATTGATGGATTCGATATAAGCGGTTACTCCTTTGAGCGATTGCGGAAACGGATTTCCACATCCATCTATTGAGTAATTTCGTATATCAAAAATGGAGATACCTTGGTGATTTTCCAACCATAAACACTGATTTCTGCCTCCCGGATTGGGAATTTTGATTCGAATCATGTCTCCGGTAGTTACAAAATCCCTTAACACATATTCGCCGGATGGTGTCAAGTTTGAAGCGTTTTGTATATCTGCCGGTACATTATTCGCTACTATATTTTCTATCCAGTTTAAATACCATCGTTCCCAGCCCAATGCACAGGGGAAAGGAGTGGTTCCAAAGAGATTCATCATTCCCCAACCATATCTGCCATAAAAATACTTTCCCACAATAGCATTGGCATACGAATAATGAGGACAATCGAATAAGGTATGCGCCACTTCATGTACAAATAATTCATAAAATGCAGAATGTGAAACCGAAAACCCGCAATTGTCGAATTGATAATCAGTGTAAACCTGCTTTGATATACCTGACAAATAGGAAGAAGCTGTTCCTCCTCCCCAACCCACAAAACTTGGACCGGGAGTCGGCATTCCCGGAGTATAACGATAAAAAATAACAACATAGTCCGGTTTATTATCCGGAGCATACACGCTGGCATCCTCTTGATATAGAGGAGCGTTTTTCCGTGAATCGTATTGACCCCAATTGAAATTGGGATCCACTTGTTCCATCTTCTCTATTACTCTTCTGTTCAAAGTAGAATATGAACTCGCTCCCGCAGCATTTATATTGATTCGTTGGGGATATACATTGGCAATCAACCGGAATTTTTTATTAGACATTTCGTAATAGAACCGAGATATATTCTTAATGTGGTTTGCATTGGCGTAGGTAGTAAAGTCGGCAGTGTCCGAATAGAAAGTAGATTTATCGAGCAACATATCCGGCAAAGCACCTGGCGCATTATCCCATCCGTGATAATAATGAGACGAATCGTATGGATCACCGAAACCGGCGCAAATAACCAAAATTTTCAAATCACCCTTAGGAGTAAAATCTTCTCCATTTCCGGAAAACGATGAGCCGGTTGAACGTAAATTCGGTTCATGCCGGTCAGGAACATAACAACACAAATCATCACTACAGTGGATTTGCGAATACACACACGTGTGCAAAAACAAAAATAGGGCTAAATACAAATATTTTTTCATAATGATAATCCTCATAAAATAATTTTTTCAACATCCATCGCATTTCGATTTTTATTGAAAATCTTTAACAAATAAATCCCTTTTGGGAAAGATACAGTCGGGATAATTATATTCTTTCCGGAAACCAAATTAACAGTATAGCACAACCTTCCACTGATATCGTACATCGAAAGTTGTCTATCTGCATTTGTAGAAAAATCAATCTCAATATTATTATTTCTTTGAATAACATAATCCTTATTTGAAACAGGGGCATTAATAGCAGTCCAAGGCACATTATAGCCACAAGGACATTCTGTCCCATCTCCTTTTCTTATTACATCATTTTTGTAAAATACGGATTGATTTTGAAAGCAATTCAATATTTGTCCAAGAATCAAATCGTCGACAGGAAAAACTACATTGGGACCTGTTCCTTCTGTAAAAGTCAATTTACTCCAATTACCTGGCCAAATCTCATAGTTGAATCGAACATATTTTAATCCGTCGTGCATATAGACAGAGTCAACAATAAATTCGTTGTTGAAAGGCGGATACCGAAACCTCCAAATTTCCGGTTGCTGAAATACGTCCCCAACTTCCAAATTCAAATTCATAATCAGATATTCTTGATTGAAATATGTATTAAAAACATACAATTGCGATGCGTCTTCATTTTCTCTGATAAACCATCTCTCGGCAGAGAGGTCAGCAGGAATATAGTCCTTCCAATTTCCATTATAATCCTCAAATCTATACGAGAAAAGCGATTTGTATGTTTTGTTATGTAAGACAGTATCGCCATAAGCAATCCAATTGTCGGACTGTTTACCGTAACACAATACCTCGTAGAGTATCGACCACTTCACGATTTCACCATCCAAACAGGATTTGTAGGGCTGAGCAAAACCGCTTAAATAAAGCAGAAAGCCAAATAAAATAAAAAATAGTTTTTTCATGGGTGTTATCGCATTACTTTGTCAAAATCATCCGCTTCACATCTACTTCTTTGCCATTGGCAATCAGTGCATAGAGATACATTCCGGCAGAGAGTTCCGAACCGGAAATGGTTTGCGAGCCTTCGCCTCGCTCGGTAATCGAGATTTGCTTGATTTGGCTGCCCTGCAAATCGTAAATACACAACAGAGCCTTTTTAACACCTTCGGAAACAGAATACTTTATCTGCGTGTTTTGACTGAACGGATTCGGCGCATTTTGGTATAGTTTGCATTGGGCGATTATTGGGTCAATAGTTTTGGGCGTTTCAGTCTCATCGGTAGCCGAACGCAAAACAACACTTTTCAGTACTTCTGCCTGTAATGCTTCGATTTGAAGTTGTTGTTCTTTCATTGCTTCAATCAATACCGCTACCATTTCGGGATAAAATACGGCTTTTAATCCATCTTCCCGAGTCCTGACTAATTCCGGTAAGACTTTTTCTACATCCTGAGCAACGACTCCCATTCGTTTCCGGGATTTTTCCTGTTGTATCTGATCGAAAATTTCGCGGGTCAATGCCGGTGTTCGTTTTTTAGCAGATTCAAAAACATCGTCCAACGACAAAGAATCATCGTCGTCATCCGGAAAGTTATAATCAAAACGAATGCCTTGTAATTGCATCACCTTGTTTAGCGAACCGGCAATGGGCTCGATGTTTCTTTTTAATGAAAAATCCGAAGTTAAAGCAACTCCGTTCGAATAAACAGTCCCACTTCCATCCACTTGAAATCTTATGGAACTGCCATAATATGCAACAAAAGGATAAGCGTTGCTTTTGCCCTGCTCTACCCGTACGCCTTCCATACCTGGAGCAAAACCTGAAAGTCGCACAAGGCAACCATGATAGTCTGTTACATCCCCATCAATAGAAAAAATATAATCGGGATTGATACTTTTCGCGATTGCTCCTATTCCAACATTTCCTGAAGGTAACATCTGTATGTATATGTCACCTGCCCGAGAAATATTAACCATGTCTTTTTTGTCTCGTACAACACTGAAAGGAGAAGAAGTCCCCACAATTGCCGGATTAATATTATCCTGAATATAAATACTTCGATTCCATGGATAATTACTAAAAATTGCTCTTCCATTCGTATCCACTTCCAACTGAGCCATACCCGAGAAAGTACAGCATACACATAAAACGATAATCAACTGAATTTTCTTCATAACTGTTTGAATTTTTTGAAATTAATTAATGAAATTTTTGCAAATATACGCAAAAAATAATAGGGGGGGGATAAAATAAATTAAAAAAACTTAAATATCCTTAACATAAATAGCATTGGCGTTTCTGCTTATTCAGACTTCCCTTAGAACACAAGATACGGCGTAATACGCACCCAGTCGTCAGGCGTAAATTCTTCCAACAACTGCAATTCTTCAATCCCGCTGATTTGTCCTCGTTTTTTCCGAAGTTCCACAATGGCTTTCGCTTGATAAAAATTGATATAGGGATGCGCCCGCAACCGTTCTACCGAAGCGGTATTTACCGGAATGCCAATGATACTTTCCGGATCGATACTCAGATAAGGTGTAATTTGAGTGTATAGTTCTTCGTACATCCCATACACTTCTTGCAGTTGCTCGATTCGATGATACCCTCCCAACGTTTTCCGGTAAGCAGTAATGCGTTTGGCAAACGCCGGACCAATTCCGGGAATACGTGTCAGGATAGTAGTATCGGCTTCGTTCAATTCAATGACCGTTCCTTTCGGAAATTTTTCTGTCGCAGGTTTCGGACGAACAACCGGCGCTTTTTCCTGCGTATAATAAGTTCTTGTCTGTTCCTTTTGAGAAGGATAATTCCGCAAAGTCGATTGTCGGTTATTATTGTATATAGGTGTATAAACCGACCGCTCAGAAGTGTTCGAAAAGTCATTTGTTTGAGTAAGCTCTTTTTCCGAAAACTCCGATCCCGTGAGTGGTTGAGGCTTCGCTGATGAAAAAATCCATTTCCCTGCGAAAATACCGGCAATAAACACAAGCAAAAGAAGAATTCCCTGTCTTTCACGACGGGAAAAATAGAAAAAGTTTTTCCAATCCATAGCTATTTTGTTTTGAGTGAAATTATTTTTTCAAAAGAAAAATTTACCTTTGTTGATATTGCGGAGCAGTAAATCCAATCGGATTACGAGGCTTGTCCAATTGGCTATCGCCGAACGCTGTTTCTTTATTTTTCATTTGCAACTCTGCTAATGTTTCGTTTATACGTTCAAGTTGCAGGCGCGTATCTTCGTTGATGTCGTTGTAGTCGGCAAATATATCTTCGAGATGTTGTTTCAATTCCCGAACTTCATTTTGTAATTCGCTGACTTTATCAACCGGAGGATTAGCCACAAGTTGACGAACCATCACGAAGGCTCGCATAATTCTAATGTTTGCTGCTATAGCCGGTTTACTATTTAATACCGATGATAACATTGCCACTCCTTGCTCCGTAAATGCAAAAGGCTGATAACGAGAGCCTCCCCAACTTGAGGACGCAATTTGCGACCTCAAGATTTCCCATTCTCTCTTTGTCATCTCAAACATAAAATCGTCGGGAAATCGTTCAATATTGCGTCTTACGGCTTCTTTCAAGCGTTTCGTTTCAACTTGATACAACTCAGCTAAGTGGAAATCTAACATTACTTTGTAGCATCTAATCTCATAAATCCAATTTTGGATATTTTCTAATTCCATAATATTTGGGGTTAAAATTGATTGCAAAGGAAATCATTTATTTGAAATAATGCAAGTTTATCGGAGCAATACCGCGTAGCGGTGGCACAACGGGCGAACAATGTTACGCCCCTACGGAGCGTGGAATGTGGGGTGGCATTTTCTTTCCGTGGGCTGCGCTACGCTTACCCACGGCTACCTATATGTGGTCGCGATGCGACCGATGAGCATTAACCTAATTTTCAACCTTAATTTGACTACGTCGATTATTTTCGTAAACTCCCAAACAAACACCAACCTTATTACCTCATTTTAGAAATAAAAGTTTTTCCAATCCATAGTTCAATAATAAATAGTTAAGTTGTCAATTTATTTTATATAATTATCCCATCCCGCATATAAATAATTCTGTCTGTTAGTTTTGCCAAATCTTCATCGTGCGTTACAATCACAAATGTTTGGTTAAACCAGTTACGCAGGTCGAAAAACAGCTTGTGCAATTCGTCTTTATTCTGCGTATCCAAACTTCCCGAAGGCTCATCGGCAAAAATGACGGACGGACGATTAATCAAAGCCCGTGCCACCGCTACCCGCTGTTTCTCGCCACCGGAAAGAACCGCCGGTTTATGTTCGGTGCGTTCCGACAATCCCAAAAAATCTAAAATTTCCTGCGCCTTCTTTGCTGCTTCCGATTGTCGCACACCGCCTATCAAAGCCGGTATCATTACATTTTCCAAAGCCGTGAACTCCGGCAACAACTGATGAAATTGAAAGACAAAACCGATATTCTTATTCCGAAATGCGGCTAATTCTTTGTCTTTTATCTGATTAATATTGGTCTTCCCGTAAAAAATCTCGCCGGAATCGGGTTTGTCCAAAGTGCCCATAATTTGGAGTAAAGTCGTTTTTCCTGCTCCGCTGGGACCTACAACCGCAACAATCTCGCCCTGCGAAATCGTCAAGTCAATTCCTTTTAAGACTTGTAGCGTGCCGAAACTCTTTGTAATATTTTTACAACAAATCATAACACATTTTAATCGTTCTGCAAATGTAAGAAATTATTCATTCCAACAACTAAATATTGTATAAAATAAAAATCTTGTTTTTCAAGATATTTTGTATCTTTGCATTTAGTTTAACAATAATTTTTTGTGCCTATGGTAATAAAATAAATAATGTGTTAATACGCACATTTTAAGACATAATTGGAAAAAGCATTTTAGTTTATTCTTTCTGATTGAGAATTTGGCGATTTTGCGATAGAGAGAGTTAAATTGGGATGTCTACGCTTGCGTGGACTTTTTAATTTATTCTGTTCTATCAGGTTACGCCAAATACCTCAATCAGCGGGATACTGAAAAAGTACCACGCTTTTTTTATGTGTGTATAAGAACGGTTAGAATTCCGTTGGTACGTCTTAATCATAAATATTTATTAAAACCTTCTGCTAAAGGGCGGAAGTGAAACAATTTTTTAAAATGAAAAAGATTCTTTTAATTTTAATAGCCTTAATTGGCTTTGGAATTGGTGCTAATGCACAAACTCCTTATGTTAGCGGGGTTGATGTTTATCCTAATCAAGGAAGATATGGAGACCAAGTTAGGATTATTGTTACGGTAAGAGGACACAAAGATGACTTTAAGGTATGTAACCAGGCAGTGAAAGTTTTTCCAGTTACAAGAAATATTTTTGATGCACTTTTCGTGAAAGTCGAATATGGAACAGTAGTCTATAGTGGCAAAAATGGAGTAGGGACAGTAGAATTTTGGTGCTCTATGGAACAAAATGCAGTCGCCTCAAGATGTGGTGCTTATGATTTTAAAGTGGAAGTGACAAATAATGGTTGTATATGAGTAATTTGCAACCGATCTTTGTAGCGTCTTTCGCTACGAAGTGTTAGAAGCGAGGCTCCAGCCTTGCTACGCCAGACAGAGACTACCGAGATTAAGCATTTTGCGTGGTTTCGGTAGTTTTTTTTGTTTATCTGTGTCCGAAAAAATATTTTTTTCTTTTTCTGAAAAAATAACTACTTTTGAAGCCCTAAATTATAAATATGCAAATCTATTCAAAATTAATTGCTCAATCGCTAACTGTTCCCGAACAGCAAATTACGAAAACCATTGAGTTATTGGACGAAGGAGCTACGATTCCGTTCATTAGCCGTTATCGGAAAGAAGCAACCGGCGGCTTGGATGAGGTTCAAATCGGCGAAATCAAACAACAATACGAAAAACTTCAGGAACTCGCTAAACGGAAAGAAACCATTTTAAGTACAATTGACGAGCAGGGCAAACTTACTCCCGAACTGACCAATCGCATCGCCGAATGCTGGGACAGTACCGAATTGGAAGACATCTATTTGCCCTACAAGCCCAAAAAACAGACGAGAGCCGAAATAGCACGAAAAAAAGGCTTGGAACCGTTGGCAGAAATTGTTATGGCGCAAAACGAACGGGACATCCGAAGCAAAGCCGAACTCTTTTTGAACGACGAAGTAAAAGATGTGGACGAAGCCTTACAGGGCGCACGCGACATTATTGCTGAGTGGGTCAATGAAAACGAACACGCACGCAATTCTGTTCGTAACCTGTTCAGGAGGGAGGCGATTATTTCTTCCAAAGTTATTAAGGGAAAAGAAGCCGACGGCAATAAATACCGCGACTATTTCGATTTCAGCGAACCATTGGCTCGATGTTCCTCTCATCGTTTGTTGGCTATGCGCAGGGGCGAAGCCGAAGAATTTCTACGGGTAAATATTTCCCCCGACGACGAACATTGCCTGGAGAATTTGACCAAGCGATTTGTCCGTCGAGGAGAGATCGAAGCATCCGAACAGGTAGAAATAGCCGTCAAAGACGGTTACAAGCGCTTGTTAAAACCCAGTATTGAAACGGAGTTTGCTGCTTTATCCAAAGAAAAAGCCGATAAACAAGCCATCCGCGTATTTGCAGAAAACCTGAAACAATTGCTTCTGGCTCCTCCATTGGGGCAAAAACGGGTTTTAGGTATCGATCCGGGTTTTCGTACCGGTTGCAAAGTCGTATGTCTCGATGCACAGGGAAACTTGTTACATAACGAAACGATTTATCCGCATCCCCCGCAACACGAAATTGTTAAATCCGGTGCAAAAATTGTATCATTAGTTAGTGCTTATGCCATAGAGGCCATTGCCATCGGTAACGGAACCGCCAGTCGCGAAACCGAACAGTTTATTACGAATCTTCGTTACGACCGGAAAGTGCAGGTGTTTGTAGTTAGCGAAGACGGTGCTTCTGTGTATTCAGCCTCCAAAATTGCCCGCGAAGAATTTCCCGAATACGATGTAACGGTTCGCGGAGCCGTCAGCATCGGTCGCCGATTAATGGATCCTTTGGCCGAATTGGTAAAAATTGAACCCAAATCCATCGGAGTAGGGCAATATCAACACGATGTCAATCAAACCGAATTGAAAAACTCATTAGATCAAACGGTCGAAAATTGTGTAAACTTAGTAGGTGTCAATCTAAATACTTCCAGTGTGCATTTGCTCACGTATGTTTCCGGTTTAGGCCCTTCTTTGGCAAAAAACATCGTAGAGTACCGGACAAAGAACGGCCCTTTCAAATCTCGGAAAGAATTGTTGAAAGTTCCCCGCTTGGGAGAAAAAGCATACGAGCAGGCTGCAGGATTCCTGCGCATTCCGGATGCGCAAAATCCATTGGATAATTCAGCCGTGCATCCCGAAAGCTACTATATTGTGGAAACAATGGCCAAAAATCTTCAGTGCACTGTAAACGAATTGATTAAAAATCCGGAATTAAAACGTAAAATCCAATTGGGGCAATACGTCAACGATAAAACGGGAATGCCTACATTAGTGGATATAATGGCTGAATTGGATAAACCCGGGCGCGACCCTCGTCAGGGAATCAAGGTTTTTGAATTTGATCCAAATGTTCGAACCATCGACGATTTACGGGAAGGGCAAATCCTGCCTGGTATTGTCAGTAATATTACCAATTTTGGCTGTTTCGTTGATATTGGAATCAAAGAAAAGGGACTTGTGCATGTTTCCAATATAGCCGACCGCTATATTACCGATCCGAGTGGCGTTGTGTCTATTCATCAGCACATACAGGTAAAAGTTTTAGAGATCGATAAAGAAAGGAAACGCATACAACTCAGTATGAAAATTTGAAAAAAATATTTCATTGATTCCTAACTGATTATACTGGGCTAATAGAAAAAATATCGCAAACCTATTGTGAATAAGAAAATAAGTCGTACCTTTGCATCCGCGTTTGAAAAAACGCTTATTTATTTTTCGCTCTTTGACAGACTTTCATATAAATGTAGTACAAGCCGGAATGCCTGTTATATGTATTTTTTTCGATTATTTGGATTGATGCATACAGGTATTCCAATAGAAGAAATAACCGTCAATAAAATGGTGGTAAGTGGTTAATTTATCATTTATCATTGTATTGTTTATTTAGAAGTATCCACGAGCAAAGGAATTAAAAAGAAACAAATTAACAGAGAAGAGTTTGATCCTGGCTCAGGATGAACGCTAGCGATAGGCTTAACACATGCAAGTCGCGGGGCAGCACTTTAAGGTGGCGACCGGCGCACGGGTGAGTAACACGTATGCAACCTACCCTTTACAGAGGGATAGCCCTAAGAAATTGGGATTAATACCTCGTAATACAATAATACCGCATGGTATTATTCGTTAAAGGAGCGATCTGGTAGAGGATGGGCATGCGTTGGATTAGGTAGTTGGTGAAGGTAACGGCTCACCAAGCCGACGATCCATAGGGGAACTGAGAGGTTTGTCCCCCACACTGGTACTGAGACAGGGACCAGACTCCTACGGGAGGCAGCAGTGAGGAATATTGGTCAATGGTCGGAAGACTGAACCAGCCAAATCGCGTGAAGGAAGAAAGTATTATGTATTGTAAACTTCTTTTGTAGGGGAATAAAAAAGGGGACGTGTCCCTTCTTGTATGTACCTTACGAATAAGCATCGGCTAACTCCGTGCCAGCAGCCGCGGTAATACGGAGGATGCGAGCGTTATCCGGATTTATTGGGTTTAAAGGGTGCGTAGGTGGTTTTTTAAGTCAGCGGTGAAATTTTGACGCTTAACGTCAAGACTGCCGTTGAAACTGGGGAACTTGAGTGCAAACGAGGCAGGCGGAATTCGTAGTGTAGCGGTGAAATGCATAGATATTACGAAGAACTCCGATAGCGCAGGCAGCTTGCCAGGCTGCAACTGACACTGAGGCACGAAAGTGCGGGTATCAAACAGGATTAGATACCCTGGTAGTCCGCACAGTAAACGATGAATACTCGCTGTTTGCGATATACAGCAAGCGGCCAAGCGAAAGCATTAAGTATTCCACCTGGGGAGTACGCCGGCAACGGTGAAACTCAAAGGAATTGACGGGGGCCCGCACAAGCGGAGGAACATGTGGTTTA
>Ga0209628_10000334_pt1 | contig 28461 bp, 24 predicted proteins | sample TergutCu122P4_FD_187285 | JGI IMG/M metagenome (GOLD analysis project Ga0209628, IMG submission 187285) | Cubitermes ugandensis P4 segment gut microbial communities from Kakamega Forest, Kenya - Cu122 P4 (SPAdes) (version 2) | ecosystem: Host-associated > Arthropoda: Insects > Digestive system...
ACTTGAGGATAATGACACACAGGAAAATGAACAAGAGACGATGTTAACCACAAGCGCAGAGTTGACCAAACAAATTTCTGATTTACAAGAACAAGTTATTCTTTGAATATTTAACATTTATTTCTCCTAGCACTAGAAAAAAAGATTTAGCCAAATTTTTTCAAATCACGCATAGTTGAAAAAAAACTTGTAAATTCGCACCGAAATTAAAAAGAAAAAAATACAATTAAATATATGGGAACCACAGTTTTAGAAAGAAAAGTAATGCAATTACGTTTTGAGGTACGACATGAGGTTTCGGATTATTTGGACTATTTAATGTGCAAATATCGTAATCGTTAAATGAAAGAAAAGAAAGAAAAAATTTTTGGGTTAGAACGAAACGTCTTTTTTACAGGATTGACAAGTTTCTTTACCGACACTTCGACCAAAATGGTTTACAGCGTTATGCCATTATTTTTGATGTCAATAGGTGCGTCAAAAACACTCATTTCGTTAATTGAGGGCATTGCAGAAAGTACAGCCTCACTTGTGAAAGCATTGTCGGGTTATTGGAGCGACAAAATCGGGAAAAACAAGCCATTTATGATAATAGGATATGGAGTTACTGCTTTAATCACGCCGTTGTACTCATTTGTTGGTAAACCCATAGAGGTGTTGTTTTATCGTTTTATTGAACGCATTGGAAAAGGAGTTCGGGCAGCACCGCGCGATAGCCTGATAAGCGGCTCGGTTACGAAAAAAGACGCGGGCAAAAATTTCGGGTTTCATAAGGCAATGGACAACAGCGGGGCAATTTTAGGACCTTTGGCTGCCTTTTTGTTACTCTACTTTCTACCGAGTGGCGACACGATAATGAGTTATAAAATAATATTTTTAATTGCCACAATCCCTGCCATATTGGGCGTTATCACTATTGCCGTTTTTATTAAGGAGGCAAAAGCTGACAAAAAAAGCGATGCAGCAAAACTTTCCATAAAAAATTTACCGAAACGATATTTCTTTTTTCTTGCAATTATTTTCGTATTTACGCTTGGCAATTTTTCCGATGCCTTGTTATTAGTAAAAACTACGGAAACAGGTATCAATAAGGTTTACATTCCGTTCATTTATATGATTTTCAATATGGTGTCGGTATTGTTTGCCATACCCATTGGAAAATTATCTGACAAAATTGGGCGCGAATGGTTGATTATTTCCGGATTTTTGATTTTTGCTATTACCTTTTTTATGTTCGGGAAATTCAACAGTATTTCCATTTTTATATGCTTATTTGCAATGTACGGACTATACAGCGCATTAGTTGACGGTAGCCAGAAAGCAATGATTTCGGATATTGTGAGCAAAAACTTGCGAGGAACAGGGTACGGAATATACCACGCCGTTCTCGGAATTACGCTTTTGCCTGCAAGCCTCATTGCAGGATTGCTGTACGACAATGTAAGTTCAAATGCACCGTTTTATTTCGGTTCGACAATGGCATTGATTGCAACTGTACTAATGATATTTTTTGCAATTACAAACAAGAAACCCAATCATTTACACTTGAAGTAATGACTGAAAAAAGCATTATTTGAAAATGGAGAATTTTTGGACGAATAATATATGTAAAACTAAAAGATTCAATGATAATGAAACAAGAAATCAATCAATGTGAAGAAAAGTTTTTACAGGCTTTTAGAACTTCAAACGTGAATGTTGTAGAGGAACTCATTCACGATAAAATGATTTATAACAATGCAACAGGCGATGTTGTAAGTAAAAAAGCAGACATAGAAGGATTTAAGGCTGCAAATCTCCAAATAGAAACAGTGGACTGTCTTGAACGCAAAATACAACTATTTGAAGATACGGCTATTGTAACGACTGTTATTTACTTGAAAGCAACATCTGGTGGGTACATGATAGAAGGAAAAACGAGGTTTTTGCGCACTTGGAAAAAGTTTAACAATGAATGGAAAATAATTGGAGTTGCAAATGTCAACTTGGGATAATTTTGCACTGGAAGAACACCATCCGCCACCCCGTTAGCACTAATCAGCGACATCGCAGTAGGATACCGACAGGAGACGATAGAAAAAGATGTCGCATTTTTACAATTTTTGTAAGACAATGAATTGTAATTTTGCAGTTCATTTGTTAAACATTAAAAAGAAAGAAAATGGACAAATTAATTGCTTGGGTAGAAATACCTTCCGCCGACTTTGAGCGAGCGGTAAAGTTTTACAATTCGGTGTTCAAAATGAAATTAACACCGATAGATTGTGGCGACAGCGACGAAAAAATGGCTTGTTTTCCAACAGGCGAAGGCGCTGTTGTTTATTCGCAACACGCCAAACCGTCTGAAAATGGCGTGATAGTTAGTTTTATTGTTCCTGATAGCATCGAAGCGACAGTTTCGCGAATGGAACAAGGAAATGGTAAAGTCGTTATTCCGAAAACCAAAATCGAAGCAGAAGACAAAGGTTATTTTGCCTTGTGCTTGGATTGCGAGGGAAACAAAATCGGACTTTACGAATAATTAATTTCGGGACTGCGGATAATTCCGCAGTCCTTTTATTAACTTTTGCTTATGCCTATTCACTTCGCAACACCGTCAAAAACATTAGCACCCTATATCAAGCGATATTGGGCGATTGAGAATGTTTTGGATAAAGGCGAAGTTTGTGTACAGCGAATTACCCCGACAGGTTTAACCGAACTAATGTTGTATTTTACCCCACGACCAAAAATTTTGACCGATAACAAGGATTTGTCGGACAATGTTATGTTATGCGGACAACAAAACGGTTTCTACGATATGGAGTTAACAGGGGAATTGTCCGTTTTTTCCATTGATTTTCAACCGCAAGGCTTAATGCAGTTTTTTAAATTTCCATTGTATGAGATTTTTAATCAAAATGTCCCATTAAAATATATCATCGGACAAACAGGACGAGATTTGGAAGAAAAAATGGGTGAAGCAACCTCATTCTATCAAAGAGTGAACATTGCTGAAACCTATCTGTTGGATTTATTGAAGACAGATTATGATGATTTTGAGTTTAAAAGAATAAATCGTGTTGTAGAACTGATAAAGAAAACTTGCGGAAATATCAATGTCAATCGAATGGCTTCGGAGGCTTGTCTGTGTCGAAAACAGTTTGAAAGAGTTTTTGCCAAACATATAGGAATCAGTCCAAAACAATACCTGAAAATTATTCGTTTTCAATTTGCCATATTTCAAAAACAAAAAAATAAGAATAAGAACTTGGAGTACTTATCATACGAAAGCGGATACTATGACCAGTCGCATTTTATCAATGATTTCAAATTGTTGAGCGGCTTGACACCGAAACAATATTTTACGGAAAATGAGGCTTGTTCAGATTTTTTTGAGTAACTTTGTACCTGTGAAAAAAAATGAATGATGGTTAGAAAATAATTACTAAAAAATGAAAAAGAACATACCTTCAACCGTTAGTTACCCCTTCCAATTGACAAAAATTGATGGTAGCGGTTACCATCCTTTTATCACGTTTTTTCACGAAAACAAACCCTATAACGCCCTCATAGATTGCGGAGCGTCGCACAGTTTTTTAAACAAAGATTTTTTTGAAAATATCTCGGAAGAAAATCAGCAAGAGAAACAAGCAGTCGGAATGGAAAGCGGCTTTTCGATTTGGGCAACTACTTCGGAAATAATCACCTTGTCAAATATTATTATTTCTAACATCATGCTGTTAAAAGCCGATTTGTCGCACATCAACAAATCGCTTTCGATGTTGGGATTTGCTCCTATTGACGGCATTTTGGGCTGCGATTTGTTGCAACACCTTGAAGCAAACATTGACTTTGAACACCAACAACTTATCTTTCAAAACGCCAAACAAACTCATCAACTCCATCTCGAAGGCGACTTTTTTTTCACCATCACGCTGACATTGAACCACAATCCGCTGCGACTACTATTAGATACAGGCGCTTCTCAAACACTTCTAAATTTACCCGTTGCAAACACATTATTTCCTGAAAATGCCCAATGGGAACTCAACAACGGACCCACCATAGGCATCTCCCCAAACGACATCATCAACGCCAATCGCCTGATGACAATCACCTTCGACAATGCCCGCAACGATGATGTACCACATTGGGATATATGTTTTACCGCTCTCAAAATGAACAAGATAAATCGTTCTTATCAATCAGTAGGCGTGCCTAAAATTGACGCTATTTTGGGAGTGGATTTTTTAAAAAATGTTTGTAAAAATATTGACTTTAAAGAAAAAATGATAATAATCGAGCAATAAAATATCGTACCTTTGCCGCTTAAAAAATTTTATTAAAAATCACTACTTAAATGAAAATATTAGTATTAAATTGCGGGAGTTCATCCATTAAGTATCAACTATTTGAAATGCCGACCGAAGAAGTTTTGGCAAAAGGTATCGTAGAAAAAATTGGTATCCCCGGTTCAAAAGTAAAACATAAACGCAACGACGACGTAAAAGTCGAAATCGTGCGCGACTTGGAAAATCATCAGGACGGCATCGCCATAGTATTGGAACTGTTGACAAGCAAGGAATACGGCTCTATGAAAGACATCCACGAAATAAAGGCTGTCGGACATCGTGTAGTACATGCAGGCGAAAAATTCGGAGGAAGCGTTCGTATTAACGACAAGGTTATCGCTGCATTGGAAGAATGTGTCGAACTGGCGCCTTTGCACAATCCGCCCAACTTGGAAGGCATTTATGCCGCAACTGCTATTTTACCCGAAGTACCACAAGTAGGTGTTTTCGACACAGCATTCCATCAAACCATGCCCGATTTCGTTTTCCACTATGCCATCCCGTATGAGATTTATGAAAAATATAAAGTACGCCGTTATGGATTTCATGGCTCAAGCCATAAATTTGTTGCCCATCGCGCCGCCGAAATGCTCGGTAAACCCATTGAAGACCTGAAAATCATCACCTGCCACCTCGGAAACGGCGCTTCCATTGCTGCCGTTAAAAACGGTAAATCTTTTGACACCTCCATGGGAATGACCCCCGTTGAAGGCTTGATAATGGGAACTCGAGTTGGCGATTTCGACTTGGGAGCAGCCTGTTTCATCGCCGAAAAAGAAAAAATGACCATCGAAGATTTGAATCATTTTATCAATAAAAAATGCGGCGCACTCGGCATTTCTGGCGTATCATCCGACATGCGCGACATAGAAGATGCCGAAGCCAACAACAACCCCAGAGCAACATTAGCCCTTGTGATGTATCGTTACCGCATCTTAAAATACATCGGAGCATACGCAGCAGCCATGAACGGAGTGGATGCCATCGTGTTCACCGGCGGCGTAGGCGAAAACGACGACGTATCACGACAGATAATCTGCGAAAACCTGCAATTCCTCGGCATGGAATTTGACACCGAAATAAACAATAAACTCCGTAGTAAAGATACCATCTTGTCAAAACCAACCTCAAAAGTAGCAGCCTTGTTAGTTTGCACCAACGAAGAATTGGTTATTTCTCGCGATACACATACCATCATCTCTCAAAATCTGCAGAAATGTTAAATTTAAAGGATGTTGTCTCATAAGTTACATTTCAATCAATTCACTAACCTAAAAGATAAATCTTATGGGAACAGGATATGGAATTAAATGCGCTGATTGTAATTACAGTATCCGATACTTGGAAGGAGTTGGAATGTTTTATGATGATGTTTCTGTCTTTTACAATAACTCCCAAAACGATAAACCATGGATTCATTCACTTATAAAAAACAAGCGAATCAAAGATAAGGCTGTCAATCTTTTATCAAACGGAGCTTTGCCTGATAACGAATATGGTCACGAACTGTACGCTTGCCCGAAATGCAATCGGTTGACAAACAGGTTTTATTTCAAATTAGTTTCTTCCAAAGAAGAATACGAACCCGATTATCGTTGTTATAAATGCAAAACAAAGTTGTTGAAGGTTGAATTGCAAACAAATAAAAAAAGAGATTTCGCTAAAATAGTTTTCAAAAATAACTCTGACAAAAAATGGAACTGCCCAAAATGTGGTTGTGAAAAACTTGTATATGATAACTGTGTTACTAATTGGGACTAAAAAAATAAAAAAAAATCCAAACAAGTAATTCAAAGAAAAATGTAATAAACACAAATAGATTAGTCGAGAAAAGTGTATCTTTGCAGCGGTTTTAAATCGAGAAAAATGTATAGAAGTAAGATTAAAGAATTGATAAAATGGAAATTAAGCAATAATCGAAAACCGCTTATAGTTTTAGGAGCAAGGCAAGTAGGGAAAACCTGGTTAATTCAAGAATTCGGCAGGCAGGAATACAAGCAAACAATATATGTTAATTTTGAGAAAATGAAGGTTGTTAGAAACCTTTTTGAAGAGGATTTTGACATTCAACGAATATTGTCTTCACTCTCAATTTTTTCACGTACAACAATCAATCCGAATGAAACATTAATATTTTTTGATGAAATTCAAGCGGCTGCTGGTGGAATTACGGCATTAAAGTATTTTTTTGAAGACGCTCAACAATATCATGTTATTGCAGCGGGTTCGCTGTTGGGAATGAATTTGCACCAAAACATTTCGTTTCCTGTCGGAAAAGTTGATTATTTGTATTTAAAACCAATGTCGTTAATAGAGTTTCTTAAAGCATTTGATGAAGAACGCTTAACCGATTTAATTGAGAATCCCGACTGGAAAACAGTCAATATTTTCAAAGAAAAACTTGTTAGTTATCTACGGTATTACTTGTTTCTTGGAGGAATGCCCGAAGTAGTGTCGCATTTCGTTGAAAACCGCGATTTTCGTACTGCTCGTCTTTTACAGCGAAAAATTCTTACTTCATATCAAAATGATTTTTCAAAACACGCTCCAAAAGAAGTCGTACCTCGAATCAATATGGTTTGGAAATCAATACCTTCACAGCTATCTAAAGAAAATAAAAAATTTATTTATGGAGTAATAAAAGAAGGAGCCAGAGCAAAAGAATTTGAGTTAGCTATTCAATGGTTACTTGATTGCGGATTACTACATCAATGTTTTCGTATTTCAAAACCCGATATGCCTCTTTCCGCATATCAGGATTTATCTGCATTTAAACTTTATCATAACGATGTCGGTTTGCTTGGGGCGATGGCAAAACTACCTCTGAAAACTATTTTAGAAGGAAACGCTATTTTTACCGAATTTAAAGGCTCTTTAACAGAAAATTTTGTAATTCAACAACTTTTACTCAATGATGACAACGCTGTCTACTATTGGGCAAATGAAAACAGCACAGCCGAGGTTGATTTTGTAATACAAAATGAAGAAGAAATTATTCCAATAGAAGTGAAATCGAGTACAAATGTAAAATCTGTAAGTTTTAAATATTTCTGCAAAAGATATAAACCAACAAAAGCAATACGCGTTTCACTCAATGACTACAAGCAAGAGGAATGGATGACCAATGTACCTTTATACGCAATTAATTTGATATGAACGACTTTTTTTTCCAAAACGCAGCATGGCACGAAAAGATAGGACAGATTTATGCCCTTTTGGAGCGTGTTAAAATATCCGAAGAACAGTGTTCCGATGTATTACATTTGCGTAAAACAAGCCGTATTTTAAGTATTGGCAGCACTACAGCCATTGAAGGAAACCGACTGTCGCCCGCACAAGTGCGCGATGTAATTAACGGAAAACCGGTATTCGGTCCACCAAAAGATATAAAAGAAGTACAAAATGCTTTCACCGCATACGACCTTATTCCGCAATTAGACCCTTTTTCTGTGGATGATTTTTTGAAAGCACACAGCCATATCACAAGCGAACTGACAAACGAAACAGGACAATTCCGTACCGTCAGCGTATTTGTAGTAAACGGAAAAGGCGATATTCTTCATTCGGGAGCAGATTATAACGAAGTACCCCGTTTGATTGCCGAACTTTTTGAGTGGGCAAAAACAAGCGATGCACATCCGCTCATCAAATCCTCAGCCATACACTTTATGATAGAACACATCCATCCTTTCCGCGATGGAAACGGCAGAATTGGACGGCTGTGGCAAACATTGGTACTTACAAAATGGAACCCACTTTTTGAATGGATGCCCGTAGAAACCATTATTTATCACAATCAGGAAAAATATTACGAAGCCTTACAACGTTCTCACAACAATGGCGGAAACGTAGATTGCGCCCCTTTCATTGATTTTATGCTCGATGTACTTGAAAATACCATGTATAAATATATTGATACGGCAACAACGACAATCGAGGATAATAATCACGAGTTGGATGTAAACGATATAGAAAAGTTGGGTGTAAAGCTGGGTGTAAAGTTGGGTGTAAATCAAATAAAAATATTAAAACTCATACATTCAAATAACTACATTACGATAAAAGAAATGGCTGAGAAAATAAAAATCTCTGAAACAGCCATTCAAAACAACCTTACAAAACTGAAAACCGCAGGAATTTTAGTTCGTATCGGTAGTGATAAATCAGGACAATGGAAAATAATCGGATTATAATACAAAGAAATGAAGTAATATTTAGCACACAGATGACACAGATAAAACAGATTGACACAGATAAAACAATGAAAAAATATTTGCATCAAGATTTGACAGATGACATAATTAAAGCATTTTATTGCTTATATAACGAATTGGGCTTTGGTTTTTTGGAAAATGTTTATCAGAATGCACTATTTTTTGAACTTCAAAACAAAGGCTATAAAGTTGAATCACAAAAACCAATTGATGTATATTATCAAACTCAACTTGTGGGGAAATATAGAGCAGATTTAGTAGTAAATGATGTTATCATTTTGGAATTAAAAGCCGTTGATTTTCTAATAGAAGAACACGAACTCCAATTAATAAATTACTTAAAAGCTACTAATATAGAAATCGGGTTATTGTTAAATTTTGGGAATAAACCGGAAATTCGAAGAAAAATTTTCACAAATGACCGAAAAAAAATCAGTGAAAATCAAGTTTAATCTGTGTCATCTGTGTGCAATAAAAAAAAGAAGAATTAAATATCATATAACATGAAAAAAATCACAACACATTTAGTAACATTTTTAATGATGATGCCGTTTTTATTACCGGCACAAAACGCTGAACAGCAACAATGGATAAAGTTAAACGGCTATGTACGCAACGATGTAATTTTCGACAGTCGAGAAAACATTATTTCGAATAACGGACTGTTTATATTTTTCCCTTTGCCCGAGAACAAATTAGACGACGGAAAAGATGCCAATGCCAACCCTACATTGACCATGTTAGCCCTCACAACGCGCATGATTGGCACATTCCGTACGCCCGATGTCTTCAACGCCAAAGTGAGCGGACGTATTGAAGGCGACTTCACACTCTCTGCCGGAGCATCGGGATTTCGCTTGCGACATGCCTACGGACAGTTGGCATGGGAAAACACCAAGTTGCTGTTCGGACAAACATGGGTACCGTCTTTTGTCGAAAACTGCGTTCCTACTGTCGTAGGGATTGCCACCGGCGCTCCTTATCAGGAATTTGCACGCAATCCTCAAATACGCTTTACCCAACAACTTGGAAAAATGGGACTATTAGTCGCCGTCGTTTCGCAGATGGACTATGCAAGTCCCGGACCGGATGGAGCAAATCCTGTTTACATGCGTCGAGCTGTTGTGCCCGAAATAGATTTAGGACTGAATTACGGAAATAACCATTGGCTGTTTGGTGTACTTAGCGCTGTGAAAACAATAAAACCACGAAATCTCACTTACGGAGAAGGAAACAAAAGTACTTTTAAATCCTCCGAAACACTTACTACATACAGTATCAAAGGATATGCAAAATATTACAGAGAAAAATGGGCATTGAAAGCCGCTGCAACTTATGGTAAAAATTTATGCGAAAATTCGATGGTGGGAGGCTATGGTGTTTCAAAAATTGATTCACTTACAGGAGCAGAAAAATATACCCCGTCGTCGGGAATTAATTCATGGCTCAATTTTGTTTACGGGGAAAAATGGAAAGGCTCATTAACAGTCGGTTACGGTTATAATTTCGGATTCGACGAACCCTTGTATCACGACTATAACAGATTGTGGGGACGCGGTCTTGAGATAGAAAAATTGTACCGCATCGTACCTTCCGTTTTTTACAACATCGGAAAATTTCAGATAGCGTTGGAATATGAACTTAATACCGCTTATTACGGAAAACTCAACTTCGAACGTGGATGTGTTGAAAACAGCAAACCTATTACAAATCATCGAATTTTGTTTATAACCTCATTTTTATTTTAAAAATGCCATGATTGTTATTTTGGGACCGACTGCAACGGGAAAAACAAGAGTAGCCGTTCAGGTAGCGCGAAAGATTGACGGTGAAATTATCAGCGCCGATTCACGACAGGTTTTTCGCGGTATGAATATCGGTACAGGCAAGGATTTAGCCGAATATGACGTTAAAGGAGTAAAAATCCCGTTTCACCTGATTGATGTTGCGGAGCCGGGCGAAGAATACAGCGTTTTTCGTTTTCAGCAAGACTTTTTAAAATCATGGCACGACATCCAAAAATGCAAAAAAACGGCTATATTATGCGGTGGAACAGGGTTTTACATCGAATCGGTATTAAAACAATACCGCTTAGACCCTGTGCCGGAAAATCCCGAACTGCGAAAATACCTGAAAACAAAAACCAACGACGAACTGACCGACATCCTCGCCTCCATGCGCAAACTCCACAATAAAACCGACATCGAAGAACGCTCCCGACTTATTCACACCATCGAAATAGATACTTTTTACCTGCAACATCCCAATTCGGTATTGCAATTTCCAAAGATAGATTATCAAGTTTTTGGCATCACTTACGACCGCAACATCATCCGCCAACGCATTACAAACCGCCTTGAACAACGGCTAAAAGAGGGAATGATTGAAGAGGTACAAAATCTGTTACAACAAGGAATTTCGCCTCAACGCCTCTATACCTACGGACTTGAATACCGACTTATCACACAATTTCTTCAAGGACAACTCAGTTATGAAGAGATGTTTCGACTACTCAACATCGCCATACATCAATTTGCAAAACGACAGATGACATGGTTTCGTAAAATGGAACGCGAAGGAATTAATATCCATTGGATTAAAAGCGACATCAGCGCAGAGGAAAAGGCTGAAATTATTGTGAGGATGATCACTTAGCCTCGATATATTTTATTTCATAATAAAAATCATAATCGTCATCTGAAATTAACAGTTCAGATTCTTCTTTCAAGTCGAATATAGGTAAAAATTTGGATTTTTTAACAGAACTATATTCTTTATTTGTTATTTTCATTTTTATGGGGTAATTATTATCATAATCTTCATAGTAATTTTCAGTTATATACTTCCAACCTTCGTACACTGCCTTTATAGATGAAGAATTATTCACACTTTGAAATATTAATTGACCATCAATTAAAAAATTTAAAAGTAAGAACCAGCTTGGAATATTTATTCCCGAATAAATGCCTTTCTTATTTTCATAATTAATAAATATTTCCATTCCATTAATATATGAGAATTTTGTAGCATTTCCTCTTGAATCATATGTAATGGTAAGCGTGTGTACTGCTACATCACCGTAATTGTAGTAGGCTTTGATAAACTTGCCATTTTTCACTTCCAACTTACCAATATCTCCCTTTTCTGTGTCTGAAATGAAAACATAATTTTCAGAATATGAAAAAGAAATGATATAATCATTGCTGTGCTCTGTTGTTTTATGAGATGTAATGCTAATCAACCTTCCGATTCCATCGTAAGCAAAGATTTTTACATAACGCACTTCTTCATCGAAAACTTCTTTTACTTCAGTGATACGATTTTTGTTGTCATACAAAAATCTATATGTATAGACGTAATTTCCATCTGCCCTGATGTTTTTTATTTCCGAAGGAATCATTTTTTTAGTCGGGTCGCCTCCGCCACTGCCTTTGTTTTTATCACAACCTGTGGTCAAAGCAACAATTGCAATTGCTGTCAGAACCAATTTGAATCCCTTTTTCATAAGAATATTTATAAAAAAATTATCTGAATAATTTAAAAATATCATTCCCTATGACAAAGAACATCAACGAGATGACGATAACCATTCCGACTATTTGAGCGGTTTCGAGGACTTTGTCGGATGGTTTGCGACCGGTAGTCATTTCGATAAGGATAAAAACAACATGGCCTCCGTCGAGGGCGGGAATTGGGAGAATGTTCATAAACGCTAAAATCAGCGATATCATTGCCGTGATGTACCAAAATCGTGACCACTCCCAAACACCTCCATATATGGTGGCAATTCCGATAGGACCCTGAAGTGATTCCGTTGCTTTTTCCGTTCCTTTAATTATTTTTCCAAGCCCTTTCACATTAGCCGAAAGCATGTCCATGGCATCGGAAATGCCGTATTTAAACGACTGTCCGATGGTATAATGCACCGGATTGTAGTGAATTTTATTGATAAAACCGAGCGCCGGAATGGAATCCATTTGCATGGTTAGTTCTACGGTGTCTTGTTGACGTATAACTCCGACTACTATTTCTTGTTTCACTACATTTTTAAGTTCACTTTGCAAGGCGCCAAGGCTTTTGATTTCTTTGTCGTTGATAAAAATAATATGGTCATCACGTTGCAGTCCGCCGCGCATTGCTACCGAATTGGGCGTTACGCTGTCAACAACAGCGGGGAAATTATTGCCTGCAAAGAGGTTGCCGCTATGTTGCATGATACGGTATGTGGTATCGGGAAGTGTTATATCAATAAATTGACCGTCGCGTTCGACGGTGATTTCGGATCCAAATAATACTTTCGTTTTTTGGGCATCGCCGAAGCGGACAATTTTTTCACCGTTCACGGTTACAATTTTATCGCCTGTTTCAAATCCGAGATTACGTCCTGCTTCGTAAACATAGATGCCGTCTTTCGATACATCGTCATTAGCGATATAACCACCAACATAATGATAGGTGAAAAAGACAAAGAGCGCACAACCGAGTACAAGGTTCATTATAATACCTCCAATCATCACAAAAAGGCGTTGCCATGCGGGTTTCGAGCGGAGTTCCCATGGTTGAGGTTCGGAACTCAGTTGATTGGCGCGTTTATTTTCGTCAATCATGCCTGCAATGTTGCAGTAGCCTCCGAAAGGAAGCCAGCCTATGCCCCACTCCGTCGTTTCGGGATATTTTCGCCAGTCATTGTCGGAAAGTTCTTCCAATGGGATAGGCTCATAGATATAATTGCCTTTTTCATCTTTAATTTCGTTGCCCTGATCGTTCGTTTTCTTGCGAAATCGCGAAGGGACATTTTTGGCAAAAAGACGGAATTGCCACTTCCCGTTAACCCGTTTTGCTCTGAAAAGTGCTATTTTCGGATTGAAAAAAAGATAAAATTGCTCTACACGGATTTTAAACATTCGTGCAAAGAGATAGTGCCCAAATTCGTGTAAAACTACCAAAATCGAAAGTCCCAACAGTAGTTGGGCTGCCATAATAAGTCCTGTCATTTCTTTTTAATTTTTGTGATAAGTTCGTTGCTGTATAATCTTGTTTGACGGTCGGTTTCAATAATGTTTTCGACCGTTATTTTTGTTTCAAAATTTATTTTTTCCATACTTTTCTCTATTATTTCTGCGATGTGGATAAAGGCAATTTCTTCTTTCAGAAAAGCATAAACGGACTCTTCGTTTGCCGCATTTAAAATACAGGGCATATTTCCGCCTTTTTTCATTGCCTCAAAAGCCAATCTCAAACAACGAAATGTTTTAATGTCGGGCTGCTCAAATGTGAGTTGCGGATAATTGTTGAAATCGAAACGTTTATCATCAGCGTAGAGGCGTTCGGGATAGGAGAGAGCGTAGGCAATGGGTAGTTTCATGTTGGGAAGTCCGAGTTGCGCTTTGATGGAGCCGTCTCGAAACTGTACCAAAGAGTGAATAATAGATTGCGGATGAATGAGAATCTCAATTTTTGAAGGTTCTACTCCGAAAAACCATTTTGCTTCGATAGCTTCCAAGCCTTTGTTCATTAACGTTGCAGAGTCAATAGTGATTTTTTGACCCATGTTCCACGTCGGATGTTGTAACGCTTGCGCAGGTGTTACTTTTTTTAACATTTTGGATGTCATTCCCCGAAAAGGTCCTCCCGAACCGGTGATGATCAGTTTTTCTATTTCATTTTTATATTCTCCGCCAAGACATTGAAAGATAGCCGAATGTTCGGAATCTATCGGTAAAATAATACTGCGGTGTATTGCTGCTTCTCGTGTAATAATTTCACCTGCAACGACCATGCTTTCTTTATTTGCCAAGGCTATTTTTTTCCCGTTACGGAGTGCGCTTAGTGTTGGTTTTACTCCCGAAAATCCTACCAAAGCCACCAAAACGGTATCGCACAAAGGCAATTCCACAACTTGTTCAATGGACTCTTCTCCGGCATAAACTTTTATATCCAACGGATTTAAGGCATCAAAGACTTTTTTATAGTGCGTTTTATTTCCTATAACCACAGTATCAGGTATAAATTGCTTTGCTTGATTAATGAGCAGGTCGGCGTTATTGTTTGCTGTAAGTACTACAACCGAAAAACGGTCGGGATGTGCGGCAATCACTTTTAATGCTTGTATTCCAATGGAACCTGTTGAGCCGAGTAGCGCTATTTTTTCGGTTTGCATGATGAAATGGAACGTATTAGAAAATTAAATAGTCTTCCGGATTTAATGGAATGCCTTTATACCAAATCTCGAAATGCAGGTGCGGACCGGTAGTGATTTCTCCGGAGTTTCCGATGATGGCAATGGGGTCGCCGGCTTTTACATAGTCACCCGCTTTTTTCAAAAGCGAAGAGTTGTGTTTGTAAACTGAGATGATGTCGTTTTTATGCTGGATAACTAAAACATGTCCTGTTTCTATTGCCCATTCGTTGAAAATAACGGTTCCGTCTAAAGTGCTTAAAACGGGGGAACCGGCTTTCCCGACAATGTCAATTCCATAATGACGGTTTACACGTGAAAAATAGGTTGTCGGCGTTCCACCCAAAACGGGTAATACGAAATTTTCATCCGCAAAGGAAGATAGTTTCGTTATTCCACCACGCTCCAGTAACGTATAATCTTTGATGGCTTCAATTTCATTTCTCAACATGGAATCTTCGCGTGAGGGAGCATAACGGATGTTTTCAATCGAAACAGGGGAAGGCGCTTGTTGAACGGTATCGGGCTGAGCAATATTGCCGGTAAGGATGTTGCGAAGATTTTCGATGTAATTTTGTTGAATATAACTTACATATTCCAACGAGTCGGCTTTACGGTTCATTTCGTAAATCATCGGAATCATGTCGGCATCGGAATAACCCGGAATAAATTTTCGCAGGTCGGTAAAAGCAATTAGAATTGTTGTGGAAGCAATCAATAAAAAGACGCTTAATACACCCATAATATAGATTCTAACCTTAGAAATCCTTATAAAAAAACGGTCTTGCAAGGAAACTTCATCCTGTACCCGCAGATGGTATCGTTTTCGTAAATTCCTGAATATGATTGACTTTTTTCGCTTTTCGGAATACATAAAAGTATGTTTCAATTTGGCGGCAAAGGTACGATTTTTAGTGAATGAAAAAATGTGAAAAAAAATACAAGGTAACCGCCATAATATACCGAATAATTTCCTTATGATTACTATATCTATTATAGCAAATATATTGCTATTTGTCTAATATTCATACATATCCATAGAAAAAAATACCTTTTTTTTTACAAAAAATAACCATAGCGAAATTTTCGTATAAAATGCACCAACTTGTTTGATTGAAAAATCTACATACCTTTGTCTCGGAAATTTATAATGGATTATGAACTCAGTGAGCAAAAACAGGAAAATGGCGCTCCTTTTTCTACGGATAAAAGGATTGTTTTTATGCTTCCTGCCACACCTATTTTTGCAACTTGCTGATAATCACCCCCACCCCTCAGTTTTGACCATTTTATTAGCAGATGGGACAGAGAAATACCGCACAAAACTGTTGCAGGCAGAACGAACTGCCGCGCGGTTTTGGCATCAATTTACCGATGTATGGTTTCCATGCAAAACAAACTTGGGCTAACTATGCCGGTGCAAGCGCACTTCCGGGAATTACACGGCAACGACCATATTATAGAACCGGAGTATGTTGTTTTTCGTTCTGTGAGAAAACAACCGCTGCAAAGGTTCGACCGGAAGAAACTCCGAACCTCTTTTCTTGAAACAGAAAATCGGGCCAATCACAGACGCTACCTGAAAGCGAAAACCGAAATGCAAATTTTCGGACAGTTGGTCTCATATCTTTTGCCTACGAGCCGTAAAAATAATAATTGCAAAAGAACGTTAATTAATAATTATAATTTAATATTTAAGACTATGACTAAAATAGTAAAAACCATTGCCGTAGCAATATTAATGGCAATGAGTGCAACAATGGTTGCACAGAATAATGAATCAGATCCGGGCGCGGGAAGCCTGCCCCCTTACAGTGTTACTGTTACTGCGTTTGCTCCACCTCCTCAATGCAGCGGGCTTTATTACGTAACAAAGGCAATAATAGAAGTAAAACTTTTATGGGCAAACGATGAGGTTTTTATGCCTTATCCTCCTGAAGAAATGAATAAGACAATTATCAACGGTGAATTTGTTTTTACTTTTGGAGAGAATTGTTCAAGTTGCGCTCCGGCATATATTGAATTGTGTATCAAAGGATATGACGACTTTCATTATGGTAATGGCGGAAAACTTATCCATTCTGTGTATAAAAAAGTAACTGCTAACCCTCCATCATCCGGTGGTACTCATATTACTATACTATCAAATGAATGGAACGGTAAGTGCTTTGGCGGAAGTTTAACTTTTCCTCCATGTCCGTAATTACATTTTGATTTAGAGTTGATGAGATGCGGGTACTCCGCATAAGCGGAGTGACCGCATTTTTTTAAATACAATTATAAAAATTTTAAAGAATACTAACATGAATAATAAAAATATATACACAAGTTTATTAATAGTTTTTCTATGTTTTAGCGGTTTCATTAATGCGCAAAACAGTTACAAAGCATTTTCATCTGACAGTACACAATTTCAAACTATTGAAGTTTCCGAAGGATTGAATATTAAAGAAATAGCAACCGGAAGCGAAAGAGAAAAATGTTTTGCACTATATCCTGAAATTAATAATCATCCATCTTCAACCCGAAACAACCATAAGTTTACACTTCATATTGAAGGTCATTGGACATTGGGATTCTTAGGAAATGGAGAAGGTTTTCTTGATATTTTAGTTTATGACTATTTGGAAAATAGCACATACGAAGCATATTTGCCCGAAGGTTATTATGATATTGTCATTGAAGGTTTTACTACTGAGAATTATTATTATCCGGCTTTTATATGTTTAGAACAGATATTTGTTGACAGAGATATTGAAATGACAGCGAATATGGCAGACGCCGTTTACAAAATTGAAATTGCTCCGGTCGACAAGAATGGAAATCTGTTGGATAACCTGAATAATTGTGACAGAAAATTGAATCTCGTTTTTCTCATGCATCCTTCTATAAGAGCTTATTTTCTCACCGGAATAACTTATCTTAAGGATCCTTTTTCATCATTTTACTTTTTTGTTAATGATATGGGAGACAGGAACCGGATAAAGATAACCGCAGATGCTTATGACATTGAAAATCAAAACAGTTATTATGTCTCTTTTCCAACGATTGAAAACGGCGTTACGGAAGATGTTGCATTAACAAACAAAAGCGACGAGATGGTTCATTACACTCAGTTGTTTAATATTTCCAAAGAACTTACCAGTGATTCTTATAGTCATATATCTCATGATTTGGTTATTTATGATAATGAGAAAGGGCATATTGCATTAAGTAGGAGGATGTGGTCAAAATTCAGGGTTCAAGATAGGGAGAAACCCATTTCACTCTACATCTACGCTCCTTTTAAGGATAACCCCCAAACGGGAGATATAAATGCTTTTTGCAGTCCTATTTTTTATGAATCTTATATTCCATCTTCGGGATGTGGTGATGAGAGTGAAATAATCGTTCCTTTTCCTATGGCTGTGAATAAGAATGGAGAACTGATTATGGACTATTTTTCAAAATTTATCAGTACTTCATTTAAAACTCCGGGGAGCCTTTTAGAGACTATTTGCAACAATTCTCTTTCAAGAGTTTACAACAAAGATGAGTTTTACAACGAAGGTTACCGCACACCACACTTATATCATCAGTCAGCGAATTTTACCGCCGAACAACTTCCGGGTTATGGTCCTGTGATAATGGGCGGGTTACTTTTTCTTGGGGAGTTTGGCGAGCAAAAGTATAATCACGGAAATGTAAAAGTAGGTGTGAAGGGAGATGGAATAAGCATTTTCGATGGCTCAATTTTCGATTTTAACGGTGCTTTTATGAATACGGCATTTACTCATTATCAAGTAAATATCACCAATGACGAGGTCTTTGCATACGGGCGAAAAATGACGAATCATACTGTTATTGATTTTGATTTCACTAATCCCGATGTGAATCCTCCTACACTAACCATGTTGAGGGTTTTGGATAATGAAAAAATATCCATGTCGGTTGAAAATGCCGGCACGGCGCGTCTCGAAATCACAGCCGGAGATCATATCATGGAATGGGATGATATTGCAGGATGGAATGATATTGCTTATGATAAAAAAATCACATTAGAAGTATTATGGTCAACAGACGGTGAAGTTTTCTATGAATTTCCGATAGAGGAAGATGAATCAAAATTTCATCCGGGCTACGGATTTTTCTTTAACGTCAGTTTGGCGCCATTATCGGAACATTGTGCGGGCAATTCGTGGATTATAGTTAAAACCATATTGACGGATGAAGCAGGAAACAGTCAAGTACAAACTTTTGACCCGCTTTTCTACTACGGCTATCCCATCGCCATTGATGAAATCCCGTTTGAACAGGCAAACAGCATCGCCTATCCCAACCCATTCACCGGCAAGGTGAATATCGAACTGAAAAATCCTGTTTCCGGCAAGGTTTATTTGGAGATATACGACATATCGGGCAGAATCATCCATCAGCAAAAATATAACTGCGACCGTACCACTTCGTTTATATGGAACGGCAAACATCTGAAAGAAGGAATCTATCTCTATGGAATCTACAGCAAAGAAGGTGCTGTGAAAGGGAAGATTGTGAAAGAATAAAGTAATGAAATTGTTCGGGAAACTGATACAAAACGGCAGCGTGCAGACGGGGAAGGTGATGGTGAGGTGATTTAAAGTTTGATGATTTTTTTCGTTATCACGCTGTTTTCGGTTTGTATTCGGATGAAATAGACTCCGGAGGGTAAAAGTCCCCCCAAGCTAAAGCTCCATCCCCCTTCCCCTACAGGACTTCCCCCATGAATGGTGGAAGAAATAGGATTTGAATTTTTTATGGGGGGATATGCGATTTCCATCACACGTCCGAAAATATCGAATAATGAAAATTCTAAAATCTCATATTTCATATCTGACATCTCAATTCTAAATTCTCCTATTGTCGGATTGGGAAATATTGCAATATTATCTGATATACTTTGTTCTTCGATGGCTACACCCGATCCTTGTGCTTTTAGTGTAACAGCATGTGATGTGGCTCCCAACGATTTGATAACAAGTTTAGCGGTTTCAATTTTATTGGTTTGAGGTGTAAAACGAACAGCCAATGTTCCGCCGGTAGTAGGGTTCCAGTTGTCTGTTTCTTCAATGGCAAATAATTCTTTGGGATTTCCTGTTGTTTCGTATAAAACAGGATAAACTAAGTCTGTACCTGAGACAGTGATAGTTTGAGGTTCGGATGTTGTTCCAAGGGGCACATGGGCAAATGTCAAAGTGTTTGGTGAAACATGTAGTTGTGTATTGACTAAAGAAAAATCAACTTCAAAAGACATTGTCTCACCTCCATATTGACCAACATTGAGAATGGCAATACCTCCGGGTAGTCCCGTGCCTCCAGGATTGTTTGGATCGGGGCTTGATAAAAAACATGATGGATTGGAAACATTATTGAAAGATGTTCGTCCAGACTGAATGGAAAAACTAGATCCTCCAATTCCTCCGTCATTTGCCATATTACTCTTCCCTCCGATACGGTAAATGTATAGTTCATCCGGTGGTCCACCGGCATTACCACTGTGATTGGGATTTATCCTATATATAATCAAACCGCTCCCGGGTATATCTTTGTCCCAATAAACATTTTTGTTACGGTATTCGATGACGAAAAATTCGCCTTCCGTTGAGTTGGGAGATATAATTTTATAAGCATTATTGGTTTCCGACCATACGTTGTTCAATGTATAGGTTCCGTTTTCTGTTATTTCGGGAATGTCTTCAATCCATCCGCCGTATTTCATTTTCATATATGCCGTTGTGGATTGGGGTGGTGTGGTATTGCTTGCCATTAAGTCCCATTTGCCCACAGGTTCGCCGTTATAGGCGTATCTATACAGGTCGGGTAGCCCTAATGAATGTCCCATTTCGTGTGCTAAAACGCTAGGACCCGAGCCATCTAAATGTCTTTCTATTAAAAAATTATATATGAAAACTTTTTTACCATTAATATAAACATCGTTCCAAAACATAACCCACATGTGTGGCCACAGTAAAGAAGCCCATGCCCCAGGAAAACCGCTAACAATAAAGGCGATGTTATCGACATATCCGTCATCATTAAAATCCAAGTTCAAATCCGAAGGAATTTCATCTCTGACGAAATCAATTGCACGAGTAATTAATTCCTGTTCTCGTTGTGCAACTTGATCATCATGATATCCTCCCGGATTTGTTGTGGCATCATAAGGTTGGTAATAACTGCGTGGAAAAATATCTTTATATGAAATAATTTCACCGTTATCGCTTTCAGGGAAAAAATGGGAGGGAATAAATGTCTTCTCATTTGAAACTGCTTTAAAATAAGCATACATGGAAGATTGGTTTGGTTCGTCTCTGTTAAAATACCCTTGATATTTTTCTCCTTTCCCTTTCGGAAATTCCTCTTCGTCGGCAAAACGGATATAAACTACTAAATTATTCAGTGTTCCGTTATTCCATCCGCCTCTTGGTGTTTGAGAACTATTTAGTGTCTGTTTTGCAGGAATAATTTTTTTAAAATCGGAACGTATTTGCAGCCGCTTTTCAGGAGAAATATTCAGCCACGGTTGTAGTCCTAACTTAGCAGGATTAATACTTCCGACTTTGTGCCCAGAAGATATTAATTCGTCGTTTGCTAATTTTGCATAAACAACAATTCCTGTTTGCGGGTCACGGATTAAGGTATATCCGTCTGCATCGTGTACCCAGTTGTAAAATTCGTCACCGGAAACAAAACAAGGTACTTCTGTACCATCAGGTTGGGTAATAGTAACGGGAAATTTTTCAATATATATTGCGGACAAAGAGAATACTAAGGCAATTAAAACAAGGAATGAAAATATTTTTTTCATGTTTAAAATATTTAATATTTAATTATTTTTTTTGCAATCACGTTATTGTTGGTTAGGATTCGGATGAAATAGACACCCGTCGGCAAATGGGAGATATTTAATACCACCCCGTCAGCCTTCGGCTGCCACCCTTCCAAATTATTGGAGAGGAATTGTTTCCCCCCTTTGGGGGGACTAAGGGGGGCTGTACGACCCATTATATCGAATACTTCTACATTCTCAATTTTGCATTTTCCATTCTCTATTTTTAATTCTCCGGTTGTTGGATTCGGATATACTAAGATGGACGAACTTGCTGAAATATCGTCAATAGCGACGCCACTTCCTTGTCCTTTTAGTAACACTGTTTTAGATGCTGCGCCTAATGAACTGAAAACAATTTTCGGAGTGAAAATTTTAGTTGATTCGGGTGAAAAGGTGATATTTAAGGTTCCTCCTGTAGATGGGTCCCAATCAATTTCTTCTATGTTGAAAAATTCGTTGCCTGATCCTGATTTAGTATATTGAATAGGATGTAGCAGATTTGAACCGGATACGGTTATTGTTTGTGGGTCTGATGTTGTTCCAACAGGTATTTTTGAGAAAACCAACTCTTCGGTTGAGAGAGTAAGTTCGGAATTTGCCATGGAAAAATTAACATAAAACGACATTGTTTCACCGCCCGCTTGACCTATGTTGGATATAAAAATTCCTCCGGGTTGATTGTTCGATAAAAAGCATGGCGGATTTGAAAAATTGTGAAATTCGGTACGTCCTGCATTTTCAGAGAAATTGGCAGAATTAATATTGCCATTAGTGGTTGTGTTGGTTCCGCCTGGACGGAAGATATATACTTCATCCGGTGGTCCGCCGGCATTTCCTTGTGCAAGGGTATTAATACGGTAAATTAACATTCCGCTACCTTTCAGTCCTGAATCCCAGTAAACATTTTTATCTCGGTATTCGATAATGAAATATTCTGTTGAAGAATTGGGCGATTTTATTTTGTAGGCATTATTGGTTTCCGACCATACATTTTTTAAGGTATAAGATTCGGTTTTTGTAATTTCAGGAATATCGTCAATCCATCCGCCGTATTTCATTTTCATATAGGCTGTTGTGGATTGTGGTGGGTTTGAATTACCACACATTAAATCCCATGAACCTACCGGGTCAATAGTGTTATCTGAATAACGATATAAATCGGGCGCACCCAAAGTGTGATTCATTTCATGCGCTAATACGCTGGCGCTTGATCCGTCCAAATGTGTTTCTATTTGCATGTTAAAATCCCAAACACGCTTTCCATGAATATAAGTAGCTGCACTTGAAGTATATAACGCCCATCTATGGGGCCACAATAATGTTGCCCATGCTGTCGGAGCGCCTCTTACTATAAAGCAAATATTGTCAACCAGTCCGTCGTTATTAAAATCTAAATCTAAATCTGGGGGAATTTCATTTGCTACAGCATCAACTGCACGTTTAAGTAGTTGATGTTCTCTTTCGACACGTTGAGAGCCGTTGTCGCCTCCTTGATAACCATCGGGATTGGTTGTAGCATTGTACGGCATGAAATATGAACGTGGATAGATGTCTTGATACGAAATGATGACACTGCCTTCGCTCACAGGGTAAAATGTGGAAGGAATAAGTGTTTTTTCATTTGAAAGCGCTTTAAAGTAGCCGTATTGAGATGGATATCCTTCTTGGTCTTTATTGTGCATATCCTTATAGATAGTACCTTTTTCAGGAAATTCAGTCTGGTCGGAAAAACGGATGTAAATTACCAAATTGTTCAGTGTTCCGTTATTCCAGCCGCTTCTTGGTGGGGTATATCCTTCTCTCACCGGTTTTTCCGGTGTGTTTTTAAAAAAATCAGTACGTATTTGCATTCTTTTTTCGGCGGTAATATTCAACCAGGGTTGCAGTCCTATTGTTGCAGGGTCAATACTGCCGACTTGATATCCTGTTGAGACTAATTCGTCGTTTTCCAACTTGGCATAAACTACGATACCTGTTTGTGGGTCTCGGATTAAAGTGAAACCGTTTTCATCGTGTACCCAGTTGTAAAATTCGTCGCCGGTAGCGAAACAATGTACTATCGTGCCATCGGGTTGAGTTACTGTGATGGGATAGTTGTTTTCATAATAAGCATAAACGGAAAGTCCGTATGCACAAACCAATAAGATGGTAAAGAAAAGTTTTTTCATGTTATTTAATATTTGAAATAATTATTCTATTGAAAATAAACGTTTTTTAAAAGAAAAAAATACGCTGACAATTGGTCGCAAAGGTACAAGTTTTTTTTGAAAAATGCATTTTTGAATAAAAATTGTTGAAATTATAGATATTCTATCTTGTCTTATTGAAATGATTACTTCAATTATTTTGTTAATCACCAATACATATCTGGTTTTGTGTAATAATATATTTGTTTAATTTCTTGTTTTAAGAAGATAATTATTTTTCATCATTATTATTTCACAAAAAACTTGACAAAGGGGTATGCTTTGTAGTATCTTTGCACCCTTATTTTGATTATATAAAAAAAAGTGTCATAAATTATTGATTATGAAATTATCACAGTTTAAATTTAACCTTCCGAAAGATCTCATTGCACATACCCCTTATGAAAATCGGGATGATTCTCGTTTGATGGTGTTGAATCGAAAAAAAAACACCATTGAACATAAAAAATTTACAGACATCATTAATTATTTTGATGAAGGTGATACTTTTGTATTGAACAATACAAAAGTATTTCCTGCTCGATTATGGTCTGCAAAGGAAAAAACCGGAGCTAAAATAGAGGTTTTTTTGCTTCGAGAACTGAACAGAGAGTGTTATTTATGGGATGCGCTGGTTGATCCTGCCCGTAAAATCCGAATCGGGAACAAACTTTATTTTGGAGAGGATCAATTGGTCGCCGAAGTCATTGATAATACAACTAATCGCGGGAGAACTTTGCGTTTTCTTTACGATGGGGATCCGGAAAAATTCCGCAAAATACTTCTCAGTTTTGGAGAACCTCCACTTCCGAAACTTCACGACCGACCGGCTACCGAATTAGATGTGGAACGCTACCAAACTATCTTTGCCAAACATGAAGGTGCTGTTGCCGCACCCACTGCAGGACTGCATTTTAGCAAAATTCTAATGAAAAAAATGGAAATCAAAGGCATTAATTTTGCCGAACTGACTTTGCATATCGGTTTAGGTAATTTCCGTAATATCGAAGTAGAAGACCTTTCAAAACATAAAACCGATTCGGAAGAGTTTATAGTTCCTGAAGAGGCGGCTGTAATGGTAAACAACGCAAAAGAAAAAGGGAAACAAATATGCGCAGTAGGAACAACCGTCATAAAAGCAATGGAATCTTCGGTTTCAGTTGATGGTCATTTAAAGCCTAATAAAGGATGGACAAACATTTTTATTTTTCCACCCTATCCTATCCATGTTGCTACGTCAATGGTAACCAATTTTCATCTTCCGCAATCATCTCTGATGATGCTTGTTTCAGCCTTTTCAGGTTATGAACTCTTGATGGAAGCATATAAAGAGGCAGTAAGAGAAAAATATAAATTTTTTACATTCGGCGATGCCATGTTGATTCTTTAATTGTTTCAACCTTTTTTTTTACAACAGGTCGTATTTACCAATACAATTGTTAAGCGCAAGCAACGGATAACGCAGCGGGACACCGAAGCAGAGATTGAAAAGTAGAAGAAAATAATAAATTTTCAGAAATAAAATTAACAATGAGAAAAATAGCCATCATATTAAGTGTACTTGTGTTAACTACGAGCAGTTGCGGACAAAACAACAACAATCAAGGTTCAAATATGGACAAAAAATTAAAAAACAATCGTGTTTATGAAATATGGGCATTTATGACCGTAAGTCTTTCCGATGAGGCAATAGCAGCAGGAATGGAAGGACCTGGCTTATCGCCCAATTACGATTTGATAAAATCTCTTCCATTACCTTATAAAAAGATTGTAGCATATTATACATTAAAGGCAGGTTATATATCTACTTCAACAGATATGTCTTTGGCGAAAGCATTCGGTCAATATACAACACTAAAAGAAGCACAAGACAGTTTACTAATAGATTGGAAGTATTTTGAAATTCTGACAGATGATTGGATACATAGATTAGAATTAATGAGAAGCGGGAATAAAGTTGCAGCATTATTGCCGAATTGGGATTCGTTTTTACGCGATATTCATATTTTTGAGATTGATAAAAATAATGAAATAATATACCTTGGACATTATAAGAACATAAAATACAATCCCCCTTATGACGAGAAACCGGAAATAGAACATTTAATAATAAACACGAAGTAATTGGTTTTAACAATAGTGAATTCGGTTTTTCGTAATGAAACATAAAATCAACATTATAACCTTAGGCTGTTCCAAAAATACCGTTGATTCGGAAGTGTTGATGAAGCAGTTACAAGCATCAGGAAAAGATGTGCTTCACAACAGTAACGAGCCAACACATACTGTCATCATCAACACGTGCGGATTCATTGCCGATGCCAAAGAAGAATCTATTGAGACAATATTGAATAGTGTTTCCGTAAAAAATAGTGGTAAAATTCGAAAAATCATCGTTTTCGGTTGTCTTTCGGAACGTTATACCGAAACACTGAAAAAAGAAATTCCCGAAGTTGACCTTTGGTATGGCGTTCACGACTTGAAACAGATTGTAACCGCCGCCCAAGCCACTTTCAACCCTGAGTTGCTCACAAACAGAGTTTTAACAACCCCATCTCACTACGCTTACTTAAAAATTGCCGAAGGATGTAATCGCCGCTGCTCTTTTTGTGCCATACCCATCATACGCGGGAAACATGTTTCAAAACCAATAGAAACTATTCTTGATGAAGCCAAACGTTTAGTGAAAAACGGAGTAAAAGAGTTGATTTTAATTTCACAGGATTTGACCTATTACGGTATAGATATATATGGCAAACAACGTCTTACGGAACTTGTTGACATTCTGTCCGAACAAAGCGGTGCAGAGTGGATTCGACTGCATTACACCTATCCAACCGGTTTTCCGTTGCCACTGCTCGACCTGATGAGCAAACGCCTAAATATCTGTAACTATATTGATATACCTCTACAACACATCAACGATAAGATTTTGAAAGATATGCAACGCGGTATAGAAAAAGAAGGAACCATAACATTGTTGGAACAATTTCGCAAACGGCTGCCCGATGCTGCCATTCGCACTGCATTTATAGTCGGGTATCCGGGAGAAACCGAAAAAGCATTTCTTGAGTTGGCAGACTTTATAAAATCATCTCAATTTGACCGTATGGGAGTTTTTACCTATTCACCGGAAGAACAAACAACCTCATTCTTGAAAAAAGACCGCATCCCTCAAAAAGTAAAAACCGAACGTGCCGAATATCTGATGTCGCTTCAACAGGAAATATCATTAGAAAAAAACAGAAAAAAAATCGAAACTGTCCAAAAAGTCCTGATTGATGATTTTGAAAAACCTTACTATATCGGACGTACCCAATACGACTCGCCGGAAGTAGATAATACCGTATTGATAGAAAGTCAAAAACCACTTTTAATCGGGAATTTTTATGATGTGAAAATCATTGGGGCAGAGTTGTATGATTTGATAGGCATTCCTGTAAATCATTTTTAGTGTCTCATTGTCGAGGTAAGGTTTTTTAGATTAGAAGTCAATAAAAAAAGAGGCAACTTTTTACAAGCAGCCTCTTTTTCTTCTTCCGATACTTTTGCACGGAATACATATAGTCCTTTAATTCTTCACCACCCTCCAAACAACAGGGTCTCCCTGATTCAAAAATACTTTCAACACATAAACGCCCGACGCTAACCCGCTCATTTGGAGCGTTGCGAATGGTTGATTTACTGTTTGTAGGTGTACTTTTTTGCCGGTGAGGTCGTAGAGTTCCATTTCGACGATATTGAGGGCAGCATCGTTGAGGACAACGGTTATGTCCGCACTTGTCGGGTTGGGATATATCATTACAGCGCCGGCGTCAATGGGGTCAATAGCCACCGACCCGTCTTCCACGAAATTGGCAACTATTACCAAATCTTCGGTTACGGTAAATCTGTACGGATTATCCGTTGAAAGCATTTCTCTGCCTTTCGACCAGTTTACAAATTTGTATCCCGGTGCGGGAATTGCCTCCAAAGTTACTTCGTCGCCCAATTCATAAACGCCGCCGCCCAATACTTCGCCGCCCGGCATATTGACCAATACGGTAACCTTCCCTACCTGTTTGAAATTGGCATTCAAACTACGGGATCCTAATGCTGTAAATACATACTCAGGCTCAGTGGAAAATACTTCTCCGTATTCTGTCCAATTAACAAATTGGTAGCCTGTATTAGCAAATGCTTTAACAGTTACTTGGTCACCATGCGTATATACGCCATTACCCGTATAAGAGCCGCCTTGGTACGGATTGGTTACTATACCAACTCCGTAAGTTGCAGGAGCAAAATTAGCGACTAAATCACGATCTCCCGTTGCTACAAATTGGTAGCCACCCGAAGGAATGTAAGCAACTACAACACCGTTTTCCGTCCAATTCACAAATTTAAAACCATAGTGTGCAGTAGCAGATACAAATACATTACTGCCATAGGTATATACACCTCCACCTGAAACAGTACCACATTCAGCCGGATTTGCCGACACGGTGATTGCACAATGCGAAGAGACAAAATGAGCAACCAAGTTTCGTGGTACATTTACAACGAAAGCAAATACCGGATTTGTGGAAACCACAGTGCCGTTTTCCGTCCATTTTAAAAACTGAAAGTCGGCATTGGCAACTGCCGAAACAGTTACATTAGAGCCATTCGTATAAACACCACCACCGCTAACAGCACCACCTTCCGGTGGGTTTGCCGACAA
>Ga0209628_10000335_pt1 | contig 28460 bp, 6 predicted proteins | sample TergutCu122P4_FD_187285 | JGI IMG/M metagenome (GOLD analysis project Ga0209628, IMG submission 187285) | Cubitermes ugandensis P4 segment gut microbial communities from Kakamega Forest, Kenya - Cu122 P4 (SPAdes) (version 2) | ecosystem: Host-associated > Arthropoda: Insects > Digestive system >...
CAAGCAGACAGGTTCTTACACAATACTTTTCTGTTCCACATACCTCAAAAAACCTAAAAAATGACCGGATACGCCTAAACGGCGGTTTTTACTACCAACTTTTACCCACTGATTCTGGTGGGGAACCTATAAAGGAAAGTGGACCGATCAGGCGACGGGGCAGGAATATCCGCTCGGAACGCATGTCATCAATGGACGAGGCGGACTGTTGCGGCTCGAAAAAGAACGTGTCGTTCGTGTTCACGGTGAAGGAGGAACCGTTTCCGCCGGTTATATCGAAGTGAGAAACGCAGGAAACTCGCTAATTGGAGGTTGGATGCCTATGAAAGGATTCGCTCCCGTCGATGATTGGACCGTTGCCTTCACGTTTTTCGGCAAGCCGGTAAAACTCGCCGTTCCTCCGGCGGAAATCCTTGAGGTGAAGGCGGAAAAATATGACCGGTTGCCGCTTTTTAACGAGGATCATACCTGGAATTCCGAGATGCCGCTTCTTCAGACCCGCTCGACGGAAAGGATCGCGGCGACGTTTTCGCTTGACCCGGCCTCGGTTGTCGTTCGAGCAGGAAACACCCCGGACTCTGAGGTTTTCGAGCTTGAGAAGGATTACCAAATCAACCCCAAGTGGTGCGCCATCGGTCGTACCAGCGAAGGGCGGATCGGAGAAAACCAGCCGGTCTGGATCGATTACCGTTACGGGAAAATGCGGCTTGATTCCATCGTTTTGACGCCGGAAGGGAACATCGAACTCAGGCCCGGAACGCCGGAAATCATTATGCCGGTACCACCAACGCTTGCCGAAGGGGAAGAACGTCTCGCCAATCTCTGGATCACCGCCCGGCTGGAAAAATTACAATTGCAGCAGGACCTTGTCTTCCCAATTTTCGTGACGGAATATCCGCAGCCGCCCAAAATCGCCGGTGAAACCATTGCGGAAAAATTGTTACCGAAAACTCTGTCGAAACTCGAAAGCGGTGAAAAGCTGCGGATCATCGCCTGGGGAGACAGTGTTACCGTCGGAAAGTACCTGGACGATTACGAGAAAAATCGTTGGCAGGAGCAGTTCGTCCAACGGCTTCGTGAGCGGTTCCCCAAAGCGGACATCGAATTGCAAACGGAAGCCTGGGATGGTCGCGGTTCGATCCACTACTTGACCGAGCCGCCCGAAAGCGAGTACAATTTCCGGGAGCGAATCGTCGATCCCAAGCCGGACCTGGTGGTAATGGAGTTCGTCAATGACGCCGGTTTGGAAGGAGAGGCCCTTGACCAACAATATGGTCAAATCCTCGAAGCGTTCCAAAAAATCGGAGCGGAGTGGATCATTTTGACGCCACACTTCGTTCGCCCGGATTGGATGGGACTACAGCGAGAATGGGGTATCAACGGCGATCCCCGCGGTTACACGCACAGCGTCCGGGCCTTTGCGGAAAAGAACGGGATTGCCGTCGCCGAAGGTTCCAGGCGGTACGAGTTCCTTTGGATTCAGGGAATTCCGTACTCGACGCTCATGGTCAACGGGATCAACCACCCCAACGCGTTCGGCATGAAACTTTTCGCCGACGCACTGATGGAACTGTTCCCCTGATCTTACACCACCATTTGGTGTCAGTGGCGAACGGTCGCGCCTCGCAGGGCGAGGCGGCTAAGCTAAGTTTTATATCCAAGTGTCTTCCAAGATGATGCTTGCCAAAGCGTCCAAGTGTATCACCGCTTTGTCCGTTCCTCCGTTTCCTTTCGCCTTGACCGAGTTGTAAGCCAAAAGTTCCAGAATGGCGTCATCGGTCGCCGGATTCATCGGATCAAGATTCTTGCCCCAGTCAAACAGCTTGACCTGGTTTTTTCCGGCATACAGATATTCATTCTTCGGAGTTCCAATAATGGAAGCCGTCGAGGAACTCATGGGATTGGCCGTTACCGTATGCGAATCGAAACCGTACACGCGAATCATTTGAGCACCGTTACCGACGTTGACATCAAGGACGTTGTACAATGACTGTGAACCGCGACGGAAATTGACTTCGTTCCTTGCATCGGAAACATCGATATACGCTTTATTATTTTTGCCGCCGAGGTTGAAAGCCCGGACGTCGCCGAATCCGTCGGCCGTATTCGTGAAGTTCTTCCCCTTCAACGCCACTCCGCCGTTACCCATTCTCCTGAACTCTTCCCCGTCGTCCGTCGAGCCGTACAGGAACACGGTACTGCCCCAGCTTTCGGTGGTCGCAACAACCGTTTCCACTTTCAAAACGGAGTACGTATAATCCTGCATGGCACCTGTGTGCGTATTGTAACTCACTCCCGACATCACGGCTTCGTTCGGCCGCATCGTCAGCGTACAGACGCCGGAATCATTCATCGCGGCACTATTCCCCGGGAACGATCCGCCGTTGAACGTTATGTTCGGAGCGTTGACCAGAGAAATCGTCAAATTCATTTGTTCGTCGATAATCGTTGATACGCCGGTTGAATTCATCTCAACATCGTACGAATGACTGGCGTTCCCGTAAATCGTAACGGCATCCGCTCCGTAAAACCCGTCGAACTTGATCTCTTTGATACCGGCCATATCGAGTTTCTTCGAGCCGCCCGCACCACTTGTCGTGTAGGCCACGCCGTTCAACTGAATCGAGAGTTGACCGCCGTATTTGGCGTCATTGTAGTTGACAATCAGTTCGTCACGAAGGACGGAACCGCTGACGATCACTTCGTTCCCCGTTCGCCAAACAGGGGTCTTGTCTATGGATTGGATTTTGACCATGTAGTCCTCGACTTCGCCGTCTGAAGCGTAACCGAAGTAATTCAGGCTGCCTTGCGAACTGACCCGGAAGCGTGCCCCGGTCGTGCCGGCTTTTGCGTGTTGCGGAACCGTGAAGGTAATAACGTTCACGCCGGCGGTCAACTTGTAACCTTTCGCTTTCAATTTGGCCATAAAGACCGGATCTTTCTTTTGGGCGTCGGTCAAATCGAAGAGGTACTCCAATCGTTCGTCCCTGTCGTATTTGGCGAATTTCGAAGGATCATTCGGATCCGCCGAGAAATCGCGGGTTCCGAATCGACCGTTGCCGTTCCAATCGATGAACGCGTTCAGGTAACAATCTTCAGTAACCGTAACGGTAATCGTTGTCGTCTGTCCGGGAATCCACGGAGATTCCACAATACGGTCGTTCTCGTATTTTCCAAAAACGACGCCTTGCTTGTCGCCGGTGGGACTGGTCGCTTTATCGTTCGGTTGTCCGTCCTTTCTCACGTAAATATCAATCCCTTCGCGTTTGGGATCGAACAAGGCAAGCGGCCGGCTACTGGTAACACCATGTCGGGCTCCGTCCTGGGCCAACAGCGTGCTGTAGGAATTCGGCAGGGTTCCGAAGTTCATGTTGCCGTCGTCGTTGAGAATCCAGACGTATCCCGTGTTGTTTTCCCCAATGATATTTTCCTTGGGGATATCGTCGACTCGATTTCCATAATCATCTTCGAGCCAGGCATCGACAATCTTGACACCAAACCACTTGTCCGGTTCAATGATGGTGTTACCGATCACCTGGAAGGTTACGTAACCCATCAAGTAGTTCGGTTGGAACGCCGCGGAGAACACCTGGTAACCCGATCCGCCGACCTGGGCTCGCCACACGACGCGGTCTTCGGAGACCTGCGGACTCCATGCGGAGTGGTTCGATTGTGAAACTTGCGTCTGCCTCGGTACCAGATCGCTCAAATCAATGGCGTAAACGTACCATTGATCGCCGGTTGCGTACGACGCCGGGTCGGAGTAACGCCAAACCACGCGGTCTCCGCACACTCGCGGCGTAACGTTATTCCCGTTATGGTCGTAGTACCTCGCAGAAACTTCCATGAAGTAGGTGCCGTAAACCAGACTAAACGTCGCGGAAGTATTTCCTCCCGCATCTTCGAGCAATTTCGCAATCCGCCAGTAGTCGTCGGTGGTGTAGACAACAATGGAATTCACCGAGGTTCCCCGGAACAGATCAACACTTCTTACGATTCCAAAATTCACGAATGTGTCGAATCCCCACGCTCCGAGATTGTATTCGTTGTTGAACCTTGCCGCAGCGCGGATGTCCCCGTAATTGATGAACTGATCAAGGGTGACGGCATATTGGCTCGACCCGGAGGCGGGCATGATGTACAACGAACCGGAAATGACACCATCCGTAACGAGGTTTGTCAGGTGGTTCGTTCTGACGGTCAGTTTTCCGTCAACATCGATTCCCTTGTTGACAAACACGGTCTGGAGATTCTGCGCCTCGATCGTAACGTTACCGAGGTTTCCAATAACCTCATTGAACGTCACGCATTGCAACGGGCTGGTTGGCGGTAAGATAGGATTGTCGTTCGCTATCCTCGACGTGATCGTCAGCGCGGCATTGATTGGTCCGTCAAAGACGAGGTTCTCAATGTTCCCGACATTCAAAATCAAATCCTTCGTAATCCGTCCCAAGACAGTTGCTTCCTTCACGTTCGCTCCGTACTTCACGGAGAAATTGGGGTCTCTGTCGAAGGAATCCACCGGCGGGAACGCGTCGTTGTCGACGACCTCCACGGAAGTTGCATTTCGGAACGATATGACATATTGGGAACCGACGATTCTTATGAACGCATGAATTCGATTTCCCGGTACGAACATGAAGAACTCATTGACCGCTTGCACAACGCGGAAGGCAAGCTCCTCACTGGTGATGAGCTCCAATACCATTTTTATTTCCCCTGTTTCTTCATCGATGACAGGAAGCCCGTCTTCGCCGATTTCGGGAACCGACCGGGTCGTCGAAACCGTAACCTGGGGACCGTTTTCGCCGTTAAACCGAATTTGCAAATCCTGCTTGTCCGGGAGTGCCTTGTCGAGGTCTGCCGGCGTTCGTGGAATCCGCAAGTTAAACAGGTCGCCGCTGTTGACGTTGGTAAGGAACTCGGCAAACAAGTCTTCGTTGGCAAACGTAACAGAGATGTCACGGGTGATATTCCAGAGGGCGCTACCTTCGTACAAATCTTCCGGTCTGGAAACCATGAAGGAAGGTAGGTTGTCGTTTTCATACTCCAGACTTTCCCTATCAACCGTGTAGCTTTCGAGCAACTGAGTTCCATTCCTGTAATTTTTCCAACCGTCATTTTTCCCGAATTCTTCAATGTTCAGTGCCCAAATATCGTACGTACTTGTTGTGGTACCGGGCCGAGAAGGATTCTGAGTTTTGGTTTCTGCCTGCCAAACAACCCACTTGCCGCTGACGTCGGGAGAAGTCAGATACTTGTCCTGTTGTCCGATGGCCAGGAATTTTTCTTCGGCGACGTTGTAAACCGCGATCCGTTGCGAGAAACGTTCTCCGGTACCGGACTGAAGTTCCCAAACGGCGATACCGTTGTTGATTTTCAGGTTTTGATTGAGGACCAGTTTGTTAATATCGTCGACGAAGTTGTAAACCGTATTGCCATAGGTAAAGGAGCGGATGTTATGCTCTTCCGAAATTTGCTGAGCCTGCTGGCGACCTTTTCCCTTGCTGATTGTTGAAACGAAAACGTCCGTCAGGGTAATCGTCTTGTACGGACTGTAATAATAATCATACGGGTCCTGCGTCATGTCATAAACCGTAACTTGCCTGGTCGTTGTCCAGGCGACGGTGGAGCCGTCCAGATGAAGATCGGTAACGTTGGCGAAGTAAGCAACCGTATTTTTGCCGTCCTGAGTCATAATCGCTTTGCCCGGCACGCCATTGGCGAGGTCCGAAGGATCTACCTTTTGCGTCATGATGTAGGACTTGCCGGCGTATTCGCGGTCGGCGTAATTCTCCGGGTATTGAGCAAGCCACGCAACGTGAACATCATTCCCTTCTTTCGAGACCCTCGGACTGAGATTGTTCACTCCCTGGGGAACCCAATCGAGATCATTTTTCAACTTCACGATGTTATTCTGCAAGGACTTCAGATTCCGCGCATCGCCCCAGGCATAATACAAATCGTACGTTTTTCCGTTAAAGCTGGACCAGACAACGTAAACGGTGTTGTTGTCGAAGTACACCTGCGGATCAATACTGTCCCGGGTGCTGTTGGTCAGGACGAACACACCGTTTGGATCATCGAGACTTTCAAGCATGACTTGGTAGTTATTGCCGATCTTCGCGGCGTAAGCCACGACGGGACCGGAAACGCTGCTGTCGTACTGTCCCGTTTCGCCCAAATCGGAGGAAATACTCCGGACATCCCAACCCTGCGACCGGATCGAGTTTTCGTCGAACGTGTACGAGGTTGTTCCTCCCGTCGGCACCCGATAATCGATACCGGCAAGCGCAGTTCCGTCGAACGCTTCGACTTCAACCGTAACGTTGGCACCAAAGGAATCCCACAGGTACACGGGAACCCGGACCGTTGTGTATCCGGCATTTCCTTCCACAACCATATTATCGCCGACGATTTCAACGCCGCCGAGCGTAACTTGTCCCGGTTGGAAATTGCCGAAATCATACGATTCCGATGCTCCCAATTCCTCCGATTCCCAAAGCTCGACATAATGATAATCGCGACCATCCTTTTCTTTCGTGGGAAACGTTTGAACCCATCTCCCTCCCACAGAAGACTGTGCGACATAGTAAATGCCCGGTTGGAGTCCGGTAAAGGCGTACTTGCCGTTAATGTTCGTCGTGGCCGTGTAAGTAGGGACGATGTTTTCGACGCCTCCCTCATAAGCGGGCCAGTCTTCTTCAGTGAAAAGGCCGATGAGAACATTGTTCATTCCCGGTTCATTCCGATCCCGCACGCCGTTTTTGTTGTAGTCGTTCCAAACCGTACCGGAAATCGAGCAGGTTGCTCCGAGTAAAATCACCTGGTAGTCTTCCACTTCGCCGTTGGCGACGATGTTTTCCAACGTGTTCGTCGCTCTCAGCATGTTGTGATTGACCGTCTCATCGGTGTACCGAATCCGGAACTGCGTTTCCAACTTCTCCAGTTTTCCGGTAATGCCCGTACCGAGTTCCAGATTGATCTTGTTTACCCCGGGTTCAACCGCGAAGTAAACATTACCGTTTGCATCTTTCATACGGTCGGTGATTTCATCATAGTAACCCTTGGATGTCAGATCCGCGAAACCATTGCGGATGTCGGGCAGGTCAATCCAGATGCTGACATAACCTTTGTGCGAAGCAGTAACCGTGATTTCTGTGACACCGTCGCCAAGCAGGGTGTTTTCGATGACGCCGTCCACCAAGAGCGATCTGAAGATCACTCCGTCGTTGTCGTCCACGAGACCGGAAACGGCCTTGGGAAATTCCGGACCGAAATCGACGTGGTTGAGCTTACCGAGCTTGATGACGTTGCCGTCGGAGCCATTCATGATTTTGTGGACCGCCGTTCCGTAGCTTGTGGTATCGAAATCGGTTTGCCAATCCATTGCGTAAGGCAACACGAAGATCATCACGTCCTGGACCTCGCCGTCGATGGGAAGGTCGTCGTTCGGACCGACGTAACCGGTTGCGCCCAACTGCCGCTCGGAATTGACCCGGAATCGGGCGAACGACGCCGCTTTCGTTGCGCCATTCGGAACCTTGACGCTAAGCGACACGGTGTAGAGGCTGTCAACCTGTTCCAGTTTCACCAGATCGGCGTAGCTCAGTTCTTTCCAGGCGTAGGTTGTCGCTGTGGTGTTATCCCACGTTCCATTGTTATGGAAATCGAACCAGGCTTCCACATAAATCCTTTCAAAAGGATGATCCTTCAAGTAGTCTTTCAGGGCTGCCGGGACGTGAATTCGCACATCGACCTTGGCGGTTTGACCGGCGATGAAAATCGTGTTCTGGAGGTTGACACCGTCCTGAGTCGGACCAGGAATACCCGGATAAGCGTTCGCCGTCGGTCTGGGTGCCTCCGTTCCGAAGTACAAGGCACCTCCATTGACAAACAACGATTCGTCATCGGAGGCGTTGTATTTTTCCGCCGTACCGTTTTTGTAACCGTATTTCATATCCGTCGCATGTCTGGCACCATTTTTTTCCAGCGTTACCGGATAATCGTAAGTTCTCGGTTCGCCGGTCAACGGGTCCTTGAATTCCCCCTGCGGAGCACTGCCGAATCCTTTCGGATGGAGAGCGACGATGAACTTGTAATCTTCGACTTCGCCAAAGACCTCTTTACCGTCCGGTCCCGGACCGGTCGGTCCGAGATTCTTTTCGGAGCTGAAGCGGAACCTGGCCCAAACTTCGCCGTCCTTCAAGTCTTGTTGCCTGCCTGCACTGTCCCTGAACGTAGACGGCACGAAAATTTTGACCGTGTTGGAACCGGCTTTGACCGGAATGGGACCCGTCTGTGGAGCTCCATTGGAGTCCATCCACTGGACGCGGTTGTCTGCGTCGCTCCAATTGCCACTGCGTTGCCAATCGAAGAAGGCATTGACGTAACCGACGTAACCGGCGGCGTAATCCGCAGGGTTCTTTTCGAGGAAATCCGTCGGAATGCTCGTAGCGGTCACGTCGAACGTAAATTCGACGTATTGACCGGGAACCAACACGTTTCCGGTGACGCCATCGTCATATTTGTTGCCGTGTTGTTGCGTTCCGTCGGGATTCATAATGTGCGGACTCGTTCTTGCGTCCGTTTCAACGCCGACACCTGCACCGAGACTGTACCCGTTCCAAACGATATGTCGGGCATAAGCGTTCGGATTACTCGGGTTGAAGAGTGTCGGATAGCCTTCGGCGTCACCGTAATCGTAGCCGCCGAGAACGACCTCGAAGCGGACCTGACCGTCCGGACGATTGAGGTTGAGCGGGTTTCCGGCGAGATCACGGATACCATCCACGGAACTGTTATTAAGCAGGATCGTGTAGGTTGCGTTGGAATTCCAGCGTCCCCGGGTTGGCGTCAGGAAAATCTGGTTATTCGAGGCGTTGTAATCGGCAAAATAATCCTTGTCAAGTTCCAATTCCTTGACGATGGCTTCTTGCGTTTCAACATTCCACGTTTGCTCCAGAATCGTAACGATATTGGCGTGAATCTTGCCTCGCGGATCGGCGACGCTCAAATTGTCGATTCCGATACCGTCGTCGGACAACTGAATGACGAAATTGATCAATTTCTTGTCAACGAGGAAAACGTTGTGCGGTTCCGAATTGAGGTCGTCACCGATGTCTTCCGGTCTCATTCGATCCTGCGGATTGATGAGGTACGAGATCGGATTGTAAATGTCGACGCGGTCCACAGCCCCCATGTCAACCCACGCATTGGCACCGGTGCCGCCGGACGTGGTGGACTCGTCCGCTTTCCGGGTCTGTCCATAGATGTCCGTTACCGGTGCCTGAATCGCGGACCTCGGAATTCCCAGTGCCGAGATATACGAACCGTACCAGGATTCCCGTTCCTGCAGGGAGGCGATACCGGTATCAATTGCTTTGGAACCTTGACGCAGGTAGAAGTTTCTCGCTTCCGGTGCCACAAACAACGGATCGTTCGGGCCGAGAACCTTGTCGAACGCCGGGTTAATCGTTCCGTTGACGAGGTTGGTGGCGTTATTTTGGTACGCATTGGCCAGCAAAACGGTTGACCGCGAATTGGAATCAATTTCGACACCGGCGGCCAGGTTGGCGAATATGTTGTTCATAATCGTCGGCGAAGCGTGTGGCCCGACGACGATTCCCGTACCGGTCCCGGCGGCGTCTCCGTAGAACGTGTTGTTGACGATTCGCACGAACGGAACCGGTCCTTGCGGATCATCGTTGTCAAACTGATATTCCTCCCGGAATACAGGGTTTCCGTCATCGTCCAGAACGGGCTTCCCTTCTTCGTCCAACTCGGCGATGAGTTTCCAGCCCGAACGTTGTCCGCAGAGGTAAATTCCGCCCAAGAGGTTGTACGCAAAAACGTTGTTCATCACGGCAATTCCCGGTACGAAATTCGTCACTCCGCCGTTTTGCGTCGCTTGGGTGGTGTCTTGGGTTCTGGGATCCCGGAGGATTGCGGCGTTCTGCTGATTCATCACGCCGCCGGGATGCGTCGGACCGCCGTCAATGTCCATTTCCCGCCGACCGGGTTCCAGACGAAGCCCGTACTCCCGGGAATCCGTGATGAAGGAGGCGAAGATATTGAGCTGTCCTTTTTCCCGTTTGAGGTTTTCGTCGCCGATTCGGTCGCCGAACATGGTGTTACGGTCGATGTACATACGGCTGTACTGGATTTGAGTCGGATCCGTGAAAGCCAGGAAGTTCGAGGTGAGCTGCGAAATCGTCATCGGCAACCCTCCGCGATCACCCACAGGGGCGACCGGCATTCTTTCATGGTCGAGGGCGTTCGTCAGTTTAATACTGTACAGCATCGCCCAGTTGGAATCCCCGGTGGCGTTCACCGCTTTGACACGGTAATAATACTTCGTCACCGACGCAACACTGTTGTCCGCAAACGACAATTCCGGTCCGCTGTACATTTGTGTCCACGGACCGATGGCACTTGTTGATCGTTCCACAACGTAAGAGGTGGCACCGCTTACGGAGTTCCAGAACAGGTCAAGTTCCGGTTTCCAGTACGTCAGGCCGCTCTGCGCCCGATCATCCACGAACACCTTGATTGTCGACGACATCACTTGATCGTCACCGTAATCGAGGCCGGGCATTGCGGTTTCACCGTTGTACTCGAACACCGGCGTGAAGTACTGTTGTCCGTAGAAAATGTGCTTGATCGGACGACCGTTTTCGCCGTTTCTGAACAACCAGTTCTGGTAATCCTGGGTTGTCAACCACAATCGGTATTCACTGCTCGCTTTATTCACGTTGCCGGCGAGATCGCGCGGAATGGTGACAAGTTTGCCCGTAACATCCTGGAAGCTGAGCGGGATCGGCAGGAGTCCGCCGTTCTTGAAATCGGTGGCGTCAAACAGGTCGATCAGCGTGGGATTGGTGTACTCGCTTGCCGTCACTTTGAAGCGGCCTGCGAAGTACGCTCCGTTGATCGCGTCAATAATCTTTCGGGCAAGGGTCGCCTGAGTGTCCCACTGATTGAAAACAATCTGAACGGCGTCACTGTCGCTTCTCACCAAGTGCTCGGCAAAAAAGACGAATTCGACCTTGTTGGTGCCATCGGTGAGCGAGAATTTCTGTCCGTGATAGATTTCCCAAAGGTTCGGCGTTACGAGCGTAAGACCGTTTGTTAGCCGTTCGTTCGGATGAATCGGCGAGATCGGCGTTGCGTTGCGTCCGGTTTCGGGATTCGTGTTGTATTCCGGTCGAATGTAATCGACGTTTTCCGCACCGCGACGGATTTCCAACTGGTAAGCTCCCTGGAGAACGGTGTCTTTCGGAATACGACCGCGAATGTAGGGATACTCTGCACCCGGCGAATCGTCGACCAGGTAGGTGAACCCGGTCGTATCGTCCGGGGCGTTGGTGACCATTTCGCCGCGTTCCGCCGCACCGATGATGATGTTGTCAATGTATATGCCGCCATGCTGGTTATCGGTGGCGCGTCGGACCGTGTCCCCTTGCTTGCGGAAGTATCCTGCGTAGACTTCGCTTTCCGTTTCGCTGCGACTTTTCCAGGTGTCACCGAGATAAGCTTTGTCGGCACTTTCAAACTCCGAAACCAAAACGTTCATACCGCCGGCTTTGGTGACCAACCCGGCTGGTAACGTTCCATAGAAGTAATCATATGCGTTTTCGTTAAATCCCTGCAGTGTCCCTTGCTGCGTATACCAGAGGACGGATTTACCGAGGAGCGTCATTTGCGATGTCGTTCCGGGACCATAGACGGACGGATTCGGACCGCTCGTGTTGTAGCCGGTATTGACGTTTCTCGTTACGTCAAGCTGCATGGTCCGCTCAATCGTTTGCTTGCCGACCATGAACAGGTTGACCAGGCTCGTGGGATCGTAACTCCCGACCAAGGGGAGGCCGAGGAAACTGAAATCATTGATGGAAGTGCTGGGAACGCTGATGATCTTTTCGTACCGACCATCGACGGTAACACGAGAGAACGTCCATTCTTCCCCGTACTTGTTCCATTTCAAAATATCCTGCCAATTCAACAGCCCTTCCCAAGGCTGCGGATTCACGATATTCACAAGGTAGGTGTCGATGAGTTTTCCGGCCGTCGTGTTATTTAATTCGACCCAATCGGCGATTTTCTCCGATTTCAGAGTGGAGCCATTGGTAACGTCATGCCGGGTCGTGACCGGTGTAGTACCGCGAAGAGGCACGTAGGTAACGTCGGTAAAATTACGAACTTCGGCCGTTTCTCCCTGGACGAGTGTGAACCGATCACCGGGAATTACCTCCAACTTCCGAATCGTATAAGTGTTACCGTCACGGACAAGGTCGTACCGGATGTTGGGATTTCCAATATCGGCAGCGGGGACGGCCAATGTTACCGTCCTGAGGATTGTTAGTACGTCACTTACGGTGCCAAGTACATAAACCGTAAGCGATGTATCGCCGGGAGAATACGTTCGTAACCACGCAAATTCTTCCGCAGGGTTTAGCACAATGGGAGCGTAACCTGCATCGCTGTAACAGGCAACGACACGTTCAAGGGGATTCGTGCCAAGACCAAAGTAACTGACGGGAAAGGTAGCGATTTTCGCTCCAGCTGGCAGTGAAGTGAGGTCGTATCGCGGCAAACCCGCAACGGTTACAAGGGTGTTGTCGGCCAGATATTTCATCACCTCTGCGTAAGGATTACCGAGACTCAACGAACCATTGGTATGGTCGTACATGACGTCGTTGGCGGTATGTATAATGTCGGCGGTTCTTGCGGTATCGGCGGGACCGCTGTAAATGACCCGAATTCTGTCTGCGGTCTCGGAGACTTGCCAGGTGGTGGCATCGACCTGAATCAGGCCATTCATCGCAGGCCGCCATGTATTTTTCGTGACACCGTTCGCTGCAACATGCTCAACCACCGCCGTCAGTGAAACCGAGATGGTATCATTTTCAAAATCAAACTCGAAAGCATACTGGTTGCCGTAGGAACCGTTCCGTGAGATCACGCGAACCTGGTATCCTTCCCTGTCTTCACCACCAATCTTGTAAGTCCCCCGGACGAGGGCAATTTGATCGCCGGGCTGGGTATAGACATTCGAGTAGGTTATCACAGTGGATGGCCCATCATCGCTCTCGATGGTTCTTCTGATCTGGATAACATTATTCGTATATTGAATCTGCTCGTTGGCCAGGAGGTCGACATCCTTCACCACGTCGAAGTATTGATAAACGCTGGTGCGGTCACCAATATCGACGCCGTTGAGCACGTCGCCGTTTCCGACGATCAGGTTGGGAATCTCGACCGTGTTACCGTTGGTAACGCGGTAAACGTCTCCGGTATCCGCGTAATCAAGGGTTTCGCCGTCTTTCAGGATCAGTTCGGCAATGAGTTGTTCATCATGGAAGATTTGCGAAACATTTTTGATGTCGCTTCTTGCAAGATTGAACAGGGCACCGCCCAGGTTGAAGTAGGCGTCAAGCGTCGTCCACGCACTCCCGTACACATCGCTCGGATTGGCGGCCAGGAACGCCTTGAGATCGTCGTTCATCGTCAGGTTGACCATGAAGGTGATACTTCCGGCAACTTCTTCCGCCGTCATGTCGCCGCGAATCGGAATCGGAACGGTATTGTTCATCCGGGTACGGATGGCTTCCAGTCCCTCCAATTCGCTAACGTTTCTGCTATGCGCCATGAGCCAGTTGTAAAGTGCCGTATTCGACATCCGGGAGAGTTCGCCGATGATATCATCCTGCGGACCGCCGGTAACGACGTATTGCTGGGCGCGAAGGCTGGAATTGGACAACGGAATACCGGCGGAATTGCCGATGACCTTGACGTCGATTGCACCTTCAAAGTAAATCTGCTGACCGACGTACGGATTGAGCGCAGAGGGCGCACCGCCGTGCTGGGTGTACCGTGCAGCGGTTACCGCGCCGTTGAACACGACGTTGATCCGGTTAATCAGACGCGTCATGAACTCTTCCGTATTGAGTTTGCGGAGAAGATTCAAATCGTCGCCGACGAGATCGCCGAAACGAATCTGCTTCGTGGTACCGGTTGCGGACGTAATGACAAAGTAATCGTTCAGTTCCGCTTGCCCTTGCGCACCGGGAGCCGTCGGGATGTAAAGCGAAAAGCCCTGCTGATATTCGTAAACGACGGCACTGCCGAGCGTGGCAAGGGTGATGTTCGACGGCGTTTTGGAGGCGGAATTGTAGTTACCGAAATTCCCGAGAACAAAACCGGAATCGGACCGCAGGTCCAGGGCATTCCGATTGCCGCTCAACAACGCTTGCAACTGCGTTGACGTGATGCTGCCCGGTTTGAAACCGGAAGACTTGCTCTGGTCGGGAAGCGTGAGAATCCCGTTTCGCGTATCGAACAACTGCGACGCGGCGACACCGGTAAAGAGGGATCCGCCGTGATTGACTTGACCATAACCGAGTTGGCCGCCGGTCGTCGTGAAGACGAACTTCAACTGGACGTTCTTCTGTCCGGCGTAACGGCTCAAATCGATTCGGGCTTGACGCCATTGATTGTCCGACACCAGATCGACGTAATTGTACGGGTCCTGGTGGTAGCTGTCCCCCACGGTTAGCCCGAGGGACATGTCGAACTGGGACGAAGAAACCCGCTCCCAGTTATTGCCGTCCGTACTGACGAAAACCATGAGACCGTCGTCGCCGTAATTCCGGTACGATTGATTTTCCACGTCCAGTTTGTAGGAGTAGTAGAGCGTCGGTCGGTCTCCCGGCACGTAATCGACCAAGCTGAACGTGTTGCTCGTCAAAGCACCGTAAGTACCGCCCGGCATGTCGTAGGAACCCGTCATTCTGCCGCCGGCATCGTCCAGGTAATTGTTGTTGAATTTGGTTTGGTAAGACTCCGCTCCCGGACCGGCGTAAGCACCGGGTGCGGTCATCCAGCCCGCATTGGGCTGCGTATCAATGACACTGTGACTGTAAAGGTCCCAGTTATTGTGACTTTCCAGGCCGAAATACCAGCTTGAGCCGCCGTTATCCCTCCGTTGTTCCTGTTCGCCGCTTGTGTCGAATTCCTTGTTGCCCCGTATCATACTGGGTGATTGCAGAACTGGGTCCGCCTCGGTGCCCGTACGGTGCCACAGGTTGTAGTCGATTTGCGCGAACGAAACTCCTGTGGCGTAGAACGGGATCGGGGCAATTCTGCTACCGCCGGAAAACACCGGTTCCAGAAGCGATGTCGGCCGGATGGGATTGCTTGACGAAACGGCCCCGGCACCGGTTTTCGGCAGACTCGGATCCAACTTATCCGGATCAAACGCAACCATTTTTCCATTGTCGGTTGTCGCAAAAATCAAATTCTTGTAGATACCGTCTTCCACCGTTTGCGGACCGAGCGCAAAGCCGGTGAGATTCCCGCCACCGGCGTTAAGAACGTCGACACCCCCACTCGACCAGGAATACAAGCTATCGTAGGGCATGGTATCTTTCTTCCGTGCCGTGCCAAGCACATTACCGTTGTCGTCCAGGAGATAGCCGAGGAAAGTCAGCGTCGGTCCAGAGCCGGTATCAAAAACGAAGTCGACATCCTCATTGGTCATAAAGGCCGACCGGAATCCTGTGATGACACCGGAGGCATTGCGGATCGCACCGTTGTAGCTACCCTCTCGTATTGTTCCATCGCTGTTGTATCTCGCCGCACACATTTCGTAAATCGCTCCGGTGTTCGTGCCGACAAAAATCCGGGTCGCGTTGGCATTGAACGTAACAGCGGTAATGACTTCCCCTTCTTCCTGGAACATGTTGTACCGCATTCCTGCACCATAAGTATCGACATCGATATTCTGGAAAGTTTGGACCGGCATATAATTGGAAAAATAGGTACTGTCGATACGGGGTTTATAGGGCACCCCATCACTCCGAAGAATGTACATGACGTTTTCGTTGGAAGTGATGTACCCGGGATTAGGTACATTCTCCTCGATCTCGCCGTTGTACCGCATCGCGTCGGGCATCCGTCCGATGACAATCGTGTACGCCTCAGTACCGCGCCAGTTCGTTTCCGGCCAATCGCTCCAATAAGGAGAAACGTTTTGCATCGGGGCACCGGGACGGCTGGAAGTCATTGCCGTCGTATCAAAGCCGCCCCAAGCGTAGGTACGGTGGAACGCCACACCACCATTTTCCAGCCAATAGGGCAAAATCCCCGTGAGGTGGCTGTAGGTGTTTTGACCGTAATTCGTCTGGCTGTTGATATTGTAGTAAAAACTGGCAGAGTTGGGCGAATGCGTTGTAATCAACCGACCGTCGTAAGCGAGGTGAAGGTCTTGCCCAAAACCGGCGTTGTTGGTGCTGCCGGTTCTCCCGGTGTTGCCGCGGAGAACTTCCGCCCCGGTAAACGGATTAATCATCGCGATGGCACTTTCCGCCCCCGGATTGTCGGTGGAAATATACGTAACAATATTGCCGAGGTGATACTCGTCCGGCGTCAGGGTAAGCCGCTGCGCCAACTCGACGTCGGTCTTCAGGGCACTCATGTTGTCCAGCGCGTCATTCGTATTCCGGCCGAAGTTCTGGCCGCCGTTGACGTGTTCCTCGACGACCCGCGTAATGGTGTCAACCGGTTCAATCCGTGTTTTGGCATTGTCCAGGCCCTTGTCGACGTTGAGAATGCTGCCGACGGCGTCCGGGACTGCGTACTTGGTCGTAACCGCAACGAAATAGGTTTTCGTCGGGTTGCCTTTGACGTTCGATTGGAGCAGCGCAGGCCCGATGAACGGATCGTTCCCCCCGACGCTTCCGGCGGAGAGTTTCGAAATCGTCCCTTCCGGATAGGAGCCGGGCCGCGTTCCTGTCGGACCGGGACGGTCCTCGGCGATGTTGGAATCGGTTCCCATGTAAATCAACCGTCCGGCACTGTCGAAAACGTAAATCGACAGGTCCGGCCTCGCCAAAGCATCGGCGTAATCAATGTCGAATATCGTCGACCAAAGCGCGTCGTTGTCTCTGTGGGAATAAAGCTCTTGAATGTTCTGGAGGCCGGCCAGTTCCATGTCGAACTTATACCAGTTGACATCGTTGAGCGAAGCCAGATAGCCCGCGACGGAAATGGCGTTACGGTCCGATTGCAGGAGATTTCCAATATTTTGAGCGGTCTCGAACGTGGTGTGCCCGTTGCCGAGCTGCACTTCGCCGAGGATCGGGGAATGTTGCGGAAAACCGTACGCTTCGATCCCGTTGGCCGCGTACCGGATGTCGGCGTAAGCGACGGAGCAACCGGGAATTTCCGGCGTTTCCTGGAGCCGGATTTGAAGCTGATAGTATCCGGTCGAATTTTCCTGAGCGGACAATCCGCTAGCCGACATTCCCGACTGGAGCGGTTTCAGGTCGAGCGGATTGAAGAACAACCCGACGCCGGTCAGCGTGATGACCGGATTGTCGTCGGAAAGCGAGTATCTCGACAGCGAAGCGGAAACACTCAGATTCCGGTTTGCCGTATACGAATACGTGTTGATCGCCTCGGCAATTGTCGCGGCATAATTCAAACGATTGACGTTTTTAAGCCCGATTGTGACCAAGCGGTTTTGCGCATTGACCGTGCTCTTGTCGTTGTTGAAATCCAGTCGATAAGTAACACGTTGCCCCTGGGTGTTTTCGACGTAAAACTCTTTGCCGTTGTGCTTGGCCGGGTCAAGGCTGTTGGCCCAGGAAATCGACAGAACGCTTCGGACCCGGACGTAATAGGTCTTTTCTTCGCCGTAGAGCGTGTTTGTGGGACCACAAACGTACCGCAAACCGGCGTCACGGGTGTTGGTGCTGTATTTTTTGTTGTAGCCGACGCCGTCCGTAAAATCCTCGAAGTCCGCCACGCCGACCGTAGTGCGCTGCCAGGAATCCTTGTTGAGCGGGAAAGCGTTGCTTCCGCCGTTAAAGCCGACGGTGGTGCCACCATCCCCCCTGTTCATGGGATTGCCGTCGTAAACGCGATTGATGTAATTTCCGTCTTGGTCCGGCCCTTCGTAGAAGGAGTTGTCGCTGCTGGCGAGGATGTTCCCCTCCGCGTCGAGAATTTCGATGATCGTGTCCAGTCCGCGTCCGGTGTTGGTGATGTCGATCCAGACTTCGGTTCCCACGTTGGCGGTGAAACTGTAAACGTCGGCGTCGGACGGATCGGTCGCCCTGATGGAGCCGTGAACCTCAAATCCGAGACGGCGCAGATCGTCCCCGGAATTCATGTCCGAGGCGAGATAACCGAGAAATTGGGCCTTGGCCGGCGTGTTGTTGCTCTCTTCAATGTCCCGGTCTTTCTCGAATTCCTTAATGACGAGAACGTTGCGGTCGTGGGAATAACGTTCAAATTTGATCGAACGCCAATCGCCCGGTGCCGGCGTCTGCGAATCGTGCCACTGCCCGTTTGCATCCTTCCATGCGGTATTGTTGGTGTCATACACGACCTGGCCCCTGATGTCAAAACCGGCACCGACGGTGTCATCTCTCAAAGACGTGAGAACGACCGGATAACCGGGAGCACCGACGATCTGCATGGCACCACCGATCCGGTCGCTGATTTCAAGCGGTTTTCCGGTCGTTGTGAACCCGGCCTCACTTCGGTCATTGCCGAAGGCCACGCAATTGTCCGTGAAAAGTTTGACGATCAGCGAATTGCCGTAATCGCTCATCAAACGCAGACCGCCGTTCGTGTGGAAGTTCGGTATCACGATCTCGTTGAAGAGAATGTGAACAATGTCGGTGTCGTCCCAGACCGATTCGGTCAACAGGGTTTCGCCGCGAACGACCATGCCGTTGAGCGTGTTGTTGGTATAAGTGTTGCTGCGGACGAGCGGACCAACGTTGTCGTCGTATTGAAGGTAGCGGTCAATGCTCCCCGTATTCCGTCCCCGATCAACGACATTTTGGTCGGTAAGCGAATTGGCATTGACGCTAATCACGGACAAAGAAAGTTTGCAATTGACTCTTTCTGTTCCGTCCTGATGGAAATTTCTGTTCTCAAAGAAATCGTTACCGACAATGACCGGCTGCGCCCCGGTCACAAAAATGACGGAAGGTAAAATCATTCCCCGCCCGCCGCGATCCGTTACGTAGTCGCCGTGCCGGTTGCCCGAGTTGAATTCAAACCGGGAATTCGCAATACGTGCATCGGCTTCACGGATTTCGATGGGGTTGAATCCTGCAAGCTGTCCTTCGATGCGGGAAGTTCCACCGGCATACGCGAAGACCACATGGTCCAAACTCAGGTTCGAGTCGGGAAATTGGGTGATACCAGCCCAGTCTCCCGGAAGACCGCTTGTCCTGGAAACGCCCGCAGCTTTCGAACTGGTGTTAAACGTACCGCCTGCTCCATATCGGTTGTCGTAAAGCGAGGTGAAGATGATCGGCTGGTTGACCGTCCCTTCAGCGAGAAGTTGCGTTCCGTATTCGAGTTCGATCCGGGAATTGTTCGACTTGATCACGATACCGGGACTGACGATCAAACTCCCGGAGAGACGCGACTTGATCAGGCCGACGCCGTCAATGTCGATACGCAAGCCGGTCCCCTGAAGCGGCAGCGTCCATATTCTTCCCACAGATTCCGGCGCGCCGGCCGTGATCTTGAACTGATTCGGTGTCAGCCTTTGGTTGGAAATAAGGTACATTTTCATGCCGGTGGGATACGCCTGACCGGTACGTGGATCCACGTAGGCCAGTTTTTCCTCGTTGGCATTGACCGCATTGATGGCCGCCATCGTCTTTTCGGCAACCTGTCTTTCATTGTCGGTCGAGAGAATATCGATGCAAACCCTGCCGGCCTGAACGCGGTTGGGATTGTCGTACCCCTGTCCGATAAAATCAACAATATTGTATTCGAACGTGACCAGCGTTTCGCCGTCGGTCAGCGTGAAGTATTCCGCATCATTGGGACGCGCAACGTAATTTCCGAACGCATCCTTGCGTCCCACAAAGGTCAGCGTTTGATCCAGGAAGGTGTCCGTAAAAATGTTGGCCCTGTCGTAGCCAAGTTCATTTTGAATCCAGCTCGTCAGATTCAATGACGGGGCGGTCGCCGTAGGAAGAATGTTGCCGCCGGGAGAGCCGACGAGCGAAACCAGGTTTTCCGAGAGGACGTGAACGATATCCAAATTGTCGAACCGGGCGGCGACTCCCACTTTTTGAACGATGGAAGTCCCCACAGGTGTCTTGACATCAACCAGGAGGCCGTTCATGGAGTTATTGACGAGGGCGTTCCCGTGAATGTGCGGACCGATACGAACAACGTCCGTCGTGAACGGATTGAGATGGTCCCAGTTTTGATACCGGGTCTCCTCAAAGCTGTTCGGAGAGGCCGACATGGCCGCCTGGGCACTAACGGTGATGGTGTTATAGGTAACAGTCGGTCTCGCATCGATAATGTGGATCGGCTGATAATTGTAATCGTTTTTGGAACCGCCGCCGTAAGAGAACGTGCCGTTGTTGATGTAGTTCAGGAAAATCCCCTGGTTTTCGAGAACTTCCCGACGGTTCCTGTTGGAAGAGGCGTTATACTTGTCAATGAACTCGTAATCCTGGTCGTTACGGATAACGATCCCGCCCCAATCGCCCGGTAAAGCCTTCGTCGGTAACGGGTAGGTGTCACGCCCGATGGTTTCGTCGAAATACGAAGTGAAATAAACCTGTTTCTTCGGCGTCCCGAGAACCTGTAGGGAAGCCCCGCTGCGGTCGATATTCAAATCAGGACTGCCGACCGTGATATTGACGTCTCCCATTTTAATAATGACACCGGCGTCAATGACGACGGAAACCCCTCTGGGAATGTCAAACGTCGCCCCATCGGTCAAAGTCGCTTTGGTGGCCGTGTTGGTTCCGACTTCGTACGCATTGGCTTTCTTGATGTCGCCGGAATTGTTCGGCGCGACAATCCGGACGATCACGGTGGTGTCAACCGCCTTCGTGGGATTCGCTCTGGCGTAATCTTCGAGCAACTGTTCAAGTTCCGCCGCAAATTCCAGTGCGTTTTTGATCGTCTTGAAGGGATCGGCCTGCGTGCCGCGTCCGATGAGATTCGGGTCACGGGTTTGGGACGGATCAATCGGTTTCGCCGTGCCGTCGCTGTTATAAGCGCGACTGGAATTATCAACGAACAGCGTTTTGCTGAATTTTTCGATTTTGCTCCAGATCGTACCGCTGTCATCCTTGAGATTGGTTCCCCGAAGTGCCATAAGTTCCGCGATGGAAGGGGAGGTTGCCGTGGTGCCGGCACCGTCATATTTGGCGACGTTAAACCAGAAATTGTAGGCACCGCCCGGAACCATATTGTCGTCGCCGTCGAATTTGACACCAGTCTTGCCGACAATGAATTTATCGGATTCGCCTTTAAATGTGGCGGGATTGTTCCGATCAACTCCGTTGGCGGAAAAATTCAACCGAAGCTCGTAATTCCCCACCGTGCGTCCACCGCCGCCGGTGTTGTTCATTTGCGGGTTAATGTCGTCGTTGCCCGTTGACGTGACCGCAACGTAATAGATTCCGGCGGGAAGATAAATCTCGACAAACGAATCCTTGCCGAAATAGTTGTCGTTCTGCGCAACAAGCTCGTAAGTGACGAAATCACCCTTCTTGACCTGTTGATAAATTTTCAATTGAACGTCGAGTTGAGAAGCGGCACTGGCCCGTTGAGCGAAGACTTCCGCGCTGAAAGTCCCCCCCTTTTCCAGAGCAAACTCGTAGACGTCAATGTCGATACTGTCGGGCCGGTACATGTGCATCCCATGAATAATGTCTTCAAGACTGGGATACGTCTTTTCGATATTCAACAGAGTACCGTTTCCGTCCGCAGAACGGGCATTGTCCTCAACACCGGGCCCCATTGGCGTTCCCGGCGTGAGATCGTAGGTATGATTAAAACCGAGGCAGTGTCCGATTTCGTGCATCGCGGTGTCAAACCAAGTGCCACCATAAACGTCGGCTCCCCAGTTTTTATTGTAGTCCATGACCGCACCGAACGCAAAATCGCTGCGCCCTTTAAGCTCGCCGCCCGATTGACCGCCGAGCCACGCCAAGTCGCCCGTCGCTACAGTGATCCCCATGTTGGCGGTTTCGACAAATTGAATCCCCAAATACCGGGAATACATGTCGAAAATAATTCTCGCCAATTCCTTTTGAGCGTCGCTGATCGAATTGCGGAAAAAACCTCCCTTGGGATTGTTGCCGAGAATGTCCTTGAAGTTGTAATAGATAATCGTTGGTCCGTTTTCCGTGTCCCTGATCGCATTGGCCGTTTTTTCGGCGTCACTGCGGTCGTCGTATTCGGGATTGCCGCCAGTATGCTTTTCACTTTCGAAACCGAAAGAGTACGGCAAATCGCGGTGTCCCGGATCGTCGCTCGCACCGGGATACTCCACCGGGTCGTACCGACGTTCGATCTGGCTGTGAATAATCAGGCTTTGCGGATTGTTCGACGCCGTATTGAAATTACCGGAATCCACATGGTACGCCGTCCTGAAGGTGTCACCAATTTTGTCCTGCTCGTTAATCAGATCAAGCGTGCGGGTTTCCGTCGGGTAATACTGTTCACCGAGCCGAAGCCGAAATGCACCGTTTCCGTACTCCGCGAGATCTTTCGCAAACGTAAGCGTCGCGCAATTGGTTTGCGGGTTATAATCGACGCGTGTCGGATAGACCATAACATCATCGTCGGGATTAAGCGTGTTTTGTGTGGCGAACAATTGAAAGAGTTTCGTCGAATCCGCAGGAAGATTGATTGCTTCATTGAAATAGACCTCAATGGTTTTACGGCTTTGAGTGAGGTTGCCTTGGGCGTCACGGCTCGTCGGCTGTGTTACGACAGACGCTACTTTGGCACCAAGCTGTAGTTCAAAATCAACCGTTTGACGGTCCGTATCCATCCCGTCTCTGTTGTAAAACGACTCATATTCCTTCGTTCCGTTCGGCAGCGTAATAACGCTTTTGAGAATGGTCGGGTTGTTAATATCCTCCGGGTTGCTCATATCGCCGCCGCCGACGATACGGACCTGGTAGAGATCGCTCGGAAGGTTCTCGGCAAAGCGGACAATCACTTCATTTTCGAAATCCCCGATACCGATGTATCCAATCGTAACCTTTTCGCGGTCGTTATAGGAAAATCCGGGAACGCCGTCGCCGCCGCTACGGAAAACCTCGATGCCGCCCAAAGATGCCGGATCAATTGTAGCCCCTTCACTGAAACGAAGCAAAAACGAAGTCGGGGCGATATGGAGAGTCGATTCATCCGAAAGAGACCGCGTTTGGTCCTGGTTGATAAAGATCGAATTGAGCTGGGGACCGCCAATGCTCAACATCTCGCGTGCTTCAAGCTGGTCAATCTGAAGCTTTCTGGTCTGAAGTGGCCCCTTCGCCTTGGTGCCCTGGGAAAAAAGTCTTCCAAAACCTTTTGCCGTTCCCCTGCCTTGCTGGTTCGAACCGTCCTGTTCGTGATTATCATTATTATCCGAATTTCCAAAAACAGAATTCCAGAAACGCATAAGTTGCTCTCCTAAATTGAGAAAAATGGTCCGAGACGACAGAGAATAGTAAAAAAGGGGGTATCCCTCTTAATTTCGGTGGAGACGGTTTAAACCTTCAAAATTAAAAGGGATACAAAGTGAAAAAACAATGGTCCAATGTTCAGAAAACGGAATAGGAGGAAAAAGTGGGGCTAAAGTGCGCACCAAAACCCCAAACCTCACCTTCGAAAATCGACGAGATTCGCCCATTATACCATACGCTACCCTACAGTATACCCGATTGAAAGCCCTTCGCACGCTCACGATGTCCGCGATTCTCAAGAGAAAATCGATTGACATCTGCTACAACCCCAAAAAACACAAAATGCGGATTTATCGGTGTAATGTGCAGTGAGTCAAAAACTTTCCGACCGTGCCTCAAAATCCAATCGTTCGACTCCTTCGTGATAAGTGTGATGCAATGGTTGTGTTCAAAGTTCCGGGAAAATGAATTACGCCCGACTTTTTTTCAAAAAATCACGATCCACCCCGGGAATCTCTTCACGGTTTTCGCCGTGGAAAAGACGATATATCGCAAGCCGTTTCTCTCGTAAGACCGTTAGCGGCGGGGCTTGCCCCGCGCTGAGACAGACCAGTACAGATCAATCAATGTTGCCGTTCCCAAAGACCCCGATTATCTTCCCGGCGTTTCGTGGTGCGCCCTGGAGGGGCTTGGCGATTGGGGTCGTTTGGCTCGTGTTATCGGGGTTGTCTGTTTTGTCCGCCGCAGAATTGCAACAGCAATGGGTTGATGATACGGCTCAAAACGGAATTTCCGCAGAACCCCTATTTCCAACAATCCCTGTTCGTGAAGAGATTAACATCGATAGCGGCGATGACGCCGATATGGATTATTACCTTGCCCAGCGTGGTTTGCTGAGCCGTTCGGAAGCCTCGATACGACAAGGGATGAATCGGCTTCAAACCATTATTTCGCCGGAAGAAGCCGGTCGTACCAATAGCAACGTTCGTGCGATTTATTTTGAATGGTTCGATTCAAGGCGAGCACGTTCTGTTCCGGTCAAAATCTACTATCCGGCCAACGCTTACGAAAGCTGTCCGACCATTTTGTTTTCGCACGGATTGGGGGGAGCAAATGAAAATTGTGCCTACCTCGGAGAATACTGGGCATACAACGGTTACGTTGCCGTTTTTATTCATCATTTCGGAAGCGACGATTCCGTGTGGAAAGGAAAAGTCCGCCCCTTGAACGAGCTTCGAAACGCTTACGAATCGAGTTGGACCGGTCGATCCCGCGTCCAGGATGTTCAGTTCGTTTTGGCACAACTGGAAAAATACGACGGACAACAGGCCAATTCACCGCTTCGATTGATCGATAAAAAGCGGATCGGAGTCGCCGGATACGATCTTGGAGCACTTGCCTCCCTTGTGATGGTCGGACAACGCGCTCCGGAAGGATATACCCTCCTCCAAAATCCGCAGATCAAAGCGGTGTTGGCGATGAGTCCGCCGATTGTAAACTCCGGACCGTTTCCTGCCGTTTACGGACAAATCGAAACCCCTTGCCTCTTTATCACGGGAACCAAAGACGATGGAATCATCGGAACCACACAAGCACCGCAACGGCGAATACCGTTTGATTCGATCAGTTGTAACGACCAGTATCTGGTCACGTTTGACGGTACCGACCACATGCTCTACGCCGGACATCTGCTTTCGATTGTGCAACGAACGAGAAACGACGAGCCGTACCAAAACGCAATTGCACGGCTTTCCACGAATTTCTGGAACGCTTACCTCAAAGAGGACCCCAAAGCACTGGAATTTATGATGAGTCGGAACATAATGGGTTTGCTGGGCGGACTGGGACAAATCGAACGAAAATTCTACCTCCGCGAACGCCGGGACGTTTCTTCTGAAGAGCAGTATAGTGAAAGGAAGGAAACGCCGGCATTTACGGCACCGGCGGAGGCGCAGGAGACTCGTGAAACGCCGCAGTATCTTGCCGTTCCGCGTTCGCCGTACTCGGAAAGTTACTCACCAACGCCACGCCAGTTGCGCAGTGCCGGCTCTTTGACACCACGACGTTTGCCGGGCCGACTGCCGTAAACTTCGGTTATCGGGCTTTACGGCTTCTCTTCCGGTATCATTTCGTTCAAGACTCTTTGGAAATGACGATTCACCCGGCTGTTACGGCTCAAATCCCAAAGGCTGGTTTCCAGTTCACACAACGCCAGTGATGTCGGAATCCAGGCTTGGGTCCAACCGACTTCGATGCTCCAGGCCCCCCAACCGGCGTCGGCGTTTGCGCCCCAATACTCCCACTTCTCATAGTCGAACGCCCGAAACCAGCCGCCATCCAGTTCCGGATGCGATTCGCTTTTGACCTGGATGCGAATGAGAAACTCCGCCAATCGGTCGCGCATTTGTCGATATTGGACATCCCCTGTTGCGTGGTACGCTTCATTAAGCCCGAACAGCGCGAAGTTGGTCGAGTAAAGCTGGTCGGTTACGGGATCGCCGTCTTGGGCCGCCAAGCCGGACTCCGAGGTTCCATATTCGGCGTTGGATTGCGGAATCCGAAACTGGAGATGGGGATAACCAATCACCTGTTCGCGGATCGCTCCGGTCTCTCCGTCTTGTAGCTCCGCAAGTTTATCGGCGTAAAACTTGAGCCATCGGCGGTGCTCCGGGGTATCTTCCACCCGAATTAACCAGGAGCAAACCAAAAGCATCCGGGCGTAATCAATCGGCGAGCAGGCGGAGGCCCAGAACCACCGTTCGGGATAGGCTTCGTTCATCATCTTGACACCGTTTTTCACTTTTTCCAAAAACGGTTCGTAACCGGTCTTGTCATAAAGCCAAAGATAAGTAGACCACATCCAGGCTTCGTAGTGGGGCGAAAAATTGGTTCGCGGTGTTTCCCGATAATGACGCCAACCGTTTTGCAGAACGTCGGGATTCTCCAGACGCCAACCGCGAAATCCGAGGGGACCGGTTGTTCGAAAATTACCGAGAATGTTACGGACAAGTACTTCGTCCCACTTGTCGGTTTCGAGAACAGCCGAAGTTCCGATGAGTCCCATGATCGCTTTGACATCGTTATCTTGGTAAAGGGCCTGGCGATTGTCGGGCGACCAAAACAGAAGGCCGCAATTCGCCTGTTCCAAATCGGTTTGGAAAAGGCCGGACGTGAAATAGAGCCAGTCCAACACGTTTTCCGCGACGCGGCGGCTCCACGGATCGCCGTCAAGTTTCCAACGCAAGGCAAAGGCGAGCGAACTTTCCCCGTTGGAATCGCTTCGCAACCATTTTTTCGCTTTTTGGTTGCCAAGAGAATCAATCTGAGAATACGCTCCTTCAAGGATTCCGAAGCGTCCGTCGCCGTACGGTGGTGTCGTATCGGGCCACTCTCCGACACCATCATGGCCGAGGGCGTCACCGGTCAGCGGATCCCAAAATTTCTGGTAGTCTTCCCAACCTTTTTCGTTGAGAACCATTCCGGCACGTCCATGCCAGTCGATTCCGCGTTGGATCGCCGACAATCGGGCGTTTTCGGCAAGCGGCTCGGTTTTTCCGTACGTGGGACCGACGAGCGGTCTCCACACAAGAGCCGGAACGTCTCGTTCCGGTAACAGTTGTTTGAAAAGGTACTGCCAAACGGCCTGGAGGGATTCCCTGGTTGCGTAACGACCGGTTACGAACTGGCTCAATTTCGTGGTCGAGACGATAAGGTTTCCATGCCTGAAAAGAATCGGGTAGGACGGCACATCATCAATTCCGTAAACCGCCGTATCGTATCCTGCAACTCCGGCAAGCACCATAAGAGGCTTGTCCACGTTGGTCTCGACGAAATGGCAATCGTGGATGGCCAACACGTCCATCGGTTTGAGTTTTTCACCGAACACGTCTTCCACCACGACGACCCGTTCCCGAAATGCCCGGCGTACCGGCTTAAACCCGAAGCCCGGCAGCGTTCCGGGAAATTCAATGTACGCTTTGACCTGTTTTTGATTCAACTGCCTGAAAACCTCTTCGGAAAGATCGGTCGTTGCCGCAGGATAACCATCGGCAAGGAACAAAATGGCGTCACTGGTTTTCAACGTTACCACGGCATCTTCGGCATTGTCAAAACGGACGGATGACACCGCCATGTCGTTGACCACCTGGTAAAGATCGTTGTTTTCGTTGCAAACAAACACCAATTCGCTTGCTTGGACATTTGTCGGCAGCGAGAAAAGGAATCCAAACAGGATCGAACACAAAATTCGTCGAAATCCACGCATAATTTTTTTTGTTCCGTATTGTTTTCCTCACCGCGAATCGTCTACGGCCTGATCGCTTCGACTTTCGCTTTGGCGTCTTTGAGGTAATCGGCAAATTGCGGCAGGGTTTCCGTGAAACCGGTCGTCAAAAACACGTCCACCGCTTCGCAAGCCATAAAGTTGCCCCAGATCATTGCTCCCATGCACAAGGCGTTGGCGTCGTTGATTGCCCGGCACATTCTTGCCGCGAAAACCGACTCCACGCAGGACGCAACGACGCCGGGAAAACGGTTCGCAATGACCGACATGCCCATGCCGGTTCCGCAAAGCAAAATCGCTCGATCCGCTTTCTTTTCCTGAAGCATTTTGCAGGCAATCGGGCAACTGGTGTAATAGTCAAGATTTTCGCCGACATCGGTTATTTCGTAACCGTTCTCCTGCAAATGCTTGACAATGGCTTCCTTCAAGGTATTCGCAAACGGGTCGGCGGCAATTACGATTTTGAGTTTTTTATTCATTGGTCGAATGAGGAAAAAGCGGTATTGTTGGAACTCAAAGCAGGTGTCATTATAGCGTTTCGCGGTCCTGGGTCAAGCGATTTTTGCATACCTCGCAAGAGAACTGCATTGTTCAAAATGGATAGAAATTGAGGGCACCTCTGGGAACGCAGGCATCTTGCCTGCCCCTGGGTTCGCAGGCTTCCAGCCTGCCTCGCGCAGGCAAGATGCCTGCGTTCCCAGGGACTTTGCAGTTCTCTT